>Ga0209119_1000009_pt1 | contig 201437 bp, 200 predicted proteins | sample COG_03_FD_184747 | JGI IMG/M metagenome (GOLD analysis project Ga0209119, IMG submission 184747) | Pelagic Microbial community sample from North Sea - COGITO 998_met_03 (SPAdes) (version 2) | ecosystem: Environmental > Aquatic > Marine > Neritic zone/Coastal water | place: Helgoland, sampling...
CTGCGTATTCGCCCACATCACCAGCATACTCGCCCACATCGCCTGCGTATTCACCCACGTCACCAGCATACTCGCCCACATCGCCTGCGTATTCACCCACGTCACCAGCATACTCGCCGACGTCGCCAAACTCGCCAACTCGGGCAGGTCCAAAGGCAAGGCAGAAACCTGACATAAAAGAGCTGAGTCCAACAAAAAAATACAAAACCAATTAAAGTATAAATATACCATGTGATTTTCTAACAAATGGACGGTACCCGAATGTGCGATAGGTCTACACGAATATGGTGTTGTAGGATAATGCTTGTGTTTTCTGTGTTGGGTGTTTTGTCAACAATGATTTTCCAAATTTGGTCTTACTACTTTTCACTTGTTCGTCAGATGGACGAGCAGACAATCTCGTCGCCACAAGTACTTGCCCTTGTAGAGCTGTGTGACCAGGTAAAGTTTACTTGGAATACTGTTTGCTCTAAGAAAGCGGATACGTTTGAATGTAAAGTGCAGAATGAACTTGGACTTTTGAGTTATATTTCCTCAAGTGGGAGGGCAAACGTGTCGAATATCGAAAACACATTGACAATATCTAATATTTTGGATTGTGTCCAAGTAACAGTTTGGGCAATTCCATGGTAAATCCGAATCTATTGGATACATGCTTATATTTAACCTCGGACCAGTTGTTGGTTATGGATGACGCACGAAGGTGACGGTAGAATATTTGTATTTGTGCTTGTGTTGGTATCGTTAATTATATTGTGGGAAAAGCACGTAAAGACTGTGTCTTCGTCAGTGTTTGCTTTGACGTTGGGTATGTTGGTGTCTGTTGCATGGACTTCGCCGTTGGCCGGCCCCGCTGACTTTGCGCCTGAGCTTTTCCTGTATTTGTTACTTCCGCCAATGCTGTTGCGATCTTCGTTTAATTTTGAGATTAAATCGTTGCGTTCAAATTGGTTGGCGTCGTTGACATTTGCGTTTGCCGGCACATTATTTAGTGTGGCTTGGATTGCTTATGGCATCTGTGTGTGGTGTGCTTGGGCTGGCATCAATATCTCAGTTTCGAGGGCGCTCCTTTGTGCCTCTGTGTTGGCCCCGACAGATACAGTAGCGACAATGTCTATGACTCGTTCTTTACATATTTCGGACAGTTATATATTCGATGTATTAGAGAACGAATCTGTTATGAATGATGCGATATCAGTCGTACTAGTCCGCTTGTTCAGCCAGATTGACAGTTCTCAGAGCGAGCTGGACAAGTGGACTCCAGTATCTGTGGTGTTTTGGTCGTTGTTGACCACGTTCCTGTCAATTGTATTTGGGGCGTGTTGTGCAATTGTAAAAAACTACACATCTGCCGATTCGTTGACAACGCATTATTTGTCGGCGTTGTTGGTGTATGCGTTTGCAGAGACTTGTGGATTGTCTGGTATTTTAGGACTGTTTACGTACGGAGCTATCTTATCAGTCCCTTCGTCTTTCGAGGAGTCTTTGACGTCGATTTCCACCATAGTGGAAGCCTACGTATATTTAACGCTTGGCTTGGCGTTACATACGTACGAATGGAAGAATGTCATGGTCTCTTTTTTGGTATTTGTGTCTTGTGTGGTAGGGCGTGTATGGATGTCATTTATGTTTGGCTGTTGTCTGCGTTACAAGTCGCGAGAGAATTGGTCTGTGAAGAGCATGTTGTTCTTTTCAATGTGTGGTGTCCGTGGTGCCATATCTTATGCTCTGTCAATGTCGCTGCAGAATGAGTTCATAAGATCTACAACGTTTGTGGTGATCGTGTGTACTATATTCGTGTTTGGTACACTGCAAAAGTGTTTGCTTAGAATGTTACTAATGTAGTATATAAAGAATAAACTGGTGATTGTGTTATGAATAATGATACTTCTACGAATGATCTACTTCCCGGTATTGGAAGCGTGTCTCTGTTAGAGTTGTTCCGTCAGGTTTGGGACTCGTTGGACGATATTATTGTGTGTGTTGGTATTCTGACGCTGTCGTTAAAGTGTACACGCTCTCTGCACTTTTGTATGCGATCTTATTTCGGTTGTATGGCATACATATCCCAGGCAGTGCATTTCATGGTGCTGTTTACTATCGCAGTGTTTTTGTTGAGTCATCTCGTGGGTATGGAGACGGCAAGATCCTTGTTCAGTGGGTTCTCGATTGGAATCGGCTATGCAATGCAGCCCTATATTGTGTCTTTGGTGGCGGGCGGTACGTTTTTGTTTACTCGGATTCTGCGTGCTGGCGATCGATTGGAAATCGGCGAACAGACAGTGACAGTGGATCATGTTGGATTGTTGTACGTGGCCGCAAAGACGGATAAGACGACGACATACTTTCCAAATTCGATGTTGGCGTCGCGTCCATTTTCTGTGATGCGTTCATAGCTCGGAGACTCCTTTTGTCAAGTTGACGAGGCGCCAAATGGAGTCGCTAAAATCAGTCTTCCACTGAGGGAGTTGGTGAAGTTGCGTTGCAACCCACACGAAAGTCCACAGAGTGCCAGTGACAAGTAGTTTAGCCGACCATAAGCATATTTGGCGAATGTTTTTGAATACAATGTGCACTGCACAGAAAATGGCAATAAATGCAAGTAGCATGGTAACGCTATATAAGTTCGTCTGTGTCATCTAAATCTACCATCGAATATTCGCCGTTTATACGATTGTGCACAAATCCAAGAATTGAATCGACGACGAGCATCACGAGCAAGACAATTTCTGTGACAATGACCCACTCCTGCCAATCTTTTTCGTCAATTCCTTCGGTTTTGTAGCTAATGCTTCCTACTAACAAGGAAATAATGACAACGAGACAAGATATAGTCCTGAAAAGGTGTCTACATCTCCTCGCACCACTTTGTTGTGTGGCCACAATGTGCCATATATACAGTGCGTGTGTCAGAGATAGTATACCAGTGTTTACAGAGTATATGACGATGGCAGTCTGTGAGTCGTTGTTGAACGCGCATAGTACCGAGAAAATAGAAAGTATCGACCACACGTGCCAGTATAGGCCAGATTCTGTGATGTTTTCAACATGGCCTGCGATGCACCATATGATGGCTGCTATGGCCGTAAAAATTGCAACAATTAGATTCAGGTGCCAATCGTTAATGACACCCCACGTTCTTAATAGTATGGATACAAGTGCAAAGAAACACCACGTAGAGAATATCAATATCGATTTTGTTTGACGCGTAGCGTGGATTAAAAGACTGTTCAGCACTACTATTGTGACAAACAGTGCAACAATTGGTATTGACTGATACATATGTGACACGTCGGCATAGGTCAACACGGTGTAGCCAAAGATCATAGTCCATGTGAGAATGCCCCAAAGGACTGTTTGACACCTAAACATAATGATTGAAGATATGTGCATTAAATAGATGATATTTACAAGTACATGCTGTCAGGGGGCGGTGCTGGGACAAAGACCCGTGCATGATGGCGAAATGTTTTCATGCCTTCTTCTACGTCTACAATGGACATTTCGGAGGTTGAACGTTTTGGGAATTCGCGAATGACTGCTGCTTGTTTGCTGTGAAAAATAAGTTGCTGTGTGGACCCGCCACCGTTCTTCAATACCTTGACATTTTTTCCGAAGAACTCGCGCAACTTTTTCTTTTCGATGTTGTTAAACGTCCACTTGGCAGACTTTAATTGTTTCAAAAATATGGACTCTAAGAGTGCGGACGGCGGTGTCTTAAATCTGTACACGTAACCGAACCTGCGTTCGAGTCCTGCGTTATATGTGAAAAGTTGTTTCATGTCACCTTCGTAACCAGCCATGATAAAGATGACTTGCTTATCTTGGTTAGACATGGATTCAACGATTTCCGTTAATACTTCTCGACCGTACATGTCGTCACCGTCCTTGGCCGACACTAACGAGTATGCTTCGTCAATAAAAATGACCCCGCCTTTGCAAGACTGAATAAGTTTCTTAGCTTTCGCAACAGAGTGTCCTTGGTATTTGCCGACCCAATCCGATCGTTTTGTAATCTTAAACCTACGCTTGTCAATAATACCAAGGGCATCCCACACGTCGACCAAAAGTGTTGCAAACGTTGTCTTGCCAGTTCCAGGCGAGCCAAGCAGTAGCGTATGTATGAAATGTCCTTGTAAAAGTTTCAGTTTCTCGCGGCATCTCACAACGAATGGCGGATCTTCTTCATCAGCGTCAGAGTCAGACGAGTCGCCGTGGGATTGCTGCATCTGGCTTGTCAATAGAGCAAAGAGTGCAAACTTTGCATCGTCACTCGGGTCGTAATCAGGATCTGGGTCCTCTGACACAGATCGTGACCGTTTACGAGGTACTTTTTTTTTTTTTGAGCGTCGTTTTCTCTTCGAACGGCGAAGCGGTTGCTCTTGGGCGCACTGAGATATGAAAAACAATACCATTTTGGCCACTGTTTCTTTGATATCTTCGTGCCCAACGAATTCGGACAGCGACCTCAGAGCTGGGATCAACTTGGGGAATAATCTTTTATTCGTCGTCATATAACATTTTAGCTTCTTAAACTGAGCCATATTCATCTTCCTTGTACCATATAAATATTTCACATTAATTAAATCACATAATCTATACTTTGTGTGTGTATTTTTTTACAGTCAAACGTTCGACTTAGTCATGCAAGCTTCAGTTCTTCAAATAGAAACCAATTTTATTATTGATGCGTATCTAGAAATCCTCTTCTAATGAAAAGGTATTGTCGTCTGCAGAATTCCCGACTCCTGCCATAGTATACTCTGCTACGCGCTTCTCGAAAAAGTTAGTTTTGGAGTCGATTGAGATCATTTCCATGAACGCGAACGGTTGGACTGCATTCCAAATTGTTTTATGGTCTCCTTTTAGCATTGTCAGAAGGCGATCTGCGCAATATTTGACATAGTGAACCATGTCTTCTGTGCCCAAACCTACTAGATTCTGTGGTAGGGCTGCGCGCACGAACCCTTCTTCAATAGAAACGGCCTCCTTGAGAATGGTTGCTGCTCTATCGCGGCTCAACCCTTGTCCATTTTCGTTTGCAATGTTGAGCATTTCAATGCCAAATTTCGCATGCAAAGATTCATCTCTTTGAATCAACTCGTTCGAAAAGGTGAGCCCTTTGCATTTGTCTTTGGTTCTCAGCCAATACAGACTTGCAAAGGAGGCAGCAAAAAGCACACCTTCAAATATGCAAAATGCCCACAATCTTTCTACGAATGGACGCTGTTTGTTCATGTATTTGAGTGCAAAGTCACCCTTGGCTTTGATGGTGGGTTCTTCGGCGACGGCATTGCAAAGGGCTTCTTTTCGATCAGGCGGGGCAAATTTTTCCAGTGCAGTGCCATACGTCTCTGAATGAATGGTTTCTATGTACGATTGCAGAGTGTAAAAAGCCCTGCATTCGGCAATTGTGACTTCTCCTATGAATTGCTCCATAAGATTGTCAACCACGAGCATGTCCGAAGACGCAAAGAATGCTATAATACGCAATAAAAAGTCTTGAGCTTTTAGGTCGAGGGAATTCCAATCTTTGACGTCCCCAGCCCAGTCAATCTCTTCTGTGGTCCAAAGGACGGACTGCTGTTCCTTGAATATGTTCCACAAGGTTGGATAGCGAATAGGTAACAACACTAATCGTTTTTGCGCGGGATCGGTTAGCACAGTCGCCATGACTTTTTTTAGAGCCCGCTGCAATATATACTCTGATTTTGTCTGCAGCAATTTTAAATACGATCATACATTTTCATGTATAAACTCGCGAGTATTTAGTCAGATATGGCTGACTGTTCCAAAGACGAATGGTTGACAGGGCTTTGGTTTATGGTATCGGGTATAATGTTGTCTGGTTCAGCGCTGTTTTCGTTGCTCGTTGTCGAGCCTTTGTCATCCTGGTCTTCACGCGAAAGCAAGCGCTGAGATCTATATCTTTTCATGTAGTGTCGCTGGCAAAGCTGTTTCGAAAAGACTTTGCGATCGCATTGTGTACATGTTCGAAAAGTGTAGTGATAGAAACATTTGCCGTCCATGTACGCCGGCTGTGAACATTCCAAACATATGATTGTATCTGGAAATTCGCCTTTCCTGTAGTGGTGTGCGCAGACTTGTCGACAATAGCTCGGGCGTGAACATTGAGACCATGCACAGTTGACGTTAATGCGTCTGTAGTGAGTGCGACATAAGGTGAGTGCAAGGACTGGCCGCAAGCAGTTTGGCCAAGTGCAATGATATTGACTCTTGCGGTGTTCAAGCCAACATGGCCGACAGAGACGAGATTTGTATGGATCTAAAGTACAACATGTTTTCATGATTTATAAAAATATAGAATTGATTTATATACTTTTTACTCGGAAACCTCCTGAGCGTCGATGCTCGAGGGAAACTGGTAATTCATCTGCAGTTCAACGCAAACCTTGTACATACCTGCGGGACCGTCGGGGTGGTTATCCACGTAGTGAGAAGTCGGCTTGGACGTAAACTTCGCACGGACATCGTTGAGGTTCGTGAAAGGCATAGCGGCCAGAACGTGCGATTTAAGGTCGCCAATCACGCGATCAAAGATATGGGCAGGCACTTGCACATATTTGCCGTTAAAACGGGCCTCGCTATCGACATTGATTCCCAGTTGTTCCCAATTCTGACGAATAACATTCAGGACAACGTGGTCCTGAGAGACAAGGTAGTATTGCTCCCCCGGGAAAGCAACGACACCGTCGTACAGGTTCTCGGAAGAGCAGTTGCCGTACTGCTCAATGTAACGATCCGACGCAATCTCATTTGGCTCGTACACGTTGAGTTCAGAGCGAGATTTTTCGTAGGGCATGACAGCCAAAAGGTTGCGGTAACCATCAGCATCCTTGGCGGTGGCCTCAGTGCCAAAGTCGGTCTTTGCAGGTGTGTGGAGCCAGCCCTCGTTGTTCTTAATGCTCGGCTCCTTCTCAGAAGCATTGAACAAATTCAGGGCAAACGTGACCGGCTCAGAGCAGTCAGAGTAAATCGACTTGACAGTGATCGACGTGAGGATACCTTTTGCGGCATCGGACGCATCAGAAGCCTGGAACACCTTGGACGCATTGGCAAGCTGCACGATCACACCGTTGGAAAGTTGCTGCGCAGTAGCATTCGACTCAAAAACAACACGAGTAGTATACGTATCAGTAGGGGAATCTTGCTGAACAGAAGTCATGGCAGTCGTAAGCGGGAGAAGCTCTTTGGACTCGCCGGCAGGAGTAGACATGGAAGTGGAAACGGGGCGCTGAATTTTAGACATGTTTTTTGCTGACTACAATTCGGGCCCTTATATAAGTGACAAAAGTTAATTCGTGCAGTAGTACATAAGCAAAGCATATGTGGAGATTTGTTTACCATGGTTCGTTTCAACCAAAATAATGTCATTCAAAACACTGCATTCTGCATTGGCGAATGTGAAATCTGAACAAATAGTGGTTGCCGAGGACGTGTCAGCGTCTGGCCAAAAGGTTTTCTTACGAGGAACATTACACGAACTCGATTTGCAGTACGCAGATACCACGAGCAAACATTGGTACGAATGTCTGATAGACGGTAGGCCTTCGCGAATATTTTTAGACGTAGAGTCCCTCGAACATGTAGATATCGGCGCCATAGTGGACGTATGTAAAGTAGCGATTGCCCACAAGTTTGGCGTGAAAGCCGATATGAAAATTCTAGACTCCTGTTCTGACAAGAAATATTCGTGGCACGTGCTTTGTTGCAATCTGTACTTGAAAAATGTATACCATGTCGGAGCTTTTGTAAGACGTCTCATATTATCAATGGCTGGACATCCCTATAGACACGCCATTGACGCTGCTGTTTACACCAAAAATAGAATGTTCAGAGTCGCCGGATCGTCGAAATTTGGTTCAAGTCGCATTCTCAAACATTCCGACAAATGGCTTGACTTGCTGGTGCAATCTAGTTCGCTTACTAGCTCTGCACACAATATCATGGAATGTCTAGAGATTGACGAGTCTACCCCGCATTCGACGTCAATGCACCCCGACCAAATGTTCGTATTCGAAAACGAAGTCTGGAGACGTCTCAGATACGCCAACAGAAGACAGTCTAACGCACCAGGGACATGCAACATGTTGCACCCGATTTTAGATTGGTTGGATAGAAACAGTGACGCACAGACGTGTAGACATAACACAAGCTTTACTTCGTCCGGTCACTTTTTTGTCTCAACACGCTCGAAAAATTGCAGCATCGCCAAACGCACACATAAAGGAAATAACATTTGGTTTGATATTGACACAAACCGCCAGATTGTATTCCAAAGATGCTACGATCAAGACTGTTCCGGGCACGCATTGCCTGTACAAGTTCCCCGGGAACAATGGTCATTGTGGAACACAACATGGCACCAACTTATCCACGCACCGAGGAACGAAAACACCCTATTTAACATGTCCCAATAAACCCAAATGCCCATCACCGTCGAAAGATCGCCAAATGTGCAACTAGACGAGTCGGCCGAAATGCTGCTCCAAACCATCGTAGAGCGTCTTGAACTTCAGTCGGAGAAAGTCAAAAGCGTTCAGATACTTCCGAACTTTTCTGTCGACACAGATATGTCCCTCAAATTTGACGCTAATCCAATTGCACAAGGACTTGTCGTGTGCGTTGCAAAGTCATACAAGCTCGGCCCGGAAGATGTCAGTTGGTTCCATCCCAGCATTGCGCGAGGCAGAACTGTATTCTCACTGACACAACAGCTCACCAAGGATGCCCTACAGAAAGTCGAGTTGACGTCCACAAACTCTTCCGTAGGCGTGTACGCCATTTCGAGTCCAGACGAATTTGGATGCGAGCAAACAGAACACAGACTTGTCGTAGACGTGGCTCACGAAGACATGCTTCTCCCTCTTCATAAAAAGTGGCTGCAGCAGGGACTCACGGCCGAAGCCGTAGAAAAGCAATGGAAAAGGATGAAGTTCGGCGATACATACTCCATCGTCGCACAAACGTCTGCCTTGCGTGCTGAAATTGCCAATAAAATCGCCCCCTCGGCAGTCAGTGTCTCCTCGGATACGGTCAACGACGTCCTCTCAGACATTGAGAACGTATACTTTACAAACAACGTTGTTAGACCAGATAGTTCGGGACAAATTCTGGTCAAATTCTCGGCACTTGGCGGATACCGCGTTTACAACGCTGGATCTACACAACAACGTTTTTACCCGGCCACTCTCGGCGCGTCAGCATCATACTACTCATGGGACAACATGACTTCACAAAACTGTGCACGCATCGAACAGTCCTGCGCGTGGGGCGGCAAACTCAAATTCAACACACAAGTCATGACCCCGCCAGCCATTCCGGTCAAAAAACTCAGAGCAGTCGAAGACGAATTTGAACTCACTCACGCAGACACATTGGCAATGCGTATATCGGCCTTCTCGCCGTGCGATAGCTTCGTCGACAACATCAGCCCCAAACATCTCTACAAACTTGAGCCGTCAACACATCAAATTCAAAACGCTAACGACTACATCACAGCACCAATATCCATGAACCACGCTGTCATGCAGAAACTCATGACTAACATAGAGATGATCCAATCTACACACCCGGGCTTCCAACTGTTCAACCCGAAATTCATGTCAGGAAACAGATTCAAAATACCGAGAGACGTATACAAACTCATTGCGTAAATTATACAAACAAAATTTATATTTATTGTTCTATTGACTAAAGTATGGCCGAGTCCAATCATGTTCGCGATGACACAACGTACGATTTCTTAACGCAGACACCACAAGAGTCTGCTCTTGGTGCAAACGAGAATAGGTATTGTTTAAATTATTACGCTTCGACGCTAAACAATCAGACAAGTTCATGCGAAGAGAAACGAAACGCGCAAACAATTGGGCGTACCTTGGATCTTCGACCAACGTCTTCAACGGAATACAAACAACCCCATTCAAAAGAATAGATTCACACTCTTTCATGTGACCATACACCTCGGTAGATATATGCACCACGCCCGACACTTCCGGCGTCTGAATCCAATCAGCATCATCGCCTTCAAAACCAACCACATTTTCAGTCACCTGCTTTGAAATATCAGACGTCATAATCGTAGAAAGCTTTTGAGACGAAAACGCAGACACCATCATCAAAAACTTATAACCAGGATCCGCCTTGACCTCAGAACTAATCTTTTGGCGCTCGCGCAACTGCTCTATGGAGGCCTCTTCAGACACAATTCCCGCGCGGTCGTTCATATTATCGATACGCTCCTCTTCTGAAGCATTGTGATCTAAAACACGCACAGAAGTCTCATTGGGTTCCAAACCTTCAGCAGGCATAAAGTTCACGCGGTGAGTTTGCCAGTTGTTCATTCTCAGCACTTGATCCCATGCTTTATACTACTAATCCACATGTTCTACTGGTCTTGACACAATAGCTGAGGGTAAACGCATTTTTGTAAACAGGATGTCACGCTGGTGTTCCACCCACTTGAAATAAAACATCATCACAATGACTACAACGGCCATCACAAACCAATGCAAATTGGCCAAAGTCCAATCGGCTACGCCTTCACAGCGCCCGTGACCACACGGATACCAATCGTTCAATATGTCGTAAAGTGCTGTCGAACGAGGATTCTCTGATACTATGTGAGACGCCTTCTCACACAGGTTAAATGTGCCCAGCTGTGCCTTCGTTATAGGATCAGAACAAACGTCAGAATTTAAATATATCATTGCCTCATCATTTTTGCGACGATGGTCCACCAAATAGCGATTGTAATTCCGCAGCTGTAGTATTAAACAAATTACCGCTAAAGCTAAACCAGTGTACCTCACAATCATTTACTCCATAGTCCAGTGATTTATACGTCCTTCAGTTCAGACTTTAAATCCATTACATTGTCAACATTTGACTGGCACTCTGAGTATATTCGGAAAAATGCCAGCGCAGAACACACAGCACCGACCATTAGGAATGTTGTGCGTATGTGAAGTTGGATCATATACTACATACAGACGTCATTTAAATAGTTAGACACTGCATTTGTCATTTGAGATTTGAGATTTCCGCAAACGCAATTGCCATTTGAGATTTGAGATTTCCGCAAACGCATTTGCCAATTGAGATTTCCGCAAACGCAATTGCCAATTGAGAATTTCTGCAAACGCAATTGCCATTTGAGATTTGAGATTTCCGCAAACGCAATTGCCATTTGGAATTTCTGCAAACGCAATTGCCAATTGGAATTTCTGCAAACGCAATTGCCATTTGAGATTTGAGATTTCCGCAAACGCATTTGCCATTTGAAATTTGAGATTTCCGCAAACGCATTTGCCATTCGAGAATTTCTGCAAACGCAAACGCAATTGCAAGCTCGACAAAGTTTTGAATCACAACTATTTATGTGACACTCATTTGACAAATGCTTAAACAGCTATGCATTCTACTGACCGCCACACACACTATCGCCTGTCCAACAATAGAAACAGCAGTCAACTGTTTCTACAATAAAGCAGACACAGATCATGACCACAAAATCACAAAGCACGAACTACAACATGCCATATACTCGCGCCTGTCATGGCTTGAGTCGTCAGCGTTTGCAGTCTTCGGAGGGGTTCACAGAATTATGAACGACTGCGATCAAAATAAAGACGGAATTCTTACAAAAGAAGAGGCCTTTCACATGCAAAATACATGCATGAATTCTTGTTTCAAGAGATCAAAAACGATTCAACTCTTTCACTGTTGATGAAAAAAGCAAGTATAAATATGCTTACCATTCTAATGAAATGCGAGCTGCGGTGGTACTTTTAACTGTATTGATAATGGGGGGCTCATACAACGTCGCAGCGTTAAATGTTGACAAAATGCCGAAGCCGCCTTGTGGTATCAAACGCGAAGCGTTTTACAGTGAAGACATTATCTTGACGTCTAAAAATTGTTGGTCGGACGACTACATACCATGTGCAAAGACATGCGCAGATCTCAAAAATCTTTTACGTTATTACTGGAACTCTGAGTCAAAATGTGATATCATTAAACAGTTGGCATATGCGATCCCCCAAGACCGAATGAACGACGCAATAAGCCCAAAACAAATCGCTTTCCCCAACAGACAAGATTGTGGCCTAAACAATGGTAATTGGAAAAACAAAGACGGGAAATTCGATAGTATACGACGAACAGAAAACATAGTAAAATAAATTTAATCATTATTTGATTCACCTCGCTGAACAGACGCTACAAACACTATAATCACTAACGCTGCCTTTGCGATCAACGAACAAAAAATGTACGCAGCTTCAAACCGAATTGCAAAGTACAAGTCATTCTTGCCGCGTCCGCCACTCTGCATGCGCTTGCGACATGCGTCATTCGTATAGTAGAAAAACTGCACTAAATTCACAATAGGAAACGTCAAAAAACACATCAAGATGACACTGTTCAAAATAGTCACAAAACCGAACAGTTGCTGCATAAGATCAGACGTCTCGTTTTCCTCCGCAACCCATGGCTCGATCGTCAACCCATATATGTCCCAAAGCTGCCAGAACTGGAACACAAACACAATGCCAGACATTGCCCAGGCCCACGCGCGAATCGCCCAAGCTTCTCGCCCGATATACTCAATAAGCCCCCCAAAAACATTGACACAGCACATCAGAAGTGCATTTGCCAGCAGCAAATATAAATCGGTCACCCTAGTCAATGCCAACACAATCACAAACATTATTGACGCTGTAATAGAGTACTCCACATACCTGAGCGGCTGGACATTCATAGAAAGCCACTCTTCATACGTCTTTCGAATAGGAAATGCTATCATCAAATGAGATAACGAGGTCAGCAGACTGAACGCAAAAATCAACGTCCACATTTGCCATTCGTTCTGAACCAAGTAACTAGTCTCGAAAGGCGGCATCAACGTATCCGGAGACCCAGAGTCTTCCGCGATCACACTATAACCGTACTTGTCAACAAGATCGCTCTGGTAGTCGTCGCCAAATGTATCGCGGATGCAAGAAAACCACTCAAACACATCATCATAAGTTTTGCTGCCGCATTGTGTAGAATTGAATGGGAATGGGATCGGAGTCGGTACAATCGGAAGATTGCGAGTCACGACGACCTGGAACGGACTGTTGCCCTGCAAACCAGCAATTATAGTAATGATGGCCAAGAGACTATGCAATACGAATGCGGACACATTGAGCCTGTAGAGGCTGTCAAATCCGTCCTTCGAACCACACATCGGCTTGCCACAACAAATCAATGTTGTCGGAGACCCCTTTTTCACGACACGAGCTTCTTCGGCTTGGCCCGAAAGCAGGTAACTTAACCGATTTGTACGTTCCATATTTTCAAACATTCACACAACACTTAAATATGACATTTCTTTTGATCTGTTATTCGTCTGTGGCGTTTTCAAAATACACACTGTTTTCAAAAAACACACAACACTAGATCAAACCTTTCCGCGCAACCAGTAAGTGCCGCCGCCAAAACCTACCCCTGTCCCCCCCGCAGCCCTTTAGAGACGTCCTCGCCTATACGCGACTGTGCTTACGGGCTACGCATACCCCACGCGGAGGCCCTCTTGTCGTGCGCAGTCTGTGCGCGGCCTGGCAGAGTCCAGACACACCCGGGAGGACGTGCGGAAACGTGTGGTTGTCAGCGCTCACATGTTGTATATTTTCATCCCCAGAATGTTTACTCACAGAACTATCATACCCCCACATGGAAACACGACATAATTTAAACATATGTTTTGAAACTTTGTCACATAGTCCATAAAGCACACAAAAATGTTTCGCTGCTTGTTGCTTTCCGCACTCGTCGTTGCCGCTCACGCCCAGGCTAAGAGATATTGGGACCAAGACGGACCTGGATCACAAGCATGTGGCTATGGTCTTGTTTACGGGCCGCATGAAGGACCCACGAATGGTGCTGGTTACGGCACTGAAGGATCTGCAGCAGACAACACTTACGAGCTAGTATTTGACCCGCCAATGGTTGAGTGCGAAACGTACCCAGACCGGATGTACGCTGGAGGTGTGTACTGTGTATACTCTGCGAACACAACGTATACTATTACGCTTCAAAGTTCGGACGGGGACACGTTTGGGGGGTTCGGAGTCTATCTAACCAAAGGTCAGGAGCAATCCGCAGGGTCCAACTTTTCCAGTCCAAGTGCTGGGGCACAAGTCTTGACTTACGAATGCAACGGTCCAGGACCAGGACCATTTGGTATGGGTCATACAAACGGCAATGTTGCGCGCACCTCGGTTTCAGCACAGTGGGCGAGCCCAACGTCGACGTCGTCGTGGAATCAACTGAGGATGAAATACGTTGTCAAAGACAGCACTGGACTCACGACCGGCAAGTGGTTTCGGAGTTCGTACTATTTGTATAGTTCCCGCCCTACCTGTGCGTCGTCTAACCAGGAGTGCATTGCTCCTGCAGTGGTAGACAATGACGCGTTCTGTTCTGATAGCCTATACAGGTGCGAACTAAGTGATTTCGGGAATGCGACTACACCTTGTTGCAAGCTTCCAGCGCCCGCAACAACTCCTGCGCCAGTTCCATCGGACTCTGCAACAACGCGTGCACCAACTGGTGGTGGCTCGACACCTTCGACAGACTCGCAGAACAGCGCGACGAATGCAGCGCTGTCGTCATTCCTGGCAATGTTTTTCTTGTTTGCGAGCACTCAAGTCTTTTAGTTTGTTTAGCGTCAATCTTTAACATATCAATACAATTATTATAAAAAAGAGTAAAAAGTTAGAATTTAATCTGGTCTGGTACTTTTTTAGGAATCGGTTTGTCTGGTGCTGTTTTAGAGTTCTGTTTTTCTGTAAGTTTTGGTGACCATGGTACAAGCAAATGCCATTTGGATGTATTTGGAGCAGTTGCAGCAAATGCGCCGGCAGTAGCCATGAACGAGTGCCATAGTCCGTGCAGCCCGAGGTCTTCTGTCCGGTAGCATAGATATGCGGCGACTGCAAAAACAGTTGTGGCGAGTACATCCAGCCAGAATATTTTCTTGTATTGTATGATTAATAGCATGCCGATGACGCCGAGCAATATGAAGAAGGCAATTTCTGTTTGCCACACCCACGTGCTTCCTACCATGAAGCCTGTGATGACGATTGCTGCCAATCCATGTTCGACGACAGGTCTGGCAGCGACGTAAAGTATTGCGGATCTGGACAGCCATCCGTCTGCCAATTTCCAGTTTTGCAATCCTGAATGCCAGTGAACAGAGAAGACGAAGCATAGCGCGCATAGCGCTGCGATATCGAGTTGTCGGACAGCAATGATTGCGTACAGGGATGTGAGGGCCATAGTCATGTGCGTGTATTGTCTGAGGAATGGATGTAGATTTGTTGTTTCAACGAACAATTGTAGCGCGCAAATGGCATTTGCGATGACGTAGAGTACCGGCCATAAATATTTGCAAGTGGTCCTCATAGTTACGAGGCATGGGAGTGCAAGTATATAGTTGCGTTTGGTTGAGTAACATCTACAAAGCTAGTATATAAGTAAATAATGTGTATGTGATGGATATACTACCGGCATTAGACTTTGAGTCTGTAGCGGACAATACAGGTTTGGATGGTGACGATGATCCTGGGGAATTTGTGCCTTGTCATTTTTCTGATGACGAGGAGGAATCGCATGATGTGGGTTGTAAGTGTGCGTTATGTCAGTATGGTGACGGTGGTTCTGGTGAGGCACATTCTGTGATTCAGCGTATGCAGGAGATCGATTCACAGATGGTGGGTAAAGTTCGTGACGATGAGATATATTCGTTGCAGGCCGATTTGTATCGAACGCATGTGAAGGAGCCGTTAGAGCGGCAGGGTATTGAGGCGCCGGCTGTGACTGCGGAGACGTGTAAGGCGCATTTTTCAAAGCATCGTATGAATATGAAGCGTATGGTAGGTTCTGAAATAACATTTGTGAATTCTATGCAGAAGCATGTGCGTCGTGAGAATATTTTGTCTCGTAATAATGTGACAGGTCGAACAAAGGTGGATAATGGCGCAATAAAGCAGTGGATTGCTTTGTCAAAACACAAATTAGATTTGATAAAATATTACAAGGGTCCTTTGAGCAAAGAGTTGGCGTCGAAGACTCAGAGCATCAAGCCATATAGTTTTTCGTGAATCCAATCTGTGAAAAAATGTGTGTGGCTGTTCGTACAACAACGACAGTATGACAGTATAAATAGGGTTGCAATTCAGTAAATACGATGGCTTCGATTGCATCGCTGACTGGTACTCCAACTCTGGGAAATGTGAACTCCCAGCCCTCCTTTTCTTTCAAGGCTTCGCCTTCTGTGCGTGGCGATTATGCGAGTAGACCATCTGTCTCTGCTCTTCAGAACCCTACACTTCACAACTCTGTGCCTGAGCAAATGGTAAACGCGACAGCTCGTGCGCCATTGTTTGTGCGTCCATTTCAGCAGGGCTTCGAGAAGCAATATTCCGAAGGCGATATCTTGTGGGTGCAGCGGAACGATGCGCGCCAATCGGCCAACATGAACATCGTTGCCAATTTGCCCGTTCTGAATCATCAGTTACGTTCCGCTCAAGACCAGGACGGTAATTTGAAGTACAACACGATCCAAAAGATCGAAAACGACTGGAATTATTTTGGTATTTTGAATAATGACATGGATACGGGTTCAAAGTGGCAGCGGCTGCTGAACATTAATGTGAGAGGCCGTGCGCGTGTTGCTAGGTTGTGGTCTCCTGCGAGAGGGCGCCTTCGTAAGGGTGACCAAGTTTGGATTTCATTTATGAAACGCACGTCGCCAGACATTAGTTCTGGCAAAACTTACCAAAATCCAAATGGTATCAACGAGCCTATGCTTGAAGGCCAAACGTTTTTCGAAGCGGTGCCAACGATGGATTGCTGTGACGATTTCAAAAATGCTGTACTGTCTATTCCCATCGGTATTGTGTCCCAAGTCACACTAAAGAAGCCAGTCACCACTTCGCAAACGAAAGCTCGATACGTCACTGAGGCTTGTAAACTTTTAGAACGCATTGAGGTGCTCATGCGTATATAAACAAAAATGCGGTATATATATCGGTTAATTTTTAACATAATATCATGTCTTTCTCTAATGCTAAGCGTCGTAGAATCAAACCGTTTGCTCGTCCCACAGCCTTTGACATAAATGTAGTTTTTGATATCCGTCACTACCAGGAAGTCAAATATGGAAGCGTTATTAATCCGTATTTCCCGGCAGTTGGCACAGACGAAGCTTTCAAGGTGCTTGAGGGTGAGGTTTTGATGCGCCACGAAGCTCCTGGCATTCGCCGTTACGGAGATCATCAGATGCACGTGTTTTCTTTTGCAAATGGGCTTAAGACGGGTACTTCTGTACTGAATGCTGGCGACGGGAGTCTGGTCAACAGCTCTGGCGATTTACTCAATACTGAGAAGCAAAGTGTACTCAAGTCTCTGCGCTATGCCGGTGTTGCTGTGACTGAATTCACGCCAGAGCGTGACGTTTACGAGCAGGGTTTTGTCCTCACTATGGGTGGGCTTAACTCGATGTTCAACAATGGGTCGAGTACCATTTTCCCTGGCGATCTGATCTGCGCGGACATTCCGAATCCGGCGGACAAAGGATCGAAAAGAAACAGAGCCCTCCAGACCGGCATCCCGCATGACAAGCTTCAATTTGTTGTGACTCCGTTGAAAAAGTTGTCCAGCCAAGTCGGCGATCGCTTGGCTTCTCGCTTTATTATGGGTACTGCTCTTTCGTACTCTCGTCCTGGTCATCCTTTGGATGTTATTCTTCATCGCTCTAATGTATTTGCAATCAGGGCCGAAGAGACTAAGATGCCCGAAAACGTTCCTGACCTGGCTTCTTCTACCTCGGCTCCGAAGAAGTCAAGGAAAGCAGGGGGGGCGTCAAAAAGTAAGAACTAAACTAATATTTTCTATTATAAAAAGACCAATTATTTCTTCGTAATGTCATTGTGTAGTATTTGTAACGGTGCTTTGGGCCCAATTAACAAAGCTATTTTCGAGTGTGGTCATCAATTCCATTTGAGGTGTGTATTTGATTTGCCGTACTCTACGAAATGTTCGACGTGCAATTTGCCTAGCGAGTTGTTACCCGATCTGGGCACAGATCGTTCTGTTGCGCTTGCTGCCGACGTGTCGTCGAGAATCGAGCAACAGAAATTGAAAAGCAGCGAGCCGTTGTCATTTCTGCAGAGTTTTCAACGACTGATTACACCGTTGACACCGAAAGCGCGTACGCTGAGGGATAATGTGAAACACAATAAGAAATTAACAATCATTCGTGATTTGGGATTTGGCCCCGACGACGCGGTGAGGGAGCGAATCCCGTGGGCCGAAATAGATGCTACATACATGTCTGATGAAATATTGGATTTTGGGTTCCAGTGGTCTCACATGGTCGATATGGGCATTCTGCCGCCGCACCTGCGAGCATTTAATTGGTCTCAGCAGAAGCATCACTTGAAACTTGACGCCGCAAAGTTGTTGCAGACGAGGATCACTATATCCGAATTGGCTTCTCTCAAGTATACTACTCACCAATTGGTCGAATTTGGCTTTACCTGGCCAATGTTGGCCCAAATGGGAGCAAACGTAAGCACGTTGCGCAGTTTTGACTTCGACATTGTCGATATTAAGCGAAACTGGTCGCCTACATTATCACAGTGGGTTTCTGCTGGGTTTTACGACAAGGATCGAGTTCAGCAGGCGGGTTGGCCAATCGATGAGATTCTACAGCACTTGCCTGCGATGTCAGAGAGAGCATCTGGAAGATCACTACGTCTTGCGTTTTAAAACAAAAGTAAGGACAAGGATGAACATTGATCCTAGGAATAAGGCTAGATAAGCTATCTCGTCAGTATTATAGTAGAATGAGGGTTCCTGTTGGTCTGTGCCGTGTCGTTTATGTGTAAATGTTGGTTGAGACCAACTTGACCGAATTGGTTGTACTTTAATTGTGGACATATCAATGTTGAATATGGTTTCTTTATATAAATGGTAACTTGTTATTGTTTTGGATTTTTACGTTGTTTCATTTTTTTCTTTTGTTGTTCTAGAACTGTGAGAGGTATTGGCATTTCGTAATTACGCAGCCATGGTTTGTAGCACCCGTTGCAAATGGCTAGCGACTGTTCGTCTTTCTTTTCATTGATTGCGGTGACAGTGGTCCATGAATCTTTGCCTCTGTAAGTGTTGCACATATAGCAGCACACATTTGTGTAAAGTGTGCCTTCTTTCAGGCATTGACCGCACGTGAATCCGTTTTCATCGTACTGTGAACTGTGGAAGATAGTCGGGTTGCCGCAGGAAGGGCAAAACAAGTATAGGTTTTCATAGAATTGAAAAAGACAGCCTAGCATATTTAGCTTGACACACTCTGTCTTTGAGCACAGTTCGTTCTGCATCGTTTTTCGGTGCGATTTCCAGTCTTTTTTTGCTCTCCTTTTGCGATGTTCTTCTAGTTCGACACCCTCCAAGAAGGATTCGACGGCAATTCTCTTTCTTTTTTTGGTGTCTGTCTTTTCACACCGTCGACCGCAATAACACTTGAGTGTTTCGTCATCTACTATGATTTTGTGATGACCATTCGCAAACAAGTTGTTGCACTTGGATGTCTTTTTAATGATGAATCCCTTGAAAGTGTTGCACGATAAGCATACGAAGACTTCGCCAACGTGTTGTTCCAGGTCGTCCTCTGGTTGAAGACCGTATCGCCTGCGCAATGCGACACACTGAGCATCGTAGTAGTGTTTTGGCAGCATGAAGACGCGAATGTCGTGGTGATTTTGCTGGAATGCAGAGAAGAGTTCTCGAATACACTCAAAGTCGTGCCTCGAAGCACTTTGTACGAGCTTGCGCAAGTCGCTGCGATAAGTGTTTTGTTGATAATGCTCGTACATGTTCTGAAGAGCATCAATGGTGGTCTCTTTGACATTAAAATACTTGAGCCAATCAATTCTGACTTTTCCACGCGGCACGCGTTGTGTCATCTTTCTGAGCAGCAGAATGTTTTCCATTGAGAACGCGATGTGTGGATTGACTTGCATTTGTGTTTCGTCGATGCGATTACAAATGTGAATGACAGTTTGTGTAAACGTTTGCCTCTGTGGCCTAAATAGGTTGCCGAGTTGCTGTTTATTGACTTGCATGAGAGTTGACTCCACGTTGCCGAGCCATTCCGAAATGATATTCGATCCAAGTACGTTTGTTTCTATGGATTGCCTGACGTTGTCCATCGCTGTGTGGACTGTTTGTTCAAAGGTGTGCCACTTGTATGTTCTGCACAGCTCGTCGTACAAAGCCGGAATCATAGCCATCGAAAACGTCAAGAACTCTTTGATGATGTAGAATAGCAGATGTTGGTACATTGCAAAGAGCCATTCCTGCATCTGCATGCGATTTGGCTTGAGGTATACAAATCTGCGGAGAACTTTCTTCCTTGATTTCCAATCCAGCCTGGTCTTGCAATGCCTGTACATGCCTAGAAGACTGCATAGAAGGGCCGATCTCATAAAGTGGTGTACCAAGTCGTCGGTCTGGCAGTAATTCGCAATGATTTCTCGGAGATTCCGAATTTGACACCGTTGAGGCAGTGCCTTGCACATAAGATGAACAATTGGTTTCATCTTGGGTTTGTTTTCGTTCCAGAACGAACATTGCAACTGGTAATTGATGATATCTGGCAGGTTGCCTTCTTGTAGAACGTCTTGCGTTTTTGGTTGGTACTTGTGGAATGCAGATTTAATGTGTTGTTCTTTTGCGTCTTCTACAGCGCACATCAGAGGCACATGAGCGTCGTAGTATATGTATATGCAGAACATGATTGATTCTGGAAGAGTTTGGTCCATGAGATGAATGGCTGCGTTGACAATGTCCATGAGTGAGGCCACCCATGGATGGTGCTTGAGGGTCGGGGTCCATTTTTTGTCACATGCGGAAACAGAAGAAGTCTGCAGCCTATCCCAAAAGGTGCCGATAAACAGCCACTCGTATTCTGTACTAGAAAAATACTGCAACAGAGTGTCTTCTGGCAACTCCCCGAAATCACCGTCGTCGTATTCAAACGGACATATTCGCCCGAGACTTAACTCCCGGGCGCTTTCGTTAAAAAATGCATGTCTTGGCCTGGGTATTTCATGCGCCACTGTTCGTAGTAGCGAACACCGTCCACAAGCTTTAGACGGTAGGCGTTGCGCAAATGCAAGACAACAGGGTCGAGCAAGCCTTGGAAGATCGTATGGCTCGACAATATGCAGTCTTCAAGGCAATACTCACCTTCTTCGTCGACAATATTCCTGTAATCCTGTAGGACTACATTGTTCTTGACACCCATACCGTCTGCGCGGATATTAATGAACGCACGCGCGATTTCTGACCGCTTGCACATGAGACAAAGTCTTCCGGCTTGAGGCAACTTGCCTGTGCGCTTAAAGTCGTCTTCTTCGGTGGGCAATAAGAATTCGCGCAGTATGAATGCGTTGTCATTGACGTGAGGCAGGTGCAGGCCTTGGCATTGATCGCCCATAATGCACGGTCTTTCTTTGCCGAGTGGCTCGCGGAGGTACCCCTCTTCGTATGCTCGGCGCACGACCTGTATCGACACGCGCACATGTTCCTTGTGTTTGATCTCTTCCGGCGAAAGAGTATCGCACGGCGGCTGCTGAAGTAGTGCCCGCACATATGGGAAATCGTAAGGTCGAAGGTGACACAAATCAGTACGATGCCAAAAATCTTGGTTACGCTGATTAAAGAAGGTCGTTTCTGCGACCATGCGCGTCTTCGATGGTGGAGGCGCTGGCGATTCTGTCTGCAAAATGTCCGGCGGCATATCTTCCTGCATGGACTCTGATTCAGGAAGTGACGAAAATACAACTTCGCCAGCACGTCGCTTCTTTGTTGGTCTCTGGGTTAACTCAAATTGGTTCCAATGGTCTGACATTATACTATTTAAGTCGCACTTTTTTACTTATATAGTCAAATTTGATCCGACTTTCTCAGATGGATTTTTTAGAGGAATTTTCACGTATATGTTTTAGACAAGAATATGCTAGATGCAAATCCTTTTTGTTATTTCTGCGACATTATGGTCATGGCTTGTCGGCAGAGCCATTGTATTTGGACCAACCACGCGATCAGTATGCTGGTATCCAAACATGCACTCGGACACGTGGTACAGACTCACACCATTGCCATGCAGACTGTCGCGAACCTACTTTGCACTTCTTCCACTTTTATTCACAGCCGCAGCCATACCAGTACTCTTCGTCCCGGACGATAACATTCACATTCTAACCGTCCTTAGACTCACTCTTGAACACGCATATGTACCCCTGTTCACTGCACATGTACACTCGGAATATATTCTAACGCTGTGGCCCATTGTGTCTGCATCGGCGGCAGCTGTCAGCATTATACTACTGGCGCCAATTTACACACTAGACCACATCATTGCAGGTGTGTCTTGCATCGTATCCATTGCAATGCACACATGGTTTGCCTACATACAGATACATATACTACTCAAAGGAGGTATCACACGCAACGAACAACCTTACGAATGCCGACAACCTAGAATTGTCTAATCCACTAAAACGTGTATACATATAGACTACTTACACCCTTGACCAACATTGTGTCACATCTTTTGTGAGAATGTCCTTGCTATTTGTGCCATTTGTACTTGTCATGTATCTTTTCACACAAATCAACACAGGAATAACTACAAAACCAGAAATAAGGACACTGAACTTTGATTGTCGCCAGCGGCAAGATCACGAGCGAATTGCAAACTACATGAAATGGACAAGATATAGACTCTCAGACGCTATCGGTGGCTGGTATTTTGCAGACTGGACAAAAACAAAACACAAAATATACACGCCCAAGTCGCTCGCGGAAGAATACCAACAAAAATGGGGCTATAACATAGTCACAGAATACTTCAATGCCACGAACCGCACAGCTGAATATCATACCCTGTACAAGATTGTACAAAAATACAAAGATCCAAGTAGCCAGCAGCGAGGTGTCACTGCAGTGCAACACTTGAGACTAGGCAACACAGCTTGCATAGAATGTTGGTACACGCCGACTTCATACAGCGCGAAAACAAAGAAATTGTACATCTTTCCCAAACAATATTACGAACACATTTTGGGACAAGTTGTAGCCAAAAATGTCAGCACAGTTATCATTGTAGCTGCCACATCTCATTCAAATTTCAAAACGATTCAGAATGCTGCGAGCTCAGTCGCCAACATACTGCAAATGGCACACTTTTGGAGACACGAAGGATTTAATGTAAGGGTTCGGTTAGATTGTGGAACACCCGACGAAGATTTTATTCGCATGTCGAATGCGCACGTATTTATTCAAGGTGGGGGCGGATACAGCAAAATGGCCGGTCATATGGTTCGACTGAATCGTGGTGCTGTCATATTCGATCAAGCCTACATAAAAAAATTACAACTGGAAGCGTGGCGAAAAGCGCAGGCGTCGGCTGGCGATTGACTAATGACATATATAAATAGCTCCTTCGTAGCTTGTGCATATGCCTTACATCAAAGACGACATTGGCGTGTCACCAAGATATGTATACAAGCTAACGTCACGATATTACGATCCGGCCAGATGTACACAAGTCGCTAATAATCTGAAGAGGCTTGGTATTCATTATGAGAAGAGGGAGTTCGGCAGTATTTGCGCAGTCCACTTTGGAGATTCTTACGAGAGGCATGTTGACAGTATCAACCCTTTGTGCTATACATTTCCATTCTGTTATATGTGAAAATCAAATATAAATAGAATTCTATACTTGGTACCAAATGTCATCTGTAACACTGCAAAATTCAGTAAGGGTTCGAATGTTTTTGATATTGACCCTATCGATATGTATTCGGTTGCTTCGCCCTTTAAATGCTGTCGGCCTCCACAAGCTTACAACATTAATGGCATATAACTACTTTTTTTACGGCCTGATAACTTTGTGCACGTTGATTCCGCATTTCACGGCGTGGGTGGTAGCAACAGCGTGTCAGTGTCTGGCGACGACATTGGATCTCGTGTGCTTTGTTCTGGGGTTTGTAAGTGTGTGGCGTTGTGTATCTGGCGAACAGATGGGCTGTGTTCAAAACGCGCCGCCAGATATCGTGTCGTTACTACTTATTGGCGCTATTTTGACGCTGGACGCGATCCAAACGTGGGCAGCATATCGCGTTCTTCGTTTCCCGACATTTACTGGGTCTTCGGTACAACGCGTTCGCGTATTGATGTGTTGGTCGTTGCCTTTTCCTTGGTTGGCTTCCATTGTTTTGTGGTCCGAATCCAAATGGACTTTGTGGTTGTTGGGTCGATTTTTTGTGGATCCTTCGGTCATATTTCTGTCTGGCAGTGGTGAGTATCTTGTACTCGCAACCTTGATGTCAGTGGGTATAATTTGCGATGTGATTGCTTTGTTGCAGGTTTCAGAAGAGTTGGCGCGTTGGGCTCTTCTTGGATCTGTTGGACTTACAGCAGCAGGGATATTTATGCTGTTCACTGGTGACGTTTTGCAGGCAACTGCCGCGACTGCTGACACTTTGAAGCCACTAGATTCCCAAAAGCCAGTGGTTGTCGTAGAAGACGACAAACGTCTGCGTTTACGTCAAAAATCCGACAAGGCGTCAATTGTATTTTGACTATATATTGTCGCGCCAAGCATCAGTGAATGAGTGACGCGCCTCCTATGGATGACGAATTGGACACACCGCCTGAAATAACATCTGGCATTCCTAGACAATACCCAGCGACACCCATGCCAAGTCAATTCCATGATGACGTATCTGAAGGCGATGACTCGCCGACACACATGGCCATGTCTGTGAAGATCCTTCTCATTGCGATTGCGATTGCACATTTATGGACAGTGTGGACGCTTCGTGCTGACATGAACATTGTCATGCAATTCCTGCAAGAAATAACCCAACAAAACAAACATGTAACGGATTTGTTGCACAATCAACATCACGTCAAATGGCAAATTGTGCCCTCACAATTGTAGAATCCAATCTTTTGGAAAAAATAACTATTTAGTCTAGAAAACATTGTAGAAAATGGTGAGGCGTCGCTCAAAAAGAAAACGCGACCCAGCCCGTCCAAAGCGAGCAATGACACCTTTCTTATACTACGCTTGTGAACAGCGAAACATTCTCAAGGCACGAGGAGATAAAATGACGCTTCCTCAACAGTCGAAACACATTGCAGTGCTATGGAAGAGCGTTACGGATAAGTCCAAGTACGTTGGCCAGGCAAAAGAAGATCGCGCAAGATACGATGACGAGATGAGTCGCTACACTCCTCCAAGGAAAATTAAGCGTCCCCGTTCTTCGTATGCCTTTTTCATGAAGGACAAACGAGACGAAATTTCAGAGAAGCATCCTGAAAAGAATCCTCGCCAACTCATGGGTGAAATAGCTGGCGTCTGGAGAAGCATTTCTGACGAAGAGAAAGGCAAATATACAAAGCTAGCAGAAGAAGACAAGGTGCGCTACCAACAGGAAAAAGCCGAGGAGAGTACAGAGTAAACTATTTAACTAACAAAACTAAACGCATGTATGTTTTTTCGAAAGTATCTGGCATTCGTAGAGGCCGTATTTCCATGGATGTTTTGTTGTATATTTGGATGGTGGATAGATCGCCTTTTCGTTGAGTTTGGACATCGCTCTACGGACTCTCCAATTTGTCTGCATAGCGATTTGCAGTATGTCCGTTGGCATCAATTCGTAACAACAACAGCATGTTCAATCCAAATCATATACTCTGTTCGAATTCGCAAAACGCAATTCAAACGTGAATTGGATATTCTGTCTGTCGTCAACCACCATCCATGCCTAGTGCATCTCTACATGGTTCAGGCTATTCTCTGTGTTGCATGGGCCTCTGTCATAGGATGTCTAATAGACGTTTCCCCGTGGCTGTGCATACCGTTCGTAAACGAATATAGAGCCACGATTTCGGCAACGGCCATTATTGTCGTTGTGGGCTCGTTGCTACTGGAGAGGAAATTGTGGACATTAACTCTAAACCGAGCCATACAATACGACTCGAAATCATTACTCATTTGAACTGTCTTATTAACCTCGTATCTTGAGTGGGCTGGATATTCTATGTATGCGTTTGAACTCATCAAAAAAGGTGCCTGCAATCTCTGGATCATCAAAATGCATAGAATTCTCAATGTTTGTTACCGCACTCTCTGTGACATTAAATGAGCCATTCATGACCCAAAGAGGCTCGCGCGCTGGCGATAACCCAATTAAAAACTTATGATGCATGAGCGACTTGAAACGCCCGCGTCCTTCACCAACTGTCCGTATGACCCCCCCTTGAAAACATCCAGACAACTTGGCATAAGCCTGTTGATTATTACGACGTTTCGTCAGTTTATCAGTCGTCGTAATGATCGTCACACCTTTGAGATGTTCAGCCATGCACTTGAGTATTCTTTTGTTGGACAGCCAGGCAACACAGCCGACAACATAGGCTGTGTCTTCTCGTTTGATCGCTTTGACAATTGCATTTTGTATGCCACGCCCGTCGAACAGGATGGAGACTTTGCGTTTGCCGCGCTGGTGCACTTTCTGCCGCTTCCTGTCGGTCTCGACAAACTGCTGATTGAGATCGCGGGATCGTTTTTTTTTAGGCGGCATCGTATCGTTGCACGTTAGAGACTATATATAGGTCAGATCGTCCGTAGCAGGAATGGATGCGCACGCGCTGTATGTTATGTTTCGAAAATACAAGGACTGGATTCCACAGTTGTCGACAATCAAATCTGCAATTAAATCACAAGACGTGAACACGTTGGAATTAATCGCTCTAATGATGGTTGATAGAGGGAAGCCTTTTATTTTAAACGAACTTGGACTTGACGACCCACTAAAAAATACATTTAACCACATGGTAGCGAAGTCTAGTATTCTACTTCGATCAGTTCGAGGCGAAAGTAAAGCCGGAGGCGAAAGTCAAGGCGGGGACACTCCATTGATCGACCCCCCAACGGAGCGAGTTGGTCCGTATCAGAGCGGAGGCGAAAGTAAAGGCGGGGACACTCCATTGATCGACCCCCCAACGGAGCGAGTTGATCCGTATCAGAGCGGAGGCGGACGCGGAGACGAAAGTAAAAGTTCTGCGCTCAAAACGAAAAAGTCGTTCGTCGCTGACATTAGTGTCATTAACGAATGCTCGACATTGTTTTTAAGCAAAAGCAAAGCGAATATAAAAAGTCTCGCAACATTATTCAAATTGCACGAGCCGATGCTATGGGTGAAACGATCCGCATCCAAGATTGAGGCGGGCAATGAGGTAATGCCTAATCCTCGCGATTTCGTCTTACTCGATGATACCAATAGATTTGTCCATGTCAGTAGTTCAAAAGTGTTTGATTTTGTCAAAGCACTGAAGAGAGAAGACGTCAAAACATTTTCGTGGAATATGACCGCAGGACTTGTGATCAATCTGGCTGCGCTAAGACAGAAAATAAAGAAACGACTCTTTGCGGGCGCTACAACTTCAGACGTCACTGTATTTGTCATCATACTCTGTTCTATAGGTTTGCCAATTTTCAAGCTCGTTACCAAACTCAATACCGCAGAGATTTTCTTGAAACATTGGTACAGTGGTCGTTTCAAAAAATTGACATCTGAGAATATAATTCGCACTCTGTGCAAGGATATGTTTCCACCAGAACATTTTGTGGACAAACTGACGACACCCGAGACCGAAGCTCGATTGTTTTTGGATGCGTACGATAAGAGCAAGTTTTCGCTGATTGAAAGAGGGTCATCAGCATTGACGTGTGATACGTACATGTTTCGACGGTGGTACTGGTATCCAAGCAAAGACGAATTGAGCACGATTGTCGAGCGTGCACAAAACATTTGTAATGCCGTGTGATTTATGAAATAGCTAAAAAGTGATAAAATATACTTAGCGTGTTAACATAGCTTGTAAAAGATCTTTGTATATGGTAGTGGTCCGACCATCAACAAGCTTGACCTTTTGGTCGTGGCGGTCGTATATAATGTGCTGTTTCTTGTTTTGCGCGAGTAGAAACGTAGAATCTTCGTCCATCCTAAATACACGGGTCGGTGCGTGCCAAAACCATTGTCCAGTGTGCCGGTCGGCATGCTCGTTCCAGTGAGTGTACAAGCGCATTTGAAGCGGTAGGTCTTCTTGTGCCAGCATAACCATGTCTTTGTCCCAGTAAGAAGACGGTAAAGGATCGTTTTCGTCTACAGTGAATTTGTCTATGAATTCTGTGACAATTCCTTTGACTCTACTTTCTAGCGCCAAGCCTTCAGACAGGTGTAATTGTCGTTGTAGCATGCGAGATAACATTGTTTGCTACTCTGGGATCATGTTGACTTGTTAGTCATAAATGCTGTAACTATGCTAAAAAAGAATATATAAGTGGATGTATGTCCGATCTGAAGTAACGCCTATATTGCCAGTAGAATGCCTAAAGTGAAACGTAAAAAAAAGAAGGCAAAGAAGGAGCGAATCAACCCTGACGATTTCCAAAACGCGAGCCGGTCGGCTGACGTGTCTTTGCCTAAATTTGAGTTGCAGAATGTGGTGGCGACATTCAACTTGGGTGTGGATCATTTGGATTTGCGCGCGATAGCACTTCGCAAGCCATTTATTGAGTACAATCCCCAGAAGTTTGCTGCGGCAACGTTGAGAATTCGTGAGCCGCGTACGACAGCCTTGGCCTTTGCAAGTGGTAATATGGTTTGCACTGGGGCAAAGACTGAGATCGAGGCTCGCCTGGCTGGACGAAAATACGTTCGAATTCTTCAAAAGCATGGGATTCCAGTCTCGTTTCGAAATTTTAAGATCCAGAACATAGTGGCTTCTGCGGAAATCCCTCATTGTCTTAAATTAATGGAACTGTCTCGCGCGTTTGGACCGTACGTGAGCTACGAACCAGACTTGTTTCCTGGCCTTGTATTCCGCACGACTTCGCCAAAGTTGGTGTTTTTGTTGTTTCGATCTGGAAAGATTGTCATCACTGGGGCTCGCTGTCGTGAAGAAATCGCAAGCACGTTCGCGTCGTTATTTTACGGTATTGTTACAAAATTTATAGATTATGAAGATAAGTCTGCGTCTAGCTCAGACTATCGTGCAAAGATGAGGCGAAATTTAATGTAATTATTTCGATTTAAAAAAGTTATGTACAAATCGTTTGGAGGTGTCTTTGTTGGCTGGACCCCATTCATCTGGTCCGGTTTGGGATGGCGGCTCAAACGTCACGGATTGCTTGATGCCTTTTAGAATTTCTTGGAAAGATTCGGAGCCATTGTTTTTAAGCCATGACATACATTCTGGGGGTGCTACTTCATTGAGCCTATGTAGGACCATATACTGACCAGATTCTGAAGTGAGTACAAAGGGTTGGGCTGCTGGGCCATTATTATTTTGCGTTGGCGCGTTGTTTTGTTGAGGTTGTGGCTCTCTAATGTCTATCGGGAGAGTTTCGCCAGGGAATTTGTTTCTGAACCACTTGATCCAGTCTTCGTTTGCGTTCTTGAGTGTATCTATGTGGTGTTGTTGTGCTGCAATTTGTTCGTAGAGAAGAACCGATCTGCCTGTATCTTGACCGTTTGCTTGGTTGGATGCCATTTGACTGCGCTGCAAGTGCTTGAATAGAACTTCCATGGGTTGGTCTTGCAGGCGTTGGTGCCGTACTCTTTTCCATGACGAATATCGCGTGTGGTATTCGTCCAGACATTCTTGGATGCATGTTTCTGTCCAATCTGTCAACGATTCGAATGTTCTGACATATGGCTGTTGGTGGATACTCGTTTGGCTTTGAAAGATCTTGAGAGCCGTTTCACCAGGCTTTTGCCAGGTACAATGCCATATGAGGCCTCCCTGGGCAATTTGTCCTGTAAACATGTGTTTTTTGAAGGTAAAATAGAGAACATCGCCAACCAGTACAATTCGTGCGGACAGCAGTTGCTCAAGACGACGCATATTTTGGTTTGTAATATTGGATTCGAATGCAATTCCACATATGTTTCTCGGACTTGTATAAATATTCGCATCCATTTGTAGATGCGCTGTGAACTTTGCGATGAACCCAACAATGTTTATCGATTTAGCTGTGGACATGTTTACCACCTAAACTGTCTAAAAAATATGCACTCAGATTGGCGTGTACAATGCCTTAAATGCAGTAGAAACCTACTTTGTTGTATGCACGATGGTGCCCACTGGTACTTAGGTCTATCAACAGACCAGACATTTGAGTCATTGTTTCGTATAACAGACGAATCCAAAGTTGTGCCATCTTCGAAGCGCCATTTGCATTGGCACCGACGTAACGGTCGGCTATTACGTACACCAAAATTGAATCTTGTAAGTAACATTTGTGTGTCATAGTTGGACTATTTAACACAAATGTCAATAAAAGTAGTATCTTTGATGGAAAACATTGAAGACGAATATTTAGTAAAGGCGTTGTTTGTGTTTGACCTGGAGTTTATCGGCGATGTTCGTAATTTGAGTTCGTGTTACATTTGGGAAATTGCTGTGTACAGTGTGCTAACGCAAGAATGGTTTGAAATGGTGATCGATCCAGATCCTTCCATACAAAATTTTCCACCCCCGCCGATTCCAGAGATTCCGCAGCTGACCCGCGCATTTCTGGACCAAAACAATGCTGTGACGTGGGACGTCGTCTTTCCTAAACTGACGAATTGGGTCGACGAGCAAAGGAAAGATATGCTACCTGTCTTTATAAGTCACAATACGTTTAGGGCAGATAAACCGATTATGGAACTTGAAGGCCGTCGCTATTCAATGCACATGCCTTTGAACTGGTACTTTTTTGACTCGTTGCATTTTTCACGAAGGGTTATTCGAAACACAAATGGCAATTACTCTTTGAACGGATTGCACGAGCAAATTTTTGGCAAGAAAATTCAAAACGCACACAGAGCGAGGGAAGATGTCGTTGCGTGCATACATATTATGGAACATATTACAAACAATACGTGGCAACTAAAGGGGCCGATGTATCCAGTGTATAGCACTGCTTTGCGCACCATTCGTTGGATTGGTCAAAAAGCCGAGCAACTATTGTTTGAAGCGAACATACGGTCTGTAGAGCAATTGTATATGCTAATTATGGCCAATGCAAGGAAGACGAACATTCCACTGAGTGTAGTTGTGTTGCAAACGTTGGCGACTGCGCTACAAAACCGACTACCGAAAGATAACGTCAGGAACATTGCACAACAACTCACGTCAACGCAGAATTGTATGTATTGTCACACTTTCATGCAGCCAGTGGCACTACGCTGTGTGTCACCGAATCCAGGATAACCTCGATGTGGGCTACAATTGTTGGGTCATTTCGGTAAGTTGTCATCAAAGACTCTAGACCTTTGCGGGAGTCCGCCAAATACGATTCCAAACGGTCTGACTGGGCGTGATTGTCCTGCATCATACCCATGGCATCGTTGTATAAACTTTGAATGCGCGACAAATCAGTTGTACGCGTTTGCTGGGCCCACCATCGCTTAATCCATGCAGGGATCCATTCCGCAGTAGTATGTATTTTGAACAGGGTCTGTGTAGTGTCCAATCGATTATGACATTGTAGAGACGCTAATACTCGTAGATTAATTAAAGTTCGCTCAAAAACATCCATTCTATTTTAATAAATTATACTTCACTATATACGAGAAAAACGAACGTAATACGGACCGGCAACCTTTTTTTTGCGATTCCTCACAAACTCCGCCAAATCGCATTCATCCATGGATATTGACTCAAGTTCCAGTGTAGACCCATCTCTCATCTTCAGTGGCGCATCCGATTTGCCACGAAGTGACTCCCACGTTGACTTTGTCAATTTACACGCCAGAGATTCCAAAGAATCGGATCGCTTGTCGGGAACTAAATGCACGATCAGATTCTTGGACTCTTTCAACAGAACAGACTTTGACTGACGGACTGCCTCTTTGTAACCGTCTAGGGACCACTTAGGCGCTTCTAGCTCTGGGGGGCGGACATTGTTACGCAAACCGGACTCGTACACAGGCACAGACGACTTGAAAGCCTTCTCTGACGTCCGAACCTGAACAGAAGGAGCTGTTTCGGCAACCTGTTCCAGCGAGGCTCTTCCAGACATGATTGCAGGCGCTTCTTCCTCAGTCGAAAAACGCTTTAACAGCGACGGAAGCCGGCGAGTCACCGGGACTCCAGCTGAACGCCGAGCAGCAACGAGCACACGTTTAAAATCAGTAAACGCATCTGCGTTCGTAGGCAAACAAGTATAGTTGTCAGTATTAAACTCCTCGAACGTTGGCGTGTCAGCATGGCGGCGACAATAACGCTCGTACATTACACAAGACTCTCGAAGTGAGAGAGACATATTCGTTAGTAAAAGCAATCTTAAATACCTACTTTTTTTGAGTAACGAGGGGGCGCATATGCACAGATACAATGGAAGGCTCTTCAGAATCTGCGTCGTTGTCACGTGTCAGAAATTCACACTGACATTCTGCCATAATCGCAAATGTTATCTTGTCAATCAAAAATGTCGACTTATCGCCACGCCAAACCAACCACTGGTCCTCAGGGATCTGAGAAGGATGATTATGCAAAAACGAAATAAGTCGATACGCGCGACCCTCGACCTCCGCACGACAGTGCACACACTTATTTGGAACAGTCCGCTCCATTGTTTTCTACATAGTTGGCCTCTATATACCTTAAAACTGTAGTTGGTTCGGATTCTGAAATTGTACCAACCTCCGTTTGCGACGACCAATTTCAGGCACCACAAAACTTTCAGCGCGCTCAACATCTTCAACAGCCTGAGACGCAGCAGACTTTACCTTTTCATAATTCGACGCATCGTCTGGACCAGACTGGCGCCATTTCACTATTGACAAAACTGTACACAAAAAGTGAACCACAAACATAGACACTGAAGACACCAACCACCACCGGTTTACACGGAATCGATACGGATGACACAACTCAGAACAACCCCAATACCAACATGACGATATTGAAGGCTGTTTAGAATACGTGTACGCAGCCGGAATAGACACGTTTCCTATTGCACTCTGAAGATTAAATAAATACTTCATGTTGTGAATCTTATCAATTGTTGCGACATGACCCTGTGACGCAGACGCTACATCAGAAGGATCATCACGCCAACCATACGAGGACGCCTTTGTCCAATCCATATAATTTTCGATCAACGGACCACAAGCTCCATTCGACTCTCCATAACCATTACACGCTTGCGGACCACTATAGCGAGCTTTCATATCAGGCCCCCAAAACCAGAATTGACAATCACCTCCACTAGGAGACAAAAAACCAATGTCCTCGTTTAGTGATTCATAACGAGTTGTTGGACACCCTGACAGCGACGTGTCACTGCACACAGAACTATCACCCCCCAAAAGACCTAGACTAGAAGCACGCAATAGCACAAACACGCCAAATGCAACTGAAACAACGCCGAAATACATGGACAAGGCGAACAAAACCTTCTTCGATTGGAGGCCTGCATACACTATCACAGCCAACAACGCAGTCGCAACACACAACCCGCACTCGACAATCGCAATTGTATAAGGCTCATCATGCATGTCATAAGATACAGAATCACCATAATGAATCTCATTGTAATTCGTCAAGTAAAACGTTACAGCATAACCCGCAACTGCAGCAACAGAAAACCACCTCGATAAATACGAAGACATACAACAACACGTCCACAAGCTTATATACGACATTTTACAGCTCATCGTAGTACGCCAAATTACGAAGCAAGCGCTTATCACCGGGCTTATACATCAACGCACGAGACACAGATCGGCGCCCCACCTCGAAATCATTCACAAAATATGCTACTGCGCCAAGTAAATCTGGAATCAAATACTCATATACTTCTCGTCGAATAGACATGACACAATCTGGCAATGGTACCTTTTCAGCCTGGCGCAGATATTCAAACGAACGATCGTAGTCCCCAACATCATAGTAATGATAAGCAATCTCATACAGTGGTTCCGCACGAGCAGGGCGATACGCAGAAGCCGACAACAAAACCGGTTCAACCGAAGACCAGCTCACATTCAATGACATGAGTGCACGTGCCATACCAAAACGAGACGCGTACTCCTCCTCCTCCCACCCTTTCAATTGCCAACGACGCTCATACCACTCATACGCACAAGACCAATTTCCCAAACTCTCGTACGTCCGCCCAAGATAAAATGATGTCCGGTGTAGATTCATACCAGTCTCCCATTCCAATAGCAACAATCGCTCATCCTCGAGCCATCGATCACGGTTCCCGATCGTATCTGACATATTCTTTTCGTGCAAAATATAGACAGGCAAAGGCACATATGCACTAGTCAGCGCACCGCTTGAATGACGCAACATTTCATGCGTCCGACCCACATATCTCCAAGCTTCGCTCGTTCGATGAATGCGGGCACTCTTAAATTCGACAGAAAACGCAGCGTCCAACCCCAACTTTACGCGCATATTGTACGCCGCGAGGCGACCCAGCGCCACCTCTCTAGACAAAAAAACACGCAGATTCGCACCTTCATGCAGCGTCTCGTCCCCGGACAACATCAATGCGTACAATGACTTCTCACCCTCCAAATCGAGAACTCGATTGCGGGTCGATGAAAAATCCAAAAATGGCTCCTCGTACACTTCGCCAGGTGTGTCACCAAATTCCGATTTGATCAGCGCAACAGTATCATCAGTCGACCCAGTGTCCAAAATTGTATATCGATCTACAATACCTTTCACAGACAATATTGTACGTTTTATTGATACAGCCTCGTTCTTTACTATCATTACGAGAGACAACAATGGGGGCTCACACATGGCATTTTCCAAAAGCAGTGCAAGCCAAAATATACAAGACAGTGTCAGCATTGTTTAATTTTTGACACTATATATATAGCCCCCTGCATATTCATAAAATGAATAAAGTACTTCTCTTTGGATCGACAGTCGCAACTGCAATTGCCGCACCGGTAGCACAGAAAAGACAATTAGCCACATGGGCAGGAGGCACCATTAGCGGCGGTTGTCACTTCATGTCCACGGCAGATATCTTTAGTTACAAGATCGATTCCGGGTTCGTGCAGTCTGCCGCGGCCAACGCCTTGGAAGACTCAAACCAGGGTTCTTCGACCATGGCGGATTGGGTTGACCCTACCGTCGGCATTCACCTCGGTACCTTTACCATTGACTTTGTTCTGAACAAGAAATCTGAGGCAGACAATAACTACAACTTCTACGAGTACATCAGGGACACCGACTCCGTCACTGGTGGAGACCAGCCTGGCTGGATAGGTTCTACCCAGGTTGGCGCGTGGAGCCAATACGGTGCGTCCGGACCCGCAAGACAGCAGGAAATGGTCACCGTCTGTTTCTACAAGAACACAGAACCCAGCGCGTGTGCTGGTAGTACCTACCAACAAGAGGTTGAAATTACCGACTCTGATCTTCCCACAACGGCTGGTACTATCACATCCACCCAAGCCACCGACACTGTGACCCTCAACGTCCGTAAAGTCTTGGGAGTTGCCAGTAAATGTGGTGCGGCAGACTCCGGCGCTCAGCTTACCGGCAGTGCTGATGATATCTTCGTCTGGTCCAAAATGGACGCGTCAGCCGACCTCTCTTATGATATTGGCATCACATACGTTGATGCGTACGGGGCAGTTGCCAACGCGGCCGCAGGTCTCGCAGGTGGCACGGACGGGAGTGTCAAGTTTACGGTCGCTGTGAGCCATGCTCATAAAGTTCACGACCTTCTCTTTATTGAAGGTGAAACGACGGCGACTGACTTGCAAGGCACCTTCGCTACATCCAACACTGGCGAAGTTCTTAACTTTAACTACAATGTCGGTTTTGACTCTGGGGGTGGGTTCACAAGAAATGCTCAGGCGGACGTCGCGTCTGCTTGCACCACCGCGTTCACCGTTGATGCTCAGGGTAACACAAAGACCACTATCGCCGGTGACGGAGCCGCGGGTCATAGAGATGCGCACTGGCACTGCTTCCGGTCGGGTGATGACTTTAACAATCTTTTCCCGACGAAAACCGCCGGTGATGGATCTGGAGCTGAAGTTGCTACAGCTGGGAAACCCGTCCTTGATGCGTTGAACACAGACGCTTTGACGCCGCGCCACAGCGCGTGCACTGCCAAGCTCGAAGTTTCTTGCACCAACATTCCTGAGACTTTTGAAATTACGGGCACGGACGCGAGAACCTGCGTTGAAGGTAATGCGTACACCAATGAAACGGACGGAGCAATCGGTCACATGAACGAAACTGATTGCGCGCAATCCGGATTCTTTTCGCGCACATACAGTTACGCCGCGTACAGTCCTATCGAGATTGATTACGAGGCTGCTATCGTGCAGGCTGTCAGGCTTCGGTCGAGCCGCGCCTACCCGAAGGATGCAGATTCGATCGCTAGTGGTGTTACTGTCACGGATCTTTTCGGTACCGTGGCGCAAACGTCGACGTGGGAGTGTGGCGACGAATCCTCCGCGGGTGCGGCAGATGGAGATTGCTCATCTGAAGATCCTTACAAGGTTCTGTACATTGGTACAGGTACGTCGAAAATCGCGTGCGATGCTCTTTCGTCCGTTGGCGACCCGACCGACGGCACTAAGGTTTTGGTGAACGGTGTCCAGGCAGTTGCTGGCGGAGCGTGGACTCAGGCCTGCACGGTTACTGGAGCGTCAACGGTCAATAGTGTGGCAACTGCTCAGCTCGACAGTGGTGCCAAAACTATTCTGGCGCCGCCAATGGACTTCCCTGAGACGTACGTTTTCGCAGCTGTGTCGTTCTCTCACACGACCAGAGAGCAGGCTGTTAAGATCACGGAGGCCGACGGTAGTGTTGACGGTACTTTCAATGGGGCGTTCACGAACGTCTCCGGTACCAGCGAAGGGAGCGCTGTGGAACAGTCCAGCGTCGGTACCGATGCACTTAATGACAATTCGCGCCGACTGCGTTCGGCAAAGCAGACGATCCCGTCGACGACTGTGTTCCAGTTGGTTGAAGCCAGCCAACACATGGTGCAGTAAATCCAATCTTCAATCGACGATAAATTACATATAAATACAACCTTAATTTACAACAAATGCTATTCGTTATATTCTTTCTTTGGTGTGCTTCGTGTGCCCTCAGTAGTCGTGTGATGGTGCCTGGAAGTGGTCGTGAACAAAAGCAATTAAAATGTGCTGACTTTACCGTTCAGTCGATTGTGTCGGATAAGCTTGATTTGGGCGATTTTGATAAAATCATGTCGCGAATGGAATTGGAGTTTCCAGAGGTGTATTTTGAGGAAAGGACAGTCGAGGAGGTATCAAATCCGCCAAAAATCCTTCCTGGTCTTCGTGCCATTTGTGGTAACGTGCAATATAATTTTAGGTATGTTCTTAACGATGCGTGGATAAGGCGTTGGATTATAGATTCGCAAAGAGGGTATAGAGAGATTATTCGCCGTATTAGTGCAGCTGACCCATTCCATACGGATTTCAAGGCGTCTATTCATGTAATGAGTCGAAAGCCGCCTACTATTATGGACACGTTGATGCAAATGCCTTCTGTTGGCGTGGGTTGGTCGCGCACGACCTCCAAAAAGTTTCGCAATACAGTTGTAACATCTGACATTTTTGGTCGTATTCGCATGTTTCATAATCGTAGTCTGCACAACTTATTGCATACACTGTTACCGCCGATCATTCCGTACAATATGGCAGTAGATAGTGTAGGCAACGAGATTATGAGCGCACTGTCCGACCGCGAGATTCATGTAGTTAGCGATCGGCCATTGCCTGACTTTTGGGATGGTCTGGCGGCCGAGTACCCTTTGACTGCGTTTGTTCAGATGGATCCGTACGATACTGATTTGCCGAATGGTACTGTATGGTATTTTCGCCGTTCTTTAGAGTTTATGTATCCGAGTTTAGACACTGGTGCGCGCGTGTGGTTGAATAAAGTTGCGGAGAACATGGCCGAGCCTCTGAACCGGCGTTCTTTATCCCCCTCTATGCCATCAGATACTCATTTTGACGCAACGGGTGTGAATTTGTTAGAATGGATAAACGAGCGTGAGATTGTGTTTTTGAGTTTGTATGACGATACGTCGCGTCCGTGCGCCATGCCCAATGTCCAGCATCGTGGTCGCATGCACATTGGTGTGAATGATCACGAGATTCTGCCTGAAGATGCTGTCGCTGGCATGGTGTTACATATATTGGGTTATGGCGAGCATATAATTATAAAGGATTGTGCTCAAGTAGAGGCTGGAAAGAGTCTTCGTGAAATCCGAAATCAGAATATGGCGAAGACGGCTACTGAGAACAAAAGGGAAGAGAAGCAGGAGCTGTAGTAAACGGTATATAAATAAGTTAACAAATGATCAAGATGCTTTTTTTGGTATTTTGCTTGTGTATGGTGTTGGTGGACAGTCGTTGTCGTTGGCACCCCCCTGAGACAATGTTCAATGATCGTTTGATTCATTTGGAATTGGACGAGTCCCGTTTTATCCCTGGTCGACATTTGCGCTCTGCGAGCCATGGTTCAACAAATCTGCGGTCTACGAATCGCAAGGGAGCAATATATGAAATTGTAGACAGGAAAGATGCAAAACGAAATGTGATAACAGGTGCTACTACCGGTAAGAATTCGGGTATGGCTAGGCACAAGAACGCAGTGCCTGGTGAAGCTCAATATAAAGACCGGAATTTTACGGTAGGTCTCGACAACGAGGGGACAGCTCATTACCAATTGGTTTTTGATCGATCTTGGGCCGCCTCGGACGTGATCTATAAATACATTTCTTCCGAACCCCCGGCTTTGTTTCGCGATGTAGATTTGACCGATCCAGGGGACAAGATCGTTCTGGCAAGGTTCGACCATAGATTGGCAGAGGCATTAGAATATGTCGATCATATAAAGGTGTGGATATCTGTGTTTCCAACTTGCATGCCAACATTAGAAATAGGTAGAGTTCCTTATGACTTTAACGTGACTGCAACGTTTGAGCTGTATCACAGCTATAGGAATAAATTGGTAGCTAACGCGACACAATTTTATTCCGATCGTGGTTGGATTTCTGATGCGTCTATAATCATGGAGCCTGAATTTGTGCAACAAACAAAAAATATTAGCTTACATAAAAATATTAGCTTTAATGCAACGGTCGAATCACCATGTGGTCGCGCGTGGACGGATACATCTTTGGAGGTATACAATACTTCACAGTTCACATATTACAACTTGACAACTGGAGAGTATTTCCAACCGCAACCTGCGTTCATTGGGGATCAAGCGAATTCAATCCCGAGATGCCATCGTCGATGGCAGGGAAATGTGTGCATGGTTGAGGCAAAGATGCGTCTCTCCTATGAGAATTGCCAAGTACCAATTGCTTTTTCTGTTTACCAAGCAGTGTCTCATGTGGCGAGGTTTACGCGCAGAACTATCAGGACGCCAAGACCTGCAAATTTTGACGCCACTCGTAGGTTGCCAGTACCTGATAGGGACGATCAGAGATATGATATGTGCGAATCGCGCGCGTGCGAAGACGAGAATGTCTGCACTCCATTCCATATTGAGAATGAGCAACTTATGCACGACGGCCAAATCATGATTGCCCAGCAAGACGTCATGGGATCTGGTTTCATCGAAACCATTTGCCGCTTTGAAGTGATTGGGTTCTTAGACGACATATGGTCGCCGCATATATATTTTAGACAATGGGTAGGCTACAACTATACGTTTTTATAGCCGATAAGATCATCGTGGTCATTGATCAAGATGCCTTTCTCGTTTGGATCTGCCATCATATATGTTCTATTGACGGTGTGGTGCGCGATATGCTCCGATGTTGTACCGTTATAGATGGCGTACTTGCACACAAGTCTTTGAAATGGAGAATTGCTTTGTTCGTCCCAAAATGCTGTGTACGTCATTCTCTGACCGTTCTCAGATGCGTGCAAGTTAGCAGAGTCGAAGACATTATATTCGTTGATGACTGGGGCAGTTGCGGCCTTTCCTTCTACGAGTTGAACGGTACAGTCTGTAATTTCAACATGTACCCCCGTATGATTACTATCCAATTTAGCTTCGAAAAACATTTCAGAAGACCCTGCCAAAGGCCTATCGTCCTCAGACCCTGACTCTGTTCGGATGACGTATTTGTTGTGAATGGTATCGTGTTCGAAAAAGGCAAGTACATTAAAGTCAACGAAAAGGTCTCTACTTACTGGAAGCAAATCAATTTTTATGTGAAGTATAATGTGACCCATACACTTGTTTCGCCACCAACGGATCATAGCTGTGGCTTCAAGGGGGTCTGTAGATGTCAGTTTAATACACCTGTGCCACCTTGAGTCGTCCCACGGTACAGAAGTCACATTTTGCCATACTTGGCCGTAAGTGCAAGTGTCTAACTCATCTGTAACGCACGCACATTCTGCATCCGGACAATGCACAAGAAGACCGCTTTCGTTCAGACTCGCACGAATCGAAGGTGCCTGACACCGATTCGAACACGTGCATGACGGACAACACTTGCGCGCAGTAGATATTGACATGAATATAAAAATGAGGTAGAAGAACATCGTTTTCTTACTGAGACTATAAATAGGTTGTTTTGAATGTGTATATATGTTATGCCGAGTTGTGTTTAGTTTTTGGTGGTCAATATTTGTTTGGGGGGTGTGGTCTCACTTGAGTCAACCAATGCACGTTTGGACAGTCGATCGACATGATACCAAAACGGTGTCTGTCACGCAAACATTGACTCCAATAGTGTTTGCAAATGCGTCTGTCATGTGGCTCGACATGTTGTCTGACACTGTGCATTTGGATTTGCAAAAATCTAATGACATTGGAACAGTCTCCATAGATTCGGCTGAAATGCTGGTCTATGAAGACGGTTTTCGCGACAAAGTCATGGAAAAGTACCAGGTCATGCTGGGAAACGTCACTATTGGACAAGCGCATCTTGATTTGCTTCAAGACGATGTACACCTCTCACCCTTCCGGTCTATACGAATTTTCCCAAAAATCGAATGGTCATTGGGGAACGAAGGCGTTCCAGACTTCGAAAGAGTTGGTCATTTCAAGGACGGGAAATGGTACGAGGGAAGAGATACTACACAATTAGGCGCCGGCGCGTTATTCGCATGGTGCATCGGTGTCGTGTTTCTTATTGTTATGAGAAGGCCCAGGAACCATCAGTCGACTGTTGTCATTAGGCGCAAAAAGCGCATATTTAAACTAGGTCGTACTAACGTGAAACCAATAAATGGATGGGAAAATGCTTGAGTCTATCTGGTCTTATATTTTTAGCAGCAATCGCGTTGTTACTAATGATGATGTATAATTGCGATAACATAGATGGATTCGTCTTTCATTGTAACGAATGCGAGTCTCATTGCAACTCTGAAAATGCTCTTTGGTTTTTGCTCATTATTTCTTTACCTGTGATACTCATTCTTCAATACATGATTGACAGGGAAGAGGCTTTGAGAGAACCCAGAATTATTTATCTATCATAGTGTCCATCGCATATCCTTCTTGTGGCGTTGGTATGTTCGCCAAGAAATATAGATACCAACCAAAACAATTAGAACAGACAGCATACCCCACATCCGAACCGATTGTTTCACCCCGTCGATCTCTGGCGTGTGGTCCACATTGTTTGTGACATGACGCTCATGTATTCCTTGGTGAAACTCAAATTTAAGCCTATTGCGATCTTCTTCGCGAGAACGATACTCCTGAATATTGTCGATAGTTCTTTCAAGTTGGCGAATACGTCGCTCCAGCTCTATGATTGTCTTCTTGCGCACAGGGTTATCCACGATGTCAGGCTCTGACTGTACGCTCTGAATGACCTGTTCCATGCCGCGTTTCGACGCCGCTGATATTAAGAGTCTGGACTTTGGGCCAATCTGTGATCTCTCGAAAATTTTGGTCAAAGAAAGAACACCGGGCGGAGCATATGCCACTAAAAGCTTATCGTCCTTCTGTACCACTTGCAACCACATCGCCACTTCAAGTCTGCTCGTTGTCAACACTGAAATATGATCTTTGCCATACCACAGTTGGTGTGAGCCAAACGCCACAGTTATGTTTGGTGAGCCAACAAACGTGAAGTTCAGCCACGAGTCCTTGTCCACTAATGGACCACCATATCTTTCAAATTGAATGTAAGTCGAAGGAGAAAACAAATCTAACTCGCAAGTTTTATATTGTTTCTTCATCCGTATTGACGTCAAATGCAAATGACCGTCTACTGTCAGAACATCACACAAATCGGAACTCTGCAATGCCAAAACAAAAGGAAGGAAATATAGATAACGCAACAACATTCGGTTACTACGACGACTTTAAATATACAAACATTCTTTTACATTTTAAATCCATTTGTAACTTTCACACAGAACTCTCGAATCTCGTCGCGATTTCACAGTATTTAGGAGGACGATTGAAATGCAATCCGAGATGCAAGAACTGCCCAAAAATACTCTACTGTCTGGCATCAAAGAAGGTGCTGCTATCACAGGGATCGGACAATTTACAAAAGGTCTTAGCATACAGGTGCGTTCAGACCACTCTGTTGGATCGCCATCGCTTTCAGGAGATTTCCGCCTATTGCACGGGGATTTTGACACCTTTATATGCCATCATTTACCTCTTGGTTCGGAAATGCTGCGCGACGTCGCCACACGGATTTCAAAGCCCACCAAGCTAAACTTTGAAAACGTTAGACAACTCATCATTCAACATATTGGCGCCGAACACAATGCCGAAATTATTAATAAACATCTTTTTGCTACTTCGGAGTGGTCGCTTATCAATATTTAATATAAATAACATTCAAAATAAACGAAGACATGCGTTTAACATTCGGTGTAATGATTAGTCTACTGACCCTGGGCGTTCTTACAGCAAGGGCTCTGTGGCCATGCATGGCCAAATGGCCTTGGTATCCTATTCTAACAATATTCACAGGATCGCTACTCTTCAACATTGGCCTGCATATGTCAAAGTGGAAGTGTTGGTCATACTTGCGGCAAAATCCTGACATTCTGCGCACATCTGCGGGCCGATCGTCTAGCACAGTCATAAACTGGCGGATAATTGTTATTGCACTGGCGGTAGGATGGTCGGCCATTTACGGAATCGTTTCTTCGACAATCGAAACATGCAATACGCCGTTATGGCCAACAGTAATTTGCCCAGCACTAGTGTTTGTCTACACGATAGTTTCGTTTTCGTGCAAAAGTTCGTCGTCCTCGTCATCTGGGTCAATTTCTAATGTAAATGCACTGTCATCAGGTTCGGCTTCATCCCCGCCATTATGGCTGTCTCGTCCTGCAGTGACATTGTATGAATCTGATTCGTCTTCATTATCCTTGGATTGTTCAAACACACAATCCTCGCCAAAATCCAGAGGTATATCCTCATCGGATTCTTGAGATAACTGCGATTTTAATTCAATTTGCTCTTCGGCATTCAATTCACTATATTTTGTTGTCTTCGTCCACTGTTCCTTCAAGAACCATGTACAGCACATCATCACTGCCGAAAACGTTGCCACTGTCAGCGCAACGTAAACCATAGCACCTGATTCGACCCAAGGATCGACATTAGTAGGATCGAACGCAGTACTATTCGATACATTTGCAGACGAGCTCGGTGCAACACCACCCAAATCAGAAGAATTCATTCTTTTAACTTGGAAAATGACTATATACGCCTTTTCATAAATCCAAAATGAAACTTAACTGGTGCAGATCCATCACCGCGACCCTCGCCATCATCTATTTCAATTCCATAATGACAAACATTGTCTCGCTCAGACAACAATGGTACGTTCAAACCGTTAACAATGGGACGGCAATGACACCTCTCTACGATAGCCTCTTTGCAGATTGGCTACACGGATACCAAATTCCCCTACAGGAACAAATCGCACTCAGAGACTTTGTAGACGTATTCACATACAGTTGGGTACTGGCCACCATCATTGTATGGTTCGTCTTCAGTAGAGAATCTCTACTCATAGCAAAAGCTATTGCCGCGCAAATGGTACTTGTACCAACGTTTTCTGTATCTCAATTGTTTACCATTGTACCTGACGCAACTCCTAACTGTCTGAAAGTGTACAACATACCACAACATACTGACTACTGGTGGCCTGCCTACAACTATCCAATGAGGGCGTGTGGAAACATGTTGTGGTCTTCCGATGTCACTCAGCTAATTATCTTTACCACACTCGCCACCCAAATCGTATCTGAACGCAGAAAGGCACTCAGGTGTATCGTGTGGTTCGTTGGTGAATGCTGGACACTCATCACAATCGCACTAATCTTCACTGCCAGATATCAATACAGCGTCGATGTATTGTCTACAGTGGTTGTCGTTAAATTAGCTATCACACATCCGTGGATAGACAACATTGCCAAAAGATGCTTCATCAAGAAATCAAGCTACTACGCCAGAGCACCGTCACCACAATTGCCATTATAGACTATTTACGTCGTGTCACACAACAAAAGATGGACATACGCCCACAAAAATCACTTGTGCCTGTCACTTCACAAATGCATCAACTCGTATCACATTGGAACAATATTATGCAACCCGCCAGAAACAGCAGAAAACGAAGCCGTGATCAAGTTGACGACACTATCCCAGAAACTCAAAACACTTCACTTCAACGCGAAGAGAACCGCTTGCAGAAACACAAAAGCCAAGACAAGCACGAACCTTTTGCGTTCTCTTTCTCGTAAACAAATACTGCCACCTGCGACGAGGTTCACGATAACTCTTTGAACCAGAACCCACGCACAAATAGCTTTGGATACGAGCACTCTTTGGCACAAACACACGAACCACGCGCTCGTGACTATAACTCATCTTTATACAAGGAGTCTTCATTTTTAATTTGTACCCCAAGTCGCTGATGTACTCCACGAAATGCCAGTGAGAAAACACAATCAACATCTTAGGACATATCTCATGCCATTTTGAACTCCACGGAGTCCACACTCGCAAGGGACTGTTCAAATGACAATTCCACAACACCGCGCCGTTAGCCACAACTTTAAATCTTGACGAATACTCACTCAGAATTAAAGCACGCAAATCCGCACGATTACATGGCTCTAAATCGTACGCAATGCCAAAGCGAGACCAATCCACACTGCTAAAATACTTACACGTTTGAGAAAAGACATAACGACATTTCAACGGACAGAACTCCGCCAACAAGATCAACACATCCCAAGGCAACATTACATAACAATAGACCCTCACAACCCCGGCGGAGCATATGACATACATACTTTTTACAGAATAATCTTGGAATATATCTTTTTGTACTCGGCACATCAATTGAATGTATATAAACTACGGGGTGCCCTGGATTACTGTCTCCACCATGGACGAATACATGTCAGAGGATTTCTCATCTTCGTCTGACGAGGAAGATGACATTATTGAAGAGCCGGAAATATGGTGTCAGCGACAACTCGACTACTGGAAAATTGAACACGTCACAGACAATCATAAACCCCCGCCGGTCATCGAATACATTCTACACATAACCTCTTTTCACATTCGAGAAGCAACGGTATTGCCCATTGCTACAGATCCAAACAAAGTCATGGATCCCATCTCTGCAAACAACTGGCACGCATTCTGGCAAAATGGACGCGAAAATACAGATGCCAATTTTTCGTTTCAAGATTTCGATATTATCTGCGAGTATTGTCTTATGTTATGCGAAGCCGTACACGGTAACGTCTCGCACATAAGGCTTAGATCTTGTATTCTGCATTTGCTTGGGCACGGAAAGTTCATTTAATCTTCATCACCATCACAGTCCCAATCCTCATCAGATGATTGCTCCTCCTCATCAGGCACCCAATCTTCGTCTGACGATTCCTCCGCGGAATTCTCAGAAAGGGATTCTTCTTTGAACAAATGTTCCCAGTCTTCCTGCTGCCAGCCATATTTTTTTGCATCGTTAGAAAATCGTTTCCAAGGCAATGGGTCCAACCCGCCGTGAACGATCGGCGCGTCAATGGCATTCGTGATCGCATCCACAAGCGCGCGGTCGACAGACATTTCATACACACAATCCGCATGCACAAACACCACATCACACATCTTCAGTCGAGGCGACAAACGCTGAAAACATACGAGCCATACATCATTATCAAATACCTTCTTATTTTTTTGTTTCAAAACGACTTGTTTACCTGTAATTTGAGCTTGTGTTGGCGTTTTACCCACCGTACCAGAGAATTCAAGAGACATACGCGTGTTACGAAGTATAAATCACAAGTATATAGTGTTTTCCAGAACCTTGGCTAAATGGATTGCGACGGATATGCTACCAACGTCAAGGTTTTTATCAATCAACTTTGCGACATGAAAAAATGCTGCTGTAAAATTCTAGCAACGAATGTCAATGGACCAGGCGAACAAAAATGAAGACAATCAATTGCCGATTGAAATGCAGCGCCATTTGAACTTGGATGTGCGTCCCCCCTTTTACTCAGTGGTGACACGTCCAATACAGGCACAGACGGTCCGAGGATTGATATCGCAATTTTGTCAAACTCGTCGTAACGAGCATACTGTTCACCATAACGAATCGCGCGCGTGCTCCAATCAATATCAACATTCGGTTTCTTAGAACAACCACCAGGATTCATAGTTTTCCAAATTAGTTCAAACTCATTCGATCTATTTGAGTAATCTTTTTTCACTTGGTGCATTATCTCTGTGTATTGCAAGACACTCGCGTTGTGCACCCCAGGCGCAATATGAGCACCCACATTCATAATTACAATACTAGGCTCATATATATCAACCCAGTCAAGCCAATATAACCCCCTGTCTTGTGGCGCGAACGTCTTTGGCGACATCACTAAAGTATCAGACAGTGCATGTGTAATGGATGTTTCACAACCACCTTTGTCAAAGTGGATTACATTTATAAGGGCAGCTGCAGACTGTTCCATTGTAGAGTCGCCGATAAACAACACAGTGCGGTTTCTCAACAACTTACAAAACAATTTGCCATCGAAATCCAACAATTTACACATGTGTGGAATCCACTCCATTTGTAATGGGACCTTGCACTTGCATGTATGTCCAAAGTATCTAGAATACGTGTCTTGCATCCCTTGAAATGTGCGAACTAGTTTTGCACCAATTTTCATTTTTAAACGACTAGACGGGTATTTGCACTCTCCTGCAAACTGGCCCGAACAACATGGAATAGCATAAAAACGATCAGAAGATGGACTCCAGTAACCCGACCCTACTTGACTAGTTGGATCACACAAAAACCGCGCATCTAAAGATTTTCTTTTACTCAGTACATATAAGGCTGCGTAAGTGAAAGAAGCAAAAAGCATCAAAAAAACATGCATCTTAGTCATTCATTTTTTTATGTCTTTATACGTGTAGCCGGTATTTTCCATTCGTCATGTTAGGTTTAAATTATGAACTTATTTAAGTGGATGTCAATAATCTACATGAGCGCCATAAAATCGACCGCCGGCGCGAAGAGACAGAGACATATGGACACTATGCAACACGTGCCGAAAATCAAAATATTAAATTGGCAAAGTGAATCTATACTGTCCGAAAAAAAAGCTGTTTTAATCAGAGAGGGAGTAATATACTCCAAAAAAATTTCGTCTAGGGAAAAGTTTTACGTTGAAGAGGACGAGGAAGGTAGAGACATTGAGAAAAGAGGATGGTATGACTGGATTGCCTTGAATAATATCAAAATCCTAGCTAATTCACCAACATATGAAGATATTCCGCCTTCTTTACTCGAGCCACCAGCTATGCCATTTCCATTCATTCTTATTCAATTTCAAACCTGGACGTTCGAAGACAGTAGTATATATCTGCATTGTTTGGTATCCCTACGCGGCTTAACCGAGTTCTTGCCCGATTCATCTCAAAAATCTGTTGACAGTCGGGAATCTCTAAAAGAGATCGTCTCGGCTTTATTAGGCACTGATGCGATGTACAAACATCTAAAGCCGTACTTGGACGAATTTGGCATTTCCAAATCGGCCATTACACCCTATGAAATAGTATTTTGATTCACCAGCGATTCGAAATATCGATTGCCAATTGCCATCTGAGATTTCGCAAACGCAATTGCCATTTGAAATTTTCGCAAACGCAATTGCCATTTGAGATTTGTGCAAACGCAATTGCCAATTGAAATTTGTGCAAACGCAAACGAAGCATTTGCGCGCCATTTGCCATTGCCGGAAAGTATCACCACGAGAATAGGATTTTGAAATACACATAAAAGAAACGAAGTATATATTGAAAAAAGCTAATTATACTGATGATTGTGTATCAATTCCTCGGATATGCACTTCTATTAGTAGCGTCCATTTCGTCTTCCGTAAGCATGAACTTTCAAAAGTTGGCCGCCAACCAGACAGAATATAAAGATCCACGCACAAAACGAATCAAGCGCGATAGGCATTTGACCTCGCCCCTGTACTGTCGCCCACTCTTTATCATTGCACTTGTTCTTTCTGCAGCTGCATCAACATTAGACTTCCTAGCTCTGACTTTTCTGCCACCGGCTAGCGTTGGAATCTTCGGTAGCATGTCTATCATTATCAATTTGGCAGTGACACGCGTAATTTTATTTGAGAAGCCAAAGCAAAAAGAGTGGGTACCCATTGCATACGTGATCGTCGGCTGCATGCTCGCAATATCAGTTACTCCAGAAGACAGTGCGAACCGTAGCCCACCACAGTTAATCGAACGGCCACAATCCTGTATATACATCATATTCAATTGGGTTTGCTTCTTATCTGCCGCAACGGCTCTGAACAAGCTCAAAAATATACCAGAATGGATCCAACGCGTTGGGTTTCCATTCATTGGAGGTGCGCTTGGCGCACAAAACGTATGCATGGGGAAATATATGGCGTACGCGGCATCAACAACACAAGCTGGCCATTTGACTGTGCGTGCAGACGTTCTGGTTTCAACAATTTCGCTGTGTGCAGCGTCAGTACTCATACATATCGTGTGGTTGAACGAAGGTTTAAAAAAATACGACGCCTATTATTGTATTATTGTCTATCAGACAGCGTGGTTTATATTTACCACGCTCTCTGGGATAATTGTATATGATAACATTGCGCAGCTAGACACGTTTGCAACGATTGTTTTTGCAAGTGGTATTGTGACTGCCGCATACGGAGTCAGAAAAATATCAATTTTGCATGGAACTACACAAAACGAAGATTCATCTGATTCATGTTCCGACCACAATCAGCCATAGACTGGCCCTGGACCAATTTGTACAGCTCGTGCGGGTGCATAGAGTCGCTAACTGAACCATCGATTATTTCGCCTTCTTTCAAGGCCCCAATGACAATTTCTGAGCAATACCAGCGAGGCGACAAGCCAAGCCAAGTATAGGAAGTCGGTGAAGGTCGTATAGGCGACCAATACATGAAATATCCCAAGTGATTAAACCCATCTCCTTGGTGATCTTTACAGTAGGACATCATCGTATCGTACTGTCCTTTGGAACATTCCATAGATCTGAAAAACCACTCCTTTCGACTGAATCTCTTTTTCTCAAGATGAACTGCACCAGAATAAACAATTGAACACGCCAAACCAGACACGGTGTCTTTAGATGTTGGACTGTTGGGCGGGCAAAATAACAGCTCTGCGTGAATGAAAGGCGCAGAACCATCGTCAGTAGTTGCCAACGAAGCAGCTGCGCGATTTAGCCAAGAAGCTTCCAATATGTCGGAATCAGACCTTACAAAACACAGCATAATTTTATGAGTCATTTATCACTTTTTAATTTATCTACTTCCCTTTATACGTCTGTTTGTTAATCATAGTCAGAAGACTCAGCCCAACCAAGTCCAGAGCTCGAACCGTTTTCCCGGGCACTGTCAGACTCTACAGCCGAAGACTCTGCGAACTCAAGGCCAGACGATGTCTTGTCCGACGTTGACTGCGTTGCAAAATCATTATCGCTGTCCGTTTCCACCGCGGACGACTCTGCAAACTCCAAAGAACCGGAATCATTATGCTCGACGGCTGAAGATTCAGCAAATTGTAATTGGTCACTACCAAGCTCTTCGCTCTCAGATTCTTCTGCAAAATTTAATTCGTCTTCTGAAGAGGCCCAATCGTCAGACATATTTGCAACCATCTCTGCAATTGCACCGCTTGGAATATGATACTCTCTCGCGTCTGGTGATGGATTAAGCATCATAAGACCTGGTCTTGGGGGGGCGGCTTCTGAATACGATTCCAACATGTCGTCTTTGAATAATGCTTCCTGACCATCGTCGAATTGAACCACATTCATTTGATCAGTCAGGCGTCTGACAACTCCGGTTTTGTCCGCATATTTTCCTCTAAGAACTCTAACCCTGTCGCCGACATTGAATGCGCGCTCCGGTTCATCGTCAGTGGCATCGTCTTTCTCTTCTTCGTCAGTGGCGCCGCGTTCTTTCTGCAGTTCTTGCAATGCAACGTCACGAGCTCTCTCAATGACCGCTGGCGCAACAGGGTATCCGTTCACGGATAACCCGTTCTGATCGTCGGCGGCAACCTCTTCTTCTTCGCCATCTTCTTCGCCTACTTGTTCCACTTTAAATTGAACCCACCTTACAGAATACAATTCCAACATGTCGTCTTTGAAGAGTGCTTCCTGACCATCGTCTAATTGAACCATATTCTTTTGAGCAGTCAGGCGTATGACAACTCCAGTTTGGCCCTCATATTTTCCTCTAAGAACTCTGACCCTGTCGTCGACATTGAATGCGCGCTCCGGTTCATCATCTGTGGCAACATCCTGGCCTTCGCCCTCTTCATCATCAGTGGCAACATCCTGGCCTTCGCCCTCTCGGTCATCAGTGGCAACCTCTCCTTCTTCGTCAGTGGCAACATCCTGGCCTTCCCTCTCTTCGTCATCATTGACAACCTCTTCTTCGCCAGTGGCAACATCCTGGCCTTCGCCCTCTTCTTCGTCAGTGGAAACATCCTGGCCTTCGCCCTCTTCTTCGCCTTCTTGTTCACCGACTGCAGAATACGATTCCAACATGTCGTCTTTGAATAATGCTTCCTGACCATCGTCAAATTGAACCACATTCATTTGATCAGTCAGGCGGCTGATAACTCCGATTTTGTCCGCATATTTTCCTCGAAGAACTTTGACCATGTCATAGACCCAGAATTTGGGACTGTTGTATTCGTCAATCTTATCTTGTGGGATACTTTCTGAAAAAACTGTGCCGTCTTTTTCTTTAAAGTATTTACGAATGGCGATCTCGTTTTCAATTTGCTGTGAGCCAATTACTTTATGCGCACTGAATATAGCAAACTCCAGCGGGTCAAACGTTTTGTTGTCGTCTTCGTCCATGGCATTGTACAAAGATTGCCACCCTTCCAAATTATCGATTCGAGGACCAACGCCAAGCGCTCTTTTGAGTTCAAGCTCGCTTTTCAAGTAATTCCTCAATTCCGTTTTGGTGAGTGTCTTATCGTTATTTTTGTCCGCGTCCTTGAATACTGACGTAAATAGATCTGCATAGTCCGCGAAACTACTAGGATTGCTGTCGGCAATCGATTGCTCAAGATTACTGAGTCGAATATCGGGTGCCGACTGCTGGCGTTTGGATTCGCCTTCGCCGCCGCGTTTGGATTCGCCACCGCGTTTGGATTCTTGTTGATCTTGAGAGTCATCTCTTGGCAATGGTGGAACTCTTGGCAGGACATCGTCTTCAAAGTCTGAGTTACCAGGTGTCAAATCCGAGTCAGAATCGTTTGCAAAATCAGAGTCTTCTGCAGAGTCTTCTGCAAGCCTGAGTTCGAGTTCCTTGCCAGCATGAATGCGTTTAACTCGTTTACGGTATCCGTCTTGATCCAGATATATGGTAGGTTCAACAAATTGTACCATCTTTAGGAAGTTGTCATCGTCGAAATCATTTGCGTGGCACAGATCAATGATATCTTCGCTTGTTTTATTTAGATGTTGTGGTAGTTTTGACACACGGTCTTGAAAGACACGCATCGAGAACCTTGCCTTTTGTAAGTTGAAAGAGGAGTTCGTTCTAATTCTTGGTTGTGTGAGCCTTAGAATTCTTCCAGCGACGCCTCTGCATCTCGCCCGGAATGTAGGATCATCCGTATCAAGTTTGTACGTCTGGCGTTTCGCAGCAGTTGCTTGGCGCTTGATGACAGTGCGGATGGACACGGTGTTTGAGACAAGTTTCGTGTCGCCATTTTCGTAATGAAGTCGTACGTTCCCGCCTGTCAGTTCCGGCTGTACTACCCTTGTTCCATTTCCGCCAATTTGTGTCCAGCTCTGTGATTTGTTCTGATATTCCCAGTGATATTTATTTCTTGCACTGTTGGGGAACTTATTTGGCCTGACCATACCATTTCTGTAAATGATGAGTAGTGTTTTTATGACCTTTTGTCTGTACTGCGGGGTCATTTCCTCGACTCTCGTTAGGTCTCGTTTGGCCTTTTCGAGCATAGATTGTAGTATTTCTGTATTCTTCTCGTGCGAATACGCTTGCATGACAGTCTTTCTGAAGTTTTGCATTAGATTTTGCGCTTCTTCTCCGGCTGCGTTTTCTTTGCGTTTTTGCGCTTCTGATATTTTCCTGGCTGTCAGAGCCTGACTAAGTTTTATTTCTTGGTTGAGTGCCCTTTGCAATTTGTCTCGTAGGTCTTTTTTAGCCTGAATAATTTGTTTATTTGGGACATTATCGTGGTAGAAGTGTTTGTGTTCTTCCATAGAATCCGTTGCTATGAGACGAGCAGTGGGGTATATATAGGGTCGAATGGTTATTGCTCCCTCTGATGCAGGCAAAATGTTTTCGCAAACAAAGAAATATATATCGTGACAAGCCGACGTCCCGGTGGCAGCGTTGTTCTGTGTATGGTGTGGGTCTGTGCATTGTATTGTGTATTGCATGGTGGATGCTCCGTGATACCACACCTGTCCAATTTGTGAAACCCAGCGTCGCTGATTTCAACGCGCCGCCTGGTGATATGGTCACGCGGGGGCAATTAGACGATGTTTATTGGCGTGTTTCCATACGACATGCCGCAAATCAACTTGCCGGGGTATGCAAGGGCAATGAATATTCCGTGTTGACGCACAAGAATGTGTTAATGGACGGCGATCGTATGCGCGAATCGTTTATATATTTGTGCAATCCGGTTGGAGGTGATATAGTGTCTGTACTGAATGCTCGATACGTGTTGACGGGTTCGTCAAAAGAATCGGTGTCGTGTGTCGAAACGTACGGTAATGTGACCAAGACAATCGTCCGAAGCTATCCGTTTTCATTGAAATATATATGTGGACAAACGTTTACCCAAAGAACTAGAGTTGTCAGGGAGGCTGTAGAGGCTTGTACTTGGTTGCATGCGATCGATATTGTAGAATCGGTTTGGGATTGACCTATAAATAGGGCATGTTTTTTTGCATAATGGATCACGGTGTTTTCCTGGACAAAAATGAAATTGAAGTTGCCAGCACATTTATGCACAAAACACCGATGATATATACATGCAGAAACGTGCTTCAACAGCATCTTTTTGGCAATGGTATATTGTTTAATCACAGACGTGGCCGCATACGCCCGGATCCCCATATGCAAGAGATCATGTCTGATTTTTGGTTGCCCTTTTGTCGAGATATGTTCGACAGTGCAATGTCGTGTGGTATTGTGGCCGTACGCGTCGTGACTCTGCAAGATGGATTACGAATCCCAGTGGTGCTCGAGCCCAACTGTGCGCAAATAAAAATGACGTACAACTATGGTATCCGTGAATATGTCGTGCTGGATGCTCAACAGGAAGAGATACCAGATACGCTTGTCATCGACACATTTGGGTACTCTGCGTCTCCAGAGGGAAAGATACGATCAATTATTTGCAACTTGCTTCCACAGATCAGATATATAAACATGATGATGGGCACAGCCTTGACTATGGAGAGGAAGCGGTCAGACCCCGTTATTTTGACGGAAGCCGTAGATACCAGGGTCGATACCGTCGAAGGTATCAACTATGATTTTTATGCGGATGGTGACATGCAAGATAACTCAGACCGAAATAAGTTCCACAGAAATCGTTCTAATGTAGCTCAGCTGGCTCACCAACAAGCCATGTACGATCACTTCTTCGCCGGAGGCCCTAATCCTTCCACAGGTTCTGCGGTACTAGACAAAGTTGTCAATTTGCCATTGGGTCAAAAGGTTGTCAACGTACCGCTTCAAGGTGGTCGCAGCGATTTAGTGAATCAAATAAAGGCATTTGAAGATATTGTGTGTGGAGTCATGGGTGTGCCCCGTTCCCTTATTATGTCAGATACGCCCCATAAGTCAGACTCGGAAGGTACACACCAGACATTTCAAAAAACAGTCATGGCGTGGAAATCGTCCATACAATCCGCTTGCGAACATGTCTACAACATAATATATGCAGACTCGATCAAAACGCAACTCATGAAGGCCATTGGCAATAACAAGAGAAAACGAAAAGAAGATGTGTCGGATTTGTACAAACTGAAGAAACGGTTACAGGTCGAAATAGTTTTCCCTGTTTCACCATTTATGGGCCACGAGCAATTATACACCCATTATCAGCGTGGCGTGCTGCCGTGGGATACATATGTAGAACACGCGTGTGCCCATGGGTGTTTGCCCCACGTGAAAATGCCAGAGCCTGTTGAGACGACGTCAGATGACAATAGCCCATCATCGTCAAGTAGTGATGCTGTAGGCAATGGCGACAATAGTGAGGCGAAAAGTGACAAAGATAACAATGATGATTCGAAAGATAAGAAAAAGAACCAAAAGAACCAAAAGAAGAAAGATACAGAATAACAATAAAAAATAATTATTTGTCTTCATGGTACATTGAGTCGTAAGCTGACATAATCTTGTAATCTATATGTGATAGGAAATGCTGGTTGCTTTTCTTGGTAATGGCCACAAATACTGCGCCGTGCCTGGGTGTATTGGCAGCTTGTTCAGCTTTGACACGCAGCTCTGCAATTTTATTGCTGTGCGCATCCGAATTGGCATTCACAAGTTTTTGAAGAGTTTCCGCGGAAAGTTGCATACACGTTACGTTCGAGTGAAGACCTGGTCTGTGGAAGTTGACTCGAAGTGTGAGATCGGCTGATTTCAACTTTTCTATAATTTTTTCAATGGACATGGAAGTTCCATAGGTTTCGGTCGTCTGGTACAGAAGTGTTCCTGCACTCTGAACTTTTCTGGTTTCGTTCATTTCAAAAATGTCTTTGCCCTCCTTTCTTAAACTTCGAAGTTGTGCAGCTTGGTGTGCGACATAATCTTTCCTATATTCGCCAGCACCAATTGGCTTGACTGTTGCTTCAAGTATAATGTGGTGTTGTGCGGTTGGCGTGCGCGCCTCTGCACTGACTGTGGAATCGTTCGAGTTGGACCTGAAAGCTAGGCGCGACATAATACTCGAAATACAAATCTTTATATACTGCGTTTTCTATAAAACTAAAAATCTAGTGCTGTTTGATCAAGACGAGTTTTCGCGAGGGTTGTAGGTGTCTTTGCTTTCTGGCTTGGATATCTGTGCTTACAATCGTCTGTAGAACTGCGCTGAAAAGATTTGCTCACAACGAATAGAATCTGCGACGCAGAGAATATGAGTGGTGTCAATACTGACTCTGTGCCCATTTTCAGCAAAGATCCGTTATGCATCCGTAAGATGACGACCACGTACATACCGGCAAAACTTATAATGGTCATGAACGACCAGATGGCCTGGGCATTACGAGGCCCACAACAAGGCGTGATCTCCTTGCGTCTGTCTACTACAGGGTTTAGCGAGTAGTATGTATGCATATATAACTCGTTCAGGGCAATGACCAGAATATGCCAAGACAGCATTGAAAGAAAGATAGTCCTCCATTCAGAGTCGTCCTCATCATCGCTCAAGTCGTACAGCATAACCGATAGATATAGCCAGAATATACCCAGAACGATATCGTGTAACAACCATAACGAGTACACTTTCCTAAAACGCATGATAATTTCCTTGCTTGAGATTTGCGCGGCAACCTGGGCATATTTTGGATTCGCGGCGCATTGAATCAGACATACAAACATAGGCAAACAGGAAATCAGCCACAATACGACAGTTGCCGACCAAAGACAGGAAATAAAAAAATAATGCCCTGACAAAAATCTTTCTCTGTCAAACCAGCTCGTGGCACAGGCAATCACGGCAGCCAAACCAGAAACTGCGCGCAATAAGATAGTCGCCCACTTTACAAAGTCAGGTTTCGACCACATTTCGTGTATTAAACAACAATCTGTTCTCGTCATTGCTCGAATGGCCGTGTTGTATAATAGCCCTTGGGCATACATGGATTTGATATCTGACGTTGTCAGAAACATAATGGTAATTGAAGCTATCGCAAAAAATGGACCAGGTAAAGCGGCCCACCACGCCCACATGAGGGCAATGCAAGAGAATGCAAATAATACGTACATTACTTAAAAAAATCTATATTTAAATAGGTTCACTTTTAAAAAAAGGTTGCATGGAACGATATGATACTATTGCATTTTGGATTAGCAACAAAACAGAATTGCCAACAAATTGGCGAGACACTTTAAATAATGACAGTGTCGAATCCGAATGGCTATTGAACCCAGAACTTTGCCAACTGACACCTAAAGACATGGTGACATTTCTCAAACGTAGCTCTGACCATGCGATGGCCGCGTCAAAGAAATACATAGCGGCATCCGAAAACGACATACCACAATCGTATTTGCACTGGTGGTGCTTCACATACTATGCAATCATTTCCAGAAAAAACACGACGAATATATACACAGTAGCCGAAAGATGGCGTCCAAAAATCGAAGAGTGGAATGACATGGTCAGAAGCCCAGAAACAAAAACCAATTCCATTTCGACGACTGCTACGACTATAGGCATATTCCAACTTTGGCTAGACATATTGTTCCTAGATATATCCATGTACAAAGACGAAAAAATGAGGCTAAATGTTCCTCGACTGGTCAATCGCGATATAAAATGGATAAAACACGAACATCAAGCACCAGTCCAACAAAAAGAGACGCGCCGAAGGACATTAAAGTATATTATGTCGCAAGGCAAAGCTATGTTCAACGAACGCGGATGGACCACCGGCATAGAGTACTGGAATGATGAATGTAAGAAATTTTCAATTCTTAGTTGATTTTAACATAATCGAAACATCTAATAAATGGAGCGCCAGCATGAATCCAGAGAGACATCCGATAAAGAACAGAATGGTCAACAAGAGGACCACTCTCATCTCACCATGCGAATTACACATGACCATGAGAGCTACCAGCAATATGTAAACGGAAATGCCAATGGATGACAGCAAATTCTCAGCCATGAACACGTCGCTGAATGTGCCATCGGACAGAACTAATGCCAGCACAATGCCTATGGCAAAGAAACACATAATGACCAACCAATATATTTTTGTAATGAAACTTTGAAGATCGCGCAACTTCATTAACTCGTAGATAGAGTCGGCCTTCATCTTGCCAGATTCAAGGTCGGGAGCGAGCATTTCGTCTGATTCAGTTGTACCATTACCAGCACGTCGCGACATTTTAAAACATAAGAAAAACATTAAATAGGACCAAGTGATTACGTTTATGGATTTAAACTATTTTTTGACTTGCACTCGTTCATTGACAATCTGTATTTCATCATTTCTACTTGCCGCCGTAACGCAGCGACTTCAGTCTTGGACGCTGACAATTGCTGACTGAGCGAACCGTTTTCCTGCAATGAAGCCTGGTACGCTTTGTTCATCGTGTTCAGATGCACCTTCAGGGTCTCTTTCTCGTGCTGTGATTCGCAATACAAATTGCGCAATGTTGTAACGTGTGGAATAAGGAACGCAATGGCTTCCTCTGCAGTTGGCACCGTTGCCCGAAGACGCTTACGAAGATGAGTCAATTCGTTATCGAATTCTGCAGGTCTCTTGTTTGATGCGCGCCCTGCCGTCCAATCAAAAGACGACACGTGCACGCACTGGCGCTTATTAATATCCAGGCACTCTTGATACGGCAAATGTCTTTTCAACGAGTGTGTCGAGTCCAACAAGACATGGCCATCTCGACCACGCTTCGACATTTTGATACTTTTGTTCAAGCATTTATACGGACTTTAACATACTCCGAACATATTCGAATAGACGATTAACATGTCGCACCTGCAGGGTCTCGGGCATGTCTATTCACATCTCACCAAAATGGCTTGTGGAAGCGTGGTACGGCAAGACACCGTTCAAGTCTCTGCCGGTGTTGACTATCGCGGACAAACAGCTCAAAGTCACAGTTTTAAGAGAACACGGCATTGGCATGCGCTCGGTTACGACACCAGTTGCGTTATGCGACCAACAAACGTACTGCTTTCAAGTACCAAATGCTTTGCGCGCATTCGTGTACAATACTCAATACGCAAAAGATATACAGTTACTTTTTAAGGACAACAACCTGGAAATATCCGTCGAGACACCGTCAATTGCAATTCAGTATCGCATACCTCATCTGGCACCTGCCCAAGACAATTTCATCCGTAACTCGTCGAAAGATACTCGTGTCGAAATTGGCTCACAAGATTGGACAAACGTTTGCAAGACCATGCCACAAAACGGGCAAATTCAAATCGAATGCACCATGAACAAAAGGATGGTCACCGTAAAACATTCAAAGAATAATTGGTGTGCTTGTATTATGGCAAGGACCAAAGCCACAAAGTCTGCTCGATTTGTTGGCAATTCTAGTTGCACGCGATTTTGTTTCAAACATGTAGAACACTTGCCAGCATTCGGATCATTAATATTTATGGAATGCGGTGTGGTACAATGGCAATGCGGCTTTGTGACCATTTATTTGGCACCACAAGATGACTAATTATATATTTTCTTTCTTTTTTTTTAATTTCTACTAATATAATGTGTAATGGACCATTCGTCTATCTTTTTGATGAACTCAATATACTCGTCCGACTGCAACATTTGTTGATATGGGTTGCCGCCAGTTCCCGGTGTAAGATATATGGAACCGAAAACACGTGCGAAGGCATTGTCCAAAATAGCGTCAAATGATGGTTGAGTGCCGGATGTATGCAAAATAGCTGAGAATCGATCTCTTAAAACTTTGCCATCAGGAATACCTCCATCGGAATTGACTGCAGAAATAGATCCATATTCAGATTCTTGAGCCGGTGCTAATACATAATGTTCGAGCTGGCTCACTGTATTTTCCAAAAGAATGGATTGTGTACACAAAAACATAACGTCGATAGAATAAGGATTGCCTGCACTATCGGAAGGAGAACCAAAATTGCACAGACTATCGCCTGCAATTTCATTTCCATAGTTCGAATACGTTTGCATTGTATCTTGACCTTGGGCGTCAGCGCCATTCATCTCGTCCAAAAATATATCTTGAATTTGCCAATTAGACGCATATCCTTGAATATATTGTGTCACCGTTGACGAAACATTCGTCGAACCATATCCCGTAGGTACATAACCATACAAGCGAACATTTGAGAGTTGTTTCAATTGTTGAATGAGGTCCGCCCAGCTTAGGTTTGGCGCGACTAATGAATCTGCGCCATTACTTGGGTTGATGATGACATGGAAGTGTACTCGTGGGTATGCTTTTGCTGTTTCAATGAAAAGGACCCATTCTGGCGCCATGTTATTGTGCGTTCCATTCCAATTGTGTGGATACACATATATTGGCGCGATGACCGAAAAGTAGGGTACACAAGTTGGCGTTGCTTCTTTGACTTCATTTTGCTCATGAATTGTTTGCAGTTGACGGCATATGGTTGAATCCTGATCGGCAAGTGTTTGGACAGATGTTGGGCCAAAGTTGTTGGTCAAATGTCCGCGCCACTGTATACACGTTTCTGTTGTGTTTGCAACGGCAGAACCACATTTATCTGATTCTGAGAGTGGCGTGGCTGCATCGGGGTTGTGATGAAGCTCAAAAGAGGCATACATAATTGGGCATGAGTGAAGTGCGGAATGATACTGAATGGAATTGACACACTGGCCCTGGCAATTCACAGCGCCAATGGCACCACACGTTCCTGTTGAACTATCCGCACATTTGTAAGGATGCACTGCACAATCAATAAATGTACATTGCGATACGTCTGTGAGTGTTTCTTTTCCTTCTGTGCACGGCACACATTGAGTACCAGAAATGGTAACAAACTGCCCCTCATTATTGCGAGTGTCTGAGCCGTCTGCACATTGTTGACATGCGTCATTACCCGTTTGGAATTTGCCAGCCTCACAGGCAACACATTGTGAAGCTGCAATGGTAACCGGACTATTCGTCTCATTCAATGTTTGAGAGCCAGCCGGACATTGCTGACATTCGTCAGTACCACTCTGATAGTGCCCAATAGCACAAGCGGTACATGCAGTGGCCTCCATAGTGACGTACACATTATATTCATAATAACGATCAAATACACGCACTTGACCAGCTTCAACTCCATTCCCATCATGCCCCACAGACCCAATGGCAACCGTCGACCCATGATAGTTTGTAGCTATAGATGCTCCACTAAAGTCACCCGATGATTCGCCAATATTGTTTGTTTGGAGAATCCAAGCATCTGCAGCTGTACTCCAAAAATAACTCCTCACGTGACCGGAATCCACCTTTATGCCATTTGCATCGGTTCCATCATTCATAATGGCCCCGACAAAAAGACGCTCACCGTTACCGGAAAGCGCTATAGAATAGCCGCTCAAATCGCCACTAGAGTCGCCGATTATGTCTTGACCTTTAGGCAGCCAGTCATTCAGATTAGGGTAAGTTGATCCACCCCATCTGTAATAAACTCGCACATGCCCAGAGCTCTGCCCATTCCCATCATTGTGAATTGCGCCAATGGCTAACACATCTGTATAGCCCCCGTCTTGTAGGTCTACGGACCACCCACTTGCATCGCCCGGATACTCGCCCTTAATCTCTTTTACGAGCCCCCAAATTCCATTGGAAAATGTATATATCCGCGCTGCGCCAGAATCTAGTCCATTTGCATCAGTACCCACGGCACCTATAGCTAAAACTAAATCCGGGTCCTGAACAATTGAAACAGAATAACCACTGTTTTCGCCAGGAGTTAATCCTTCAATAGCTTGGCCTTTTTGTGTCCAAGTCCCAGTGTGCCATTCAAAGACGCGTACATGGCCTTTTCCACCATTAGCCCCGGGCGAACCAATCGCTATTATGTCTCCAGAAGGACAATCTATGGCAAGACCACTACCGTCCTGCGCGACTTCTCCATCGATATCCAATCCTCTTTGTACCCATAACGAATTTGTCAAATCGAATATGCGCACGTGGCCAATTCTTGTTTCATTTCCATATTCACCAGAATTACCATGAGCACCAATGGCTAACACATCTCCATTTTTATTGAGTTGTACAGAGCAACCGCTAAAATCGCCAGGCATTTCGCCGATAATTGTCTGGCCAACTTGGCTCCACGCCCCAGACTGATAGTCGAACACACGTACATGACCGCGATCTGTACCGTTCAAGTTACTTGCTGGCGAACCCACAGCTACCCTTTTAGTGCTGGTGGCAAGTGAGACAGAACCACCAGCTTGATCCCCTGGTAGCAAACCGTCAAAATCGCCAATTTTGACGTACTCTACAGTATCGCCTATAGTACTGTAACCGTCTTCACATGCTTGGCATTCGGAATCGCCAGTCTGATACTTGCCAATTGCGCAAGGCGTACATAAAGTGGCCTTCGAAGTTACAAATACATTTGATGCGTTTTGGGTCTGACTTCCATCTAGACAATCCAGGCAAGTGTGATCCATAGAGTATTTTCCCACAGAGCATGTTGTACAAGAAGTTGGAAGTCCTGATACAAAAACTATTTCATGACCAGGCTCGCATGCTACACATTGTGTCATTGTTCCGGATGCCCGCCAATAGCCGGCTGCACACTCTGAACAATCTGTAGCGCCCAAATCTGTATACACTTCGCCAAACTCGCGTTCATAAGGATGATAACCATTACCGGTACCATTCGTTATTTCCCTACCATCTCCACACAACATGCATCGTAATTGATACGCCAGAACCGCCGTTCCATTATTCGTGTATGGCATGGGACCTGTACTAAATCGCCTCGAATACTTGCCACCACTGCAAAGACTACAGACATGTCCACCGCCCGTCGAGGCAATCAGGTTTCCTGTAGAACCCACTCTAAATGTGCCAGTTCCGTCTGGACAATCAGAACACTCTGCATTATTTTGGGATACTTTGCCATAAGGACACCCACGACAAAGATTTGCACCCGAAGTGACGTATGTAAAATCGCTATAGGTTCCAGACAATGTCATCGTGCCATCGGTACATGCAGTGCACACGCCAGAACCACCAGCATTATACTTACCAAATGAACATTCCTCACAATTCGTGGCACCCGATGAGACATATGTACCGTTCACATTCTGAGTCTGTGAGCCCGCAACACAAGATTGGCATTCCAAAGAACCTGTTTGATGCTTTCCGTACGAACAAGGCAAACATTGCGTCGCGCCTTCGGTCACAAATTGGTTCATCGCATCGCGAGTATCTTGGCCATCCGGACACGATACACATTGACCATGCGTGCCTGGGGTGTCTTCGCACGTAAATGAAAGCGCACACCTATGGCACGAATCCAACACACAAAGATTCTCAAAACTATGATAGTCTGCATCTGTATCACATTGTGATACAAACGCCATAGATGTATCCGATGTATCAACTGACTCATACTTTTCCACACAATCACTGCCGGTCCATTCGCAACATGTCTGGTAAAAATCCCTATCATCGGCCAGGTTCGGGTTATAATCCGGATTTGAGGGATCCATATTGCTTGCAGTCCCTTGGCAATACGCTTGATCTATGAGGTCAAGCGTCGAGTCGCGTGCACTATCGCAACCACTACTATGTGCGTTTGGACCTGTCATATCTTTCATAGTGACACAAATCGCTGGCAAAGATGCATTCAATACGCTCACTTCATACACACCAAGTTCTGCACAATTGCCGCCAGAACATGCAACATGATCCATCACACCTGCGAATTCGCTACCATCATTAAATATCATTGGACATTCAAAATCAATAATGCCTTCCCCCAAAATTTCAGCTATGCATTGATCTACAGATAGTTCCATAATACTCAACCCGCTGCTATCCATAAATGTATGTAGGGCATCTGAGTTTTGAACAAAAGATACATTGCCATCAGAGGTTTTCGAAAGAACACCAATGTCAAAAGCAGTTTGACGGCCACCAATCTCTGAAATTGCAATTCTAGTTGGCTCTTCAATCTCCAATCGAATATGAATATTTGTACCATTGTGGGCATTGCCCAAACTCAGGCGTCGACCCCCACGCTTCACCAAGCGCAAATGCTGCCCACATGTGGAAACAAGTAAAAGGGCCATCAAAAACATCAACATCGTATGCAGATATACTAATTTCTTAAATAGTGTATTTAAGACTCCCATAACCATACCATGAAGAAAAACACATACATGAGACTATTCTTCCATTGTATGGGAGAATGTGACTTTGACGTCGTGTTCATGCACAACTCAAACATCATTTGCCAGCAACGATTTCAAGAGAATAACACTTGCTTTGGTGCGTATTTTGGAACATACAAAACACACACATATGTACAATATGATACAATACCCTACCTTAACTACTCGGTTCACTTGGGCAATTCGTCCATTCCATTTTCGCACTCTGAATATCAAAGACCAATTATATTTCAACCCGGCTTTCCTCGACCTCGTGGAATTCGGCACGCGGTTCATTCACACTATTTTTTAGTCAGATTTGCCGTTCTAGCAGTACTATGCGTCATTGCATTGGCTATACTTAGGGTTAAATCACCGCTTAATAAAGACAAACATCCTAACCCCATAAAAGCTTCCAAACTTTCACACGCTCGAGTAGATAAGAAACTAAAAATTTGACAGCATATAAATCAAGTGTATTTGATTCCAATCCATATTATGTAACGCATTTTAACTATATAACGATTATGTCATATTTTATTCGCGATGTCCACGAAATGCACAAAAATGCGCTGGTTCCTGTTCATTTGCTTATTTTTACAAGTGTTCGCTTTTGAAGACGACGATGACGATGATTCCGACGTCGGCACAACCATCGGAATAGTAAGTTGATTTTCTTAACCATGATTGTTTTTCTTTACATTTATCTAACTCGTCATCTGCTTTCAAACTTCTAATTAAACAGGACCTTGGAACAACATATTCATGTGTGGGAGTTTTCCGCAACGGTGCCGTCGAAATCATCGCAAACGATCAAGGCAATAGAATTACACCGTCTTATGTGGCGTGGAGCGGTGATGAACGGCTTGTGGGCGATGCTGCGAAAAACCAGGCGACCATTAATCCAGAAAATACTGTCTTTGACGTCAAACGTTTGATTGGGCGCAAGTTCAACGATAAGACGGTTCGTGCTGATAAGAAGTTGTTCCCATTCGACATTGTGGACAAAGGTAGCAAACCGTATGTTCAGGTGACCATCAACGGAGAGAAGAAACAATTTGCCCCAGAAGAAGTCTCAGCCATGATTCTTCAAAAGATGAAGTCAACTGCTGAGAATTTCTTGGACAAAGAGATTCAACACGCTGTCGTCACAGTCCCTGCTTACTTTAACGATGCCCAGAGACAGGCTACGAAGGATGCAGGCAGGATTTCAGGTCTCTCTGTAGAACGCATTATCAACGAGCCAACAGCCGCTGCAATCGCGTACGGTCTTGAAAAGAAGGGGGGCGAGAAAAACATTCTTGTATTCGATTTGGGCGGTGGTACCTTTGATACAACACTTCTGACTATTGATAACGGGGTTTTTGAGGTCCTCGCGACAAATGGAGACACACACCTGGGTGGATCGGACTTTGATCAGCGAATTATGAAGTATTTCATGAAAATGTTCAAGAAGAAGCACAAAGTGGATCTTTCACAGGATAAGCGCGCGATGCAAAAATTGAGAAGAGAATCAGAACGCATTAAGCGCGCTTTATCGACACAGCCTCAGGCCCGTGCCGAGATTGAAGCGTTGTACGACGGCATTGATTTTTCAGAACCATTGACGAGAGCGCGCTTTGAGGAACTGAATTCAGACTTGTTCAAGAAAACTTTGGGACCGGTCAAGAAAGTATTGGATGATGCTGGACTGAAAAAGTCAGAGGTAGACGAGTTGGTTTTGGTGGGTGGTTCAACGCGCATTCCAAAGGTTCGAGCTATGCTACAGGATTTTTTTAACGGAAAACGTCCAAATGCTGGCATTAACCCAGACGAAGCGGTAGCATATGGCGCGGCGGTCCAAGGCGGCATTTTGTCTGGGGATGGTGGTGACGCTACGAAGGATATTTTGCTGCTTGACGTCACACCGCTTTCTCTTGGCATTGAAACAGTTGGTGGCGTCATGACCAAACTCATTGAACGCAATTCTGTCATTCCGAGCAAAAAGAGCCAGACATTTTCAACATACCAGGACAATCAAAACTCTGTAATGATTCAGGTCTTTGAGGGCGAAAGAGCCATGACCAAACATAACCATGCCCTTGGAAAGTTCGAACTCACTGGTATTCCACCGGCACCTCGCGGCAAACCCCAAATTGAGGTCACATTCGAAATTGACGCCAACGGGATTCTTCAAGTCTCCGCAGAGGACAAGGCCTCAGGCAAAGCAGAGAAAATTACCATCACCGCAGAAAAGGGAAGACTGTCAGAGGACGACATTGAACGTATGGTGCAAGAAGCGGAAGAATTCGCGGACGAAGACAAACGCACAAAGCAAAAAGTTGACGCCAGAAATGCCTTCGAAGGCTATTGCTACAGTCTCAAAAATTCACTACAAGACGAAGATAAGGGCATTCCTGACAAAATCAGCGAAGAAGAACAAGAATCTCTCGAAGAAGCCATCAAGGACGCGTTGGAATGGCTTGGCGACAACGAAGAAGCAGAGAAAGAAGACTACGAAGCCAAGCAAAAGGAACTCGAGGACATTGCCAATCCTATCATGCAACAGGCGTACGCACAAGATAGTGAACAACCAGGAGATGACGACGACGACGAAGATGACGAAGACGAACTTTAAGTATAATTTACAAATATGATTATTAATAAACACATCTTTCATAACGAATCGAAATGAACGCGTCTGTAAGCGACAATTACACCAAGCCGTACGAATTTGATTCTGGGTCGCCAGATGAGAACCGCACTACCACCATTATATTGTCTATAGTCATGCCAGTTTTGCTCGTTCTTTTCTGTATTGGTTACGCTGTGTGGGATATGGAGCGAAGCACAAGACCAGACCAAGCAAGAGCCCCGAAAAAGCAGCCCAGAGTCCAGACCAGACTTCAAACTAAAAAAACCCTCAAAGTTCAACCTCGGATTATGTCGATCGATCAGGAAAACAAGGAAAACAAGGAAACTCAGAACGCTAGTGCAACACGAGAAATATTACTCACGTGAAGCTTTAACCCTAACATGTGAGAATACCGTATAAATATATTCGCATCATCAAAAACATGTCTGAACATTATCTGCGTGTCCGCAGGCTTCTAGTAGAAATCCTAACTGAAATTGTGAAACAAAAAACCTTTAGAGAAAGTTTCAACTTCTTTCAAGACGATGATTCCGGAGAACATACTGCAAAACAACTTCTGAACGAGGATTCTGAGTTATCCAAACACATATCAGATGTTCATCAGCAGATGTCCGACTTAGAAAAACATTTTTTTAAGAGGGAAAAGTTGTCGACTAATGGTTGGCAACCTTCGGACACTGACATTACCACGTGTATATCAACCAACAAAGAAGACTGCACAACAACAAGTATACGCTTAGACGGTAAAGACCAAGGATTAACTTTGGATGATATCGAATTCTTTGAATTGTGTGCATTTGCCAACGACTATACTAGAACGGTTCAAGACACACCAGCACAACGGGTCATGGACAGACGCAGACAATCGGTTAGTCTTTACAGACAGTTTGTATCTCTCCAATAGATGCAGCAGGCGCCGCCGCACTAGCTGTACTAGGACAAAATTCGTTTAAAACACATGTGCTTAAATTTTAAGGGTTAGTCATTCATAGTAAGACCTCACTACTGGCCTTAACATTTGCATCGAAGACTTTTTGCCATTTGCCGACCTGCCCAATGTATACTCCGTCTCTCCAATAACTTTTCTTACGTTGCTTGGTCAATTCAGTGGCCTCGAATGGCTGACCACTTTTTGTTTTGCCTACGTACACGAATTTTTGATATCTTCTTTGAATCTCGGAATATAATGCGTGGCTCGTGGGCATCGCCTCGTTCATAATATGAGCGCGCTCGTTTATATGTAAAAATAAGTTCAAAATATGATTCATTTGCGCAGTTAAAGCAACGCGAATGGAGTATAAACAATTCGCGTTGCTATACGATGTACCACGAATTATTCTGGCTCGTCATCGTGTTTGGTGTGGGTGTTTTACTGACATATATCAATTTGATGAAGAGTGGTGTGTTTCTGGGTTCTCTTGCTGATCCAATTCCAATTCGCATTTGGACAATTAGCATGGTGTTGACAGTGGCTTCTTTTGTGTACGTATCGAATCAATGGATTTGGCACTTACCGGCGAACTCAACTGTCTTTGGTATGTATAGTATATTTTTGTTAGGTGGGCTGACTTGGGCGCCAATGATTGGTGACGCGCTCAGGCGAGAACGAAAGACCTTGTGGGTAGCTTTGTCTTTATGGTTGGCTGCTACCGGATGCATCGGTTTGTTGGTTATGTCTTGCAATCATCCAGACAATCCATTACTGATTGCTAGCTCGGCATGGTTGGTTATGCATCATGTGTTTGTGGATGCGATAGCGTGGTATACACGCTGGCAACCGGCAGTCGCACCTTTGCCTTTGTTCACTATGGGTTCTAGCTTGGTTGGCACTAGCGTGCCGAAAATCTAGAATATATATGAATATTAAAAAACGGGGGAAAACGCAAATTAGTTGTCTAATTCTTTAATTATATTTTGTAATGCGAGAGCGTATTCTTTCAAAAATTCAGATCTTAGTAATAGATCTCTTTCTTGTAACGGTTCTCTGGTTTGTGGATCGGTGCCCTTCGCGCGCACCCAGGTAAGCAACTGCACTCTGTCATAGTAATGATCATTCAGAGGTGTTTTGACAAGATCCGATGAATAATCCTGAGATATAGGACATCTGAGCATGTGCGTAACTTCTTCCCATTTCGGACTTTCTTCGTATTTTCCTTCGAGTTTTTCCATAATGGAACAAAGAGCAGATGTAACATTCGCGACAACGGCTTCCAAGATCATATTGGGCACAATATCGTCGCAAAGTTCAATCGCTTTGTCTGCAAATTTCTGTTGTTTTGTTTGGCGAATCATAAACCGACAAACATTTTGAGACACAGAAGTTCGATTATCGTTTAACAAAATTTCAATGTGTCCAATCCTGGAATGGGCACATGCGTGTTCTAAAGGCAATCGCTTGTTCTTCAACTTTACGTTTGGATCAAGTCCTCTGTTCAGACAAACTTCCAAGTAAAAAGCTGGAACCGACATCAGGCCTTCCATTTGATATGTCGGCACTGATTCTACTCTTTCAAGCACTTCTTTGAAAAGTTCTTTGTGTTGCCGCCTTATGGCTGCGGAGATGCATTGGGTTTGAAGCGTCCTTGCGAGCGTCACACAATTGAGAGCTGTTGACACATGCATCTTCCCTATAATTTTGAGCCATTCACCCACCGTTGGCTGGTACCCCGATTCAAGGCATAGTTTCATAACAGTCGAGTCGTTTCGACGAATCGCTTTCTGAAACCGCACCGCAATCATTTTATTTTTTTGCGCTTGTCTAGATTCGGAAAGAAGCGGCGCTGGCGGTTGTGAACTAGACAAAGTCGACGAAGATATGGTGTTTATCTGAATTATAGGCTTGCCAGACTGCGAAATTGGACCATTGCCAATCATTGTCACTTGATCTGTTCTGGCCCTCTTTAATGGCGTTTCATCGATCGTCGGGTCATGGGTCCGCCCCTGGGGGAGCATAATCAATACATGAAAAAGAAGGCATTTATATACGTATAAATCGGATCTCTCTTGATGCATACCCTAAAATTTGCAAAATGGAATTGATCCAACACGAGCGCCAACATTATGTTCGCATGTCACAATTTTTATCTGAGTGCAAGTTTTCCGAGAAACAATTCGAACGACAGTCAGACTTGTATCAGCTCAACAAATCAAAACCAATCGAGACGATTCAAGACATTGACGGAAATGAATATATATTGTGCAAGTCGGCCTGCTATTTTTTGGATTGGTTTATGGAGCACAGCTATAAGCTTCACCCAGAGATGAACCAATTCAAACACGAATTGAGCAAGTTCACGAAAATGATTCCAAAGCGTGTCCTCAGCAGGGCGATCCGAGTTGAGTTGGCGTACAGACAAAAATATCGATGCAATAAATGCGACATTCTGCTTCCGCCAGATTTTGAGATTGACCATATTGTTGCCCTGGAAGATGGTGGACAAGATATTGCGGCGAACTTGCAATGTCTGTGTAATCCGTGTCACAAAAATAAGACACGGCTGAATCGTTTGCGAAAACATGCGTTGTTCAAAGACGAGGCAGAAGCCATGCATCGTGCATTTCAAAATCCAGTCTTCGAGACATCTGATGACGTCATGACAGTCGAAGAATCGGATTCCGAAGACGAAACCCCACAATTAATCTTTAGTAAATATTTTAGTAGACAACAAGATACAAAAACAAATTAATATTTGCGATAGGGGTTCCATTTTTCACCCACGTTCTGAGCAACGCATGGCAAATAGGATTCTCGTGAGAAGACGTATTGATCAAGGCACCAGTGGAAAAAGAGAAGCCCCCATACATATAGGTCATAAGATTGGATCGTATCTTCATCATGATGTTAAAACAAAGTTAAAGTTTTAAAAAAATATATAATCTAAAACTTTAATGTTACATCTTTAAACATAGCAACGAACCCGCCAATATGTCTCACTGGGTCGATTGGTATAGGCGGCTCACCCATATTTCTGCGTCGTAGTTCAACTCTGGGAAATCTGCGCCGTAGTTCAGTTTTGTATTCTTTCAGTAATCGTTTAATCGTGTCTTTGACGCTCTGATGTCCCGATGCCCAGTCTATTTGTCTTAAATACCTATTCATTTGACCGGTAAAATCTTCAATCCTATCTGATTTCAAAAGTTTTTTCACGATTGCATCGTGGCCATTGTAACACGCAATAAACAGCACAAGGCCTTGATTCACATCGACTCTTGGATCCCTAAGAAGGACCTTGACGGTTCTATAATGATTCTCGGCACACGCTAAATATAAAGGTGTGTGATTTTGCCCGTCAACTTGATTCACGTCGATTCTTGGATCCCTAAGAAGGACCTTGACGCGGAGACGATGACCATAAGAACACGCACGGCACAGTGGCGTCTCGTGATACTTATTAGATATATTAGGATCTGCGCCGGCTTCCAAAAGCTTTTGGACAATATTCACGTAAGGGGTAGGGTTAAAACATACTTCCCCTTCGCACGCGAGGAAAAGTGGTGTGCGACCATCTTCTTCGGCCTTATCCACGTCAATTCCCGGAGCGGTCAGCAGCGTTTCGACAATTTCGTTGCGGCCATTGATCACCGCGACGTGAAGTGGCGTCCAACCTTTGTTGTACGTTGATAAATCAACCGCTTTGTTGGGGTCAATGGACTCGAACCCACAAAGTGCTCTGATGATTGCGCGATGACCCAATTTGCACGCGGCATACAAAGGTGTCTCTCCATAACGGTCTGCTATATTGGGATCAACTTTAAATGCCAAACTGCCATCCTTCTCCCAGCCACCGGTGCGCAACAGTAGCTTGACGATTTCTCGGTGATTTTTATGGGTTGCAATGTATAGTGCCGTGTAACCGAAATAACCACTTTGTGCATTCACGTCAACTCTATTGTCGGCGAGCAATACATGTGTCTTATCAATAAAATTATTATAGCACGTGACATACAAAGGTGTATATCCGAGACTATCTTTTTGGTTCGGATTGGCACCGGCGCTTAGTAGCCACGTAAATATCTCATCATCTTCATTTCCATAACGACACGCGGCGGCCAGCGGTGATGTTTTATTCACGTCGATGCGTTCCTGGGCCAGCAGCAACCGGACCAAAGGTTTGAGGTCCCCCTCAACCGCAATGTAAAGTAATGTCTTGCCATCTGTTATTGCATTGGGGTCGGCGCCCGCGGTCAAATATTTCTTGACATCATTTAAATCGCCATACTCACACGCGTCAAAAATATTTTCGTACACGTCATCCGAAGAGCGTTTGCGCTTGATGAGCTGGCTCATTATACAAATGGACGGCCGTTTTATAGTAACAAAAAATTGAACAAATAAAACACATCACAAAGAAAAGACGCGGCTTAATAACATGCGTTGTTCAAAGACGAAGCAGAAGCAAGGCATTGTGAATTTCAAAACCCAGTCTTCGAAACATCTGATGACGTCATGACAGTCGAAGAATCGGATTCCGAAGACGAAACGCCACAGCTAGTCTTTAGTAAATATTTTAGTAAACACCAAGATACAAAAACAAATTAATATTTTTTCTAACACATATGTGTTTTAAAAAATAGGAAGTCAAATGATAATTGTAGAAATGGATATCAATGACAAACTGACCAAACACGATCTAACTCATGAGACAGGCCACAAAATTCTTCATACCATTGGCAAAATGGAAATGGCTTCGCCATGTTTTGGCAAACCGTATTCCGATGAATATTGTATGGATTATCTGCAACTTCCCAAGCTCAAACAGTTGAGCAAAAAAATCAACTCGCGAATTCCACTTGAAAGAGTCAGGACATCGGTAAAGAATATTGAAATTTTTCTGCTCCACATGACCAAGCACTCGCTGAAAACAAAACCTTACAAGAACGCCCCAATTGGATCACTAGCTCCGAAAGACAAATATCCAATTGAGAATTCGTGTAAATCGGCCATTAATTTTCCATCTTGCGTCATTACCAGCGATGGAGTCTACATACATATGCACCATATTCGCGCGAACCTACAAGATCAGTTCTCACAGGATCTTGATCCAAATATTAATCAAGATGTTTACAACGAGTATGATATTCCCACCCAAGCCTGGCGGCGTGAAGACACTCCCTGGAAAGCAAAAAACTGCCCAGCCGAGACAGTAATAGGCGCTGAAATAATTCGTATGGTGTATGAAAATCAAAATGTCTACGTGAAATCTCAATTTATGAATCAATCCGGTGACCATGATTACAATTATTGTCAATTGATGAACTTGAAAAAACTCTGCAATGAAGTTTCACACCAATTTGAAATAGAACACCCGATGAAGTATTGTAACGTGCGTACACTTGACATTGAACGTTTCTTTCACGATCTAAAAAAAATCACCTTAATATCTAAAGGCGTGAAGGTTGAGTATTTGAACGGCACGACATATTACAAAGTACATTTTAGTAGACGTAAACGAGCGTTCGCGGCATGTGTTATTACATCCGATGCGGTTTACTTGCACACTAGATTTTTCCTCGAACAACAGGAGCTGGAAAAAAAAAGTAAGAAGAGGCATCGTGAGACGTCAGACTTGCATGTTGAAGACTTGGAGACTCGGTCTGTTTTAGCACGCAAACGACTGAAAGGTGTGAAAGAGCAATTAAGAGCAATTCAAGGATTAAGCTCTAGTCTGAAAAGGCAAGTTGGAATTATCGAAGAAAGTATCAGTGTATGTCTAAAAGAAAAATAATTTAAGATAAGCAAATATGTTCATCATGACGTAAAGACAAAGTTAAAGTTTTAGTAACAAAAAATAGTATATACATGTCGTTTGATTATGTGCATTATGATTGTGATTGGTATTGACCCTGGTACGAAGAATTTGGGATGGTCTGTCTATGATACAGAGAAATGCCATTTTTTAAGTTTTGGTCGTTATGATTTGACAAAGGACCAGCCCAAAAATAAGCATACCAGGTATGCAGACCTTGTGAAGGATTTTATCGACGCTTCAAAAGACGTGTTCGAAATGGCTGACGCTATTGCTATAGAAATGCAGATGATGGCTCGTTTTAAGGTGATTGAGACGGCATTCCAGTGTTTTTTTTATGAAAAGGCGCACCGCGTGTCAATGCGATCAGTGCGATGTCATTTTGATATCTCCACCAAAAAGTATTCGACGAACAAGAAGGCGTCGATTGACATTGTTCCATCATTAAAGATATCGTCGCAGAACAAACAATGGTTTGCGCAATTCGACAAAAAAAAGCGTGATGACGTAGCAGATGCGATGCTTTTGGCCCTGTATTGGGCGGAAGTAAAGGCGCCGAATGCTACAGTCGTTTCTAGGAAAAGAAAACGATCTCAGGCGAGTATTTAATGTCTATTTTGCGCAGTGAATGTTAAGGTGGGCTGTCGTTCTGTTTTGCATACTGTGGTTTCGGAGAGTCTGGGTCCTGATCTTGAGTTGGCCTGTCCGGGTGTGTTCTGTGTGTTTGCTGTTGGCGTTTCATGCGATCCAGACATGTTATGCTCAGACTGCCAACATAGCCAAATACTTTTGCATAAAGCGACAGAAGACCACCCAAGAGTCCCACAGATTCGATGACAGAAGGGTTAATGTCAAAGACGTGAAACCCGTATATAACAATGATGCCACCGCATAAAGCGCCTCCAATTTGTTGTATTCGCGTAAATACAACTTGAAAGCGTTTTCTGAGTTCAGGGTCGGCATCCCTGAAATCTTCGAGGTCTTCGTATGTTATTTTGCGCTTGCTTGCAAATCGCGCGTAGTCTGGATATTGATTCAAGAACATATACACAACGGTGATTGAAGCTGGCACCATGTAGAATCGTGTCCTCAGAGTCGGAATAAGTAGTAGCAGAGCCAGGGCAATAATAGCTATCCATACTATACACTGAGATTTCATTTATTTATTTACTTACCTATAAATACCGGACAATAATTGTAATTCTAAACATTTTGGCGCGTCCTCAACAATTTAAAGAAGCCATTCGTGTTACGCTTCAATGACACTGTGTACAAAAGCGCCTTTTAAGGATTCTTTAAACTGTTGTGAACGCGTTTGTGTGGTCGTATATATTTTCTTCCATTGTGAAAGCCATCTCTTGAGCCATTTTCCCGTATGTTGGTTCAGATCGTTTTGTTTTTCGTGTCTGACAATTTTGGACCATCTTTTCTGCACGTGAAGGATGCGCGCAAATTGAGTTTCTGCTTCTGTCAATGTCATTGCTGCCTGCTTGAGCGAGTCGTTGTCAAGGACATCTATTTTTCGCATTTCCTCGAGCGCGTCGTCACGTTTTTGGCGAATAGCATTTGAATGTTCTGTGATGGTTTGCAACCAACGTTGGACATAATTGAATATATCCACAGCATTTTCCTCTGAGTATTCAAACGTAGGCGCAAACCACTTCATTTCGGGTACTCGCGCTTCGTGTTCAGTGACCTCTGCGACCTGTTTCAGTAAGGCAATGTATTGCTGTTCCTGTTTTGCAAGATTTGCGATGATCGTCGCGAGTTGCGAGACTGCCATGAATTGCTCAACTTTTGGATGGTCTCGTTTTTTCCTGGGCCTGGGCGGCTCACTTTCAATGCGTCTTTTTTTCGACGGCATGTCATAATCTGATTAAAAAGCATTTATAGGTGTTATCGCTTATTTTGGGATTAATCCAAAATACAATAGTATGTGTATCATCTATAGTGCACCATTAAATGTCTGTGTTCGATAATTCTACAAAAGGCATCCTTTTTAGCCAAGTGTCTAAAAAAGTGTCAACGTCCATTGGTAATTGGGTTCAAACATTGTATCCGGACATTCAGTGCCCGACTTGTCCGTGGTGTCATACAAAAGGCGTGGAACTGCATCGCTGCCATGTTGGTCCGCGTAAGGTTGACATCATTCGTGCGGAAATGGACGTTCTTTGGAAACTTTCCACGGCCATGGGCCAGGTGCCAAAAATGGACACTTTTGTACTACGGGTGACCGACCGTGTCAAACAAGATCACAACGACGGGTTTACGCGCATAGAGATCGCATGTGGGGCCTGTAATCCATATTTTGAAGAAATGCAGTTGGCGAAACTCATCGAACTGAATCGTTTCAGCGGGCGCGATCGCAAAACCATGTGGAATATGTACAAGAAGCGAATCGACAATCCGAATCCGGTGAAAAGACGCAGGGTCGAGCCAACCATAACAAGGTACTTTCGGAGGCCGCACGACGCAGACAACGAAGACGACGAGGAAGAAGAATCAGCGTCGGATGGATTCGAATCAGACGAAAGTGATTCTGAAGAATCAGACGAAAGTGATTCTGAAGAATCAGACGAAAGCGATTCATATATAAACCACATAAACAATCGCACAAACAAGATTCAGTGTATGAGACAAGCAATTGAACGTTTTCAAGGCCCTCTGCACCCCAATAATCGCTTCAAAGGCAACGCGAAGTGGCTTGTTGGCCAGCTAAAGAAAGAAACGGAGCGAAAGGGGATACACACTACGACTTTGAAACAAATTTACTCGCTTGTGCACGGGGGACCCGCCCGGGGCCAGATGGCAAACGATCGCGTTTGGTTGCAGCAAAGCATACAGGAATACGAAATTTAATCTGAGAGTTTAATTCCTTTTAGTAATCCTAACGAAGCTATAGGTATAATGTCTGTCAAGTTGCAGAGGAGCAGCAATTTCCACAGATTTGTAAAGTTCGTGGATGTGACCCCAAACATGTTTGTGAATAGAGATCCCCATTCAGAAGAGATCACTCCACCAAAGTTTGTAATGGACATTAAGAGTGCGTAAAGAGTGCCCTCAACGCCTACTGGACATATTTGTGCACCAAGGACAACCATAGGCATTGTTATGAACTGTGAAATTAGAGTTAGAACAATTCGCTCGGCAAACGCGAATACAAAGTCGGGTATTCCCATGTCTCTGTTGACGTGCAAGACCAGTAGAAGAAGCGTATTCTCAAGCACAAACGAAATCAACATTGCCCATCCAAATACTTTGATAAAGGCCACTCTGCGCAGATATTTCTTGTAGACGTAGGTGCCAAAGATTTGCACCAGGAACCCCATGGTATCAAGCAATCCAAATTCGTCAGCTGTGAATCCTAGCTCGCGCTGATAGAAGAACGTCATAGCTCCTCCACAGCTGGGCGTCACACATATTAAGAAAATGAATATTGCTGGACAGTAAATGCCTGGCTGGCGAACGGCTGACCAAAGCTTCTTGCCGGTCTCGCGCATTTGCACTTTCGAGGTTGTTTTTCGGTCCGGTATGTAAAGAGCCACATACGTAATCATGACGGGTATGAATGAGTTGATGAGGAATACGCGCGTCGACCCTAGGTAATCATAGGCGATTGCGCCGAGTCCCGATGCCAACAATCCACCAGTAAACCGCATCATCCATGCATGTGATTGGACGACCCCCTTATCTTTGTCTTTTTCACCGCGCGCTGCTTCCACTAGTAGAGAATCCGCCATGACATCGGCAAAGCACATTGACCCGGACGACGCTGTCATCACCAACGTAATTACAAACTCGTCGTGTGGTACAAATGGCAACAGAATCCACATGTAAGCCGCCAGGAATGCAAAGACGATCATGTACGGTCGTCGCCTATATCCAAAAATTGGATATGAGTCAGAAATGAATCCATATACTGGCTTAAGGCACCAAGGTATGGCAACGACTCCGTAAATGGCTGCCATTTGGGCAGGCGATACACGCACTGTATCCATCATCCAGTAGCGCATGGCCACCGAAGTAAACTGAAAGCCAAAGCCCAGAAAGAAATAGAATGTTAGTAACGGGACATGCTGCATTTAACTAATTTGTATTGAATAAAATACCTTTATTTCTTTGGTTTTAATGGATTTGCAGCCAATTCATCTCGCCGCCACGCGGTTTTTCCGTTTGACAAATCCTTGTAGTACGTAGTGCCAGAGGATGCACACTTCACCTCGGCAATTTTTCGAACGTCTTTAGAGCCTGCTAGCGCTAACCCAAAATGGCACTGTGTATTATATTGAGAGAACATCTTTCTTAAGTTTATTTATCTTTCGACCTAACTAAATACGTTCGAATGGTTCACCTGTCACGACGCGGAGACATTGGTTCGGAAAGTATTCCGAACCAATGAGCATATATCCCGATACTGCCAAGCGTGTAGAATGGACGAAGTTTCAAGTAATCCAAAGTCGCTATTTACCAAAGAATCGCCCGCCTTAGGATCTAGTTAAATGACCACATAAAAAAAATTGTTATTTTCTTTTTTGCCTATTTTTCATGCTTCTGGCAATGTGTGCATCCATTTTTCTTCTCTCTTCATTATGTAGGGCCCGCCGAATGGCGCTAAATTCTTCATAGGTGTGAGCATAGTCAGATGCAGGAACGTTCGGGTTCGGGAATGGCTCGGCATACTGGCCAAATCTTGCCGCATATATGCCATAAAGTTCGACTCTGAGAGATCCTGGTAAACTACGCTTTGGACATGTAAACCAGTAACGCTCTGGTTTTTTGTCGTGCCAAAGCCATTTATACTTCAGGGTGTCCTCCTTCACGAGCTCCGCTAGGCGCTGATTATCATAATGTTGTTTAAATCTGTACGACCGGACAACATTTCTGCAGTAAATAATGCCAAAATCTGTCATCACATGGTCTCTATCAAGTGGCTTTTCACTTGGTAAGATTGTTCCGTACCTAGTTCGCGGTCCAACTTGTCTTTCAATACGTAGTTCGTTCTCGAAGGCAATGCTCTCCATTGTCTTCATGAATTTAGAGAATGTCTGCTCTGTCAATCGTGTCATGAAGAAATATAAGTCACTCCCTATATCTTTATCTTCGTCTCCGAGACGGTTTAAGAACTCCTTCCAGTTGCCCACCAGTTGTTTGATTGTTTGCGCTGAATCTAGACTTGCCCAAAGGCCTTGTATTAAGTCGGTTCCAACTCTTCTCATCCTTTCGGCATTGTCGATACTAACAGCACCGTGATTCTCCTCAAAAAAGTCTTGTAGACATTCTTCGATGAGTGTGTCGAGCTTATCTGGCAACACGTGTTGTCGATATACCGGCTGTGCGGCCGCCACTGGTATTAGCTCTTCGGTTGGAAGCGAAGGCCTGCGCGGGAGGTGTGATGGCTCTGGGCTACGCGCAGCCGATGGCTCTGGGCTACGCGCAGCCGATGGCTCTGGGCTACGCGCAGCCGATGGCTCTGGGCTACGCGCAGCCGATGGGTTTGCGTCGCGACGGAACAATCTTCGAAGCATTTTCAGCTGGCAACGCCTTTTTATACAGTCGTCTCACAACCCAACACCTAATAAATATTGGCCAATCACAGACAAGTTTTCCGACGACACTGCCATCAAATATTTGTGATGTGTTATCGATGAGTCAGTTGGTATGTTGTGTACCAGTGCAGAAACCGGAACGTTGATAATGCCAGCTTCCCCGGCAGCTTTAAGTACCGTCATGACGGTGGTCCATTCTTCTGAGACGTTAATTGGAAATAGTTTTGATGCCGGTATGTCCTGGAGTATCCGTAGAAGTGTTTTTGAAAGATCAAGTGGGTGTTGGTCGTCGTTTGAATTTTGAACAGTTTCAAGCAGCGTTTGTGCTCTTTCTAGCCTGACTTTTGATCTTCGCAATCTAGACATGATTATATTGTAAGTCACTATACTTTATAGTCCGCTGAGATTACCGCCTTGGGGTTAGACTATAGTCCACCACCAATGAGCATGTCACGTGTCTATGGCCTCGTTTTCCACATATGCCGCATTTTGATTTGTTTTTGTACAATCGTAAATGTTTGCGTTTAAAGGGGGCTGTATGAGTGCACCCGCACTGCTTTTTGTGTTTCTTGCACTTTTTCTGTGTATGACCCAGGTGGCCGCACCAGCCACATCTGCGCCGTCTGGCAACATTTCTTCTTCGTATTCGTCTTCGAATTGGAGGAGTCAATCGCAGTGCAGTTGGCGGCCTTCTTGTGAAACCACTTGAGGGTGTGCGTCTTGAAACGAGAGTAGGTGTTGCAGCTCTTTGACTCTGAATGAGAGGCGACAATTGCAGCCGAGTTGTGGAATCTGGCCTGAAATGAAGTCGCTTTAAATCGTATTTACAAAATTGGTGGCCGCAGGGCAACGCATACATGAAATCGTTTTTTTCAAGGCAAATCGGACATTCATTTTCAGAGTTGTAGAGTCTCAGGGCACACGTGTCTGGCCAAATGGTCTTGCAGAGAGGACAATTGGGCATTTGGTTCTAATAACAATTGGCATCGTTTTGTAGGTTATTTTTCAAATGTCTTTCGTTTCGACAAACATAGAAAATACTCTGTCGTACTCTGATCGAAGCGAAGTGTCAGTCGGAGTTTTGGTTGTTCTGGGCACGCGAAGCGTTTCAAGGAAGAGCGGTTGTCTCTTTGGTAGCCATGTTCCGTAGTGACCTAGCATTATTGGCGTAACTAGGGGGATGTTTAGACGCCACGATAACCAAACGCGAAGTTGCAAGAAAGGCATTTGAATCATTTTATACGTGGAGCATTCGCCCCTGACGAAAACAATGTGTACCGGTACGGATGGACTCAATTTTAGCACCCCGTACCTGGCAAATCTCTGTTCGTCGTCACCAGTCTCTGCTAATACAATTTCTGGGACACCCCCGGGTACAACGAGCAGCGAATGTCCGGCTGCTAGCGCTGACTGCATCGCGTTTTTGTTTGCGGGTATGCATGCCAGGAGCTTAAGCAGCCATCCAATTACCGGAACGTAAAATAGGACCGGTGCGACACATAGCACTGTTTCTGACTCTGGCACGAGATGCACACCAGCAATAGCACCGCAGCATATAAGCCCGTGCGGGTGGATAGTGATAATACATTGTTCTTCAAACTTGAGTTGATTACACGGGAACCAATCACACCACGGGATGTTTGATATCCACCTTCTTACAGGATGATTCACAATGATTGCGTCATGACTCACATATTGTGAGAAAAGAGTGATGGCAAGGCAGATTGGAAATGCCGCCATTGCGAAAGGGACTGCGCACAAGACACCTATGACTAATAAGGGCACAGACCAGATCCAGAAAAATGTGAGCACAAACATTAAGCAAACTTGCCACGGTCGCATATATAAAATAACAGAACACTTAAATATACTCTTGAGTATTCAACGAAAACTCTGTATATAAATAGTTGTGTTGACTTCAAACTAGATATGCTATTGTTCTTGGTTTTGTTGTTGGTCGGAATGTCTTATGGACACACAATAACGATTACTGTTTCGGGAGGGAGCTATACAGACCCTTATTATGATTTTGGGTCGACGCTGCCAGCGACTTTCATACGTGGTAACACATACAAATTTGTTGGGATAGATATTGGCACTTCTCATCCCTTTTCTGTCGGTGTCGACTATGAACAACAAGGGACATTGACAGGGTGGAGTGGTAATTCTGTGAGCACAGGTATTAGAAGAACCGAAGAGTTTGAATTCACAATTCCGACCGATTTTGCAGCAGGAAGCAAGCTGAAATATTTCTGCACTAGACACTCGAGTATGCAGAAAGACTTTGACATTAGCATTGTTGACGCGGCACCGAGCGCTCCACCTGCGCAGGTAGCACCGAGCGCTCCACCTGCGCAGGTAGCACCAGCGTCTAAAGCGAAGTGTGACACACATACTTGCCCTTCTGGCAATGTTCTTATTGCGGCGGCAAGCTCTACCGATTGTGCGGGTACAACGTGCGACTCTGGTGACGATGGCGTTTGCTGTGAGGCAGGATATTATTTCGGAGATGCTGAGATAGATTTGTGTCCTGACAACGGAACTGTCCAAATAGTTTGGTCTGGCGAACACAATATCCAAGAATCGGACGACCATGTCTGCTTATCTGCTTTGAAACAAAACAGTTTACCGTTTGTATTTCCCAACACGTATGCTGTTGGCGGACACGTTGGTTTTTTGCCATCTGGTACGCGCAAACAAATCCAGGCCTCCGATATATCGGATTGGAATAGCGTTCGCTATTTCCGTTGCACCCAGCATTGTGCAGGCGGCGCAAGGATTAAGGTGACTTGCAATCGTCAGTCGCCAACTCCGGTCTGCCAAGCGGGTTCGGATTATGGATCATTGGGCAGGGTGTACGATGAGAACGCGCCCGAATGTCCCAATAGCGCGCATCCAATCAACTCGACTACAGCAGCAGCGTTTCCAAAGTCAGACTTGAACAGCGACCGTAGACTTTGTAAATGTTCTTCGTGTGACACGCTATTTGAGGCAATGGCTGGCGTAGACGAGATTTGTCACGACGGCGAATGGAGATCCAAGGGTTCTTGTAATACGTACACGTGTCCCGAAGGATTCTCCGCCAAAACGTCGCTCGTTGTGCCGAACTGCGGCGGTGCGTATTGTCGTTATGCTTCCACCGTACAAGGTGAATACGGATACGGGACAGAAGGTTGGGGCCAAAACGAGGAAGAATTGGATCTTTACAAGTGTTGTAGTTACGATAATCCGGATTTTACGTACGTCAAACATCCTCGAAATGTAGACGGTACTTGGCAGAACAGGGCCCAGGGCGCAAAAGGATGCCTTTCTCAAAAATGCCATGCGAAGAGCCAGACGTTGCAATTTAAACACATGGTATGCAATTGGAATTCTGGAGCGTGTAGAGCTTGCGATTATTGCCAGGTGCATAAGTCTGCCATGCCCGATCTGGAGCAATTTGAATTGGGAGAAGGGTGTATGCAGGGATGCATAAATTATTTATATTTGCCGGCAACGAGTTTTAAACGCCAACACATCTGCCAGCATAAATGGTGCGATCATTGTGGGTTTTGCCGGGCAAACAGAGCCTTCTGCTCGACCCACGTGTGTCCAAAGGGTTATACGCCAAAGGATAATGTCGAAAAATTACATTGTGAAGGTGCGGCGTGTGGGACCAAACAGGACACGAGAACTTGCTGCAACAAGCCAGCGTTTCAGGCGAAGGGCGGTTGTAGTGCAGCGTGCGAACGATACGTAATAAACCCATTGTTTGAAGACAAAGTCGAGAGATTCTGTAGTTGGTCGATGTGCCAAGAATGTGACTTTTGTAAAAACCACAAAGGCACCTGCGACGAGTTTACATGCCCGTCAAATACGACAAAGGTAGAAAACCCAGAAACTGTGCAATGCCGAGGTAGGCACTGTGTTATAGAGTATGATATCATGGCATGCTGCACTAGTGATCTATTCGCACAGGCCAAAGGTTGTGACGCACAAATCTGCGCCAGAAACTACGCGTCCGACCGGTTCTTACATAATCGCGATAAATTTTGCAATTGGGGAGCATGTCGTCAATGCAACTATTGTAAGACCAATAGAGCAACATGCGACACGTACACTTGTCCAATTGGATTTGAACAAAAGAGCAACCCTAGTAGTATTGCGTGCGAAGGTAATACCTGCGAGACTCACGAGGATACTCTGTCGTGCTGCACACCTCCAACACTGTCTGGCGACTCCAATTGCTGGACTGATAAATGTACGAGATACGTCGAAAATCCACGTTTTATGGATAAAATGGATACTATGTGCACTTGGGATATGTGCAAAGGTTGTGATTATTGCAAGTCGTCTCACAGAGATACATGCGCCACATTTACGTGTCCACTCGGATTCCAAGCAAAATGTAATCCTGAGCACATCTATTGCGAAGATAAACCATGCACTCAGGACGATTTGTTAACATGTTGTGATTACCCACCATTCGTTGACAAGAGTGGTTGTGGCAAAAAATGTGAAAGGTACTTGACAAATGGGGTCCACGCGAGCAAAGTAGACGATTTTTGTGATTGGACTATGTGCTCAGATTGTGACTTTTGTCGGATAGCCAAAGGCGTGGATCAGCCCCTGTCAGGCCAATGTTCTGCTCATGTGTCTGTCTTCAAGCCGGTCGATAAGAATGCATTATCAAATGCAATTTCCCAATGCCTAAATAACGCGCCGGACGGGTCGCAATGCTTCGCGTGTCAAGGTGGTGGACTCAGACAGGCTGCAGGTGCATGTGGTGACGGTGGAAACGCAAGTTTCATTTCAGATTGGGACACGTCTGACGTCACAGATATGAGTGGTCTGTTTGTCAATTTTGACCGGTTCAATCAAAATATAGCGAGTTGGGACACAAGCAATGTGGCAAATATGGCAAATATGTTCCAGAGTGCCACAGACTTTAACCAGGACATCAGCGGTTGGAACACTGCCTTGGTCGAAAATATGTCAAGTATGTTTGAAGATGCAGTGGCGTTTGATATCGATATCAGTTGTTGGAATATTGTAAATGTTAGACACTTTGACAAAATGTTCTCTGGGGCAATTAAGTTCGTAATTGGCTTATGCTGGGAGCCTCGATTAGAAGCAGGGTTTAATAACATGTTCTACATGACAGGAGGTCAAGAATCAGGGGCAGCATATATAGATAGTACATGCATTGCGTCCGGTTGTAATTGAATCGTCTTTTTATTTAAGCTTTGCGTAAATTGTGAATATAAATGAATGTTCTTTAATTAAGAAGTTTCGCGTATAGGGCAGTCCTTTTGGTTGTGCTTGCGCATTGACTTCGTGAAGTATTGACATTTTCCATATGTCCACATTATCCCATCCATTTTTACGGTTGGTACTGGTTTTTTTGTGCATTCGATGCCGCATTGGGTTTTTATTCGTTGGCTTTCGCTGTCGACTTCCCATACCCTGCCAAATTCGTCGTAGTATTTGCGTAAGTTCCATTTCTTCAACACGTATGGCATGTGATGAAGCCATCTAGACCTCCTTTGATTTGCATATTCCAAGTCTTGAGTATCTTGGCACGATGCTTTATTGTGGAAGATGCGAAGTCCATAGTCTGTGAACAATTGCCTGTTGTGTTTTTTGAGTGTGAGCATTGCGTCGTAATGATCATTACACTTCAGTTTGTCATCCCACACAGGGCCGATACGCGACCTAGCCAGGAAGAACTGCTGTACGACATCCGTTTGGATGCTTTTCCCACCTCGTTTGGGGTACACCATCATAAACAACTCATCTTTTTCTGTGACAAGTTTGGCAACATGGCCCATGTGACAGTCATTATAATTTTCGCAACGCAGAGGTGCAATGACATCAAGTGTGGGCATGTTGCTCATTGTCTTTGCAAGTTCTCTGACCATTGACGGATTCTGAACGATGTAATCATCGTCAGACATAACGAAATATCCGTAGCCTAGATCCAAAGCCTTTTCAACAATGCGGTTCCGACCATAGCCTGCACCCGAATTGTATGGCAAATCCATGTAACTGACCAGCCAATCGCCTAAAATTTCTCTGGCTTCGTTCTCTGAACTTTGCGCTGAATCATCGCCTATGATGACATCTATAGGCTGTGGTAAAAGTCGAATCGATCTCAAAAGCGCAAATAAGCACTTTGGTCGTTCAAACGTTTTAATGGTAATCACTGTATTTTGTAAAATAGTATCCACAGTTTCCTCTTCAGACCGAATGCAATTTACTTTTGTATCTGATGCACTCACAATTTTCTTCTCGCAATCCGCGACGCCTCTGGGAACCATCTTCCAACAGTTGTCGTTCCAAACTGGAGTGGATGTCACAATTTCTATAGAGTCACTTGTAATGGTTTGCAATCCTTCCATCATGTAGGAATGCATAAAAAAGGTCTCTGGATTTATGACCCATTGTGGCACCGACTCTGCCGGATAATGTTTGATAGGTGCCACGAACAGCGATTCTGATTCCTTGCCGTTTACCAAAGCAAACTTATCATTTATGCCATGCCATGCCGCACAATCTTCTGTCACAATAAACATTGATGTATGCTCAAAATGCAATTTGCGAAGACTCTCCTCAACATCGAAATGAGATATGTACGCATCATCCCGAATACGTATCGAGATATCGGGTACCGTGTCTATTCTCCCTAAAATGTTATTGCACGTTGAAATCGTTTGATATTGCCGGACGTGGTTCCGAGCGCGCGACTGTCGATATTGGATGCCCCGCCCTACCTTATCGTATTGGTTTACAATTGCACTGTTCAACTCAACGTGTGCGAACTCAGGTTCTTCAAAGTGCACGGCTTTGACACCAATTCTTTTTAGTTTCGCCTTGGCCTCGCCAATGCTAATGAACGACGAACTGTCTGAAAAAGTGTTGCTCTGCATATTTGTGTAACGGGTTTTGCCAGATGACAACGCTAAGCCAACCCGAACATGTTTGAACGTGTTTAGTAATGGCAATAAAAGACGCCTTATCTTAGACTCCAACTCCAACCTCTTTAGTTGACCAGTCACACACACGAACGCGCTATCGAGTTTCGTCTTGCGTTGTACACTGGCCCGAACATGATTTGAACTCATCAATAAAAAACCTAACTTTGATGAATCGTAATTTGATTTTGAACTCAAGCAATTCTGAAATGCAACTATGTTGTCTGTCAGTTTTTGACAGTTTTTGACGTGCCAATGATGTACTAAATGCGGTTCTTGCCACCGGATAATAGTCATATTCGTGTCGGTACGTACACGGTTAAAATATTCCTTGTCCTCGCCCCCCCACCCTTCAAACGTCTCGTTCAATTTATGAGTAGCAATATCTTGTCGATGTATTGCGAACATACCATAACCATACTTGCGCCATGTGCCTTTGTACGGGGAAAAGTTGTCCACGTCGAATTTTGCAATCTTACGCACTAGATCTGACGACTTCGGATTATAATTAGACCAAATTTTTGGAAAATATATAGTACCTGGTCGGACATACTTTTTAATTTTCCAAAGAACATGCTCACTGATTTGTATATCCACATCGACTACCATAAACACAGTGTTCTTAGACATTTCCATATTCATCATTTGATTAATATTGCGAGCCCTTGAAAACTTATGTCGGGCCGTCTCCAGAACAAGCTTAAACCCATGAATATCAGAGGGGTAATCAATCACTGCAGCAGGGTCCTTGCATTTGTAGTGCAAGGACACAAAACGTAAGCCGGACTTCCATGTAACTGACCAGGTTTTCATCGCCTTGTTAATTTCCAGAAATCTGTAAAAACGGTCTTGAACGCACGCCGCAACTATTCCGATCACCAATTGCTTAGGAACAAGTTCGTCCAACAATTTTTTTGGTCTGTCGGATACCGACCGCAATGCATTTGCTTTAGATGTATGATGAGCAACCGTGTTCTCACGATGCGTTTTAGGCGGTCCAGTTGCAACGTGAGGCCACCAAAAAATGCAAAGCGTGTACAATACGAAGATCGAAAACATAAAACACAGTATTGGTCGAAACTTATTTTTTCTTCGATGTCTAGACCCGTACATACTAGACATACTTTGCGTGATATCTTGTATACTCACGTTGTCAGCATATAATTTTGGATTTCGAATACGCTAAAATACAAGCATATTTAACCTCTCTAGTTAAATTACGCATGCTCACGCAAACGTTTCTGTTGCTATGGTACAGTGGGATGCTCATGCGCGTCAAGAACTCCGGTTTCGATGAGAAGGCCCTGCGCATTATTTCAGACAAGTGGACCTCGACACCTATCATCACGGACTCAACGATAGGTCCAGTGCCGGAACAAGACACGCTGACTTACGTTAGCGTCCACCCAGACGGTATCTCCGCGTGCCTACTACACCACAAGAAAACAGTCGCCGCCATCATTCAACTCACCAACAACGAAACATGGGGCATCATTCGCGACGAATGGATCGAACGACCTGCGATATCATTTAACCCACCAACCATTCTGAGTTTGCCAGTACAGCATGAATTGCGATTTGACGGGTACGTCGTACAGACATCCGACGAATTCCTGAAATCAGCCCTAAACGTCTTAACAGGAGGCAGCCTGGCCTACATACAACAATCAAAAATAAACACAGAAGATATTTGCGCCATTGACCTGATGACATCTTCTATCAACGGATCTGTTGTTCAATGGACAAACGGAAAACCCTTCAATTATACCCAACGAATTCACGCGGACGGTCTGTTCATTTCGACGACCATGTCAAGACCATGGTTTGGCATTGTCTCCAAAATGCGGTCGCCAACCACACAACTGGCACTACTCCTTGTTGCATGGCTATGCCTATACCTTTATCCAGATAATACCCTCGTAAAAGCAACCTCGAAAGCCGGCTCCATTAGACTTGCAACGTGCACAGTCTTCATTATTTCGTCACTCATACTCAGGAATGCTATAGAAGACAGCATACGCACCGCTACATTTGACGGAGAGCTATTCGTGTCAAATAATTCCATTATTCTATTCACCAGGTTTGTTGCTACGATATACAGCAGCTTATGGGTTCAGAAACGCACAACACCGCTCTTTCAAACATCCATTGCGTCCATTGCGTCGACTACGGGTGCTATTGCACTCTTAGTGAGCAAACGACGCGTGGCATATCCGGTCATTGCCATCGTACAATCGCTCCAAATGCTAATCACACTCCTCGTTGGCCGTTGTTTATTCAAAAGGCACTACAAAACATACCCACACTCAATTGCCCTTGCAGGAGCTGTTGTTGTTTGTCTCACTTCCAAATACTCTTCTCCTTCAGATGCATTGACACCAATGATCGCCGCATTGTTGTGCATCTTCCTATTCATGTCCGCGTTCTTCTCACAGTGGCAAACATATCTGTACGCGAAATACAAAACACCGGCAGTGGAAATGATGTGGGCAACGAATTTTTGCTCGACTATTTTTCTCGGAATGCTCGTTTTTTTCAGTGGCGAACTTCAAGACACCATTCAATTTGCATTTGATCATTATTCGTTCGCCCTATTCATGTTGTCCCTCGTCATACCAACCATCATTGAACAATGGATGATACAACTCATGCTGAAACAATATGGCGCTCCCATATACGCCATGGTCATCACAGGATCAGAAGGATTCGCACTTCTTGGCCATAGTATATTATGGAAACACGGCGAACATCTGAAAAGTGTACAGATATATATTGGCCTCGTATTCACTGTCGTCGTTATGTACCTGGTATCTAAACTACATGGCTCGAACAGACAATACCAACCGTTGCCACAAAAAGACCTAGAAAAGAATTACGATTCCATGGACGAATACAGCCTTGACTCGGGATCGGGTGATGACACACACAAAGATTAAACCTCACGAAGTATTAACTGTCTTGTTCTTTATTTACTGTCTTTTTATTTATTAGAGGATGCACTGGCCTTCGATTTTACTATACATGTCAAGCTCATTCATGATTGTCATTTTTAACAAAATTGTATTGACTGCGTTTTCATTCACATCTGTACCCTTCATTATGTTGGCGCAATCCATCTTCACGGCCATTGTAACGTTCATAAGAGACTGCAACGCCATTCAAAAGCCAAAACTTGACATAGTCTTAGTTTGCATGTTCAGCGCCAGCAATATTTTCTTCGGTCTATCGTCTGCGGCCGCGCTGAACATAGCGATGTTTACGGCCCTTCGTAGAATATCTATTTTCATGACCATGGTGGCACAGTATTACTTCTTCCAAGAACCTATACACAAAGCAGTATTCTCGTCCGTCGTCATTATGATTCTTGGCTCACTCGTTGCAGCGGCAAACGACCTGGCCTTTTCGATGGAAGGATACACATACGTAACGGTCAATAATATTCTCACAGTGGCGGCGCAAATACAAACCAAGAAAACCCTCTCGAAAAAATGGACAAAAACCTCCATACTTTTCTGGACTAGTGTCTTGACAGCCTGTATATCTGCAATGTCACTCACACACTGGGACCCAGCCTCGTTCAAAGCTTGGCACGAGCCAGCATTTCAATTTGCATTCGCATGCTCTGTCGTATTAGGGTTTGCGATCAATTACAGTTACGCTTGGACCATCGAACAGAACGATGCCCTGACTCTGGCAGTCGCAGGTTCAACCAAATCTGCTATCATGGGGCTCATGGTCACCGCAGGCCTCTTTGACAGGACATATATTTTCTCATGGTGGAACTTTTCAGGGCTACAAATATCGACCTTAGGTTCTTTCATGTACGTTTGGTTTAGAAACAATCGCGCCGCGGACACACCTCAAACAGCTTGCTATGAGCGCTCAGAACACAACAAGGCTACGCGCGGTACTGACCTCAAACCCGACACAGTATAAGTACACACGCACACTGTATTTGTACACTGAATACGGTTTTTGTTTAAATGCCGACTGTAATTTACAAGATGGCGACAACTGGTCTACCAAATGGCATTCGCTACTTTCATTGTGCGATCAACGACGAAGTTTGGGATAAATGTGCGGTGTACACTGGTGGCCAGCTAAATGCTGTTGCGACGTATCGAAAGTATTATTGCACAAAGCCTTGGCAGCTCAAGTGGAACAAGTCTGTTGACATGGCTCCCATTTGGTATATGCCGGCTTCCAGGCAGGTTTCTGTGGAAAAGCTTGAAACTTTCCAACACAGCCCAGTGTCCATCGCGTCTTATAGTCCAAGCGATGACTTTGGACTCGTTTCAGCCATCTGAATTCCTCAAAAAAATTATTTGATTTTTGAATGCCGTATTTCGAACACACGATGGGTCCCCAAATGACGTTACATTTTGCTAGTTTATTAAAACGTTTGTTCACAGCATGCATATCCTGTGGTTCAAGATAAAACATAATTTCAATGTGTATTTCGTCTGGGACAACTTCCATGTCGCACGAAGCTATGTCTACTTATACTTGCCCCGCGGCGCTTTTAGGTATCTTGTTTATCAATTGACACCCAAATATTTTTGGTCTCATTTAGTTGCCAGCAACGATTTGCCAGCAACGATTTGACAGCGCATCCATTCAAACATAAACAATGGCCGTGCCGCTGTCTTCGTCAGAGCTCAGGGGGCTCGTCGTATCCGCAGTCGTGCGCGCGCTACGGGCGAATAAACCCACAAACTGTACGTGTCCAGACCTAACGACGCAGTCTCAGATCATAACGGCGTACTGTCACGTTCGCGCTCTCAAAGCGGTCGGCAGGGTGTCTGTGTCGGTAGGACGCGATATGCTTGTCTTCGCATTGAGCAAACAAAAAGACCAGCGCCTGTATACGACTCTCGACGACTGGCCGGCTGACGAAAAGATTGCTGGGTTTCTTACTTTTCCCGTCGAACATGCCGCAGGGATGTCGCTACGCGTGAACAAGATGCTTCTCGACGCATACGTCTCTGCAGAGACGAGTGGCGCGACCTGTGTGGTCAAGCGTCTCAACAATTACATACGTGCCGTATCTTTAATTCAATCATGACAGTGAACTATGTCGCAAACTACATTTGAAACAACAAATCGTACAATATTAAGAATAACCGTTTTATTGTATATACGTACACACACAAGAACAAGTACGATTATGAACAATGTATTCAAAAGGCTATTCAAGTCGTCCATACAAACTCGCCTAGGTAGGTGGTCCATCACCAAAAACCACGACGAGGCCAAACGAAAGATTGATCTGGCAAATTATGATCATTGTGGAACTTGTCCAACGATTCCAAAAGTCAAGTCCGACAACTTTGACAATTCTATGGACGTATCCATATGCGCGTTGCAATCACTACATTCGTACCCCAACTCAAAGACAAGTGTTCGCCAAACAGAGTATAAAAACACCTGATCCTTTCATAACACTTGAATATGGCATTCCACCATGTTCAAGCATTCGCAGACTGGGTAGACACGAAGGCGACACAAGGCAAAACGTTCCAAGACTGGCGCAATTCGTTTTGGCCAAAATACCAAAACCATTGTATGGATATTTCACGAAACATTTATATTATGCACGCGTCAACAGAAGCATTTCAAATGCTTTTGCAGCCTGACACGACATGGGAACAGGCTATGGCGAACACCGATTTGAGAAACGACATTGACGACATTTGCGAGTCTGTACAGATTTCTACAGACGATTACTTTACTTATGGAGCGCGAGAACATTTTGAAAAAAGGTGCAGAGAGATCTTTGATAGTGTCCGTGAAAAAAATAGTTATAGACTAAAAAATAAACCTATATAACATATATTTTAATGAATTACAATGAGCACTATACCAGTACCACCAGACATAGGAAACTTTGAATCTGCTTATTTAGCAGATTCAATAGTAAACAACAAGAATTCGCAAAAGGACCAAAATACTGTGGACAAGTATAGTCTCAGAATGAATTCGAAAATCATTGTCCCTGCCCTACAGATGCTCTACGACGGCAAAAATGACGAAGCCGTAGATTTCCTCAAGCGCTGTATCGTTCCAATGTTGAAAAAGCCAAGCTGGACACTGAACCTTTTCTTCAAAGTTTTAAATGCTAGTTTACAAGGCCTCGAAAAAGAAATGGCAAACGAAATACATGCTACCATACTCAATATTTATAATCAGGTCAGGGTCAAAAAGACGCTCTTAAAATTTTAACTTTGATTTCATTTGCTGCCACTTTACAATCAACCGCAGGACTATGTACACTATCGAATTCTATAGTAGCCGGTGCCTGTAGTATTCCTATTACGTATTTACGTTCTAAGTTGTAAATAGAACGTACTTTACCGTACCACGTATTCGAGCTTTCGAGCCTTTAATATATTCATTCGTTTTTAACTGTGCATCGTTTTACAAATTGTTTCATCATAATTATAGAATATGTGATTTAATATGTGCATAACACTTGTGTGACTAGAAACAAATAGCCATGGCCAATAAAGTTCTGTCAAAAAGAAAAAACGAACAATCGCAACCATCTGATGCAAAGAAACTACGTCTTTGCACACTTCACAGTGGTATAATTAGGTCTCGGGTATACAAAACCCGAGACCCAAATGAGCCAGATTTAGTTAACTATATATCGGCAAAATTAAGTACTTGGAATAAATGCGGCGGTAAGTAAGGCCCACCCCTGGCAAAAATATGTCCACGTTGAAGTCATATCATGGGGTACTCTTGAAACCGTAAAGGCACTCATTGAAGATGGCTTGTTGCGGAATAAGTCAAGCAACTGGAAACACATACCAGATGAATTTAAGGATGCTGTAATTGGTGATGCAATTCTGTCAAACGAATGGGTTTACAAACATATGAATGAGGAGCGAAAACTACGCAAGGACTTGTTACTTCTTGCTGTAGATTATATTGGCGAGGGGGCTACTCATTTGACTGAATATATACCAGACGTGTTCAAAAGTGACATTGATGTTGTCATTTCTCTTCTTGAAAAATACGCTTCCAACCGTCTTTGCGAGGACCTGAGAACTCTACCAAGTCCGTACGAGTGGTGTGACCAAGATTTATTCTCTCAACCTGTGTTTGTGATGCAGGCTATACGTCACGACTATGGCATTATGGATCATCTTTGTCAATATCATCCTGAAATGTATGAAAAGGTATCGGACAACAAGCAATTTGTTTTGCAGTTTATAGAGAGATACAAAAGCCAGGTCGTTGCAGAGCGCGATGGAGGCAATCCTTTGGGGTACGTGTCAATAAGATTGTGTGATGACCCAGACGTGCTCAACAAGGCTGCAGAGGCGGATAACAGCAATGGTTCATTGTATTGGGACACACTTAATTACGCTTCCAAACGTCTTTGCGAGGACCCCGATTTTGTCATTGGCATTTTACAATATTTACCATGGGATGTTGATGACCCCGATTATGTGCGCGAAATGCTCGAGAATAACTGTCCTTTTTTAGCTTGTGATATCGATTTTATTACTAGCGTGGTCAAAAAAGTGAGTGCAGATGCAATTCTCTGGTTTGACGACTGGTTTCGTAACAACTTCGATGCTGTGAGTAAACTCAGTAAGGCCAATGCCCTCGTGCTGGCACATGTCTCAGACGATCTCAAAGACAATCTCTATATTATTCAGACAGAATTCGCTAAATGTCCAAGTGATGAAGTACTCGAATTTGCATCCGACCGAGTTTATGACTTCATTGAGTCAATGAAAGATTTATATGCAAAACGCCGCGAAGCATTTCTTACATCGAAAACCGACACTGATGATTTTAAAAATGTGTACGATCAGATAGTAGCAAAACGACTTGCATTCATAAAAGACAAATACAACGCGCGAAAATAAAACAATAACATAACTTGTCTTGTATGAATTAAAAATGTAATTTTGATTTCATTTCTGGTAACTCAAGACGTCTTGTATGAATTAAAGAAGTTGTAAATGAACGTAACTCTCAGTTACCAGAACATAACCCCAACATATCAAGGCATAATGTTAAACGAAACCTTAAATCCCATTACTTTTCGACGATCCAATATCGCACTCGTATATGTAACACAATGGCCAAATGCCAAAACGAAGACTTGGGAAAACGCTGTTTAAACTGAATGTTAAAAGGAAAAGAGGTATCCCCTTTGCCCACTTTACTTGTAGTCACGAACCTGAAAATTGCATTACATCGGATGGAAGATGTTCTTTACACATGACCTCAAACGGCAAACGCAAAGTGGATTGCCTAAAAAATCCAGATGATGCTACCTCTTACACCACAGGCTCGCGCACAAAAGTCAAATTCGAATGCGATGTGTGCCAGCATACTTTTAGTTCGATAATCAATGGTGTTTCTAATGGGCGGGCATGGTGCGGACAATGTTCTAGTAAATGGAAACACTGTGGCAAAGATAACTGCGTCTACTGTTACAAAAGATCATTTGCCTCCTATGCAGGTGTGACACCAAACGGCAAACGCAAAGTGGATTGCTTGCTTGATAAAAATGATAAGTATGAGCCTATAGGCTCGCACACAAAAGTCAAATTCGATTGCGATGTGTGCCAGCATACTTTTAGTTCGTCAAACGACAAGGTTTCTATTGGCAGATGGTGCGGACAATGTTCTTTTAAGTGGAAACACTGTGGCAAAGATGTCTGCAACTACTGTTACAAAAGATCATTTGGCTCCTATCTTGGCGTCACGCCAAACGGAAAACGCAAAGTGGATTGCTTGGTAGATAAAAATGATAAGTATGAGCCTATAGGCTCGCACACAAAAGTCAAATTCGATTGCGATGTGTGCCAGCATGCTTTTAGTAGTCAAATTTATAATATTTCTGCAGATAGTTGGTGCGGCATGTGTTCTAAAACATGGAAGCACTGTGGCAAAGATGATTGCAACTACTGTTACAAAAGATCTTTTGGCTCCTATGCTGGTGTCACCCCAAACGGAAAACGCAAAGTCGAATGCTTGATAGATGTCAACGACGCGAAGAAGCCTATAAGCCACAACGGAAACGTCAAATTCGAATGCGATGTGTGCCAGCATGCTTTTAGTACGACACCGAACGGTGTTTCTAATGGCAGATGGTGTGGTCAATGTTCTATTAAATGGAAACACTGTGGCAAAGATAACTGCGTCTACTGTTACAAAAGATCATTTGGCTCCTATGCAGGTGTGACACCAAACGGCAAGCGCAAAGTGGATTGCTTGCTTGATAAAAATGATAAAAAGAAACCGAAAAGTCAGAACACAAAAGTCAAATTCGATTGCGATGTTTGCCAGCATGCCTTTAGTTCGGCACCCAATCAGGTTTCTAGAGGCAGATGGTGTCCCAAATGCAAAAACAAAACCGAACTAAAAGTGCTGAATTTTCTCGCCAAAGAGTTAGGCATGAAGACAAAACACCAGTATACAATTCCAGACATAAAAGAGATTTACAAAATACAGCACCGTTTTGATCTCTTGTTGGTGAAATACAACCTCGTTTTCGAAATAGACGGGTATCAACACAACGCAAGAGCTTGGCACGATAAGAATGATCACGCATTGTTTCGCAGACAAATTAAAGACAAATGGAAAGAGTTTATTGCGAGGAAACGCGGGTTACGTGTCGTTCGTTTTGATCAAGAAAGTATATGGGCGGACAGTTACGACTGGCGCGCTGAAATGAAGGATGTAATCAAAGACGCGAAACAAGTCAAATGAGTACTTAACGGTGCCAACCAATGAAAATTAGGGTTATCGCAAAACCGGGGAATGCCCACAAACACGAGCTTGAGTACTTAGTCTTACAAATAATTATAAGTTAGAATATAAATAAAATCTATTACATTTCACCAAGTTGTGAATAGAACGTAACTCTCAGTTACTAACCCTAACATAAAAATTAAAATTTTAACTTTGATTTCATTTCATGATCTAAAAACGAACCAATATGTTCCAACACATCTGTCGGAGCTTCTCTCTTGTGCCCTTTGCCTTCTTCGATTTGTTTCCGATGCATGACTCTGGCAAGCTCAAATAGTTTCCACTTATTCTAATAATGAAATACACTTGAGAATAATTACCAAAAAAAATGGACACTTTAAATCTACATCTGAGCAAGGAAATTGCATCTAATTTTCATTTTCATGGTGTTGTCAACTTCGACAAGCAAGAATATTTATCTTGTGACCCATTTATATTCAACACTGAGAAGGGAATGACAGCTTTGCCAGTGACTTTGCCTCCATGGTCACGCGCACCAAAAACATTGTCAACGTTCTTACATTCCAATAAATTGGGACACCCTCAAAAAGTCAAAAAAAAAATGGTGAAGGGTACAAAATTTGGTCAATGTTTGATAAATTGTGTACGCATGACAAAAATGAATGGTGGTAAAGTAATTTTTGGATATTCTGTTTTTACAGGAACAAAACATACTCTTCTTGAAAAACATTGTGTATATGAGTCACCATCCGGGAAATTGATTGACATTACGCCCGGGGCCGCACCTTTAGAAGTGGAACCATACACGTTATTCTGTACTGACCCTACGTTTGTATTAAACACCTCTGAAAATCGTGACAGAACAATCGAGCAAATGAATGTTACCCATATAATCTGGTTAAGCAGAGCTGAGCTGAAATGGATGAGACGAATCAAATGGTCCGGTAAAGAAATATTTATGTCAGGACCGTTAAAAGTATCTAATATCGACCGCAGCCAGGTGCGTTATGGGGAGAAAAAATGTTCGGAAAATTAGGGTTATGGTTATCGCAAAACCTGGAAATGCCCACAAACACCCACAAACACGAGCTTCAGTACTTAACCCTACAAAGCATTATAAGTTAGGGTCAATGTTAGGGTCAATGTTCCGACTAGGGTTAAAGTTAGGGTCAAGGTTAGGGTCAATGTTCCGACTAGGGTCAGGGTTAGGGTCAAAGTTAGGGTCAATGTTCGAAAATATGTGTCAATAAATCTGTTTATTTATTAACTATTATAATTTTATTGTAATATGCTCAAATTTCTTTTGGCCGCAATGAACTCGTCTTTCGTCAATAACCCCTCCTTGTACATTTCCACCAATTGAACCAATTCTTGCGTCGCGCTGCGTCCCGTTTGCGGAGCACTAGGCGCGGTGATGGGCGTTTGAGCAGGCGCAACGGGCACAGCAGGTTTATCCTCAAAAGCAGAGTCCAACGACGCAGACACGGACGACGCGTGATCCTTCTTGCCATGAACATATTTCGAAGTCGTTTTCAATGATGAATGGCCCATTTGATCCTTAATGGTGGCAATGTCGACTCCCGACTGCGCACCGTGCGACGCAAACGCGTGGCGGAAATGATGCGACGCCACGTCTTCGAGGCCCGCGGCGCGCGCCGGCTTTTTGATGTAATTCCACATGGTCTTTTCGACGATATGCGTGTCCTTAAAACGTCCGGGAAACAGGTACTGGTGACCGCCTCTGGCCTTGGCCGCTTCAATGAATGGTTTCAATAGTTTGGCCCCTGTTTTTGCTATTGGCACATCGCGTTCCTTTTTGCCCTTGGCCGAAGCTTTTGTGACGGTGATCGTCATGTTTCCGCCGACCGTTTTGCATTTAGACGCGGCGAGATGCACTGTCTCTTTCGTGCGCAGACCGGCAAAGTAGGCAGCGGCCAGCAAGGCCTTGGTTTTTTGGTCGTCCGTGGCATCCATAATCTTTTTGACTTGTTCAATGGTGAGATCTTTTTTCTTTTTGGGCTTGGGCGCAGCAGGAATTTTAATGTGCTCGGAGCGATCTTTGGGCGTCACGTCTTCTTCGGCGAGATGTTTGAGGAAGCTCGACGTCGCGCTGAGTATCATAGTTTGATTGGACGGCGTGGCGCGCGTTTTGACGTCTTGCTGAAATTGGTTGACGAGCGTGCGGGTAATGGCGTCTTTGGGATGTTTCTGGACATTGCCTTGTTGTTCAATGAATTGAATGAACTTGTTGACATATGGCCTGTATTTTCGAATGGTTCCGGCATTGGAATAGTTCGAGAGCCACTCTTCGCGTCGCGCGTGCCATTCCTCGTGAAATGTGGGTCCGCTGGCGTAGTCGACGTGTTCCTGGTATTTTGTTATTTTTCCGGAATTGGCGTGCGGCGCACTTTCCAGAACTGGGGCACTTACCGGAACTGAATTCCGAGAAGCCCCCTTCTCAGAACTCCTTTTAGACCCTTTTCCAGAATTCAATGCAGACTTTCCAGAACCCGACACCGGCAAAGACTTTCCAGAACTCGCAACACGTGAAACTCCCACACCGCCTGAAACGCCCGCACCGCCACGAAACAGAACGAAAACACCAGGAGACGTCGTTGCCACAGACTCAGAACCCACGCACAACCCAACATTCCCGCGCTTTGAAACAGGAGGAGACATCTTTGAAATCTCAGCTTTTGAAAACCCAGCTTTTGAAACAACATTTGAACCTATTTCAGAACCACCAGACACATCAGGCATACGCGACCGATACGTATTCGAAACCCGGCGATGGCGCGACGCCAGAACAGCCGCTGTCACGCGCGGCGACAAATCCGCAGCGCGCGGCGACAACCCAAAAGAAACATGCTGTTGCGATAGCTGCAAATACTGCGGGCTATGTCCGTGCCGGTGCAGGGGTTGCTCCTGTAAACAAGATTGCTCCAAACTTGACAAGGAGGGGGGAACATCAAGAGATAGAGCCCCCACGGGCTTCACGGGCCTCGCAACGCCTGCCACGCGCTCGTTACTCCTCTCGTCCATGACCTTTGTCGTCGCTTTGACCTCCTTGTACCTTTTCTTCGCAGTCTTATAGCGCGCCTGCAGTGCTTTGTCGCCGGGGGCGGCATCCCGAGCACGCTTCGCGGTCCTCTTCGCTTCCTTGAGGACTTGGAGGTATTCGACACCACCATTCGTCCCCGGGACCTGCACCAAGCGCGCCAAAGGGCTCAGAGCACCACCGGGCCCGACCGCACCCCCCGACGCGTCCGGAGAGCGTCGCTCGGAGTCGGAGACGGACATGCTGCGCAGGGACGCCATGACTGCGGCTGGCAAAGTGTCGTCTTTACCGATGTCCAGTAAAGAGCTCGACCGCAACCCCGACGGCGTCATCGTGATAAAAAACAATGGTCGCAAGACGACTATTGAATGAATGAATGCATATGCTTTCAAAAGTGTTTTCAAAATTAAGTGCCGACTGGTCAGGTATATACACGCACAAAACACGGCTACCGTAACACTATATACCGACGCAGTGGATGAAGACGTACAGTATGTAAGCCATCAGGGTAGTCGTACAGTACAACTACATACCACGCATACCGTGCTGACAATGCGAACCCTAACCGTGACCCTAACCCCATATGAGAACCCTAACCGTGACCCTAACCCCATATGAGAACCCTAACCGTGACCCTAACCGTGACCCTAACCCCATGGATGGGTTCTTCACTCGGTGCGGTTAAGTACCAAATACATATAACCGAAGACGCTCCGCATGGTCATCGCACGAAATCGCATTGGGCAATTGTGTTGCCATGTCCCCAAATCGCAATTGGCAATTGGTCCTCGCTCAGCCAAAGTGAGTGATTTTTACAACGACGATTTTACGAGTACATTACTGTATGTCCCAAAAGTATGCGTCATTCTTAGTCGCCATAACAGTTTTTTTGATATATAAAAAGCACGTGACACCCAAAGATCATGTTTGGGCAATTTGTGTGGGCCGAGCCCCGACGTCTTCGTCGACAATCTCAATTCCTTCCCAAATTCGAATTGCTGGCCAAGTCATACCCAGAACCAATCATCACTGAGCAAGTCAGAAGAACGTTGTTTGGCAGGCGCAAAGAATACAACGTCCGACTACTGACATTAGATGCCTTTATGCAAACCATTGATAAACCAACAGTCGACGATTTCGACGTCGACGAGACCACTGTTTGCATGCGAAAGGATGACTTATCATCGGAGATGGAAAGCATTGAATTCCCAGACGGATTTGGCAGTATATCGTTCGCCGAAAAGGCGCGCTACACATACTTGCAAATGCAATTCGAAACCAGGACAGACAAGCAAATGCTTTGGGGAGCATTTCAAATGGTTTGGCGAGGCATCGCCAAAAGAGAGGCCCAAGATCGCATGATTACATTTCAAAAAGATGGAAAAGAGATAATGAAAATGAATATTTAGACCTACGAAGCGGGCCTCACAAAATAGGCTATTTCGTCCGCAATGACTATTTTTGCACCCATGGTTCTGGCCCTATCTAGGAAATAAAAATCCTCTGTATTACTCGGGGTGAAGTACAAGCCGTTGTTTTTATAAAATGAAGTCTTGACTGCAAAGCTTATACCCACTGCGTTTTTCTTGAATGTCGTTTTATGATTCATGGGAGGGACAATTCCCAAACGCGGATGTTTCATTCGGAAAATGACAATGTCTGCGTCGTATTTTTTGAGGTATTCTCCATATTGGGGCGATACGGTGTCGTCGTCATCCACAAAGCCAACCCAATCCGATTGTATATTTGACCTCATACCTTGATTTCTGACTAGGCCTGCAGAATTCACACCCTGACCAAGTTTTTTTTGCAAGGCAATTGTTTTCGAATTCTGGCCAGAAGCTTTTGTTGAGCAATTATCAGTGACCACTAGTACATGAGCATTTTTGATTGCGGATACTGTGTCAATGGTTCTTTGAAGCGTCTCCCTACATTTGGTCGGCACTATGAAGGTTATTGAAGTATGTTTTGCGGCGCGTGGACACGTCTTCAAATACGAATGGTCGTGAATGACTGGAGAGTTGTTCCCTGTCACTCTACACTGACCTTTGTGCGGGCCTGTGTGTGGAAGCCATGCGTCCCTTCCCCTATCCGCTATGAAGTGTGCATTGATAGTAAAATATGCCTCGGCTCTGTGTTCAAGGTTCTCAAAGGACATCCGAGATAATGTAGAGGATCGAATGGCAAAGAAGTCCGTGTGCATCTGATTGTGAATACAGTGGGACGTGTTACACCCCGTATCCTGGCAATCGTCGAATATTCCATCAACGCTTTCGTCTTGCATAGTTTTCAGAATCCACGTGTCATTGCGAATGATGACATCTGGATTTACCCGTATAACCCATTCGTATCCCTCATACCATCTATTATTGACCATTTCACGCATTGCTAAATTTGCTCCGCTGTGGTAACCTGGATTAACGTATGTAGACACGACCACATTTCCGTCGAACATGTCGTACATCCAATCAGCGGTGTCGGTGGCAAAGATTCGCACGTCGGACTCTTGAAATAGCCTCTGAGACACAATAGCCGGCCAACATTTAGCAAAAAATGAAACGTGGCGTTTGGAAAGATGTGTAGAAATATATATGAGATTTTTTTTACGACCAGCCAACGCGTCGAATCTCCAGTTTTGATCAATGGCATGGACCCGCGCCAAGTTGGCTCTACCCTTACGTACATGATCGAGCATGAAAAGAATATAGATCAGCGTCAATACGTACAGTATCATTGACGTCCATTCGATTTCTTTTATACTTGATGACATACTTTTTGCGACCTGACACCTCTATTTGACTTCTGGTGACTTCTTGTGACTTTTCATTTATTCAAAACGTCTATTCAAAACGTATCAAAACAAATGCCCGCCTGTCCTATGTGCCGAACCGTGTTCGCAGCAAGCGTCGGTTTGCGCCTGTATCAAGAAAACAAGTGTGCAATATGCCTTGAAAAGTGCGCAGAGATGATCGCATTGCCGTGTGGGCACCAATTCTGCAAGGAAGACATCGAAAAGGTCGGCTTTCACCCGGTTTCGTCACAGAACATTGTAGCAAGTCATGGGGCACCAGTCCCAAACAACCAGACCGTTCACGGTGTACATACCCAGATGGTTCAGTCGGCGACAGACACCGTCATTGACCTTACGGGCGCAAGCTATAGCCTGCCAATCGTCCGGAGACGCCGGCGCTGTGGTTGGTGTGGTCACATAGGCCACACGCAGCGTAGGTGCCGTCAGCACATTCAACAATGTGGCTGCAAGACATACAGGGGTTCAAGGCATAAGCAGCGGTTGGGGGCAAAGGAGCTATGTACCCTGTGCAACAAAAGGGGCCATGCAAGCTACAGCTGTACGCAAATCGTACGTGGCATGAGGCTGCCACGCGTGACTAGATAAATGGCGTCACGCCGTGAAGCAGACATGCTACGCAGCAGCATTCGATATGACGCGACAAATGACGTCATCCGATTAAATAAGTACTTGTGCTTACATAATTTGAAAACTTTAATTCGAAAACTTTAATTTGAAAACTTTAATTCGAAAACTTTAATTTGAAAACTTTAATTTGAAAACTTTAAATTCATTCATTATAATATTGCTAAACCCCACCCCATTCACCCACACCACACCACACCAGTCATGTCCGCACCATCCAGTTCGGTACCATCTAGCCAGCCCCAGGCCAGCGGGACCCCATCAAACAGCGTGGAATCGAATTCTGCACCGTCTGGGACCACCGCGAACGCGTTTGCGAGCGTCGTTGGCTTCAACCATCTCTCGAAGACGCTTTTCACTGGCGTGGGTACAGACCACATTCTGATTGATCACTCTGGTTCTATTCATGGACCAAATGCTCTTCTGGAACGCACTGCTGTGGCCGCCCTGATCAAAGGAAGCAACGCCGAAGGCAAGATCGTCATCCCAAAGCCCTGCGGCGGCACTGCGATCATTTCTGCGGTGTCTGCATGCCTCGAGAACAAGTCTGGGGACAGCACGATCTACTTGTTCACGGACGGCGAAGAAACTTGCTATTCCGGACCATTGATTGTTGGGAAAGAAGAAGACGGTTCCCCCAAAGTCGAAGAGTTCTTTGGCAGCAGTGCTCATAGGGCCAAGCTTCTGGCCGACCATCTCGAGTACCACGGCGTGAACGTTTGTGTGCTTGGGATCGGTGCGGCTGCTCAGCCGATGGTTCAAAACATGCTCAATCGGAGTAACGTGTTTTGCGCTCACATTGACAGTGGAGCTGACACTAAGGCCATTGTCAGTGTCATGCGCACTCTCAAGGGGATGACCAAGCGCACCGCTGGTTCTTCGGTGACTCGAAATGGCAAGCAACATACTCTGCTGGTCACTCTGAATCCAGAAGTTCAAGAATCCATCAAGAACCTGACACCGGCCGAGATGGACGAATTCGATGACGTCATCGGAAACGTCATCGTGTCGGATTCTCATATTGTATGCCCGTCTGATCTCAAGCGTGCTATGAAGCAGGTCTTCGACAATTACGATGAGGACATCAGTGGTCATGAAAAGGACATCAAGTCGGCTCTGCTTTTGGCTATGGAGGCCATGTGTGATGAACCACTTCCGGCCGCAATGATCAGCAGCAAGCACTCTGCAGTGATCGGTGTGCCTCAAGACTGGCGCGACTTTCGTCGCCATTGCAACCGACTATTTAGTCAGATGGCTACCGCGGAGATTGTGAAACGCGAACCGGCTGTCATTACGACGGGCATTTCGATCACAGTCAACGGGAACGAGCACAAGTTTTCGAGTGGTTGTGCTCAGTACAGCTGCCAGGTCCCCAAGTCCGCTGTCACTGGCGTCGCAGAGGATGAAGACTTCTGCACGGCTCGCTCGAAATTGCCTGTTCCCAAGACCAAGAAGCGCAAACGCGAAGATACCCCGATGCCACCGCCGTCGGCTCAAAGCGGGGAGGGGTCAAGTTCTTCTTCCCCAAACAAGCGTATCACTTTTCGCGCCTCCCCTTCCTCGCCTTGAAAGACTCCGTTTTCAAAAAAAAAACACACTGCTGGACATATCTACAGTAGTCCAGCAAAACAAGCAAATGAATAAAAAAAAACGGACAATACACAACGGCTCGAACATATACACATAACCTTAAAAAGAATTAAAAACTTGCCTCCAAGCGTTCCCTTTCAACCATGCGGAGCAACATCAACACATACTGTTTATATTTGTTTAAATTATGTTTCACAAATGTTTGTTCGTCGTATGTGCTTTTGTGTATCAGTTCTTTGCATTCTTCTTCGCCTTTTTCATCGCCGGTCCCTGCTCATCATAAAATTTAAAACGGTTTCTCCAGAATACGCGGAAAAGGGGGTCGAGAGTGCCAGCTCTGATTTCGGCCAGTTCGTAGTGTTCAATGGACGTGCGACCACCCTTGGGCCATGTGTCTTGTTTCCATTTGGTCATTTTGGAGCCGGTTTTGGACTTACAGTGACCACTACCGTCTTTCTTTTTGGATTTAGATGCTTTTGGCGCGCTCGAATCTTGTTTTGCAGCGCTCGAAGATGCGGCAGTAGTGTCCTGGGTGTTTTTTTTGGCGCGTTGGGACATTGTGAAGCGCGTTTGAAAAGTTTTCGAACGAATGAACGCAGGTGGATTGACACCCTAACAATTCAAATTTACATGCTCAATTTGAATTGCGGCGATGCACCCGAACTCGTTGTGTCTTCAGTCTGAGATCGTATTCTTGTGAGTTCGAGTGGCACAGTAAAATTTGAGCCGTCTTCTATGAGTGCTCGGAGTCGCTTGTTTTCATTGTTAGACTCCTCAAGCTGGTCTTGAAGGTTTAGCACATACTTCTTAAGTTGTTTTATTTTGCATTCATATCTATATATCTGTATGGACTTGCCTCGCTTCAATACTTTTTTTAATAGAGGCTTATCCATTTGACATGGACTCTCCTCGCGTAAATACACAAAAAGGAAAGGTTTTGGATTTTGTATACTGAGTACATATTGAACCATAAGTTGGTGTAATGAAAACGTATGCTCTTGAGTTTCTCATTGTCATTATTATTATAGGCCTGACAGTGTGTTTAGACGTATTGTACCAGGTAGATCACGTGAAAGACAATGACCGCACGAAGACAAATACTGGCCTGGAGAGAGCACATCAGATGAAGCATATCATTCATGAAATGCATGTGATGGAAGATCATCACAGTATGTATGTATTGACTACAGGTGAGCGCAAATTTGTTGAGCCAAAAGGGTTTTCAGTTCAAAAGGTGTTTGGATCGGATCTGTCAGGCGTTGTGGCCCACACATATGACGAGGGGTTTGGTCCTAAGAAGTGGCCGGAGGGAGCCAGGCGAGTTGCATGTGGCCATGTGGCTATTTGGAAGCGCATTGCGTCCGAATGTAATGGATGGTGTTTTGTGTCAGAGGACGATGCAAAGTGGCCAGATGTACCGCTGCCAATGTTACCGGCGAATGGATTCGTATCTTATTTTCGATCAGCTGTGTGCAATGCTGCGACCGTCTCGTACTCTGCGGATTACCTGCGCGTTGTAAAATCTGTGGTCCGCGGGCGATGCATGCCGTACGGAGCAGTGGCTTACGCTATGTCAAGCTCTTTCGCCAAAACACTTCTCTCCGAATTGCCCATGAAAAAACCAGTGGACCATTTTTTGTGGGAGCAATCCGTCAAGCATCAAGTGGCATTCGTTGCCCGTGACTATTATGTGAAGCACGTGAAGGGCAAATCGCTGCGCGAATCCGTCGTCAATACAGAATCGACGAGTGTCAAGGTAGTCAGTCCAGGACCAGTAAAGGTTTCTGAAAATCTGAAGCCGATACACATATCAAATGGGAATCGCAAAGTGAAATGCGATGTCCCCTGTTATTGGCCTAAAATCTCAGGAGGTATCATCAAATCTTTGACCATTGACGAATTGGGCATTCAACTAATTATGTCTATGGAAGGAGAAATTAACCACCCATCTTTGAGACTATCCACGAAAAGTAGCAAACGCATTTTCGCCACGACTCGGTTCGACTCTGAGATTCCGATGCCTTATTACGATTGGCCATGGACAATGTATCTTCATCCTAAGCCAACTGGGCTAGACATTTGGTCCAAGAACGGCATACAAACTCCACATGTGCCATGGGAATCAGTGTCGAAGGCTGGTGTTTTTATTGCGCGCAATTGCAAATCAAAGTCGGGCCGTGAAAAACTTGTCGAAGAACTAATGACTTTGCTCCCCGTGAAATCAGTGTCATCTTGTTTGAACAATCTTCGCCTACCTCCAGCAGAATTAGCCGATAAACGCAAACTTATGCGACAGTACGCTTTTTACTTTGCATTTGAAAATGAAATCACTCAAGATTACATCTCTGAAAAGTTGTGGTCGACGTTTGGTGCTGGAGTATTGCCAGTGTACTTTGGCGCGCCAAACATAAAAGATCATGTACCTGAACATTCTATAGTAAATGTAGCAGATTACGACTCTCGTGCAGATTTGGCCAATCATTTAAAAGACATTCTCGAGAATAAAGACCTCTACGACTCTTACCATGAGTGGCGGTACAAGCCGCTCCCGGATTTTTTTGTGAGAAAATACAACTTTACCCATGTACACAGCGAGTGCAGAACATGTCGTTGGGCATCGGCAAAGTTGAATGGATTGAAGTGGGACGCAGAACAACAAGCCGTGTCGTACCCAAGGGTGGTCCACGCCGGCACTCGCGAGACCAAGGCAAAAACTTCAGATTACATTTTGTACAAGGATGTGGATCAAATTGGGTTTGACATTGACGGCGAGCCAACGGTATCTGCGAGAGAATTCTGTTCGAAAAGGCGCGATTGCAAAGCATATAACCACATGGGCTGGGCAAAGTCGTCAGTCAGCAACGTACAAAGAAAACGAGGTGTATACTTGTATGTCAAGCGAGAACACGCGTTGTCACTGATACCCTCGCCTTCAGTTGGGCCACTTACAAATGTGAATTGCGATTTTGAAATGGACGAGGCAGTGGATATCGTCTACTCATGGGTCAACTGGACGGCTCCCTCGTACATATCACAAATGCGAAACGAGGGTCTTCTTTACGGCGACGAAAGCGAAAGCCATATGAATTATGAGAAACCTGCTGACGATTCTGCATACGAAGAGCTGCGCTATTCTATAGCAAGTCTTCTAAAGTACGGCTCCACAAATAGTATACACAAAATTTATGTGGTCATAAACCCTGTTCATGGCCCGCCTTCTTGGCTCAATACGTCTCATCCAAAAATAGAAATCGTTCACCACTCTAAAATTCTGCCTAAAGTCCCTACAAACAATGCGTGGGCTATATCAACGGCATTGCATCGCATACCAGGTTTAGGAAAATGGTTTTTGGCACTGAACGACGATGTCATACTGAATAGGAAACTGAAATTGGATCGTCTAACCATTGGGTGTCCCCGTTCAGAGCTGGCACATACACACTGTCCTACGCTGCGGAATACATGTTTAATGCACGCACTTGAGGATCAGTTTGGGGAAAGGGTTGGTAAAGTCTATGAACATCGCAGAAAGAGTACACTCAAGTACCGCCCAGACATTGTTTTGTGGTTGGAACATCACAACTGGTTGGTGGAGAACGGCCATGCGACATTTGAGCCAAATTCAAATTGGTTTGGATTGGTAAACACGAATGAGTGGCGAAAGGATTCTGAGTGGGTGTACCGTCGTTGGGACCAGGTCCTAAAGAAAGCGGAAAATTCTATGTGGATTAATTTCCAAGGTCCTGGCATTTCGTGGGAATACCCAGAGAACCAGGCTATACGCAGGCAATTTCATTCGTGGATTTCTGGCCAAGGGTTCACTAAGCATTTCGATGCAATGAGAGATACACCTGTGAATCCTCGCGAGATCACATCTGTAAAGATATTTGCATCTAGTACATCGTCTGGCACCGTGATTAAAACTGTAAACTCGAACAACATCAATGAAGTCGCGAAGGAATGCGCGGAACATCCAAACTGTGAGGCGTTTGAAAGAATGCGACCAGGTAATTATAGGTTGATGTCAGGGACAGGTATGGTTTCAGGATCTCACGACGTCTTTGTCATGCGCGAAGAACCAAGTTGCTCCCACTCTGTGTCGCCAGATCTAGACTTGTTGATCCCATCCTCCGGCAGGCATATTTTGTGTGACACTCTCAAGTCTATTGAATGCCACAGCTCTTATTTAAGCCACTGTCCAAACGGACCAAACGTTTTCATCTACGGTGCCCGTGCGATTTCGTGTGACAACGTCCAAGCAAAATGCATTCGATATTTAGAAAAGGCACCGCCGCTCGAAATAAAGCGAGGTATTGCTACAGAAAGGCAACTACAGACATCGGATTTCATTTCCTTGTTGAATGCAGTCACTGGGCAGGGCTCGGTTATGCTGATGGATGACGATTTCCTGTGGTGCTCGGAATATGTCGAGTACATTCAATCGGCATTTGAAAATCAATTCCCAATTGCGTTCTTAGGCCAGGGGTCAAATGGTATGCTAATGAATAAAGCAGATGCTCGTGGACTGGCTGCATATCTAACAAAGCATCGTGCGTCCAATAATGTGGATATATTACAGTACAGATACGCTAAATCACTCGGAAAATGTATGGCTCGGTCTGAGATTCGCTTGTCTCGTCACAAGGGCATAAAGTCGAGCTTCGCGCGATTAGAAAATGGTTTTTGGGTGGACGATAATTTTTGCGGTATGCCTATGATGCCAAAGCACGTCAAAAATGTCTTTGGTGTGAGTTGGAATCAATTTTACGATAAAATGTGGCGAACGACTGGTTGCAAAAAGCACCGGCGAGCACCAGTGAGTCCTGCTCTCAGTGAAGGCAACCCGGTTCCATTGGTCGAGAGTAACATTCCTAAAATGATTCATATGACTGGCCGCGGGCACCCGAATCGTGAATACAGGAGTTGGAAAGATAAAAATCCAGACTGGGACGTGATTTGGTACTCTGATGAACAAGTATCGAATTATGTCAAAGAGAAGTATCCAGAGTATGAGAGCACTTGGCGTAAGATGAGTAAAATAGCCAGGTTTGATTTCTGGCGCATCTTGGTTGTTCACAGAGAGGGTGGTCTTTACGTAGATAGTGACGTTACCTGCAATCGACCAATTGCAGAATGGGACATCCGCCCAGGCGACAAATTCATTTCTGGTACAGAGTGTTGGGGTTGCAATGATATCGAATTGCAATTGATTCAGTTTGCTTTCATGGCAGTCCCAGAGCATCCTGTTTTGAAATATGCAATGGTACACATCGCCACGAATGCATGGCGTCGGCCTTCGTATGCGCGCCATTACGAAAACGCTATGAAAAACGTGTTCCATTCTTCTGGCCCCGGTGCGTTGACCCATGGTCTTCTGCAATACCTGTTCTCAAGAAAGCACGACCCCGACTGTGTGACGCCCCACGGCCGATGCGAAGACGTCAGTGTATTGCCGTGGTGGTGGTGGGGATACATGGACCAGCATTCGAAGGATCACGCTGCGACGTCCAAGCCAGCTGGTTCCGGAGGCCACTATTTCCTGCACGGGTTTCGTGCATCTTGGACTCACGATAAAATCAACCAGCACGCCACAACAGAAATTATCAAAGAGCAACCCCCAAAACAGATCGAACCACAGGGAAAGTTCGCGTATTTATTCTTTGCGACGTCCACACAACACGCTTGTGCCGTTGAGACTATGGTCCAGCGACTGATTGAACTGGGTTCGTCGTCGTCCGTTGATTTTATGTGCGTGGTGCCGAATGACAAGATACGATTCGCAAATAATCGCATTCAAAAAATCGTGCATACAGAGACACAAGTTCAGAACGATTACTTCAAATTCGCCATGTTGAAACTGTATGGGTTCACGATGTACAAATATGATCGAATCATTCACATGGATGCCGACTCGTATGTTCAGAAAAATCTAGACCATTTGTTTTTGCTTCCGGATGTACCATTGGCCGCTCCTGTTGCAAATTGGGAGAACGAATTCTGTATATCCGGCGCGCTCTTGGTCATCAAACCTGATCGGCATACGTGGCAGACGAAAATTCAACCGAGTATTGCCTCTTATGCGCGATCTGGCAAATCGGAAATGAACTTGCTGAACGAAGTTTTCGAACACAGGATTGGTTCAAATCGGATATTGCCCGAATTATTAATACTGCCATCCAAGTACCTTACACTATCCACAGAGTTCACACATCCCGAACCGTATCACACAAAAATGGCAGACCTCTGGAAAGAAACCGTCGTGTTCCATTTTTCGGGTGGCTATGGCAAACCGTGGGCGCCCAAGAATGTGGCTGCAATGAATGACAATACTCGCAAACTCTATGAGCTAGCGCGAGGCGATGAATGTGCAGTTTTGCCCAAATCGCACAAGTCGACGACTCGCAAGGAATTGGCGACTCGCAAGGAAAAGAGCGTCCCCAACGAGCCCAGAATTGCTGTGGTTGTTCCTACATACAACCGCAGGGGGTATGCGAAGCTTTGTGCAAAAGCTTTGTCAAAGACGATCGATCACAATGATATTTATGTTTTCGATGATCACTCTGATCAGTTCTCTACTGACGATTTACAGAGTTGGTTTGGGACTACGAATGTACGTCAGAACGAGAAACGCCTCAAACCAGACAAGCAGGCACGCAGCATTGTTGAGTGGTTTGTTGACACAGAATACGATTGGTTGGTAACGCTCGATTCCGATTTGATTGTCAGACCGGATTGGCTGTCAGTGTTGAAAAGCCATTTGCACCTTACAGAAGGCGTAATTTCTCTGTACCATTCTTCAAACGTCGCAAACCATCGCACTATCGGGTGTGAAAACGGCATATGTGAAATGAAATCGCTGGGAAATGCAGGTGTTGTTTGGTCAAGAGGGCTGGCATCGAAAATGCTTCAAACGGTTTCAGACGGTGGTGGTTTTGATTGGGGTTGGTCTGATTGGTTAAGAAAAAATGACGTGACTCAATACGCATTTGAGAAATCGCTTGTACTTCATGTTGGCATGCATGGTACGTGGGGAGCAGATTCGAGAAGAGAAAAGTCGAAAGGGTTTGATGTATCCATACTTTCAGAGCCGGTACAAGCACTTGCAAAGTTGTATCTGAAAGGATTGCATCCAGATAAAGAAAATAAGTACACTAGAGGAGTTACACCAAAATTTAGGATTCAACGGTTAGGATAAGATTTACTGTGTGAAGTAATCTTATTTTTGTGAATGGATGAATGAAATGATATAAAATTAACTATAAATAGAACTACTATTATTTACCTAGATGAATATTGGATTCGTGGGTCTCGGCCAAATTGGTCTGCCTATTGCTATTCGTATGGGAAAGAGAATTCCATTGTATGTTTTTAACCGCACCCATGAAAAAGTCAGTCAACACAAAGGCAATATTGGTCAAAATTATATTCCTGCGACCTTGGAAGAAATGCACAATAAAAAAGTCATTTTTACTTGTCTGCCATCTACAGTAGAATCCGGTTCGATTATACGTAAACTTGCGCACGAATCAACATTGCCCAAGACATTTATTGATTTATCTTCAGGATGTTTTAAAGAATCTCGACAAATCAATCAAGACATTCAACCGCATATCTATATAGATGCGCCCATTTCGGGAGGGCCAAAAGGTGCTGCTGCAGGAACATTAACGTCTATGGTTGGTGCAGAGACATTAGAACCGTCCATACAACGATTGATGGAAATATATGCCAACAAAATTGTCTGTTGTGGTGGCGTTGGTAACGGCAATGCTATCAAGTCTGTCAATAATTATTTGAATGTGTCACATTTAATATTAGCATCTGATGCACTATTAGGTTTAAAAAAACAAGCCATTGACCCGGGAGTGGCACTTGAAGCCATCAACGATTCGTCTGGAAGGTCTCTGCAGACACAAGTAAGAATACCAACCGAGGTTCTTACTAATGAATACAATTATGGGTTTAAGCTAAATTTGATGTGTAAAGACGTTCGCAATGCTGAACATATATTGTCAGATGGCGTTTTGTTTAAACATTTTGATTCTATATTACTTCCTTTCGCCAATTCAACAAAAGATTACACAACTATTGTCAAGGAAATTCAAAAGTTAAATATGGAAATTTTTTGAATAAAGGTATAAAAAGAACTATCGTATTGGTAACATGATTAAGTCGAACATTGTTTATGTAGCCATGGCGGCAGATATTATTCACTTAGGACATATTAATATTATAGAAACTGCTGCTTCGTTGGGACCTGTTGTTATAGGATTGTTGACAGACGAAGCTATACGTTCTTATAAGAGACAGCCAATCATTACTTGGGAACAACGACGAAAGGTCATTTGCTCTGTAAAGGGTGTGTCTATCGTTATTCCGCAGACAACGCACGATTATGTGCCTAATCTAGAAACATTGCGCCCGTCCTATGTGGTGCACGGATCTGACTGGAAAACTGGCACTCAGAGTGCAGTGCGTCAGTGCGTGTTGACAACTCTAGAGAAATGGGGCGGCGAATTGATAGAACCGGAATATACTGGAGGAATTAGCACTACACAAATTATAAATAAATGTAAACAAGAAAATTAGATTTAAATTATGTTGCAGGCAAAAACTCATTTAATACCGAAAGCAGTGTTTGCTTTCTTTTCATATACCTTGAATACCCAACCTTGGTCTTCAGACTCGCCAAATCCTCAGACTTCCAAAGTGCAGCGTCATTTATATTCACAGAAGGATATCCGCTTGTCAGCATTTTCTTAATTAAATACTTTCCGGATATATCCTTGTACCCAATACGTTTTTCTGGAATTTTGTTGTGGGAAAGTGGGTTGAAAAACACATTCGCGATATATTTCGCATACCATGTCATTGCGGGTTTAGGATGTTCGTGCCAACATGCTCCTGCCACATTGCCACGCTCTTTTATCAGCCAAGCTTTCTCGGAATCTTTAAAGCAGAATCTAGTTGTATGAGAACTTACAAACTGAAACCATTCTGGATATTCGGACTGCATCTTGATTAGAATAGATTTTAAAAATGGCCACGGAACATGCATGGTTGTCCATTGCATTTTTGGATGTTTTGGAAGTCGTACTCTTTCTTGCCGTCGTGCTGTCACTGGGTGAATAGGTGTTACATATTCAACACCGTTGTCAATAGTGATATCATTTTTGGAGTAAATATCTTGCACACCCCCGCTTGTTGTTGTAGTAATTTTCCCATCTTTAAAGAAATAGTCTTTTGTAAGTGGCTTTGTGATTATGAGATCATCATCACTTACGATAAACCTTTCGGCTAACCCCGGAATGGTATGCAAATTTAATAGAACCGCGAGACCATTTTGTGTTGGACAATTCGAGTCTCCCCCAATGTAATGATCGCAGCGGTTCACCAATTGTACTCTAGAACCAAATTCCGCGAGCCAATCCGGTTTGCGCATAGGATCGGCAAATAAAAAAATGATACGCACCCACGGCGTATATTTTATGTAGGAACGTATAGTGAATTTAAGTATGCCATCATCCCTATTCACGCCAGATACGTCATTCTGAGGTTCTCCAGACCAGGGGATAACTACGTCAATTGGCGGTTCTGTTTTCGCAAGTGCGCTATCCTGTTTGCTTTTTTTTTTCTTCAAGAAAAATATGCCATACTTTCCGCCAATTTTGGCAGCACTCTTGTATCCGCCAAAAGCCTGATATTCAAAATATGGCTCAATATATTTAGAAAAATCTAACCGTTTTTCCCCACTTGGATCCACTTTCAAAACGTACATGCCTTCGTCTTTTAATAAACCCCTTACATTCTTAATATATTCAACAATATCGCTACTCGTTAACTTGATTGCGCCCCAACCAAGCACTCCGAAATCGACGATTACATCAAAAAATGAGGCATACGAAGGATATTTTTCCAAACTTTCTTGAACCGTACATTGAAGTAATCCGTCATTGTTCATTTTCTTCGGCGGATAAGGTTCCATTTGCAAATAAGAAACCTTTGAAGAGCCTATCAAATCTTTGCATCGATATGTGTAACCCCGAGCACCGATATCTAGTACCGTTTTGAACTGCTTTAGCTTTGGATAAAACGACATCATAAATTTTCGATCAGTGTTCTTTCTCCAAAAAGCATCGACATTAGGAGGCTCTGCAATAAGTTTTTTATCCGGCCGTGATTTGGACTCGCTTTCCGAAGTAGTCGCGTCTTTGGGCTTTGAACTCTGTGCAAATATGTCTGTTTCTTTGGGTTTAGAAGTCTGCTCCATGGGCACTAAAGCCTGTGCAATCACACCTCCTTGTTGTTTGACTTTATTTCGAAAATATTCTTGATTTGATTTTTTCTTCTTGAAGATACAAATTGAATATTGGCATTCCATAAGGGACTTATCGTTCGCAGAATAAGAACCGAGTTTATTTTGTAGAAGCGACCTAAACATTTGTCTCGCATAATATTGCATTGAACCCGCATGTTCATCGCCGGGTTTATTCATTTTTGTTTGAGAATCATAAGCTCCATAGGAGCCTCCAGACATATCTTCCGTAACGTAAAATCCTCCTGGTACGACTTCAGGCCAAATCGCATTGAATGATGTTATTATTTGTGCATTTTCATGGCCGCCATCGTCCACAACAAATTCGAATCCCACTGCATTTGGGTTCTTCGATGACCATATCGCACGATCATTCACAGCCTGTAAAAGAAATGCGTTTTGTTGGTCGCCAACATGTACCAAAATTTTAGTACCGTCTGATGTATATTCATATTCAGACGCTACATGTTTTTGGCTACTTGACGTATCGGGCCCGTTGCCATTTCGCCTTTTAGCGAAGTCTAAAGACGTAGAAGGAATTTCACGCACGCCAGCTATGGCCTTTACACACGCTTCCGAGTATTCGATGAAATGCAGGTCTTTAAACCCGACCTGTGCCCATAATCTCGCGGAAGCACCAGCACCGTATGACATTTTGCACCCTAGACCTATTTCTAACATCGGCCCGCGCTCTTTAGGTACGCCTTGGACATATTTCCCGTAGATATAATGATATTGTTGTGTGGGATGTGATACTTTGTCTGTCACGCGCTTGGCAGATATTGCCATTTTATAGAATGCACTGTTTGCGATTACAGAGCCTGCAGCAGCCTCAGCAGTTGAACAAAATGTCGTGCGGCATTTTTTGGTTGTTTGGTCATACATTCCTCTTTCAATCGCACATCCGCCAGATTCCCAACACGCCACACCGTGTATTTCAAATCGAAATTTTATTTTCGACATTTTATTCATCTTTGCATTCTGTAGTTCTACCATTCGTTCTACAAAACGTATCGTACGGGTGCTTCTTACAGGAAAAACATACAACGAGCCCAAAGACATCGGATAAAAGACGTCTTGATACCACGTATGAATAGATTCATCGATTTTGTCCGCGCCTTCATCATGTAGGGCCCAAATCTTGTCGAATTCGTGCTCAACGACCACTATAAGACTGTCGTCTGAACGTTGTCTCTTTCCCTGTGCATATACGTCCATACGCCTGTATCTATCCCGTGAAAACGTTGTTTGGTAATCTTGTTCGAAGCCATACAACCAATTCCGTGTCTCAATAGGCTTTTCTGTTTCGACTGTTGTTTTCGTTTCGGGTGACATTTCTGTTTCGGGTTGGTCAACACTAGGTTTTAACACTTTAATGTCAAAACACAAATTGCGAAATAAATAGGCATTCGTCAAGGAGCCATCTTTTTCATAGCTATCCAATAATTTTTTTCGGAGCGGCGTTTCTGCACACCTTTTTGGCGGGTGAGCTAATCGATCTACCATGTTATTATAATTCAATTCGGGCATAAACACCTCCAGTGACGGTCTGTCGTTCTCTGTTCCGTCTTTGTAAACGAAATCATATGCTGCGAGAACTGCTTTATGAACGTTGCGGTGGTCAATGTGTCCATACTCTCCCCACTGGTTATGCGTGATAATATGCTGAAAACCTGTTGAAAGCGAAAAGACACCCTTCAGCCGCTGGACTAGTTGCTCCTGTTTTTGTGAGGACCACCCGTTGTTATTCGCTGGCCTATAATTACTTGTTTCTGGCCAATCCCACATTTCCCATGATGTTTTGGCGATTGTCATGGCGTGCTCCAAGTGTGTTCGCCTAACTGCCCCCTTTCCCTTGGAATTAGCATCCGTAACCATGATAACATGCGCGTGCTCCCCCAACAGAGAGGCACCCCATATGCTTTCGTCGTCTGGATGGCACACCACGACTAACGTATCTTTCCCAACATCAGATGTACGCTCAGAGGTCGGGTGTCTTTTATCGGGGGGCAGTTTGGGCAGTGGCTTGGCTTCGACAAGCGTGCTTTCGATATCGGCGGCATCATGTTTTGCCGCAAAGTATGGAATGCCATAAAACCATTCGTCGTTGCCCATCAATATGTGCTTTTTTGCTTGCACATGCTGGAACAGCGTGGGGTGTTCGCAATACACATGACTCGAAACGAACTGATCCATGCCTGCCCATTCAGCCTTGCCTCGAATAAGTTCATTTAATTTGTCATAAAATAGCGCGTGATATTTGTCAACATTGTTTTTGTTCACTACAACAACTCCACCCGAAATCAAAACACCGCGAGGTGGATTATTGTAATCGTATGGGGGAGACGTTCGTTTGCATTCATGCCGGCCAACGGACATGACAAAAATTTTGTCGCCGAGTCCGAATAAGGTATTTTGATTCGGCCAATTATATGGAAATTGGAAATCGTTGCGCACATAGCCGATGTCTAACCACATATAATATGGTGTGTTGAAGAATTTCGTAGCTTTTCTGAGAAAATTGGGCTTCTCGCATTGTAATATACTGTAATCGTCTTGATCTATGTTTCGACTCTTAATATATTTGCTTTTCGAATAGAATCCAAGATGATGATTAAATTTTCCTCGAAATTGATTCGTAGATAAATCAGCGATTTCAGTTTCAATCAACTTGGTTGGCAAACCACTGCGTAGCTGTTTGACCATTTCAATATTTTTCGAGTCAACGAATATGACCATAGGCCCTTGGTAGCTCAAGGTATTTCTCATCCACTTTTGGTATTCTTTCTTAGTATGTTTGCTCTTCAGCTGAATATATGCAGTCACAATCGTGAGAGGCCAATGACTTGCTTCTTGGCTTCCACATTGCATGTCGATAGGTGCACCACAACGTCTTTGAGAATACTCAATACACATTCGCTCTCTTTTGCTCAATATTGCTGACTCGCGCACAGCGCGCTTGGCATTCTTCGCTTCATCGACACAGCCTTTGCTAAATGCAGAGTACCAAGAGGAAAACCCCTCACGATTGAGCTGAAAACTCATCTCGCACATGGATAGAATATTGCCAGGGCTTTTATCCGCTTTTACTGGTTTAAGGACTGGACTCTCAAGAGTCCCTGACAGACAATATTCATTAAAGGGCATATGAGGACCATCTTGTTGGTGATGTTGACTTGAAGCATACTCTTTACCATTCCACCGAGTCATTATTTTTATTGGGTCGAACACACTTCCTATTGTATGTTGACCATATTTTATTTTCGAGAAATGACCATCTCCATTGACAATCAATCCACGATAAGGCGCGCTCCCACCCCAACTTTGAAAAGGCCATCTATTCTTGCACAAATTAGGATTCGAGAGGCATTTCTTATCCATTGCAACCCTGTTTCGTTCTGCAGAAACAAAATAGCTGTGCATGTCGACGTGAATTCTACCATCTCCTAATTCACGATCTCTTCCAGGTCCTTTCACTATAAAGAAAGCAGATGTTTCACATTTGAATTTAGGAAATTTGCGTGAAACCGCGATATTGTGATTGTGTTGGCTACACTTGGTCCATTTCCAACCTGTTGGGTGACTATTTTTCATAAAATGTTCGCGCAGGCTACGTTTAATTTGTGTCCAGTGTAGCTCATCTTGCACTTCGACCATTATATCAATATCCCTATCGGCGAACGACATATACTTGTTTGTTAGACCAAAATTGTTCCCAAAACGCAGTGCGCCGGCCAATGTGCCTTCAACAAGCCACCACTTGACATCTAAAGAATTAAGAGCGCGATGTACATCGTCAAATATTTCTTCAAAATATTGTTCGAAAGGCAGCTTGATAGCAGTCTGCTCGTCATTCTTTAATGATGTTGGGATCACGACTTTTGATTCTGCCTTTGCAGTTGATTCTACAAGTTCGTCTTTATGACGAAAACACGATTTCATTTTGGATGGTTTTATATTATGACCAATCACCCACATGTTAGTGTCTTTGCAGTTGCCATGATTTGTCATATGCTTGCTTGTCACCCATTTCACTTGAGAGTGCAAATGTGATTCCTTCAGCCAAATGCCTATTGAAACATCTTCGCCTTGATAGTTGAACAATCTATCAGAGTTTTCGACAATGTAACTCGCCACATTCCTAGAAACAACGTGTCCTACAGAACCAAGTGGGAAATTTGGATACTTTATCTTCTTGTAATGCTTCAATTCAGCCCACTTACCACCACGCGGCACATTCCAGTTTTTTGCAATACGCCCAATGACCATGTAGTCGTGTGGATCATATGTTTTTTGCAGGTAATTTTCAAGAGTATTGACTCGGACAACGGAGTCGTCATCCGTCTTCACAAACCAATTTGCAGTCGTATGTTGCGTTCCCCACTTGTAGCAGTACTTTACCTTTTGTGGTAAATGGCGGTACACATCTACATCAGGCATTGTAATTATATCTCCATGCTTGTCTGATTCACTGGCAATGTGTAAATCTTCCTTTGCGCAATTCGAATTCCATTCTTGTTGGCTTTTAGTAGAGGAAGACTTTGAGCGTGTACACGTCCATTTTTTTCGGTCTCCGGGTGGTATAGGGCAACACTTCCCGACTGCAAAGAAAACATTGTTGTGTTTAGAAGCCCAAGTATCGCGAATCACTTGGCGTGTTTCATATGCCGATCGTCGTGACAGAACACACACCATAACGTTCATAGGTGAAGTAAGCCCCTTTGGTGCAGGTTCCTGGCGCTGTCCCTCTGACATATCAGGAGCATCGGGCGGTAGAAGTGAGGGGTGCTGTTCCATGGGAGTAATGGGCTTAGCAGGAGTTTGCGATTTGTTTTGCACTATTTCAATAGAGCGCAATTTTGGAACGTCTGTACTCGACACAGTGAAAATATTCCCAGGGCGTTCCACTTTCGGTTTGTCTGGAATTTTGCGCCTTGTCGCTACCAGAAATAAAAAATAAACGAATAGGACAGGCAACAAATTCTTCATTACAGGCAACAAATTCTTCATTTATACATTATTTTATTTCTGTAAGTACACGAGGAAGATAACATTTGGGATTCGTTTGATATCGAAATATATCCCGATTCTATGTTAATCATAGACTATATAAGGTTTTCAGCAAAATACACATGTCTTTCATCGAAGATTTTGTTGCTGAACACTACAATCCTTCCGATAATGATACGCCATTTCCTCTCACCGATCAAATGTTTGATGGCAAAGAGGTCGTGGCCATGATTGAAAATATCTTGTCGAATCATATCACATACGGGCCGAAAGTTGTGGAATTTGAGAAAGCCTACGCTGAATATCTGGGCGCCCCGTATGCTGTCATGGTAAATTCTGGATCGTCTGCGAATTTGCTAGCGATGGCCGCACTATTGAACCCGACAAGGCCTGTTAAACTCAGCGCCGGTGATCATGTAGCAGTACCTTCGGTGTGTTGGTCGACATCTGTTGCACCTATTCTTCAATTAGGATGTGTTCCTGTATACGTTGATGTGTCTCCCACGACTGCCAATATTGATTTGGATCATCTGGACTCAATTCTGAAAGAAGACCCAAAAATTAAGGCCGTTATGGCGGTGCATGTCATCGGCGCTTCTTGTGATATGGTCCGGTTCGTGGACATTGTGCGCAAATACCATTTGATGGTCATTGAAGACACGTGCGAATCTATGGGTTCGACTTTTGAAGGGAAATACCTAGGAACATTCGGCGACTTTGGTACATTCTCTATGTATTATAGCCATCATATGACTTGTGGTGAGGGCGGTATTGTCACTTGCCAAACAGAAGATGACTATCATCTGCTTTTGTGTTTGCGGGCTCATGGTTGGACTCGCCATTTGCCTAACAAACACGATGTCGAAGCTCAATATCCTGATATGGACAAGCGTTTTCTATTTATAAATACTGGGTTTAACCTGCGCCCAATGTCTATTCAAGCTGTCTGCGCTTCTGAACAATTGAAAAAGCTTCCAAAATTCGTAGAGGCACGGAAATATTCCTACAAGAAATTGTATGATGGAATGAAAAACAATCAAAAGTTTGATATCGTTCGTAGTCAGGCAGATGCGGCATGGTTTGGGTTTGCCATTGTACTTCGAAAGTTGTACTGGCATCAACTCGGGGAACTCAAGGAGCATTTGCAATCGCTTGGCATTGAGCACAGACCGATTATATCTGGGAATATGGCGCGTCAACCTTTCAACAAGTTGTATAATGTTTGCGCGGACGCCACCGACTTTATCGGCGCTGAGATCATTCATCATGGTGGGCTTTTTATTGGACTACACAGTAAACCACTTTCCGATACCAGAATTGAACTGTTAACGTCTGCGCTGTTGCAATTCAATTGGGTGCGGAAGCCCAGAATATTAATCACCGGTGGTTCCGGAATGCTTGGTAATGCACTGAAGAGCACGATTGAAGACGGGTTCTTCTTGTCTTCAGAAGATGGCGACCTTCGCGATTTGAAGCAAACTGAAAAGATCTTTCGCAGATTTCATCCAACACACGTTATCCACGCTGCTGCGGATGTTGGCGGATTGTACAAAAACCTCAATTCGAACTTTGATATTGGCATGAACAATATCAAAATGAACACAAACGTCATCAAATGTGCATTGAAATTCAAAGTTCAGAATTTAGTTGCAATTTCATCTACTTGCGTTTTCCCCGAACGGTCGGACAAATTCAATGAATCAATGATACATACCGGCGCACCCCACCCATCGAACGCTAGCTACGCCATGTCGAAACGTATTATGCATTTAGACATCGCGCGGGTCAGAGAGACTGCTGGCTACAAGTGGAATGTACTCGTACCATGCAATATGTATGGACCTCACGATTCATTTTGTCCTGTCAACGGGCATGTCATTGGTTCTCTGATTGGGAAAGCAACCTCGCAGAATTCCGTTATGCAAGTATACGGCACTGGTAAAGCTCGAAGACAGTTTATGTACGTCGGGGATTTCGCACGAATCGTCACGCACGTCATTAAAAACCCGTTCTGGTTTCAAGACTTGATTTGTGCCCCAAAAGAAGAAGTGTCTATAGCAGATTCAGCTCAAATTATTGCGAATTTGACAAACAAAGCTATAGAATACGACAAAACAAAGACAGATGGTCAACTCAGAAAATACGCGTCGTCGACTAATTTTGATTCGATATTCCCAAATTTCGAATGGGTTCCGTTGGAAAAGGGAATACATTTAACACTAAACTGGTTGAGAAAAAATTAATATTATTTTGATATGCAATTTGTATTTTTGTACTAACATCAGACATCAAAGAATGGATTTATAATCGTGCATTAAAATCATCCTCCTCCTCGGAGATTTCGAGGGGTTCCATTGGCTTTGCGGCAGTCAGGTCATCATACAACTTGGAAATCTCACCACCAATGTCCACTGAACGATAGCCCTGGGCGTAGCGCAAACACGTGTACAATCCCAAAGGCACGAGGGCAAACGGTAAAACGCACAAGGTCACCAGCTTGGACACGTGTCTGCTCATCGTTGTCATTATACAAATGACTGTGAGCAAACACCAATAGAATGTCCTTGCAGACCACACGCCAGTGTCCAAAAAGACATGGAATAAGATACAGCAACACCACAACACCCATTCTATAACGGACCAAACGTCAGCACCGTCCTCGACATTCTCGTACACGCGCAATGCTGCCATCGCCACCGAAGGAACCGTTGTCACGTACAACAGCCCGTCCATCGGCAATCGAACAGACATATACTGGACCAAAACCCAAAAGGTAATGCACGTCAAATGAATATGGGGCGCCCAGTCGCGCCCATTCAATATAATGACATAGCACGAACACACACCCACCACAAATATCATCATTGTCAATCCGAACCCTGCTATGGCCAACACAACCATCACGTTCACCCACTCAAGGCCGTCCATCATAAACAAAGCCGGAATGAATATATGCACGGCAGACCACGCCACTGTCGACCAACGATCCGCATGGCTATCCACATCGTGCTTCACTATACGTTGCAACTGGAACAATGTCACCACGATGACAGATACCAATGTCGAATGAATCGCGAACAGAGGTACGAAACGCCAATCAGTATCGTACAATGTACCCAATAAAAACCATGCGTACATGAACAACAAATACAAAACAAACACGAAACGCTCGAACAACATTGCCAGCACCAATGAAACTTAAATAGACATAAGTAACCTATAAGAGGACTTGGATTTTTCATTACTACATCTAATCACGCACCATGAATATCGTTGCTCTCAAACAAGAACTCTTCACGGATCTACAAGATCCCATGGCATTTATAGAGCACAAGAAGATGAACACTACCGGCGACCCAGTTAGGGCGAAACAGTTTGGCACGACGACGTACTTTTATGCTGAAAACGGTGACGAGTGGCGGGTCAATACCGACGAATGTCGCGTCATGGTTTCGTCAATCAATACGTTTTCAGAACAACATCAAAAGTTAGTTGTCTCGTGTTCCGAATCTTGGACAAGCAACATTCGCGAGAAACTCAAGGCCGCTGCAAAGCTGGCATTTACATCAGACGAAATTAAGAAACGAGAAGGAGAGACCTTCGAAGCCTTTTGGGGACAATGCAGAGTGCCCAACACGCTCTCCATAGAGACATATGCGTTTTCACGGCGTGGTAGTCGACACATCTACATACCAATGTTCTTTGGCAAAAAAGAAATCACAGGTCGATACAAACTCAAAGTTGGCGACGTTGTCAACCTCTCAATTCGATGGCATCTCTGCCAAACCGTTGATGGCGACCGAATCTACACTGGTTATCGTCCGATGTTTTCGGGGGGGATCGAAATGATTCGCAAAGCAGGGATGCCAGATCCCATTCGAAAACCATGGTCTTGGTCTCGTGTCCAGTTTGAGACACTCACAGTCGATATGTTCAATTGTCTGACTGTAAGAATCCCATGCATGGAAATACAAAATGTACAGGGAGCAAACGTCAGAGTCAGAGTGTCGGAGGACTTTGACTCGTGCATGCAAAATTTCCACAAAATGGCACGCGCGACTCCTTGGAACCACTGTATTACGATTCACGGCCTTGATTCCTCCACCGTCGGCGCCAGACTGATGGCCACCATCGTGCCGGCCAAAAACAACCAACACGTTGAGTGGACGACTCAGAAACACCGGATAATACAGACGCGCCCGACAAAGACCGCGCCAACGACAGTCCGCGCTGGACTACAGAGTCCTGAGGGGACGGCGGTGGGGAAAAGACATGCCGACAATACGGACACGTTAAACAACGAGAAAACCAAGCGTCAATGCACTTCAAATGGTACGAATGTCCACAAGACAATGAAATAGACGACCACATCGGCTGCCAACACACCGGACACTTTTCACACGATTGACAAAGCGGATTACATACATCTACACTTAGACGATGTGTCATATTTTGTATAGTTATATGTTAACGATTATACTAAATTTTAGCCATATTTAAGAACACGACCCCAGGGGAGCATGACGTTTGTAGATGTAATCACAGATATTTTCTTGGTCATTGTTACGGTCATTTTTTGTGGTGTAGTTCTATCGTTCATAATAGGCTTCTTTGCGCAATTCTGCCCGTGGAACTACGCTTTCACAGTAGCGCCAGCACGCACAAGAGTAGCACCGGACGACCAGCCAACGCCACAGCAAACGCCAATCGCCCCGCAAATACCAATTGCGTCGTACAGGAAACCGATGCCACCACGAATAATACCACACAAATGCAATAATGATCAATGCAGTATTTGCTTAGAAACTATCAAGAAAAACGACATCAGAAGTCAATGCGTCAAGTGCTATAATTGTTTCCACAAAAAATGCCTAGACACATGGCTTCAAAATCATAACACGTGCCCACTGTGCAGAACAGATTGGATCCAATTTTGATGATGCGCATATTATACTTCTATATATGGCGGTACACGATCGATGACGATAACCTTCGCTTGATGGCTTTCAAGGATCGATTGAGTTTGATGCACCGTCAATAATGCTACAAGTGACAGGACTCCAAGACAGCCACACACGCCATACACAGTATCGGCACTTGGCAATGATAAGCAGTCTTCCAACTCAATACGCAGTGTCGTGTTTTGCCAAATACACTGTGCTTGTTCTTGATCGAACTGAACGTGACAGTCTGTGCACATCGACTTGAACGAATAGAAGAACGACACGACTGACAACACCGAGGCGCTGACAAGCAGCGACAAGACGCATTGTGTGATTGCATAGCATCTTAATGCATGTGTCTCACCATGTTCGGCCACCAAATGACCAAAGGCCGGCAACCAAAATCCACAAAAGATCATAGCAAATGCAACAAATGGTTGAGACGGATCGAATGCCTTACAGAAGAAAATACAGTTCAAAAAGATCAGTATTTTACATGTCCGACAAAAGGTCGTCAGGGCAAGGCCAATTGGAACGGCCTTTGCGACGACGTTCTGTTCCGGCATTATTTACAGAGGACAAAAACACATTTATACTCTTATTTTTCATTCGACCTCTGTATTTTTTAGGAAGAACGTTTTTCTTCGTGCTGGTGACGCCCTTATGCAATCCGTATTCGCTGTACCGACTTCGTAAACAATACAACGCTCTTTCGCGCGCGTAATCGCAGTGTAAAATCTCTCCCTTTTATCACCCCAGCAGCTTGTGGATTTGACGATGACGACCGGATACTCGCTTCCTTGGGCCTTGTTCACAGTAAGGGCGTATGCAGGTCGTAGATAGTCTTTCACAAGACATACTTCTTCTTTTTTTGCATCCTGTTGCTTTTGCCCGGCCGTGCGCGTATTCGCATTCGCATTCGCATTTGCCTTGGGTGGATGTACATAAAAGTCTACGTACGTGTGGCCGACCTGTTTTGGAAAAGCAACAGATATGGAATTACCCAGGATGTCGATGACCTTGCCTATTTCGCCGTTTGCCACTTGCAATGACATGCCCGCTGACCCGTTTGACGCATACTTGTTCGTTATATTTATAACCGCGTCACCCTTTCCGAATCTCCAATCAATGTATCGCCATTCACCGTTAGAGTAATCCATATTCATTTCGGCAGACTTGCACGGGTTTGGATGTATCGGATTGATCAAGTCACGCAGAGGTCCATTCAGCATCGCAACTTCCTTGTTGGTATTGCACAAAACCATTGGCATGCTCTTCGTGTCGCTGTAAATTTGCGACACTTTCTCGACGATCGATCCAGCGCTCTTGTACGGATGAACAATAAATGATTCTGCAGACTCATCCAAACACGGATCGCCTACTCTGATCTTTTGACCGTTTGTGGCTATGAACGATTTGTCTCCAGACCGATAAATCTTTGTCAATTCGATTTTGGGATACTCAGAATCGCACAAATCTCGAAACAACTGACCAGGACCAACAGAGGTCAACTGAGCGGCGTCGCCGACGAATATAATCTTGGAGAACTTACGTTTTGTAAACAACTCTGCCAAGACTTCAGGCTCTTGCATTGATTGTTCGTCAAGCAAGAGAGTCGAATCAACCTCTACAGTCTCTGACATGTATTTGAGCCGGTGCACTGTGTAAGCCTCCACGCCAGTCACCTCGGTAAGACGCTGGGCCGCTTTCCCAGTCGGGGCAGCACACGTCACATCACCATACAGACTTTTCACAATATGTTTGCACACTGTCGTCTTGCCAACGCCAGCTCCTCCCTGGAGAATGAAGACTGGCTGCGTACACGCTTCAGCAACGGCTCTACGCTGATTCTCGTCCAGTTGGGCCGTCTCGGGAGGAGGAGTCCAACGAGTATACCGGTAGTCTCTCACTATATTTGACAGAGTCTCCTCCAAATACTTTTCGATGCTAGCATACCTTTTGACGGCAATATAACCTTCGCGCACGACCACAGGCCAAGTCGGACCTATACGATCACTCATCACAGACCGAAAATCTCGCAAGGGCATCCAATAGTCACCTGTTCTTCGCATGTGACGGATAATCGTGTCGATCGCCTGACAACGCTTGAAACCAGGATCAGGCTGGGGTCGCTTCATGTCGAGCGCCGCGTTCTGTGCCAATTTCTCACGGGTCTTTGGTCGCAGAGTTTTCTTAAACTGTTCTTCTTTCTCAGAAATTTCTATGAAACCATTGTATTCAGACCCATACCACAATCGCCACGGATCCGCCTTCAAAAAGTCAATTAATTCCTGCATATTCATATTGAAATATTGAAACAGTGTCAACAACTGTTCTCTAGAAACACTGTTACACATCAATGGAAACTGTTTATACAACCGCGCAGAAGCGTCCAATTGCATGCGAACCGTTTCGTACGAAGCATACATATCAAGAAGCTTCTTTTTACCGATCTTGGGAATACTCATCAACTCGGCAGATTTCTTCTCTTGCAAAGCGTAAATCAATTCCTTTACCTTCATTCGGCTAAATATTGCAGCGCGATCCTTATATCCAATGCCATGCATATTAAACGCATACTTTAACAAATGCGCTTCTGGCGACACAATCTTACCCTGGTTAAAAGAAGCCCGTACGCGCCCGTCAGGAGTACGCTTGCGACTTATATTGCCCCGGTAAATCTGACCAGCTACAATATAACACGCATCGCAACCGAATTTCCCGCCACAAACACCACGCGTACCATCCTTCGTGCGATACTCCACTAATGCCCAATTGCCATATTGTGCATTAATCACCTTGGTAATTTCGATCAACACCATCTTTTTTATATACAATATATACACTAGTGCATTCTATTTGTCACTTATATGTTACATTTGTTTTTTTTCAAGTACTTAATGACATATAAATAGGGTTAGCGAAGCCAAATGTCAGGCACACAAGCTCCGCCGAACACGCCAGTCTTAAGCGCAGCCGGCGGGCCATCATCCAAAGATAGCCACGGAGCCTCGCACAATTTTAACCAGTTCAGCATATATTCAAATGAAGAACATACCAACAAACTTCAACAACATATTGACAAGACCATTTTTCACTGGCTTCAAAACAATAATGTTGCTGAAAATTTTGCTCAACAAAAAATTCAAACTATATAAGCTCGCAGTGTAATTCGTAACAATATGGCCCTCATACTTAACAAATTTTACATGGTCACAACGTCAGAAGCAGGCAAAAAAATAGCCAAAAGCAGCACGACTGCATTTCATAAGGCCATAAATAAAAGGCCCACGCGTCTCAAGTTACAAAATGTCACCGAAGCCACCTATACGTTTCTATTTAATGGGAATGGGCAGGATATCCTGAAAAAATATGTACAACTTGAACAGGCATTTGTCGAAACTCCTACGAAACTAAAATCAAACATGCTCATCAATACAATATGGAAAATGGACGACGGTACAGAAGAAACGACACAATATAGGTATGTTCAAGATTATTATGATGATGGCACGTCATATGATATGCTAATGCCACTCTATAAAAGATATTCTCGCGATGGTGCGGACAATGTGCCTGAAGATGAAAAATTGACTGAAAAATCCACAGATATTATTGAATACCCAGACCCAGGCGATGTTCCGAATGACGATTGGTATTGGCCTGTGTACGAAGAGCTGCTCGTCGGAGATAAAGTCGAAGTATATTTTGCACATGATTATCGGGGTGAGGTTCTCCCTGAATTTAGAGCTAAAGGCTGGGAGAAAGTCGAGATCATGGAGAGTGTGGACTACGAAGACAATAGTCATAAATTCAGAGCAGAATACATCACGCCAAAACGGAAAATCGAAGAGGGAGATGATGCAGATACCATAAACGACAAGAAAGCTGACAACCAAGTCGTGGTCGACGTGTGGTACAGGCCTGTGCGCCGTTTAGAGGATTCAGACTCTGGAGAAGATTCTGATAAATCAGTTGATGCAAATGATCTGGTTTCAGACCCCGAGGACGATGAAGTACATACCGAGGGCGAAGACATACAATACAAAGGGAATACATACGTCCTGAGCTTCGAAAAAGACGACAAAGGAGATAGAATTTACAAACTGAAAGAGAAAGAAGGCGATGGCGTTGAAAGGCTCACGAGCGAACAATTAGACAACCGGTTCATACCCGAGTTAAGCATTGGTAATCGCATCTTGCACAACGACACAGTCAAGGAAATCGTCGGTATTAACTACACGCACAAAAAATACGTGGTCCGAGAAATTGACGACAGCGGCTTTGTTCTATCAGATTCGAGTGATGACGCTAGTGACTATTTGTTGTGTGACGACGAGATGGTTAGCGCACAAGACATCAAAGAACTAAGAACTGTCATCTCTCTATTCAGGCGAGGAGATAAAGTTCTGTACAATTGGCACATATGTCAAATAGCCATCGTAAATGAAAATGGCAAATACACTTTGATTGATCTGAAAACACGTGAAGAATTGCCCGATGTTTCAGAATCAGACATCACTGACAATGACTTTGTACTTAAGAAAGACGACTCGACCGTCTGGAAATTCGTCAAAACCAAGGATAAAAAAAACGGAAAAGGAAAAGAAGTTCCACACGTCTATTTGCAAAACGAGAGAGAGAACAGCAAGGGAAAAAGAGGAAAGAAAAAGTCTTTCATGGTATCAACGTACCAAAATAATTTTATTGCAGATCAAAGAGAGATAGGAGATTTTTTGAAGGGAAAAGATAGACGAGACGGTCCTAGCGGACACGATAGCGATCTGGCATATTTGGTCTATAAAAAAGGCGATAAAGTACTTTATGCACCAGAGGGTGTCAAAGAAGTAAAAGCGACCGTCAAATATGTAGAAGAGGACACAATTCAAATTCAAATTGATGGTGCTTCCGAAACAATAAACGTTAGAGATGACCAGCTTCGGCTGTACAGAGGTGAGGAAGAAGAAGTTATTTTGGAGGTAGGCGATTATGTATTTGAAAAAGGTACCCTGTGGCAGATAGCTACTCGCGAGGGAGATACATTTATATGGAAAGAAATTGAGAAAGCCGTACACGGGGATGTTTTGGCGTACAAGGGGGACGATAGAAAAAATAGAGTTGAATACAAATTCGACGATGATTCCGGAAAGTGGGTTGAACGAAATCCTGAGGATGATTCCGAAGACGAGGATTCCGAAGGCGATGCACCCGTGGAAGCCGAATATAGGGAGGGTGAATATGTTGAAATAGACGGTGGTAATATTTCAAAGATCGAGAAAGTAAATCGTACCAAATACAAATTGGAGGGTATGGAAGATTGGGTTGACGAAGATCGTATTCTCAATCGTTATATACCAGAATTTGGTCTGCGTGATCCAGTATTCACTGTAAGTGCGTGCGAACTAAGAGAGATTAAAAGTGTCAATGGTGATGGCACGTACACGTTAAATGGAGACGAGAGAGTTCCAGAAAAGGATTTGAGAGCGGCTATTGAGCTTGTAAAGTCAGGCAGCCTGGTACGAGTTTCTGGAGAAAAGCACCAGTATTTCATAGTGCTAGAAGTTGATGGATGCAATTATCATTTGAAAAATATATATTCAAACGAAGAAAGTTTAGTTGACGTAGAAAAAGTCGACGAATTTGAAGCTTCCGGTTTTGAATTGGGCTGTGTTGTGAAATACAAAGTGGGTGATGTCGAAAAGTATGGAGAAGTCATTGAATTTGACAAAAAGAGTTGCTTGTATACAGTAAAAGACTGCAATGGCAGTCCTTTTTCACATATTCGAGAAAACGGACTTGAAGCTGCTGAGCCAATGTTGAGTGAAGATGTAAAGGTGCATGTGAAATCGGCGTTGGTTTTCTCTATTACGGGTGTCGTTCAAAAAAAGAGGACTTACACTCTTAAGTCAGAAGAAGTGTCAGAGTCCGAAGTTTCTGAAGTGGGTTTTGGAGATGGTGAAGGGGATGAAGAAGAAGCCGGTGAAGACCCCCTATTAGAGAAAGGAACTTCTGTCACGTTGAGACTAGAAAATCCTACTTTTGTAATAAAAGCGAAAAACGAGCTCAAGCGGACGTACAAGGTCGGTGGTGTATTCTCAGCAAATGTGGTGGATAAAGTTAAATAAGTTCTACATATATAAACTTGATTATATTTAATTTGTCAATGCATATAGTTACAATGTTGGGTGATACAAGGGTTGGCAAATCGGCTTTGTGTCAGCAATGGTCATCTGGAACGATGTCAACGTCGTACATGTCGACGATTAGCGTGGATCATTACTTGTTGCCTGATTTAACTTTGCACGATACTCCGTCTGTCGCCCGATTCCACTCAAAGTTGGATGTATACTTGTCGTCAACGGACGTGTTTGTTTTAGTAGGAAATGAGGATTTGGCCACGGATCATTGGTGGGCAAGAATCCACGCACTGGTTCCGTCCGCGTCTTGGTTATTTGTTTGGACGGGCTCAGTAGCTTGCCCAAACAGAAGAAAGTGGGCAGCTGAGCGCGATATTTCTGTTGTCTATACTGATTTGAACGATCAACATCAGGTAGAAGCAGCACTTATTGAGTTGAAAAAGGTTGCTCTTGAGCATGCTCCTCGGTTGGAACGGGTTCCTCTGGGCTATTACGAGTATTTTGTGGATGAGGCACGTCAGTGGGTCCCGTGCGTATAAGCTCTTCCGGTGTTGGTAGTGGCGTGTGTGCTTTGACTGGGTCAAAGTATGCTCCGTTGTTGACTTGTTCTCTTTCTTTTAGTAGGAATGGTATTTTGTCTATTTCGTTCTGTAGGCATTCGAACCCAAATGTTTCAACTTTATTATGTGCCAAATCGTTTTGCAATCGATGAATGGACGCTCCGTATTCCTGGCGTTCCCATAAAATATCTGAGGAAAGTCTTGCCTGCATATATTGACAGAGCTTTAAGTTGGAGGGTTTATCAGGCCAAAAGGCAATTGATGTCGCGGCTGATTTCGTAGAGCGTTGTGCAACTGTATACATTGTATTTGTGTTCGTTTCCTTTTCAAACCCGATACACAGCATGCATAGGTCTTGCAGACTTTTCAAGTGGTGTACCATGGAAACATGCCAATTTGTCTGAATAATTGGGTGATTGACGGATGGTAATTTCCATTTCCATGATTGAAGGGTAGCGACCGCTTGTTTGTGTTGATCACTGGCGCGCTTATAATCTTTAGAGGCTGCAATGTATTCACCAGATGATAATTTGACGTTCGCAGATTTCTGCAATAGACTGGACAACAAAGCGCGCGCAATAACGCCTTCGAATTTCCAACAAGAGGACGAAATTCCTTTTGAGTCGACTACCCAGTGAAAGTAGGGTTGTTTGTGAAGTTTTTTCGTTGGGTCTAAATGAAGACAAACTTTGTCAAAACATTCGATATATTTTTGCAATCTTGAGACGAGCATATCGTGGTTATCGCCCGCATCGAGCAATTGTTGCACTGCCATGCGGTGTCTTGTCAATTCGATATTGCTAGGATTTTGATCTGCAATTATCTTTTCGTATTCCACAGGTTTGTGAATGTGGAAATTCATTCTGTGGAAGCCCTTCGGTGAACACTGTGAACTTATATACAGGAGTTTAATAATTGGCAATTGCGTTTGCGGATATTTCAATTGGCAATTGCGTTTGCACAAAATTCAATTGGCAATTGCGTTTGCGAAAATTTCAATCGGCAATTGCGTTTGCGGATATTTCAATTGGCAATTGCGTTTGCGAAAATTTCAATCGGCAATTGCGTTTGCGGATATTTCAATTGGCAATTGCGTTTGCACTTGCGGATATTCCAGTATATTTCGCTCTTGTGCTAATCATATATCGTAATCTTTTTATGTTCCTCTAACCGAGTAAACTATTGATGTCTCTTCGCGTTGCAACCGGGGGCAATGTCGACGCCGGAAAGTCTACGCTAACCGCTTGCTTGTTCGGCGAAGTCGACGACGGTCGCGGCGCTGCCCGCGCAACCCTGTTCCAGCATCAGCATGAAAAAGAGACTGGGCGCACCTCAACCGTGACCATTCGAGAAGGACGCATCGGGGATCGCCACGTCGTTCTCGGCGACTTGCCGGGCCACGAAAAATACTTTAAAACGACCATTTCGGGCATGGTCGGCCTCATGACAGACTACGTCCTGGTCGTCGTCGCTGCAAATCGCGGCGTGACATCGATCACGAAGGAACACTTCAAATGCGCCGCATGCATGAATCTGCCTATCATCGTCGTCGTGTCCAAAATCGATTTGACTCCCAAAAACATACAAAAAGAAACCCAGCAGCAAATATATAAATTGTGTAAAAAGCACAATCGCAAACGGTACCGCATAACGTCTACGGAGCCTAACGTCCACGTCATTTCCGGCTGTGTGGCGCGCGCTGTTGTACCGGTAGTGTCGCTGTCGTGCGTGACGCTTAATGGCATGGACCAGTTCCACGCATTGTTCAGTCAATTGCCGATTTGGCGCATCTACGACCTGGAGACGTCGTGTGCCATTCAGATAGAATCAATTTTCCGGGTCAGAGGCGTAGGCATTGTTGTGGGCGGCGTGTGCGTCCGCGGAACCATTCCTACCGACACTTGGGCTTACTTGGGTCCGTTCAAACAGGGAGAATACAAAAAGGTGCGTGTCAAGTCGATATTCACTGAGGATGTGGATTCTGGTAACATTCAAGCCGGGCAGTACGGGACGCTTGCGATAGTGCATAAAGGATTGAAACGCAAACACATACACAAGGGTATGGTGCTGACAACTGATCCTGAAGCCGTCGCCATTCGCGAGATCGAGGCGCGCATTTTCGTGTTACACCATGCGACAACGATAAAGGTCGGCTACACGCCAATTTTACACTGTCGAACCGTGAAGAAAGCAGCACAAGTGGTCGAGATGAACAAAGATCTCGTTCGCTCGGGCGATTATGCGAAAGTTACGCTGCGTTTTCGCGACCCAGTCTTTGTCTTGCCGGGAGACCATTTTGTGTTTCGCGAATCGCGCTCCAAGGGCGTAGGAAAAATTATACAAACTAGATAATCCATGACTTACTTTAGTTTATTTCAGGTAGTATATAAAGCCTGCCAAGCACACTCATAATGAGTCAGCTCAAATATCGTCCCAACTTCATGCAGGCCGAGCCAAAGCGGAAGAAGCCGAGTTCGGCTAAGAAGCCAAGTTCGGCTAAGAAGACCTCAAAAAAGGCAAAACCTTCGCCGCCTGACAAAGATATTTTCACTGCATGTCGCGAAGGGGGCGTTGAAACTGTCAGACAGCATTTGGCCGCCGGCGCGGATGTGAATCAGGCCGACGAGCATGGCGGCACGCCACTTAACATGGCGAGTCACATGGGCCACGCCGAGGTTGTCAAGTTGCTTTTGGCGGCTCCGGGCATAGATGTGAACCAGGCCAATAATGATGGTTTCACGCCACTTTACAACGCGAGTTGGGATGGCCAGGTCGAGGTTGTCAAGTTGCTTTTGGCGGCTCCGGGCATAGATGTGAACCAGGCCAATAATAATGGTTTCACGCCACTTTTCTGGGCGAGTGGGAATGGCCACGCCGAGGCTGTCAAGTTGCTTTTGGCGGCTCCGGGCATCGATGTGAACAAGGCCAATAATGAAGGTTGCACGCCACTTTTCATGACGAGTGGGAATGGCCACGTCGAGGTTGTCAAGTTGCTTTTGGCGGCTCCGGGCATAGATGTGTGGCGATACGACAATGATGGTGACACGCCACTTTTCATTGCGAGTCAGGATGGCCACGTCGAGGTTGTCAAGTTGCTTTTGGCGGCTCCGGGCATAGATGTGAACAAGGCCAATAATGAAGGTTGCACGCCACTTTACATTGCGATTCGGAATGGCCGCGCCGATGTTGTCAAGTTGCTGCTGCGCAAACCTGGTATAGAAACATCATTTGTTTTGGCTGCTTTCCGTAAATTTCAAGTTGTAGACACTGGGCTGGAATTGAACACGGCTGATGTAATTAATTATACGGAACCCCTAACAAGTCCAGTTCGATGCCTGCCCTGCAGATGTGTATTCAATTTTGCGGGATTACACAAATGGACTAAACGAAACAATACTTGTCCGACATGTAGACAGGTTATCGAAAATGTAGAGTCGATGTCGGAAGCGGCAGTAACACGCTGGGATGCTATGAAAAGCCTCTATGAAAAAGCTGAGGAAGAGGAAAAACGGGCAAAGTGGTTGATGGCTCATGCAAAGACTCTGCTGGAAGCAAGCAAAGCGAAACAGTCAGAAAATGCATTTTCGAACCGATTTAAGACAAAACTGAGTTTAAAGTTTTAGTAAATCGCATATTTTAATCATATGATGTATTGTATTTTTGTGTCGTCTAGATGGTCAGTGAATCAATGTCTAAGCGTCGTCGTTTGGATCCAACAACGATTTTCGACCCGGTGCACCGTGAGTATGAGTTAGGTCCTGAGATAATTGACGTAATCAATACGCGTCATTTCCAACGCTTGCGACGTCTTCGCCAATTGGCTACTGCTCACTGGGTATGGCTTGGTGCTACACATACACGATTTGAGCATTCCATCTCTGTGGCATATTTGGCGGGATTGCTTGCGAAGGGTTTACAGCAAAAGCAACCCGAACTTGAGATAACAGATCGTCAGATTCTGTTGGTGCAATTGGCCGGACTGTTGCATGATGTAGGCCATGGTCCGTTTTCGCACTTGTTCGATGATGTGTTCCTGAAGGATTCTACAGAGGCTATGGCTCACCACGAGAATAGATCCGTTGCGTTGGTGGATTTACTGTTGCGTGAATCTGTGTACGTATATTCGACTGAGGAGATCGCATTTGTTCAGGCCATGATTGTGCCAAAACAAGGCCAGCATAGTTTCTTCTATGATATTGTGGCAAATATGGATAGTCATTTGGACGTGGATAAGCTCGAATACATTAAGCGAGATGCGCGGGCGTGTGGGCTTTCGCAAGGTGGATTCGACACTGACACTATGCGAATTATTAATTCTGCCAGAGTTGTGAATGACCGCATATGTTATCATCAGAAAGTGTATGAGGACATCTACAACGTATTTCAGACTCGTTATCGGCTTCACACAACGGTGTATCGCCACCCCGTGGTTGTAGCCATCCATCATATGGTTGCAGACGTGTTGAAATTGTCGGGGTTGCCTTTGGCCGAATCTATTACTGATATGGCTACGTTTTGTCGTTTTGACGACAGTATCTTGGATACGATTCGTCATTCAAGTGATAAGGGTATGCGTCCAGCTCAAGAATTGTTGCGAAGAATTGACGAGCGCCAGCTGTACAAGGTTGTGGATACGTGTAAGCGCAGTAAGCCCTGGGTAAAAAACCCTTCCGTCAAAGATTTGTCGTATTTGGATTCAGATTTGCATGAAAACGATGTAATAGTGGATTGTTCGTGTGTCGGATTCACCGGCAAGGCCGACGGGCATCCAATGGACATGATTCGTTTTTACGATTCGTCAAAGCCTGATAAATCATTCAGGATAAAGCGCAAGTCTGTGTCTACCTTATTGACACCGCGATACTGTGAGTATTGGACTCGTGTAATTGCCCGTGACCAATCTAAAATTGGATTGATTGAAAAGGCTTGGAAGAGTTGGCAGGTCAGTATTTAGAGGGATTCCGGTAGTAAGAGACACATGTTGAGCCATCATAGACTCAAGTGTTGCTTTGTTGGGGACTATGGTGTTGGCAAAACATCTGTAATGTTTTCATTTTTAGATAGACCTGTTAGTAAAGTTAAGGCAACGATTGGTGTAGATTTTTGTTCAAAGATGATTCGAGTGGGCGATGCGGATATTCTATTAAGCTTATGGGACACTGCTGGGGCGGAGACGTATAGATCGTTGATGCACTCGTATATTCGCGATGCTGATATAATAGTGTTGGTGTATGACCGGGCAAAATCGGAGTCGAATATAGTATATTGGATGAGAACGATTGAGCATCATAGAGCTCGTGTCATTGGCGTGCTTGGGAATAAGAGCGATTTGACCACTGGTTTTCACCGTGACTTGGACGAATTATTGTTCCCTTGGTCTCGGCAGAAATTCAAAATAGTAACGGGCGCATGTTCGTCGCGAAACAGCGAAGAGGTGAAATCATTTTTGAAGAAATGCATACTCAAATCTTTAGAGGACAACAAAGTTGATGAAAGTCAAATTGCTCTTGAGAAACACTCGAAAAGAACTCTTTCCTACAAATGTTGCACATAATCCATTAACTTTGTAGAAAACACGTATAAAGGCCGTGAGTTTAATATCAAATGTCTGCCGCAATGATCCAGAAAGCCGCAATCTCAAAAGTCCCGAAGAAAACGCGTAAGGAACGACGCAAGGAGAAAGAAGTTCTTGCTTTGCAGGAGCAGGCGCGTTGTATCCTCCCAGCGACTACGTTTCGACGTATCGTGACCCAAGAGGCGGCGAAACATTCTTCAGAGCGTCTCCGCTTTAACGCAGACGCAGTTACAGCACTCCAAGTGGCAGCGGAGACGGAAATCACGCGAATGTTCCAGGGAGCCGACTTTTGTGCTCAGCTAGGAAAACGTGACACGGTTACCATCCAGGACGTACGTAATTTTCAGGCGCTACGCACTCTTGCGTGAACGAGTCGACCTATTTAAATAAAAGTTAATACACATAAATATATACAGAATGTCAATTCTAAATTGTCATACACGATTACAAATTGTAAATTGTACGGGTCTGCCCGCAACCTTTGTTTTTTGTCCTAGAGAAGGTCATATGAGATTACAACCTTTGTCGAATGCTCATGTACACGCATCAGTTGACACTTCCGCCGCGTCCATTTCGGAATGGTTGCAGGAGTGGATTCAACTAGTCAGCTACGGTCCAACGTACAATCGATTAGAATGGACAGTCCCAGCACAAACTCAGGAGACTGTGCGATTCCAATTGCAATCGCCAATGAAAATTAATTTGAAATGGACGGATCAATCTGTCTCGTGGGAAAAATATCAACCGGGCACCTGGTCCGTTGACATTACAAGTGCTGTTGACGTCACCCTATTTATCAGAGCCGATGTCGGCGAATACTTTAAAGAAAATCATTTGAATGGTCCGGCTTCAGTAAAATCTGTACAGCTGAAGCCGTACCTAGAATTAGCATGCGACGACGAAATACCATTCACAATTGAACAAGAGCCTATTGCAAACATGTACTGGTCACCACAAATCAACCTACAACAAATTGTCAATCCAGACAAGACTTGAATACCAATTGCCGTTCGCTCTTTTCCTTCAACGTGTATATGCTGTCAAACTTTCTGCCTTTTTTTGAACGCTTACACGCTGTCCAAGCTGACGAAGCATCCAAACTACTAAAATCCACTGTAATTGTTTCTTCAGAGCGGACGCACTTGGCATAACGAACATTCTGATACAAATATATCTTTGATATAGTCTCGTCCAACTGGCCCAAGCCTAGCAGGAACACGTAGTGCTTAAAGCGAGCCATATGAAACTCAAGATTATCGTCGTTTGACACAGTTGACGTTAACGGGTCCATCCAGCTATCAGAAGCGTCTCTGGCGTAGATAAACCATGTACGAGAAACGAAAAGACCCATAAACAAAAACATATTTTGTATTTAAGTACTGTATTTCATATTATGAATGACAAAGGAATTTTACTGTCTCATGATTTCCACGCTCGCCATCTTCGCCTGGCACATGTCCTTGCAACCCATAATGACGCCCGACGGATCATTCATCATGGCGAGAAATACCAAGCAGGCCAAAGCTATATTCGCTAACATGAACAATATACCAGAACACCTCACAGTAACATTTCAGAAAAAAGGCCATGCAACACTGCCAACGGATTCCATTGGCCTTTTCGGACAATGGTCCATTGGCGCCAGGCCTATTGTAGGCGACCACATTCATATGGCAATATCATTCTGGATTCACGGAAAACCAAGAGAACACGCGGAACACGACAGAAATCCGATACAGAAGATACCCTACGAATCCGCGCGCGGTAAAGACACAGATATTTGCCAGGTTGAAGGCAATACTGCATACCAAAAAGTTTGGCCGCACGCTGGAGTACACACACACTGTGACGGGCTCATACATGTACACCCATGGTCAGCACCAAGAACTCTCAGAAAACAAGGGCTCAACGTACAACTCGGTCTATGGTTTGATCAGGTTGGTATTCAATACAGAGAATATCCAACAGTATCCATTCAATTCCCAAATGGACCAAAATACACGTCCAACCGTACGCACGCGTGGAGAATCGCTGAAAAAACATGCTTCAAAAACGATGACGTTAATATTTATGATCACCATTTAGATTATATTTGGTTAGGACACGCATACGCATCATATGTTGCATGGTTTGATATCATTGAATCAAAACCTCCAAGTGCAATGAATAGACATATAGAGAATCTCCAACAAGTGGATGCACACGGCGCATTCGGAAAACCTTACCCGCAACAATGCCTCTAAAGAGAGGCGCACAATGATGCCACAACCTCTGACAACGTGTCCCACTTGGGCTCGGCATCGTCGACTTTAAGCACGTCAGAACTAAACCCGGTACCATTCACCATGCGCTTGCACTTGAACTTTTTCCAAAGTTTAGCATTTGCACCAGTCAAGCTGTGGGGACAGCTATAAGTCCAGTACTGCTCACCCTTCAAATGGCGCAGAACATTACCCATGTAGGATATCGCCCGCTCCTTCTCGACCTTTGCACGTTTCAACGATGCAGTTGCTTGTTCGCTCTCACGTTTCCTTTTGGAACACTCAGTACGGACCCGATCCAAGTTGGACTTTGTGAGCGTCAAAGTAGCCTCTTGACTTTCGAATTGAGACTTGAATCTCTCGGAAGACGACTTCGCTTGTTGAAGATCTGTGGTTAAACCTTTTAGTTTCTTGCAAAGCTCTTTGTTATCGTAAAAAAGTTGGTCCATAGACGTATTTGTCCCAGCGCGTGCGTCAGAAAGGCTCTTCTCCAACACATCCACCTTTTTCTTCATCGTCTTGATTTTATCTTTTGCCTTGTCGACGATATTTTTCCGAACGGCCGCGGAAGCAGCTTCAAATGTCTTCTTTTCCTCAACAAACTTTGCCCTTTCCTTTTTGAGACCCGCGTAGCCTTCCTTCAAAGCCTTCTCGCGGCGCAACGTTTCCAGCATGACAGAGTCGTCTTCATCAGAGTCGCTGCCAGACGTGTCAGAAACAGGGACACAGCCTTCTTGCGCAGTCCCCGGCGAAGAAGACCCGCTCTGAAGCGTCACAATCTTGTTCAAAAGAAACAAGTCGCGAATCGCTGACATAACTACTCGCTTGCTTGAAGAGCTACCATACTTGTCAAGACGACTTTTGCTCAAACCGAGACTCTTGGCGTGCCGGACGAGCTCCCGCAGCGTCATAGACTCCAGCTCCTCGTTCTGCTCCTCGTCGTGCAGTTGTTCCCACTCTTCGAGGAGGTTAGAGCCGTCTATCAGCGATATGAGCGTGTTGGACATGTTGAATGTTGGAGTGGGTGGTGTTGAGTGGGTGGGTTGGTGTGTGTGTGTTTGTGTGTTTGTGTGTTTGACTAGAGTTTTAAATGACAACAACATTTAATCTCTTGACTCGAGTTTTAAATGACCACATGATGCGCTATGTAGTACATTAGCATACGACGCTCTGTAGTACATTAGCATACGGCGCTCTGTAGTACATGCGGCGATGACATAAGAATGCCTACTTCATTTAAACATTCATTCATTCATTCATTCATTCATTCATTACCAACATGACCAAGTCAACACAGAAAAGCCGCGAAGTCCGTCTCGTGGCCCGGAACCTTAAGAAAATTGCTCTCGAGCTGCACCAAACGAAGCAGAATTACATGAGCGCCAAGAAAAACGAACGCATGCGTCTTGCGGCGCTCGAGAAGATTCGAACTGACGACGCTGCCATCCTGAAAAACACGATCCGGAATTTATCAGAACCTTTGTACAACTTGCGCAGAGAGAACAAGGAACTCAAGAAGGAAGTTGCCCGCTTGCGCCGCATTCAGCACAATAACCTTCTTACGCTGCGCCACGCGGCTCAAAAGGCGATGGAGTATCGCAAAACCGTGAAGGCGATGGAGTATCGCAAAACCGCGTTGGAAGGCGAAGAGTACACGATCAGTGGGGGTTACGTGTTCAGAGGCAGCACTGACATTTAGGATTGAAAAAGAAAAATGTGTATTTACTTTTTATTACATAGCTTGTATACCTTGTATACCTCTACGAAGCTCTGCGAAGGCTTTGCGTTGAATACGTGGCAAGTTTTGTTCGGACAAAGTCGTGTAGATTTGTAATCAAATTCAAGTCGTCGTCCCCTGGAATGCATATTGCAAATGCTTTTCCATGGCGCGGCCCGTTGCCGGCGCATTCGTGACATATGATTTGTGGAGACGTGCTCGCGTGTGAGCCAATCACTACGCGATGGACAATGATCTCGTGTACTATTTGATTGAGCAGTTGTTGGTTCGGACTATGGCCAGGTATGCAATGAATGGTCAGGTTGGTAAGCTCTTTGAGAAGTCTTTGCTGAGCATGTTGAAAACGGGGGCACCACGCGTACCCAACAATGAACCAGTTCATTCTAGACATTATTGACAACGTTAAGTAGTTTCGTATTGCAATCTAATCCAGGACCCTTCTTCCGGATCCAGGACCCTTCTTCCGGATCCAGTATATCGTACTCGATATATATCATAAAATGTCGAGCAAATCTGCTGTTGCTACCAAATCCGAGAGCAAGACAGAGTTGACTGAAGAAGAAATGTTCTTGGTGAAGTGGGAAGAGTGGGCGTTGTCCGCCGAGGAACATTTTCATGCTTTGGAACTGTGGCAGCGTCGTCCGAATGGATTGCCCATGGGTCATCATCGGTAGCACCATATCCCCATACAGGGACCCTGAATATCTCTGCACTGTGGTTCCATGGCTGTGGCAAGATCATGATGTTTTTCTGTCCAAGTCCACAATGGCACATTCCACTGTGTGTTTTGGCCAATTTGGCGCATGAGAATTTTTTCTCTTTCAGTGAATAGAGGTTTTTTAGATTTTAAAATGCCAGCGACTTGGTCAGTACCTCGTCGCATAAAGACAAACATGCATTCGCTTGTTTCATTCATTAATGTATCAAAACAGTTCTGAAGCATGGGTATATCGACTCGTTTGCGGTCGATCAAAAATTGAGCAAATACTCGCAACACATCGTCCACGGATGCGTCAAAATGTAACGGTACAAACCAAGATGCTGAACAACCATTTGCTAATAATTTTCTCGATGCTATATGAACTCTCTCAGCCTGCATTGTGTACCCTTTAGTGCGATTTATATACCCAATACATTAAAACATTAAAGGTTTTAATTTTCTCAATGAACCGTCAAATTTTACGAACCTCCAGTTGAACCATTTGTTCACATCTTCGTCAGAGACTTTACGTGATAACTGACGAATCACTGCCGCTTGATTCTTTTGGCTGAGTCCTCCGGTGTACAATACACCATGAGGATATTTTGGTGCGCCGTTGTGATACATATGTAGATGCAGCCAATATTTTTGTCCGGGTTGTATCTGAGCACTGCCAAGTCTGTGTTGCCTTGCTTCACTAAGAGAGAGTTCTAGCCATGCATGATCCTGTCCAATTTCAAATGTTTCTGTCGTTTTGTACGTATATTTTGAGTTAGGGTCACCTCTGGCAATATTCCTTTTTAGCCACGAAAGGATCAGGTAGTTTTCGAACTGATCGCGTTTCGTAGCATGTTCTTCTGGATTCTCCATGTATATGTTAGAGTTAGACCTTTTAAATACTACTGCGCAGTTAGCGGTACCAACTCGAGATTGGCGTCTTCTGATCGCTCCAACAAGTTTCGTGTTTTTAGCGGTATGAGCGAAGGAAATTCTGTGGGTGCAATTGGCAATTGAATCTCTGCGCAAATCGAATTGTATTCGCGTTCGATTTCGTCATCGTCAATCTCGAATGCAATTTGCGGTGAACTAATCGTGTCGTTTATTTCGCATGCATCTTCAATCATCTCTGTCAAAGTATCTTGTAGCCGTTCGACTTTTTCTATGTCGTGTTCGTCTAGGAATTGGCGGTACGTTTTGGTTGTCGACTGGACGGCCTTGATGTGCATCTTCGTAACATTGAGGGATTCTAGCTGATATCGTTTGTTCATGCAGGCGTTGAGCCTATTTTCCATGTTATGTTTGTGATGCCGTATCATGTGTATTGTGCGCACATGGCGCATGCAGTCGCTTTTCTGGTGCATTTTTGTTCTGGCGAGTCGCTGTTCATCCTTAATCTGGGTTCCATATTTATTAATGAGCAGTTCCAAAGTCTTTTCGACATCTTGCAATTGATGAATGCATTCAACTACTTGTATCGTGGAAGATTTGGAACACAGAGTTCCCATGTACAATTAGTCGTGGGGAGTATTTATACACAACCATACAAAAAAATGGTCCTTAATGTATCGTTTTACAAACCTGTTGAATTATTCTCAGGTACCTTTAATCAGTTTGCCGCGTGGTGGACCGCGGGGGATTATTGTCATTGCGAGCTCGTGATTACTACGAAGCCTGTCGAAGTTATGGATGTTGTCAAAGATATATATCAGAATGCACAAAAAGGCGTGTACCCGCCTGACGATTGTATTCGCATCATCTCTCAAATCGAAATCTATTTTTTCGACACTGCCTTTAGAAAACACGCACAGTCTACTGAAACGTTAACTCTGTCATTTTCGCAGATTTTGGGCCAGCGCGCATCTGTGCGCGTGTTAAAGGAGAAAGCGCTGGACAACTGGTATAAGATACCCGAAGAATCCGACAATTTCGGCACGCTAGTGCCAACAACGTTTGACGTATCCGAAGCACAGCAAAAAGATACTCTGACATTTGCTATAGAATCCTTGGGCAAAGATTACGACACATCTGGTGCTTTGTGTTCTTGGTTACCGTTTGCGTCTAATGCACGTGACAAAGATTGCGAAACATACTTTTGCTCAGAATTTGTAGCCACGGCTTTCCAACGAATTGGATTCTTAGACTCGTTAGACGCAAAAAGGACAACGCCGAACTCACTGTACTCAGTTTTAACATTGTAAATTCAAACGTTGGAAGGCGCTTGAAACAGGCAACCATACAAAGTATAAATACATGTCGTTTATAAAAGACACATGGAAGACATAGAATCGAAGGAAGTACTTATCTCAGATGACCCTACTGTACACACCCCTCTCAAACTCTGCTCAATTGTATTCAGGCTTCATAAAAACAAACTTGCTTTGCGCGAACTCGTCAAATTTGCAGCAGCTATTCTGTCTATACAATTTATATGTGCCATAGCCATAGCATTCATGCGACCAACGATCACAGGCGTACCTCAGGGACGATGGCTGCCAATCATCGGACTCATGCCTGTAACCATTCTTTATGTCTTCACGTACGCAAACATCATCACAGGACCGTGGGGGTCAGAATCTTCGCGTTTTTGGTGTGATGTCCGAATTATGTACGTAAGAGGATTCAATACTATTCGTACGGTTCTGAATATGCTTTCGAACTCTGCGTTTATCATGTTTTTGTCAGTTCTCTGTGGAAACACAAACACTCTATCTTTTTGCTTGATATTGATAGTGACTGTACTGTCGGAATGGCATTTAGGATTGGCCGAAAACGTGAATCAATACGACGTCAAAGCCTTTGACAAATTTATGGACGGCGATATATTATGTCTTGAAACTTTGCACTCTTACCAAATGCAACATCAGCGCGAAAGGGTCCAATGGATGTCTTTTGTATTTTCGCTCGCGATCCAATGCTATCTATTCACGTGCATATTAGCAACCGCGAACACTGAAATACACATTTTGACTTTTCAAACGCCAATTGCGATATCAATTGTAATATACACATGCCTGCTACCGCCCATTACGGCCTTCATGTTTCTCAAAAATGCAATCACATTCAGCGAACTCGAATTGTACAGAGTCATACTAGACATTGTGTTTCCACTTCTCATCGTTTCATTTTCGCTTGTGTAACTCACATGCGAATATTTAAATAGAGGCGCTCTCAGCAAAACAAATGATTGAGGCACTACCAGCAGAATTGCAACTCACTGTGACCAACCTCGGTTCGCCACAACTCATACGTCAATTCTGTGCCAACTACAAATTCAATCCATCGGCACTTGAACATTTCTCAGTGCAAGAACTCGTTTCAGACCCCCAACTATGGTATATTGGCACTGAAGATGCAAAAGAACGAAAAATGTGGCTAGACGACGCATATCCCAAGGATATCCAAGCAGCAGAAGAAATAGAAGACTCCATGCTGCAATGCGGAAAGTGTAAACAACACAAGGTGGATTACTACCAAAAGCAAACGCGAGGTGCCGACGAACCCATGACTGTATTCTGTCATTGCCTTAATTGTGGGGCGCGCTGGCGCCAGTAGCACAGGCTAGCGGGACACCAGCAGGTGTATTTTGCGAAACCCGCTCGCCCTCGGCGTCGACGCACCAACATGCGCCCGTAGACCCCCAACACTGTTTCGGATGCCACGCACCATTGTCCTGGCATTGGGGACGATACGACCCAATCAAGTACATAGTGTTTTGAGGGCATGGTATAGCCAGTGTTACAGAAAATAGAATCCAGAGGAATCGCATAAAACAATTATTAAAGCTTTTTATTTATACTGTAGATGAGCTGTTGGAGTAGTGTTTGTATTCCCTTTGTATTCATAGCCAGATGTTTTGTCAGTTACACACCATGTTGCTTTAAATCGCGCGCCAAGATGACAGAGCCGTTTGACGTTCAATTGAAACTGAATGCCAATCGGAAAGGTGGCTACTTTACCGACTATTTTGCCACGCACACGTCTACAAGAGACACATTCTACACTTTTCTGGCCCTTGGAATGCGACAACGAGATACCAAACCACAATTGAAATACGTGCAGAAATTGGCTAGGCACATGACGGCGCGAGGTCAAGTGCCGACAGAATTCTTAGCTTCGTGGTACTCTGAGGAAACACCCATATATGCAAAACGAAACCGAACAGTGATTGACGCCAACATGTTCTTTATCATCATGGCCTGGGAATGTTGTGTCAACCACGAAGACTCGGTTGAAAAGTTGTACCTGACTTGTCAAAGGGCATTTGAATGGTTACAAACCTACGTATGCACACACACTATATACGAACCCGTAGGTGTGTCGTGGGAGTACACGCGGAAACATGCGGGATATCTGCTATTGTCCAATGTCATTATGATTCGAACCATACGATGTATGGAAATGCTCGCGTGTACGTTCAGAGACGAGAGGCAAGAACACCGTTTCAAAATCAGATACGACGAAGCAATCGCCAAATGGGTTCCGGAGATTTACAAGTCGCAAGAAACCCTGCCACGCATTCTCTCAGTGCACTGGAACCTCGTGCCGCGCGATTTCATCGTGTCGTTCAATCAAGAATTACAATGTCCGTACGTGCCCCTCAGGACGGCAGGCCCAGTCAAAGACGTCGCAACGTGGAATGCGTGGGTCTACGGGCGCGACGATTTGCACACAGAAATCATTTGGCCTTGGATCGGATTCTTTTGGATTTGTGTTCTCGTACAGCACAGCCGAAGGAAAATCGCACAGGGGTGGTGGACGGCCTACATGGAGTACCATCAGTTCCCGACGTTGCACGACATTTACTCGAAAGAGACGCGCCTGCCTGTACGACGAGCCTTTTTAAAAGGCATGCCTTCGCATTCGTTGACGCTGTCGATGCACATGGCCGCACACCAATTGTTACATGGTACGCCGGTTTGACACCATACACAAAGATTAACCATATGTGATATTTAAAACACATCCATTCAATAATGACTGCCACACATGTCTCTCGAATGGACGACCGGCGAGCAATTGGGCAAAGACGGCAAGGAGGGCATCACGTACATTGGCACACTCAAACGCCGTTTCAAGGGTTCCGTGCTCGACATGCCCGTGCAGCTTCGCAAGGGCGCGCGCGTCGCCGTCAAAACGTTTCGGGCCAAAAAGTCGGTCGCGCGCATTGAAAAGGAAGCGACCTTGCAGCAAAAGTGTGCCAAGGCCGGTATTTCGCCCCAAGTGTACGGCATTGACGGTGATAAAAAGTGCATCGTTATGCAAATGCTGGCGTCGTTGCCCGTCGAAACGTATCGCGAGCAAGAGCTTCCAGAGGACTTGCAGTATCAGATTTGCGCGTTGATGCATCGGCTGGACGATGCCAAAGTCCTGCACAACGATATGAACGCGCACAACGTCATGCTCGATGAGTCGGGCCGTCCGTACATGATTGATTTTGGTCTTGCCAAACCGATTACGGTCGCGGTTACGAAAAAATTCGGCGACGCACCGAATATCAAGGTGACGCTTTGGGGACTGGTGCGCGGGTTTAAGCGTTGTAAAGTACAGTGTCCAATCATGGAACAGTGTTTAAAGGCAAAGGACATGTCATCGTATTTCGACAGGGGAGAATCGTTGTTTATGGCCAGTGGTCATCGGCGTAAAAGAAGAAAACGTTAATTAACTATATAAAGTTTAGTGTTTCGTGTAGTATTGATGTGGGTGGAGTATGCGTCGGTCGTTGAGGATGGGTCGTTAAATGGTCTGGTGTGTCACGAAAGTATATCTGAGTGTCCTGATAATGTTGTTTATGATATTTTGACAATGTCTGCAGGTCGGGGTCATCCTAAACACGGCGGTGACAAAGGTGTTGGTGTGGCTGGCGAAGACGTGTATGGTCATACTGGCCAGAGCATTTATGTGGCGGATGGTCATGGAAGAGATGGTCTTTCTGCTGCAGTGAAGGCTGCCGCTGTTGTTGGCCGTCTTGAGGAAGCTGTCTCAGCAAAAAAGTTATTGCTTAGCCCTAATAAGCAGGCGTGCGAATTGCGTTCCATACTGGTGGAGCATATGCGTCGAAGCGAGTTCCAAAATTCTGGCGCTACATTTACGCAGATGATTTTAATATCATCTGGTGGACGTCGCTGGGCAGTGACTGTGAATATAGGCGATAGTGAAGCATTGTTGGTGTACCGACACAAGGTGGTTGTTTGTTCTGTGGCGCATGTATGGGAGAATCAATTGATGTATCAGCGTTACGTTTTGCATAGTCGAGTTGTAAAGCCGGTGTGTTATAATCGTTGGAACGCTAGCGATTATCAAGTGTGTGATCCGTGTGGCGGCCACCGGCCTATTTTACTGTACGACGTCGATGCAAGTAGACGCGTGACCGTGAACGAGTCAAATGTCGAATGGGTTTCTGGGTTGTGGCAACGCCGTGATCGTCCAGATATAGAGTTCGGTACTCAATCGGTGCGCATGCATGCTTCACGTCATGAGAATTGGGGTTCGTGTGTGATGGTGGGTGGACGTGCTCGTGGCCAGGTGATGTCGACGTACGGCGATCTGGAACAGCGTCGTCTGACTGGAATGCCGTTTGAGATGGTGCATGTGTATGTTCACGAAATACCATGTAACGAAGATGTTTTAGCATTGGTGCAGTCGGATGGAGTATCAAATAGTCGTAGTATCCATAGCTGTGGCCTGATGGCTTGGTGCCAGAGAAACGCGGACCAGTATTTGGACACGGTGGAGGACCCACGCGATGATCTATCTGTTGGCATGGCGTATTTTCAAACGGTAGGTCGGTGAATATTCGCTGTAGGTCTGGTATATGTATTGTGATCACGATGTGATTCTGCGCGCGTTGCGAATGAGGATTCCATGTCAAGAGACGTGAGGCAAGCACGGCATGATTCGCATTGCTTTGCGGCTGTTAGTGAGGCGGCAACTCTGTGCTTTTGCGATTTGACTGTAACGTTTTGTGATACTTCGGTGTCTTTTATATTTGCGTTTGTCCATGTAACGACACCAGCAAAACATACTGCGCTCACAACAATGGGTGTCCATCTAAATGTATAAGGAAATCTGTGTTGACATCGAATAGACCAGAGCGTCATCGCCTCTAGCAACACTGTCAATGCGATCCACGCGTATGCTCTTCTCATCCATATGCTTGCGTGTCGGCCCTGTATGCTTTTCGAAAAATTGTGCTCTGTCATATATTCTGCGTATAGAGTCGCCGTGGTCCATATCCACGGCCCACTGTACACTATTTGGATGATAATGGCAACAATTAGAAGAATCCTGTTGTGTTTGTGCGCATAGATTGAGAGGATGGCAAATGGCAAAACGAGACCAAACTGATACAGAGTTTCCAATTGTAGCATGGACCATGAAGCGATGATACAGCAAACCACAAAAGTTCTATATTTTTGAGCATTATGCCAGGTGTCAACAGTGATGCCAATATCTCCGTGTTCCGCGGCACAGAACTGAATGCCGGTCGATATCATGAAAATCATGGACCAATACATATCGTCCCAGAGTGTGATGTGCTGCCATGACATACATGTTGCGATAGCCATGATCATGGGCATTGTAAGGGCACATTGTGTCCATACGGCGTGCTTTCTCCACATTGAATAAAAAGAAACAAACTTATATATTCGTTTTAGGGTATAAAATCCATCCAATAAGGTATAGGCTAATGGCTGCTGCGTCTTGCCATTCAAAAATATCATCTCTGCGTATGATGTCGGCGAGCAGGGTGGCAATGGGATGTACACATTCGAAAACGGCGATCGCGTCAGCGCTCATGACCGTGGATAATCTGGCAATCACCCAATATTTGCACGCGACGCAAGTTCCGCCGGCAATAACAATGGCGAACCATGCGTCTATTTTGTAAATGTATGCAGCGGCCAAGTGTTGTGGGTTCCATATAATCATGCCTCCGAACATAATAATGACTCCTATAAAGACACCTCTGGCGATGTGTGCAATGTGTTCTCTCTCAATGTTCGATAGCATGACGAACCATTCTGTGATGCAAACAACGTGTATGATAGAAGAGAGGAAGGCAATCCATACCATCCAAAGGTCTTGTTTCCAAGATACTCCTGACCAAATAAATATTGTGCCGAGCATGCAAACGATTAATGCGCTGCATCGTTGAATATCAAAAGGTGCGCCAATTCGCAATGCCACAAAAAGAGGAATGAATGGCTGAAAAGACACTGTGACCCTATATCCAGTCCACAGAACAGATATAGAATACATGATGGATGGCAATACCCAACCAATGATGCTGAATTTCAGCCACCAACCTATTGTGTGTGTCAACGTTATGTGCTGTGCTTTTGTGACCATCCCCAAAAAAATGGCAATAATCGACATCCTAAACCACAGCATATGTACGAGCGATGCATCTGGGTCGTTGTGAAGCAACCACACTAAAATGTTGTCCCAACACGCGTGACCAATGGCCGACAACAGTAGGGCCAGACCTATCATCTTATAGCGCAAATGGCGATTATATACTATATAGGGTTAACCAACTTTTTTTGTGAATGTACTGGCAGGGAAAGGATGCTGTCCGAACAAGATTTGATGTAATTCGAACAATTGCTTCGGTCGTCACTGCTGTGTGTTTGTTTGCATTGACTATAGGGTTTTTCGCCGCTGGTGCGTACACTGTAAACACTGTAACACAATTGCAGTCCACATATCACCCTGAGAGATTAGGATCAATTATATCCGATGCGTCAGATACAATGAAGACCATTCATCAAACGACAACCATGTTAAAGTCGTCGAGAGGTGATGTAGATCTTCTTGAGGAATTTCACGAGATGATTGTGACGGTGAAGGACTTGGCAACTTCCTTAAAAGAGCTACATGTTGACCAGTTCATACAAGAGTCTTCCTCCTGGCGAGACATGTCTGAACATTTTATTGACGGTCTCAAACATACACTCATAGATGAAAGTAAAAATTAAGTTGCTTCAATATACCACAAATCTAGGAACAACTCCCATACTAAATCGCCCATTGACGTTTTGTCTATGCGAGTCTTCCACATAGCACCAATCCAATTCAGATTCGTTTCGTTCAGGTTGACATCCGTTGTAAGTGCATCATACACTAAGAAAAAACGTTTCAACATTTGCATCCAATTGAGCGCATTTGATAAATCGACAGTTTGAGTCGCAGTTGCTCTCGCATCGCCATGCGCGATATGGCTGTAAGATGCATTTTGCTCCTCAGAACCAGGAGGGCTAGAATATCTTTCAAAATATGTGTCTATTGTGACGCCACATTGTCGATACACCTCAAAAACAGCTTTGTTACGCAAATCGGTGAGGCGCACATTTGTTAATAATGATGTGCCACAATACTCTTTGACAATCGACGCTGCTCTCGTTCTGGCAGAACCACTCAACTTTGGCGCATTTTCAATTGCCAGATACAATACCCTCTCATTTAAGTTCTTATTAGCCTCCAATTCCCGTGGAAATTCTTGCTCCAGCGCTTGCAAAAAAAAATGTTGCAAAATGTTCTTTGGGTCAGTGCAAGTCAGGGTTGACAAACTATTCTTGAGCTTTAACACTTGGTCCATCCATGTGTTATGCTCATCGCGACAATTCATTACTCTAATACTGTAATTGAGGTATATATTCAATATTTTAATAAACGTGGATTTAAGGACGATGGCTGAATTAGGAAAAGAGCTCGTACCGGAACACGAGTGTTATATTTGCCTCGAACAATGCACCACGAAATCGCCTTGCAATTGTAATGTATACGTACATAAAAAATGTCTCGATATGTGGCTACAGGTGATGCCAAACGGACCACATAATCATTGCACACAATGTTTGGCCATGATTACGTTGACAGTGGATGCAAAAAAGCATCGTAAACGATACTGGTGCTGTCATTGCTAACGCAAAAACTCTATATAAGAAACAATACATGTACATAACAAAAAATGTTTCGCCTTATATTACTATCCATAGTCTTTTGTATCTCGCAAGCCTTTTGCGAAATATCCCACGACCAAGTTTGGTCTTGCATGTTGCAAGATGCGTGTGTAAACAAATACCAATTGCATTCGGCCATACGATCTGGTGGCAAGTCGCTTAGGCGCCAATTTCTCATGGCCGTAGAAGGATCCAAATACCACAAGTTGTTTGACGACTGCGACAGTGATAAAAACGGCTGTCTGTCTCTAACTGACATAGTCTCGGCGGGCGATTCGTGTCAAAGGTCTTGCATTTGGCGCCAAACCATGCACGATCTACTATGTTAATTCTGAACGACACAACGGACAAGTTGTCGATCGTTGGAACCACTCTGAAATGCAGGCTTTGTGGAACACGTGCGCACAAGGAAGGTATTGCAAATCATCTGTCATAATCATATCCATACACACCGAGCATGTTTGCCCTGATGGTCGATTTGGAATTGCGCTTCGACTCCCACGATGTCGAGTCATCGCAAACGTTGTCGACGGATTCGGCACCGGCGTCGACACTTGCATCTGGGCCGATGGTGCTCGTCGAGAAGGCAGTCGCAAACGATGTTCTTGTAAGTTCAAACGATGTTCTTGAAACGCATGCACTGCTGTGTGCAACACATGATGTCGAATATCATTCTCGCGAATCGTGACAGAACGGGTCTGATGATCCACCACAATCAACACAGACCGCCCTGCCGAACGAGGCCCCGCTAAGAAAGCAGACACAACTGACATCAAGTTGTACGGAGGATCATGAATTATACAATGTTGTCGCAACTGCGAATACAAGTTCGACACAGACGCGGCAAACGCAAGGTTACATTCCAACTCCGACCGCATTTCAATTCGACAAAGTCGGCTTAAATATTATCATTCACTTCTCAAAAACTTCTAACGCTAAACAAAAATAACTCGTATAAATATGACGATTCCGTGTTCAGAACTCGTTGATGGCAGCGTTTAGACAGCATATTTTATTAGGTAATGCTTCGACGGAAGATTTACAATGTTTTCAAGGGATTCTATTGACAAATAATACAATAGGCGTTCAGGTATCTAAAAAAGTGTCACGTTCTAAGAGATCTACTACATATTTGCTTAGATTAGATAGCGCCTTGACGATATATGATGACATTGATATAACTGTGCTTTCGTACAGTCCGCGCATAAATATCTTGAACGGGTTTAAAAATAGGTTCAAGGTAGTAGCGAACGAGTTTAAACATAATGAAACCGATGACATTCCCCTCCCCGTGGGACGTATGTTGAAACCAATCATGTGGGACGCGGGCGATGCGAAGCAATTTGGTGTCGAGATACAACCATTTAGTCTAGACGATGAAGAAGAAATCGAGGCTTTCCATCTGTACTTTGGTAAATTTATGCGGGATACATCAACCGATACCTGGCACACAAACGACGTCACACATTGGCAGATGTTCGAAGAGATCCACTCGGCATGGTGTCGAGAAAACAGTCTATGGTCACAGGAAAACTCGCCTGGTAGAGAGGAAAAGAGATCATAAATATTATCATTCACTTCTCAAAAACTTTGCATACATATCAGAGATCAGAGGCTTGAGCTTTGGCAGCGTAGACACTTCCTGACCGATGATAACTCCACAAACTAAACTTAAAAAAATTAGTAACATTTTATTTATCAAATTCATATTTATACGTTATTTACGCATTTGAGGGCATGTCGCCAGTAAAAACAGGAGCGATCGTTTCGTCAGTTTCAACTGTGCTTTCTACTTCGACGTTGCGAGTACTCCACCAAGTTTCGAGCTGTCTTTGCACAGAAGGCAATGGCAATTGCTGCCCCATCCAGACTCCCAGTGCCCACCCAAACAAAAACTCCAACATATGTGCTGCTTCGCACAGGTTATATATTGCGTGACGGCCAACATATTACGGATTTACTAATGACTCTTTTATGATCTTAAATCTGGCCCCATATGGCAATACATTTTTAAGCCAGTCGTCGCCGCAGCTCCGATATTTCTCTACCAATTGTTTGACGTTATGTATGTTGACTGCGGCGAGCGCTCCAGCTGTCTTGGGTCCAATGCCTTTTAGATTTTGCACAGAACGCAAAGTTGACTTGATGATTCTACTTCGGCCGACACGGAAGGGCCGCCGCTGTTCACTGTTGCGAGGTTTGCCAAGCGGCACCTGAAAGGTCAGGTCCATTGTTTTTTTGTTCCCGCGTATCGGCCCTCGAGCTCGCGATCTTCCCTGGCCTTTGGAATCAACGAGCGATGACTCCGCCGCGGCCATGCGCAGGGGTCGCACTTGACTTTTCTCGGCCTCGTCGCTTGCATGACTCCGCACAACATGTCGGCACAATGTTGCCAACGCAATTGCATCATCTATGGCCACGTGCGCATTGTACCTTTTATTGAATAAAGTTTCATACAACACAGGTTGGGAATATGACTTGTGGCCCGGAATATGTTTCCGAAACAATTTCAATGTGTCAATTGTTTTCAAATTCTTGATGAGTGGCACACAATGCCTCTCAGAACATCCTTCGAGCACTTTAAAGTCAAAACTATTCCCATTATGGGCTAGCCAACAATGAATGCTGTGCTTTTCCGTAAACTTTAACAGTCCCTCTAATGCAACCTTTTCAGACACGAACATCGGACCAGATGCCGGCTCGTTATGCCAACGAACGAAATCCTTTGCTCTTTGATTCACTTGACGAGCCAGCCAAACCTCGGGCTCTTCCTCAACGGAAAACATATGGCGTGTTAAAGAGTGGCGCTTGACCAAGACTTTGGACCAAAAGTTGATAGTTCGAGTCGGGTGCTGATACATGCCTGTCAAAGTCTGGAAAAGTTCGGCTGTGGAACTTATAGCCGTATGGGTCTGAATTGGATATACAAGTGCCTGATACTTGACTGTTGGATTTTGCCAGTCGACAGCGCCAATCTCGAGAATCCTGGTCTCGAATCGTTTCTTGCCAGGGGGGCGCACATGATCTGGGATTTTCGACGAAATTGTTGTTTCCAAATCGACGCAAATGCCATTTGGAATTGTCATTTGAATTAGTGAAACGGTTTAAATACAAAGATTCGCGAAATAATTTTCGGAACGGCAACCATTGGTGCAACATAGTTAACAAAACGAAGAGTCGTTTTTATATATCAATTTTTAGTCTAAAACAAATGTTTACGTGGTGCTTCCTGCTGGTGTTTGTAGAAGGAATATTTTGTTATATTTAAGAAGACTCTGTCAGTCTGCATGAGCGCGAAAGGGACATCCAGTTTTCACCAGCATGTTATAGACACTGGGGGTGTTTGTTGCATCTGCTTGGACCCTTTAGACACGTGGACGGGCTTCGTGCGGCTTACGTGCTGTGGTAAGCGCATTCACGAACACTGTTATAACGAACTGCAGGGCAGCATATCGCATAATAAGTGTCCAATGTGCAGAGAGACCATGGCTAAAACCCTCGAAGAGATTCATGCGTGTAGTCTCAGATGGGCTGCGAGCGGCAAGGCATGGGCTATGTACCAGGTTGGCGAGAATTTTTATCTAGGTCGTGGGGTTGCACAAGAACAAAGGATGGCACAGCTATGGTTCAGAAAGGCGGCAGAGAAGGGGTCCCCATACGCTCAGTTCAGTCTCGGTCTAATGTATGCCAGGGGTGAGGGCGGGCTCTCTGTGGACATCGTGGAAGCGCTGGTCTGGCTTAAAAAGGCGGCATTGCACGGACATCCCAAAGCGAAGGTTCTTCTCGACAGCATGTCATGATCCATGTATTTCGTGTTTCCACCACAATTGAATCATCCTGGCTGTACCGTGTACGACTTCCGTTTTGGTCCACAAAGGACCGTAATAATGTTTCGACTCACAATGCTTCAGACCGAACATTTTCCGCCTGTCATGTGCGCTGTAGTACCGGCATTTAGTACACGGTACTATGAGAGAGCAAAGAAACTGCTCGTCAGCGCCTTGATCGTCTTCGTCACTTGCATCGTAGAATTCGTCCATCGTTTTTAATGCCATCTACGATGGTAAATGAAATATAATGTATGTTCAATAATTGTGCCTTTTATCTATGCTCATTTAGTTTTTCGTTTCGGCTTGTTCTACTTTGGGGTCTGGCGTTGGTTTAGGACGTCGCGTGTACAAATACGTGGAGACTGCGATTGTGCAGGTTATAGCAACGGCGGCAATAATATACTTTGTTTGAGTCGTGGTCATATTTTTGATGTCCGCCAGGATCTATTTATACTGGCATTATTTACATATGCCGCCATAGAAAACAAAGACAAAACAGATGACTGGCATGATCATGAACATGAACATAAGAGTTTTAAAAGGCAACCACGTGCATCTTCGACAGCATCTGAATTTGGCCGACTCGTGCGTTTTCTGTTGCACCATGATGAGGTTCTCTCTGTAGGTGACAAACAAGTTGTCGTAAATATCCTCGGCGACACCTGGAAGGAACGAGAAGTATGTTCTTTGGAATTCGTTGTCCATGTCCATGAGCCACTCCATGACAAGCGTATTGCAGAACATGTTGATAAAATCAGGCTCTGTGAATATGACCCATAAATTTGTGAGGTAGACTAGTAGGTTGAAGCCGTATTCCATGAGTGTGTCGACAATGACAAGGTACGAAGTCGTGGGTATCATTTTTTTGCGTCTGGTTCGGTCAACGATATTGTCCCAAATGAAAAAAGATTTAATGAAGTAAAATAGCGCGACGGCGGCCATCATGATTTTTTCTTGAAGAGGTGCACGGTTTGGGCAAATGCCGCCATCGTATATTCGAACTTGGTGTGAAATGATGGCGGCATACATGAGCCATTGAGTGACGAAAACAAGGACTGGCAGCGCAAACAGAAAGCTAAATATGTGTGAGCAGTACGCTCTGTTGCTTTTTTTCATTGCCCTGTTTTGGTGACCCGTCGTCCAATGGTAGTGAAAAAGACTGAACATACCGAATTTAGGGTCGGACAGGACTGATTCTGTTTTCTCGTCGGTAGGGACAGTATCCTCTTCGATTTGATCAACTTTGGGCGTCGCGCATTCTGGCAATACTTTCTTCTCGGTGTTTGGTCCTGTAAACGTGTCCCCACCTAGCGAATTGCGTACGCCTTCGCGCAAGAACCCAACAGTGGACATGTTTGCACGCGCTCCGCTAGTAACCCATATATTAAAGTACACGTATGTGTTGAATAAGTTTAAAGCAACGAATTTATATAAATTTATGATGTGTATTTTAGTTTCCGATGGAGCACCTGTCGCCAAACACAAAGTAGTTAAGTGCGTTGAACCCGATAGTGTCGAGAATCCCGGCAATGAGACCGACCAGCGCGATGGATCTGGGGTTGTAATCTGAGTAGAAAACATTGTTCTCGACATTCGCCTCGAACTGCGCATCGGTCTCCTCGGCCATGGCGAACCATCCAACGAGACCCGCGAACAGACCGACTTGGATGATGGAAAGAAACGGCTCGAGCATGAAATGCAGCTTGGTGCCACATCCAGTGCGTTTATCCGTGGCAACCCCAATCTCGTGGATGCCGTGGTTGAGCAATGACCACACAAACGACAAACCACTAACCACGACAACGGCAACTGCGATGTTGAACAAATTGTTGTTCTGGATTTCCTGATCGGTATCAGCGACAAGAGCAACACACTCTGGCTCAGTGCGAGCCGGGGTCGTCGCAGTAGCACCGTTCAGTTGGCACTTGAGGTAGCGAGGCTCATCATCAGTTCCGACAGGGGCATTGAGAGCGGCAAGCAGAAGCGCGCCGAGGAGAGTCATGGTACCGTAAAGAACATTAAGGTAGATGACGCGAAACATAGGACCGTGACCATTATCAAGAAGACCCATGGATATTTAACTGACAAGAGTGGCATTTATATAGCGTCTTTTTATAAATTGGTTCATCCCCTGAATTTACCGGGAAAAGCCACACACTAAGTTTGTTTCAATATCCCGCAGTACACTCCGAATGTGAACAATGCCCTCGTCCCACCCCTCCATATTTTCCAGACTCTGTATGACTTTGTTGGTACCATAAAATGGATGAGACGCCACAGAGTCGTCACGAATGTTGTGAGCCAGAGTTATGCATGTCACGCCCTCTACATTCACATCCACAAAACCAGGCTCCAACAGAAAGCTGTAAACTTCCGACTCGTTTTGAATGTTTCCAGATCCGAGATGTTTAGGAAACCCCCAAGTGTCATTGATCATGACTGGATGCCAAGGAGTAACGTGCAGGTGACCGACTTCGACCAATGGTTCGACAGATACAGACTTGACCACACAAATAACGCGGGCATCCCCCTTTGAAGTCTTGACGACGTCGCCCTTGCGAATGTTCTCACATGTCTTGAGATCCCCACTTGCCAATAAAACACGACAGTAAGCTGCAAAGCATGGGGCCGACGCAGAGTTGTACGATTCCATTCTTTGAGGTGCCGGCGTGACTTGGCACCCCGCCGACCGAAAGCGATACACGACACGTTCGCGATGTGTCGGCGTCGGCGCTGGCAGCTCGTTGAACGCAGAGTCGAGTTTGTCTCTGGTTGCGTGAAAGGTGGCACCACCGTACTCTTGAATCCCCTTGTCGAGAAAGTTGTTGCACTGTTGCGTCCAATGTGCCAGGGCCAGAGACGGCAAGTAGTGTCGGCCCCACTTGCGATAATTTTCGGGCATGACGGCCTCGCGAACCTGACCGTTCAAATCTTCTTGCAGCTTTGGGTCTGTCACCGCTGCCATAAGACCGTTCAAGTACGTGTTGGCCTGCTCGGGGTTCATGCGTGCGATGCCGTGGCACTGGAAGATGCCCATGGACGCGACTTGTCGATCTGGTGGAGCAGGCGGTCTCGTTCCAAACGCTGTCATCGCGATGCCGGGACAGGTTACCGAAACCGGCTGGTCACACTCGATGAAGATGTCTCGCGTTTGTCCCTTCGTAATGCGACCCAGAGGCAATATGTATCCCCAATTGGTCTTGACGATTTCTGGCATTTGAATGGTCCCGTCCGTCTCGATGGACAACGTTATGGCGCGGTCCACAGACGTGCATAAATTCGCCATGGCATGCACAAACACAGTACCGAGTGTGCCAATATCGGGGATGAACGAATACGAACCCTGTGTGGAACGCGAAAGTTCGACCAGTAGCTCGGAATCGAGGTTGTAGCCGAAGCCGTAGGTATTGACAACGATGTTTTCACGGCCGTCCATGGCGTTTTTGAGCATGGCGACCTCGCCGCGCGGTGGACGATAATTCGGCTGGCCGTCAGTCAGGAGAAAGATAGTACCACCATTTGCCAATTGCTCAAGGCCAAGTTCGAGGCCTGCCCAAATGTTCGTTCCGCCATTCGGACCAATGCCGGCAAGGGCGACTTCGAGTTGAGCCTTGCCGCCCGCGTCCATTTTGCGCAGTGGCATGACCACGCGCGCGTCCGTCGAAAATGTCACGATGGCTGCACTGTCTTGTGGTCGGAGTCCGCACGCGCACGTACGAATACCGTGCTTGGTCACGTCCATAATGGAAAAGCCGTCCTGTTCGCCAGTGGCAGCGCCGACCTCTTCATTCATGGAACCGGACGTGTCCACTACGAATACGACGCTTTGTGGGCCTGCCTCGCCGTCGTCCGAGTGTAAAGCCACGTGCGTGAGATTATCATTATCATTATCATGGACGTCGAAGGAAATCGTATCGGGAACTGCGGCTACCTCAGATACTGAACCAAGCCCATCAATAATGCTTTTGATTGCATAGTTTGGAATCAGTTCATCGATACGAATGAATTGCCTAGTCATAGGAGACTTGCCATTCATAATAATTGCCCGTTCAATGGCAGCGCGCTCATACGTATGTCCATCGGGAGCAATCACTGGATCCACCATCATACATTGCGTAATAGGACACATCAATGACACGCTATTCACGCTTAGGGAAGACATCGAATTACTCTACTCGTATATATGCTTAGTTATACTCAAAATCACATATTAATAAATTATATGTTATCTCTATATATATGTTTATGTATATCTTCAATATATTGACCATGTTGTACTACAGAAGTTTTCAGCAATTCGTGGCCGGACATAAGCTCGTCGACCTTGTCTGTCGTTTCTGTTAACGTCGATTCCAATTCCATAAGGTACGGGTCCAATTTTTCAATGGACGCAATGCTCAAGTCCACCGACTCGATTTTGCTGTCAATCGAATGAATTTTGGCCAATGTACTGTCTTTTACACTCTCTAATCGCAGTTCCGTTGCCGAAGCAGCAATATTCAGCTCTGACAGGGTTTCTTCAAGCCTCGTAATTTGCTGTTTCATAACTAGTATTTGCACAGCTAAAACAAGTGCGACGACGACGGGTCCTACGTACTTTATCTGGAACATAGCCTTTATTTTCATCCAACCTGTTATCAAGACCACAGGTACTTAAATACGAACTTCGTCAGAACATCTAAATTTAAATGTCACGTCAGCGATTTAAATCTGATTCGCGTGATTTAAACACATCGTTACAGACCATGCCTAGTCGCAAGAAGAAGTCCGCGGCATGGAAGAAGCTTCGTTCAGCGGCGTTAAAGGGTCCCAAAAGGATCAGGACGGCCCGGCGACGCCGCAGCGGCGATAAAGACCCCCTGACAGACCCTGGAACGCGGCGGAATGTGTCTGTAACGATTGACTCTGGATACGCAGCCGGCACACTCGTGGTGACAATGTTTGTTGATGCTTTTGAGCAACTGCGTTTGAAAAAGGGGAAAAAGTATTCCATGGCACACGACCATCTAACGAGGGCCGGGAGGTGTTTGAAGCCTTTATTCAAAGCCGCGAGCCACAACGATTACATTTTGAGGCGTTTCCAGGAACGTAAGCTTTCGAATTGCGTTGGGAGATGTCTGGTTCAGTACGGCATCGCTGTGGGTGATACCGATGCCAGCATTCACATCACTTATAGCGAACAAGAAAAAAAGAGGCGCGAACAGATTGATAAGCATGTTCAAACCTTGTTTTCAAGATACAGCTAATGCGACACATATGCGATATCCTAAATACGCGACTATATATGAATAGAAATGAAATATAAATCATACAATGGATCTATTCTTCGAGTTACCAAAGACTGTCCAGGAGAGTACATTTTCTTTTACTGATGGTAATACTGATTCCCTGAAGCAATATGTTGCACGCTTGTCAGTGTCAATGGCCGTGTGTAGGGAGTCCATCGAGGATATATCACGTTTCGGGTTGTCAAAGCTTCCACTCGCAACAGTCCAGTTCCAGTGTATTCATAACCCGTATTTGCATTGGCACAGGCATGATTCAAAGGCGAGATTTTCTAGGAAGTGTATTGGCGACACATTGCAAGTCCAAATCGTTCCCAAGGGCCAATTGAAATTGACTTTGAATCCAGAAGTTGCGTATATTGTTGATGGCTTTCGTACGAATGGCGCGTATGCATCCGTATGCACCCTTGTCGTTTACCAGAAGACTCTGTCAGTCGTAAAGATGATGGACTTTGACGAATTCGATTGGTTCGAGTTGGTTACCCAGGCTTACCTTTATGAGAAGTGTAAGAGTTCCGCCTTCGTTCGCGTGCCTCGGATTTTATTTATGCAACGTTCCAAGTCTTACGGTACATATGTGTGCATGGAACGCGCGAGTGGCAAACCGATACACGCATACAACGGTATTCGACTCTATGCGGCCCTGGCACACGCTATGAAAGCTTTGTATCAGCTCCAAAAGGATGTGCATTTTATGCATCGTGACTTGAGCGGCCAAAACATTTACTATGATGCGTCAAGCCATGTAATCACATTCATAGACTTCGGCATGAGTTGGTTGAACCCAACAAAACACAAAATGCCATGGCAAATGGTAGACGACACATTCTACGACTGGCGTTCGGACACTGAAATAAACAGGTCATTGGACGCGTCGACATTGATTGCGCACACGTCCCTGCAAGATAAATGGATCGCAGAGCTCCACACACAAATGAAAGACGATTACAAAAAAGCCATTGAAATGTCTTCAGACTCATCCGCAAAACAACAGCTTTCGCCGCCAAGGAGAGAAACTCAGTACACAACAATTCGCAAAGGTGGGTGGCATGTTGGCAACGAATTAGAGCCATGGGATGCAGTTCGTTCAGAAGGCGACGGGCCGCATTGGTGGCTGTTTAACATGGCGAAATTTCATGTTCCAGAATGGTTCCCGGAGAATGTTCTCAAAAGACTGCTGCGAAAGCTACCTTTAGATCATTGGTTTTCAATTCGACGACAGTGGGAGACGTCTTTTGACTTGCACATGCCGAAGGACGTAGAAGTTGTACTTTGCGATGGCACCATTGGTACACTTGCTCGTCTTGAACGGAGGATGTGTCATGTTCGTGTAGGCAATAAGATACTTGTGCTAAAACCACATCAATGTAAACAAATTTAATTTTTTGGACGTATTTAAAACAAACTCCATCATTTAAATGGACTTATTCTCTCTTTTGCCGCGTGATGTTCAAACAGGTATATTTAACATTTCCCGAAAATATCTAGAGACAATACACAGAATGGTCACTAGTATGACTCAACCTGACCTCCCACTTGATAATCAAAATAGATTGAAACAACTGTTTAGTACACATTTTATCGAAAATTTGCCAATAAACAAAGTGGATATCGAAGAGATCGACAATCCATTTCAGAAATGGAGACGCTCCCGCCGCCAGAACATGTTCCAACACGGCCATAAACGTCTACGAATCCCATACGGGGCGTTCAAACGTACTTTGAAACAAGATACTGCGTATGCAGTCAGGAAATACTATGAACAAGGCACATACGGACAAGTGTTGAGCTTTGTGGTGTATAATAACAGGGCCGCTGTCATAAAAATTACAGGCGAAGAAAGCGACGACTTTTTTGAGATGGTTACCCAAGCATACTTACACGAGACATGTAAGAAATACGCACACATTCGTGTGCCGGAGATCCTGTTTTTGCAGAGAAAGCAATTTCAAGGCGAATTACGCACGTGTGTCTGTATGGAATTAGCTCGGGGAATGCCACTGGGAAAATTATCGGGGAAGCCTTTATACAAAGCATTGGCTTATGTTATGAAAGCTCTGTACACTTTGCAGGCCGATGTCAACTTTATGCACAGGGACTTGAGTTGTAGTAATGTACTATTTGACGATTCGAACAACAATGTTACGTTTATAGATTTTGGCATGTCGTGCGTTAATCCAGAGTCGAAAGAGGATGCCTGGCAATCTGCTCATAAGGGGCTTATACCTTTAGAGCGTAAAACTACAACCTCAAGATGCACAAATAGGTCGTTAGACTCGTCCTTGCTCATTGCCTCTTTGTCAGATGTCGATGGTTGGTGCCGTCGTCAACATGAGCAAATGAAGATAGACTACAAGGTGGCAATTATGGCGTCAAAAAATGTATCTGCGAAGAAAAAGCTCGGCGAGCCAGTGCATTCGAAGCAGTTTACGCTGATAAAGAAGAACGGCCCATGGTCAGTTGGCAATAATATCAGTGCACGTGGCAGAAATTATTGGTGGGTATTCAACATGACTGAATTTCCGGTCCCTGATTGGTACCCTGAAAATGTTCTGAGGCACATTCTGCCACTGTTGCCCATTACCGATTGGCCTCCCATCAGAAGAAAGTGGCAAAAGACATTTGATAAGATAGTCAAGGGCATAACCATCGTTACTTCAGATGGCGATCAAGGCAAACTTGTAAAATTAGTTCACAAGAAATGTAGAATAGAATTGATGGACGGAGTTATAGATGTGGCTGGTGACGAATGCACAGTGCGAACCATTAGTATGTAACATTTATCATACTTGAGTAATATGATATATTTAAATCGTGCGTATGTGTTCAATCAGTTCCTCGTCATGTCTGTACATCATGCTTCTAATCTGAATCCGAGTAGTGTTACGGTTGCAGTTTCTGACCCGCAATTCTATAAACAGCGAAAAACATTTTGGCAAATGCTGGCTTATCTATTTGCGGACTATCAAGGTCAGAAAGTCCATAACTTTTTGACACCAGATACGTTTCGCAAAATCTGTGTACAGTTGTGTTCGTTGGTAGACGCCGAATCTGACTTTGCTGTGATTGAGAGCAATGCGCAGTTATTATACCATGTCTATTTTCTGTTGTTGCGTAACATTCGCGCCCAAAAAAGCATGACGCTTATGATAACGCAGGAAAAACGTGCGACACTAACTGCGTTATACAATCTTTACAAATGGTTACGCGAACTAAGATCAAAGTCTGTCAATGATGAGAAATGGCCAATGCCACAGTTCGGTGAAGAATGACATGTTGTCAGTTAAAGCGTAGTATAAATATGATTTAAATGAAATAAGTAATGTCGTGGAAATCCGGCGCATGTATTAATTTTGCGAATACTAAAGTTTATGAATACGTTCACCCATCAAATGGACTTCGGGTATTGTTGTGTCCTGTATCTGGCACCCAGGTAACTGGTTACATGCGGGTCGTGCATGCAGGCTCGAAAGAGGAGGCAAATTTTTCGCCAAAAGGCATGGCTCATTTTTTGGAGCATATGTCTTTTCGAATCAATGATGGGAAGATATGGTCGTTGGCAAAGAAAGGCGATGTCATCAATGCTATGACAAACATGGACTCTACCCGTTATTATTTGGTCCATTTACCAGAGCAAACTCCAGAAGTTATTGAGATCGACGCGGCCCGTTTCAAGCAAACGATTGTTCCCGCTGATAAGATACCCATTGAGTCTCATGCCGTCATCAATGAATTGGAAAGGGGTGAACAGGCTGGTAACAAGATGTTCAGCGAAACGTCTTCAACGGCCATTCAAGTTCATCCGTATCACACAAGCACGATTGGCAATCGAACGGGCGTGACACATTCTACGGCAGAAGATATGAGACGGTATAGAGAGAGATATTATGTACCGAATAACGCTACACTTATCTTTGTCGGTAATTTCGATGGCGAATCTGTGCTGAGGAACGTGGAAACCCATTTTGGCAGCATGTTGCCAGGAGACAAGTGTGATCCAGTGCATGCGCCGGAACCGCCTCAGATGGGCAAACGAAGCGTCGAACTCAAGATCGATGCCCCTTGCCCAATGGTTTGCATGGCATTTCGGCAGCCAAAAGGCGCCACTAAAGAAGCGTTGGCTTTGCAGATCATTTCGAAAATGACTTGGCACAACGGTCAGGGGCGAGGCAAAGGACTTATTGACGACAATACGTTACACGACATCGGCACTTATTCTCCCCGCCAAATCGATCCTTATCTGTGGTTTTTCCATGGTACTCAAGAAAACACTTCGCCAGCCATTCGTCTGTCGGTTGAAACCAAAATGCTGGAAACCCTACAAAGCTTTGGCACACACAAAGTTTCGACTGACGAGTTGAGAACTGTCAAGATGAACATGGCTGACGAATGGAATAGAGGCCTCGAATCTGTGACAGACATTATGAATGAACTAGGAAGAGGGGCGGCAACGAATAACTGGAAAGACTTTGCCGATCGCAACATCACGCTGCAACAAATGACCCCCGAAGACATTCAAAAAGTTGCCACAGACGTATTCCAAGACACGCGCATGACTGTGACACACGTCATTCCCACAAAAAAACACCTTGAGCCAATGCCTTCTACCAACATGCTATCGGCAGAATCGTCAGTTGCACCCCATGTCACCAAAGTTCCCAAACCTGGCAACCAAACACTGTGGGAGATTCAAGCCATTTCACCAACAACTCATATACTGCACGTGCCAAATGCGGCGTACGTACGGACAACTCTATCGGCACGGTTTTCGCCTGAAGAACACGACATTGCCACCGTGATGACGTCGTGTATGGGGAAAGGATCCATGCCTTCTGGCATTACGACAACAGACGCCCTCATGGCATTACACACGGAACGTTACTTTCGCCACGACCACGAATTTATGCACATGGCCATGGAGATGCCTCTGTCCACGCCAGGTCTTCAAAAAGCATCCAATATCATGTTTGAACAAGAGTGGAAAAAAACTAAATTTTCTGAAACACTCGTTGAGCAACAGAAACGTCATCTCATCGCTGAACTACATGCCCTAAAAACCGACCAGAGCTTCCAAGCCAAAAAACTCTTCTTAAAAGCTTTATTCGAGCGCACAAAGTACCACATCCCACTAGATGTTCGCGCCGAAAATATTTCCAAACTGACGGCAGACGACGTGCGCGCATTCCATGCAAAATGGATTGCTTCTTCAAATGATACTTATGTAACGATGGTCACACCGACATTAGAAGCAGCATCTACACTTGGAAAAATCTTCCCTGCCAACGAACAGTGTCCACAAACCACACTGGCGTGGACGCCCAATGAGAGAGTGGCGTCTGAACAAAAGCTCGTGCTGCCCGGTTACAGTACAGTGCAGATACTTATGGGCCAAACAACGCGTGTCAAGCCATTGACACGCGATGCGGTGGCACTCCAATGCGCTGCGACTGTGCTCGGAGGAGGCATGCCCGGGAGACTCATGCACACTGTTCGGTCTCTTAGAGGCTTGGGCACTTACGGGATTTACGCTGTCATGCAAACTATAAGCCCGAAAACACCGTGCTTGTTCTGCATTCAAGGGACTTTCAGTCCATCGTCTCTTGACGAGGGATTAGAATGTACAAGGGAGCTCGTGCAAGACTGGGTAGACCACGGCATCACGCCAAGTGAATTCAAAGACGCGAAATCAAACATGCTAGGGTCCAAAACAATTGCGATGGACACCGTCGACAACCTCCACGCCGTTGCATTAAAACATATCCTCGAAGGAAAAGACACCGCCGAGGCCCTGAAGACATTCAAAAACATGTTAAGCGAACTCACTCGAGAAGACGTCAACAATGCCATTCAAACCCACATTGACCCAAAAGCATTTGCCTCTGTAATTGTTGGGCCTGGACAGTGACGAACACAATCCGTCTGACGCTCAGCGATGACGCATGGTAGTATTTAAATGAAAAAAGAACAGACAATGAATTTGTATAACAGTTTATTTTGTATATCTATTGGGATTGGACTGGGTATCGTAGCATCGCGGCTTTTACGATACGAAGAACCCCCGGTGGTGCCGCCACCGCGCGTGAACATAGGCACACAAACAGAAGGACGTCTAACAGACTATGTTGTTGTCGAATACGTATAAAAGACACCCGTGAAAAAACAAACATGGATACAATCATATCACAATTGGAAAATTTGCAACTCGAAGATAGTCCCCCACCGCCCCTGCGTTTGGCAAACAGACAAATTGTATGGACGACTATAAAATCATTGTATGTTGAAAACAAACGCTTGAAAGAATACATAAAATACATTTTACAACGTTCACCTACAAATCAAGGATGCATTCCAGAGTGGGTTTACTAAGACAGGTATTTAAGGATGTGTGCTTGAGTTGAATCATGTCAGTGTACGATCTAGCAACCGATATTGGCTTGACAAAAGGTACTGACGAATACGATACGTTTGTGTCCTGTGTCAAAAATATTTTGGAACTTGGAACTGGATACAACAAAGAAGCGACCAATGACATTATCGACAAGTGCAGGACTTCCGAGCTGAAGATAGCCAAGGACGTCGTTGATGCATGTCAAAGGAAGCCACGCACGTCCAAACCGCCAATGCGAGAAACTCGGCGTAAATGGTGGGAAAATTACTTGCCGAGACGTGAAAGAATTAGCCGTGACATATACATTGATAGAAAGCCGTCCACAAGCAATGCGAAGCGACCCATGTCACCAATGTTTCGTCAGAATGATCACAGGCAGCGAAAAGTAAAGCGGTCTAGGTCACCCACCGCTTCCACGCATGATCAGCACCGTCGAAATACTCACGGACGAACTGGAAAGCGACCCATGTCTCCCATGTTCGTCTCGGAACCGCGAAGATACAGGTCTCCCTCGCCAAATTACGAACGTCATTCCCATGGAGAGCGCCAAAGAACACAGAACGTTCCACAGTGGGGAGGTTCAAGGTCGAATTACGCAGACGAGAGAAACCAATTTCATCAGAACACTCGGTCTCACAGCTCAGCACAAAACAGGGGAGGCACGCGCAATCATTACCAAAATAGACAGGGATCACGCGAACAAGGCGGTCGCAAGAAACGTAGAAGATATTAAATACAATGATAAAATACTGCATCCATATATGAATCAGCATTTTGATAGTGTTGTTGCTCGCTCAGTTGAAGATATTCTGGTTGCCAAGTATAAGCGAAATCTACGGCGCCCAGTCCTATATGAGCGCATTCGTGAATCAATACAAGTGCCTTTAGATACAACGAAAGACCCTGGTACTCTGGTGTCACGAAAATCGAGCGGTCCTTCGCGGCCATGAACACAAAAGCAATCGGTGTATGACGTAGCGATGACCGATCATATGGAATACGACCGGCCGTGATGTTGTACACATGAGCTGATTCCAAACACTTGTCCAAGAGTGTCCACTCGTTGAATAAATTAGGTACAGAAGAGCGAGCACACATCAATAAATCACGAGCCTTGACCTGGACCAATGTATTATTCAATGCTGAATGTGGAGAAATGTACAATGACGCTAAATTTATGCACGTAGTTAGTGAAATAACAAGATTGAAACTCCACATTGCTACAGAAACAAAATATAGCCAGTCTTTTCGTGAAGGAAAAGACAACAATGCAAAATACATGGCTAAATTTATACCAGTGAGCCAAACTACCAACATCTAAAAGGAAATTGGCCGATATATAGTACTGCTTCGCGTGATTTGGGATTTTGCGTGACATTTAAATTCTGCGTGACATTTAAAATCAGTCAATCTATCTTATTATTCTTTCCAAACATTCATTCGTTACTCTACAAGCCAGCACAGTAGCATGTCGTCCAAAGCCATGGTCCCCAGAACGCCCCCGAGAAAGAAGTTGGATGACCGGGAGTACCTCGAACGACTCGCAAAACGGATTGCGCGTAGGATGAAGGCTAAGAGAACTGCCAACAAGCAGAGATGCGCTTGCAAGCGCAAAAGGACAATGACATCTTTTTCAAACCCCAACAAGAAATATTTTGTCACAGAACATTCGTGCACTTGTCCAGACCATACATTTCGCCGCAGACAATGCAAACATATCAAGTCATTCAAACTAGACCTATCACTGCCAGCGTGGACGAAGGACGATGAAACATGGTTTAAAAAAATGACTACTTAAAAACAAATTTGTTTGTAAAAAGTATGAAACGTGAAACTATCGATGCATTGTACAGTGTTGTGAGAGCATATTGTAACCTATTCTTACAACCGAAGTACAATGTCCAGAACCCAGAAGCCTATCGTATCTCCCCATACGCCGTCCTCGTCAACGAAGTTTGGAGTCAGCCGCATTTTAAAGAAATATTTTTGAAAACTTCAAAGAAAGCCGCCGCGATCAAGTCCGATTTGCTAGTCTATGTGGACGCGGCGTGGTATTCCTGGACAGAGAGCGCCATTTTGGACAAACTCAACAATATGAAAGAAGACGTCTTGAAATTTGTGAGTGCGGGGATGCCAGGAAAGGTTGTCGAATTAGCAAGCGATGTCATTAAGAAAATAAACGAGGTCGAAACTATCGTTCGCGAAGATTTTGAGGATAAAGGCTGGTGTTCATGCCAAATAAGTTAATCTAGTCTCTTTGCACTTTTGTAATATTGTTTTGCAGGCGTTGCGATCCATTTATCCAAGAGAGAACCTTCAATGTTTGTCCTTACGTTTACTTCGAGCCAAACAAGGACAGAGTGCAGACCAGAAGGCGCGGGCGGAGCTTTGGATGCTGCTTCCTTGACACGCTCCATTTTATAAAAGAAGTAGCGACACATTTATACTAGGTGTTAGTTCAATTGGGTTGGACTCTGTCCGTGCAGATTCCCCAAAAGGCCCCTGATTCATTCCAAAAGCCCGATATCGACACCAATCCCAGAAATGACGCATAGAGCAACAGACAGAGCGTTCCCATTGGACCCAAGTACAACCATCCAGCGTCATGCCGACCAATATTGTTCCGCGAGTACCAATTATGTCATAAACAGGGTCTAAAGACGTATGTTCAGTCCAGCAACGAGCGCTTGGACGTGAATAATTCGCTCTGTAGAAATGGCCATGGTCCCGAAGAACAACATTGGCTCCATTGCGAATCTCTTTGCGCGTCTCTTCGGACATTTGGTACGTCATGGATAGTTCCAAGTTAAGATCCATGTATTTGTATGTTCGCAGGGTATTATACTTGAATTTCTTAGCACGCGCCGCAAGTTTGCCAACATGTTTGACAACCTTCCACACAATCTGAGCACAATAATTGGTCACACAAATGGCAAGCGCACACGTGTTCTCCACACACCGTTCGTGAACACTTAGGGCAATGGAACATAGATTTTATTTTGCGAGTGCAATTGCAGATGAGACATTTCCGAATACGAATTTTGTCAGCAGCATAGTCTAGCCAATTCATCTTGGTGAATGCGCGAGTGGTACACATATTTTCCTTCGAGGCGTGCCTCCATTTGCCTAATGACTCAACATCCAAATATGAAATGGGCAACGTCATAAGAGGCTGCTCATGGCTCACCCAAGTGTTCATTGTGACAGTCTTAGGGTTAGACACGTTTTAAATATCATATGTTAGACACGTTTGAAATATCATATATTCAACGAATTGTATAAGAATCTTTTGAACGAACTTATCGTATATAAGGACACATAGTCTACAAAATGTTCTCGACATATTCAGTCCCGTGTTCTTCAAATGGTCAGCACATGTCCGTTGGCGAGTCCAAAGATGCAGAACCAATCCCAATTATAATCGATACCGATATCGGAGATGATATCGATGACGCGTTTTGCTTAATGTTGGCGTTTAAGTTGCATAAAGATGGTGTGATTAAATTGTTATGTGTGATCACGTCCGGGGAAGGATCGCATGAAAAGCGAGCTGAACTAGTTCACAGTTTGCAGCTTTCGATTCTTGGCTCTATATCCGTTCCTATATATATGGGATCCAAAGGAGGCAACGCCAAACTGTCAAACTGCAACTACATGCCACCGGCGGCGTATCACGATTTTCTTAAATTCGAGGAAAACTTGTCCTCAGTGGTTGATTTGATTCTTGCACAAGCGCAGAAGGTTAGATTGGTATGTATTGGACCATTAGATAATATTGCGGTTCTTTTGGACAGGCTTGGAGATAGAGCCAGAAGTAGTCTGAGCCTGTACCTTATGGGTGGCTGCTTTGGGACAAGTTTTGACGGCATAAAAGATCACATTGCTGAGTACAATGTGCGAAAAAATCCAGATGGTTGGCGAAATGTGGTATCTCATATGGACGCAACCATTGTTCCGCTTGACATTGCGGGTGACGCGCGATTCAAAGATTGGGAATTGAGATTGCGAAAACTCCCAGAGGTGTTTATTCGGATGTATACGTCTTGGTATCGTAAGCAAAAGCCAACCGGTCATATTTTGCGTGGCACGATGCCACCAGGTGAGAGACCAGAGATGCCTGGCAAGATATCATCTGTCATGTTTGATGGCGTTGCACTATGCGTTGCCTTGCATCCCGAGTATGCAGTAATGGTCGAATCTGCCGTCGAAGTGACAGATGATGGTCATACAAATTTGATTCGTGACGGTCCCAACAAGGTAAAAATTGCGCTGGCTTGGCAATCCACGTTCCAATTTGATGAGTGGTGTGATAGAAACCTCACTGTGGAAATGTAAGTATTTAGGGTTAGACCGTTTGTTAAAATGATTGTGGACACGAACCACTTGCCAGATTGGGCCATATACGTCATGATAGGAGGCGGTGTGATTGTATTTCTGTTGGTGGTTTGGGCAATTGAGTACGCACTGAGCTGTCTCACCTGCGAACCATGTCGAAAATGTTATTACAGATTGAATGTGATTTGTTACTATCTATGTTGTTGCTGCTTATTTTCCGACAGGCAAGAAGTAAAGTATATGCAAGTCAATGAAATTATTTAGTGATTAGTTTTATATTATTTGTTTATCTCCCGCTGAATATTCTAAAGTTCTTCCTTTGAGGCCTTCTTGTGTGCAATAACCCCCTTCACAAGTCCAATGTTTGAGGACTTCTTGAGAACACCCATAGAAATCTCCTTGTCCTTCGCTATCTGCTCATACTTCGACTGAAGCTCCTGGACAGAGGAGGCAAAGGTTGTTTCAATGGCTTCGACTTCACTGTCGTGATTCTTCACCTTTGTTTCGAGATCATCGAGATTCAAATCTTTCAGCTCAGTGACAGCCTTGACTTGTTCGTCATCACAGTTGCTATGCGTAGCGACATTGCAGAGAGGCTTGAGATCTACTGCGAATGCCTTGAGACCATTCTCGTCTCGAGCGCCCTTGTAATCCTCAAGAGCTGAAGGATCGCCGTATTTGATTGTAGGGAACCCCTTTACACCCACCTTCTCACAAAGCTTCTTGCCGTCTCCAATACAGTCTACGTCTGCTACAAGCACTGTGTCTGAACCATCATATTCAGACATGAGCGAGTCCCACGCGGGCTTCATGGCCTTGCAGTGTCCACACCACGGGGCAAAAAATTTCACAAATACAGTCTTGCCAGCAGTCTGCTCGTCCCAGGTATCTGGTGTGAGTTCGAGTGCGGAAGCTGATGCTGCCAGAGTCAGGAGTGCGAGTTTGCTAAACATTTTACTCTTAGTCACGTTTCTCAAGTACGTGTTTATCGTAAAAAAAATGGATTCACTCAACCAGAAAAGAACTATATACACATGTTACACTTGTCATATGGAACAACGCAGGGACGTATGGCGCAGGTGTCTCATGGGCGAGCCCGCATCTGTGGAGCGTAAGCGTGATTTCTTTTCACTTTATGTCAGTGGTCGGAGAGACGTCCAAGACGACATACTCAAAACTATCAAAGCAGATTTGCCAAGAACATTTCCAAATGTAAATTGGGTACAAGAGCACGCGTACGATATCGAAATACTTCTTGTCATGTATGCGGCGATACACAAGGGTGACTCGTACTTACAGGGGTTCAATTATCATATGACAATTCTATACAATGTCTTCTGTGGATCAGAACACGCCTTTGCAGATACTTGGTGGTGTTTTTCGAAAGTCATTGGACTCATAAGACCATTGATACCTGACTTTAATATAACATGGTTCCATTGGTCACGACAACATTGGACAAATAACCTATACACACGAATCAGAAAATCAAGGCCACAGCTTCATTCTATTATCGAACCACACAAAGAAGAATTCTCAGCGCTTGTCACCTGCAAATGGTTCATGATATGGTTTGCTCAGACAGTGCCCTGGGACGACATCTTTGAACTCTGGGACATTCTTATAAAAACACCGCCACAACATCTACTACGAATGTATATGCTCATTACACACCAGATATTAATAGAAGTCGCACCAACAATAACGTACAGGTGGGCTCATGAACCCACAAACGTATTGCACGCTCTATTATCAGTACACGTCAAGGGCATTCAAAGGATGGCCGCGAAAATCACTTTGTAATACGAACATATATAAGAGCATTCCCATTTGAAAAAATTAATGTACACGCAACACGCAAAAAACAAATGCGTCATATGTAATGGAGACATTATTGGTTATGGTCATAATGCACAACCACTAGCAGAAGGAATATGCTGTGACAAATGTAATATGAAAGTCCTGATGGAGCGTATGCGCGCAACTAGTGTCAGCGCAGGCGGTGTCAGCGCAGGCGAGAGTAAACATGATGATAGCACAGCCAATTCAAATTCGGAACCAGATGCAAGTTTTCAACTCAACGCGTCAGTTATCATCACAGGAAACGGAAGATACAAAGGCAAAAAAGGAACACTTGTAAAGAGGACAAAAAAAGGGTGGAAAGTCAAAATACATGACTGGCTCATTTCCAACAACAAAAAACCGATCTTTAGAAGAGAAGATCAAATGAAAATGGCACCGGTTGTCAAAACCACACAGGCATTCCACGACCTATCAAAAGTAAAAGTTTTCGAAGACGAATGGATTGAGCAATTGAAGCATGGAGAAGTATCACCACTTGAAAAAGAAGATATATGTGGTTACATAAATACGCAGGAGAATATACACCCAGGTGATATAATATATGTTGGCGCCGGCGAAAACTTTATGCCCGGAGCGTACAGACCAGAATACCATTTTTATTACGTCACTGGTTCAGACGACGACAAAACGATTCTAGATACAGAATCATTCCACGCTCTTAACTCTGAACATGTCATCGACGATTTGAATGATTACTTTAAAGAAGAATTTGGCGAGGTGAATAATAACTCACGAATCATAAAGGAAATTACAACATTTTGCCAGGAACAGGGATTCTGGGAATAGAAAATGCACAACTAAATATGCTTACTATATAAACAAGTTCATATGTACAAATGTCATACCACTCTTACGTAAAAAATCGTGGTGAGAAGAAAGGCGTAAGGAAAGACCGCATTTATACAAAACACGGGTTATTAAATGGCAGATTGATTCGACCCGCAAAAATACCTTCTTTGTCAGCGTTAGCGGCCCGAAAGCTCCCAGATACAAAAGACTGGGAAGTATCTCCAGATTCAGCTGAACAGGACGTCCGAAATACATGCACGCGATATCAGCAAAAAGGTAGGAAAAAGACTGTCGAGGCAGACATTGTCAATAGCGTTGCAAATACATATCACGAACAACGGAAGGCCATCATTAAACCTCTCTCAGACAGAGACATAGAGCATTTATTACTGACATATGAGCGTGAAGGCGTGTCACTCGGTTATACGCGCGATTTTGTACAAGATTTTCTAACAAGTTTGCGAGAGATACCAGAGGACCATGTCCCAACCCCGTACTTTCACTCGTATGATGAACGCCTGCGGCGCGCAAAACAAATATACGAGGATAGACTCAAACAAAACTTGCAGGAAGTAAAGGATGATATTCGCGAAGTTGCTGATGAGATTGGAAAATCATTTGAATTTGAAAGAGATTACACATGGGAAGATTTTCGTGGGTCGTCAGCAGCTCGGGAATTACGAGAAGAGTTAGACACATTGGCAAAAAAATCTTACGACCGCAGCCTGTTGGTTGCAGAAACGTATCAAAATGACTTGTATAATTATGCAGAGTCTTTAGCGATGAATGCAGAGGATCTGCGAGATGCGATTCGACGTGTGATTTAGTTGAGACCACAAATCGATTAAACTATACATAAAGACAGCACTTGTTTATTTTATAATTTTACAATCTTCTTTCTTGATAGATCCATTTACGAGTGCGAATGTCTATACGATACGGGATAGACAAAATTCAAATGGCAATTGCGTTTGCAGAAATTCCAATTGGCAATTGCGTTTGCACAAAATTCAAATGGCAATTGCGTTTGCAGAAATTCCAATTGGCAATTGCGTTTGCACAAAATTCGAATGGCAATTGCGTTTGCTGAATCTCAAATCTGAATTGGCAATTGGCAATTGCGTTTGCGGATATTTCAATTGGCAATTGCGTTTGCACAAAATTCGAATGGCAATTGCGTTTGCTGAATCTCAAATCTGAATTGGCAATTGGCAATTGCGTTTGCGGATATTTCAATTGGCAATTGCGTTTGCACAAAATTCGAATGGCAATTGCGTTTGCGGATATTTCAATTGGCAATTGCGTTTGCACAAAATTCGAATGGCAATTGCGTTTGCGGATATTTCAATTGGCAATTGCGTTTGCTGAATCTCAAATCTGAATTGGCAATTGGCAATTGCGTTTGCGGATATTTCAATTGGCAATTGCGTTTGCACAAAATTCGAATGGCAATTGCGTTTGCTGAAATTTCAATCGGCAATTGCGTTCCGTTCACCGTGTACTATTTAAAACACATTGTTCATTCCAATATGCGTTTGCGATGTCTAAGCCACGATGCGTTTGCAGGATCGTACGAAAGCCAATTGCTCTGCGAATTTGACAAACACGATCTAGAAGATATTTTACACGACCTGGACTGTAACACATTTGGGTTTTTTGGAGAAACTGACACACCTATACGCGCGACACTCACCAAAGTCGGATGGGGTGCGATTGCTTACAGAATATCGTCGATGCTTGATGGTAAACTCGTACGCAAGACAGCCGAGGTGTGCAGACACGGATACGAAATGATACTGTCGCGTGGACTCATACAAGACATGGAAGAACTCGTCTTTATACACGACCACCTCAGTGAACACTACAAATTTTCAAGGCATCCAATGCCAATCATTTCAAAGTAAGGTATTTAAGTTGGTAAGTGTCAGTAAGAATGGAACAACAATACTTGGATCTTGTCGAGAGGGTTCTAGAAACAAAAACAGAGCGCGTAGGGCGCAACGGTTGGACCAAATCGGTATTCGGCGCGTCTCTAGAATGTGACTTTGCCGACGGGTTTCCGCTGCTGACCACAAAAAAAATGTTTTGGCGTGGCATTGTCGAAGAACTTGCCTGGTTTCTCAGAGGATCGACCGATGTGCAGGAATTGCGCGACAAAAAGGTGCATATATGGGACGGAAACTCGGAACAGAGAGCCTACGACGCCGGTCCCGTATACGGTTTTCAATGGAGACACTTTGGCGCACAATACACGGACTGTCATGCCGATTACACGGGCGAAGGCATTGACCAAATATCAACCATCATTCAACTTATCAAGACAACGCCAAACGCGCGTCGCATAGTCCTGTCGGGATGGAATCCGGCTCAACAGCACAAAATGTGCCTGCCGCCGTGCCACATCCTGTACCAATTCTACGTCGAGAGCGACGGCCGCCTTTCGGTGCAAATGTACCAGCGATCGTCAGACATTTTCTTGGGATTACCGTTCAACATTGCTTCGACGGCCCTGCTTTTGTCGCTGATCGCGCATCAAGTAGATCGCAGGCCCGGACGCGTTCTGATGCAAATCGGCGACGCGCACATCTATCGAGAACATTACGACGTGTGTCAGCGGCAGGTGTTGCGCGAACCAACATCGTTGCCCACCGTGAAGATTGATAGGCCAAAAGACGACCACCTTTGGGAAATCGACGCCAGTCAAATTACACTACAAAATTACTCGTCAGCGGGTCGCTTGCAAGCACCCATGAAAGCATAAGAATACAATCTACACACTTTGTCTTTATTATCTAATTCCGAGAGCTATTCAAATTAAAACTTTAACTCTGTATTTATTTCATGATCTAAATGTTCGTTAATCTGGTGTTTAACGATATCTAACGGTAGATGTGGCGTTGTTTGCCGGTCTCGATTTAACAACAGTCTTGCAAGCCAGCGTTGTTGCTCAATTTTTCGCCGATTTATTGCTTCCTGAATTTGTCTTTGAAGTCCAGCATGCCGCGCGCTAGCCGCCAACTCCAACGCTGTTAGAGATACGGTTTTGTGATACTCGACCCTTCGATCTTCCATTAAAATACTGACTATATTTGCTTTATCATAGAATGTGGCAATCATAAGGGGCGTGAAACCTCTTTCATCGCGCGTGTTGGGGTCCATGTCCGGTACTCTCAGCAATCGACGCACCACTGCTGATTGGTCTCCGTCTATGCTGCGGCATGCAACAAAAAGGGTTGAATAGATGTCGACGCGTGGATCCGCTAGCAGCATCGATACGACCTCGGCAAGGCCCTCCTGACTCGCAATGAAAAGTGGCGTGTAACCATTATTCGCGGCCTGGTTCACATCTATGCCCGGAGCCGCCAAAAGCAACTTGACAACCTCGACGTGGCCTTGGAAACTCGCCCAGTAAAGTGGCGTGCGACCGTAAAGATTATCGGCCTGGTTCACATCGGCGCCGACGGCCAAAAGCAACTTGACAACCTCGACGTGGCCCTCCTGACTCGCAATGGAAAGTGGCGTGAAACCATTATTATTGGCCTGGTTCACATCTATGCCCGGAGCCGCCAAAAGCAACTTGACAATATCGGTGTGGCCATTCCGACTCGTCCAGTGAAGTGGCGTGTAACCATTATTATTGGCCTGGTTCACATCTATGCCCGGAGCCGCCAAAAGCAACTTGACAACCTCGACGTGGCCATTCCAACTCGCGTTGTAAAGTGGCGTGAAACCATCATTCGCGGCCTGGTTCACGTCTATGCCCGGAGCCGCCAAAAGCAACTTGACAACCTCGACGTGGCCCTTCACACTCGCAATGGAAAGTGGCGTGAAACCATTATTATTGGCCTGGTTCACATCTATGCCCGGAGCCGCCAAAAGCAACTTGACAATATCGGTGTGGCCATCCCAACTCGCGTTGTAAAGTGGCGTGAAACCATCATTCGCGGCCTGGTTCACATCTATGCCCGGAGCCGCCAAAAGCAACTTGACAACCTCGGCGCGGCCCTCCTGACTCGCCAAGCAAAGTGGCGTGCCGCCATGCTCGTCGGCCTGATTCACATCCGCGCCGGCGGCCAAATGCTGTCTGACAGTTTCAACGCCCCCTTCGCGACATGCGGTGAAAATATCTACATCTGGCCCCCTTTTCCTTTTTGGTTCGGCGGGCACAAAGTGTCGGAAACTCATTAACAAAACTGAAATCATTTAAATACAGACATATTGTATCATGTCAATTGAAAAATCGATTGCCATTTGAGATTTGAGATTTCTGCAAACGCAATTGCCATTTGAGATTTGAGATTTCTGCAAACGCGATTGCCATTTGAGATTTGAAATTTTCGCAAACGCATTTGCCATTCGAGATGCAATTGCCATTCGAGATTTCCGCAAACGCAATTGCCAATTGAAATATCGATTGCCATTTGGAATAATGTATTAGTGTAAGATTAGATCAATCGACTGATATAATTTATAACTTCAGCCTCAAAAAAGTTAGACTTGAACTATGAATAGAACAATGACAATTTCATGAACATTTAAATGACATCAAACATTTCAAACTAACCAAAGACCAACATGTCCAGTCAAACGACCAATACCAGGATGTCATGTGTGCAACCATGTGTCGACCATCAACGTGACCCCGTCCGGGTTGATACCCCCGGACGTGCGCCAAACTGTGCAGAATCCGCTCCTGTGTCTGTGGACGACGGCGTAGAGCTTGAATCATTCGTTATTGTGGGCATTGACAGGGCATTGCCCATCTTTCAGATTACGTTCAGAGACAATCTAACGAAAGGTACAATAGCGAAAGCAGTGATGAAGCACAAACGTCCAAAACTAAACGCAGCGGCTCGCCGCCTTTCCAAACGCCAGCAGCTGTACGCGGAAATGTCGCGCAAAAAGAGACGCTTCGAAGGCACAGCGTTTGGACGGTTGCGCCGGCAACACAAACGTGAACTAACGCGAACTGCTTTTAGGCGTGCGGCATTAAAACCGGATGGATTTAAAAGCAGTCCACGTGTCATATATAAAGAATCTAAAGGCAAATGCAATGGCAGCAAAGCGAGTTCGAAAAGAATTGCGTGAAATGAACAAGGAATCAATTATTAATTGTTCAGCTGGCCCTGAAGGTGACGATTTGTTTACTTGGTTGGCAACAATTATGGGCCCGCAAGGCTCTGTGTATGAGGGTGGCATTTTCCATTTGCGAATACGATTCCCAAGCGACTATCCTTTCAAGCCTCCTAAGATTTGTTTCAAGACAAAGATATATCACCCAAACGTGAATGGCAATGGCGGAATTTGTTTGGATGTTCTGAAGGACCAATGGAGTCCAGCATTGACTATTACCAAAGTATTGTTGTCTATTTCGTCGTTGCTGACTGATCCAAATCCCGATGACCCACTTGTACCAGAAATAGCGGCACTGTACCAGACGAATAGAGCGGCGTATAATGTTAGGGCTAAAGAGTGGACTGAGAAATATGCCAGGTAATCAAAAAGTTTAGGATTATGTTATTTTTTTACAGCACCTACATAGAATAGTATCAAAAAAAAATGGCATCAATGGCATCTCTTCCTTCCATTTCGAACACGAAAAACTCCGGGTCTTATGGGCTTCCCCGCTTCGACATGCTTGATTTCCGCAAGCAGACGAGTCCTAAGTTCACATCTACTACGAAAAAGAACCCAGTGTCTGGTAAGCAAGATACGTACCACAGCATTGAGAATGAGGCTGGTTACGCGTATAAGGTTGTGACTCCGCCATGTGAGGCGCGCTACGCCCATTTGTCTGAGGGTGGCAATGAGGGTGGTATGTTTAGTAAGACTAAGGAGTCTGCTAAGATTACGACTCAGCTTTTGCGTGCCGGAGTGGACGGACAGTTCCGTAGCGAGCGCGATGATTTCTTCACGTGGCTTGAGGGTGTCAATGACAATTGTTTGACTCAGATGTTCGCCGCGGACCCGTCTGGCGCCGCTACTGCAGTGCGCGCAAAAACGACCAAGCGTTACGGGAAGACTAAGACTCCTGAAGAGCTCGAGGAGATGTCACTTCGTGCTTTCAAGAAGAGTGCAATGATTCCGTTGAAGGAGAGGGACGGAGTCGAATATCTTGTTACCGGTCTCCGTGCGTACACGAAGGATTTGAACCCCCGTGAGGTCCGTTACGTACAGACTTGTGGTAACAAGTACGTTGAGCTTGAAGAGACGCCTACGATCTACAGTGGTGCGATGATTTCAACAGTGTTCTCTATTCGTCCCTTCGCCATGTCTAAGGACAAATATGGCTTGACGTATACGCTGATCCCCGACATTGTAGTTTACTCTACCGGCAACGGGCGTGAGGCGGCTCCAATGGAGGATATCGAGACAGCAAATCGCAGTTACACTATGTCGACTTCCAAGGGGAAAGATGGCAAGTTGTATTTGAATATGAACGACGATAAGGCTCGCAAGTTTGAGTTTCGGCCAGTCGCCAGCGAAGTGGTGTTCGGCGACGCACTGACAGGTACTGGTACTTTGGGCAACATTGCTGGTGTCACCGAGTCTACAGCCAAGTACAATGGTGTCACGAAGGAGGACACGTCTAACCCAGAGTCAGTTGCTGCTTTCGATTTTATGAGCAAGATGGCCGACGATGTCATTGAATTTGCCCTGAATGACCCTGAGCTTCTCGTTAAGCTGAAGAAAGAGACAAAGCCAGAAGCAGATGATTTGGCGAGTGAGACAGGACGCCCGGCAGACGAATGCTTTCTTGAAGTTATCAAGGAATCTTTCAATTGTCCAATCTCAAAGCGAGAGGGCGACGATTATCGCCAGCTTCGTTTCAGCCAGCGCGTGTACTCCCGCACAGGCACGCAGAACGAGCTCCCTATGAAGAACCCTGCCGGCGAAGCCGTAACAGACTCCATCAACCGCGGAGCCAAGATCGCCCCAGTACTTAGTCCGTCTGTGTATTTCATGGCGGATGGTAAGTTTGGTTTGAAGTTTGACATTTCGCTGAAGCACGGTATTCGTGTCGACTCCAACCCAGAGAAGTCTGGTAGTGGAAACAGTGTGCTGTACGCTTTTAAACAAGCAGAGCAATCTGGGAAGCGACCCCGTGAGGAATCAACTGATTCTGAGAGTAAACGTGTCAAAGTCGAGTAAAGGTGCTGATAACAATTATATATACATAACGAGATAACAATTCGATGAAAACAATCACATTACATTATATTCATCTTCTTAATGGCTACAAATTGTACGATAAGCACTGCTATCATGGCGAGTATGGCCACTATTATGGCCGAATCTACGCCTAGAGGCATAGCTGCCCACAAAGATCCTACAAATGCCATATTAGGCCATGTCTGATATGATAACATGTATATGTGCTGCGCAGTTTGGCGCAGAGCCTTGGCCGACGGTTGGCAAGAAGACCCGGCTATTAGAATGAATGACATGAGGGGTAGATTGGATAGAATACCAGCCCAGACCAGTTGGTCTTGGTCTATTGCAATATGAATAAGACCCAAAACTGATAGAATGACGATGTTTGTGATAATAACGTACACGATGGATAATTTAACGTGATCATTTGCTGGCAGTGCACTCGGCGCCTCGGTCAAATTTGAAAGATTAAAGAAAATGGCAAGGATGCCCAAAGTCAATTGAGTCGCACTCGATTGCATATTGCCAACTAGTAGGACAGTCATTGTTAAAACGAGGAGTGTTGCGATCCATATGATAATCCACCACTTGGAGCATTTGAATCTTGACACGCGTCCGTTGAAAGACAAGATATTCGTGCCAATATGCATGGGGACAAGAAATGCCACAGGCAATATGCCAGACGACCAAGTATAGCGTAGCGTTTCTAATAGTTCTGGTTTGTGCAAGATTGAAGCAATTAAGACAATGGTACGTCCCGGTACCCATGTAAGCACAATGCCCTTTGGACCAAGTTTATGAATCATCACGAGTAGTAGGTTGAGTACAATGATAGATGCGGCTATGGTTGACCACATGCTACTGAGTATAAAGGTCCAATATATACTTGAAAATGTTAGTCTCTGAGACGTCAAACTTATTGAGCACTAGATTAGAGTCTTTAGAATTCGGAGTCAAGAATTTGGACACGCGCGTGTCTGTCATCGACGATAAGCTTACACACGTCATTCAAATGAATTCAGAGCTGATGAATCAAACGGGCGAGTTGGCGCAACAAAGCAGGGACAATTACAGGGGTTTGCACAGTCAATTGGAAGATACGAAAAGGGAAATGAAGAAATCAATTAATCAGATTCGAGTAGGTTCAACATCCAAATGCCAAATAATTGCATTTGGATTGGGACTTGCGTCGTGGACCATCTTTGTCGCTTGGGTGATGTGGTCAAAATAAATCCCATCCCTTATTCCAATTCCAAAGCGGCGATTCCTTTTTGTGTATTGGAGTGGCGTCTGTTACGTAGACAACATACTCCGCAATGCCGCACGCATTTTTTCCACGTTCGATGTGTATGTATCCATCAATGCCCCATCTGGAGCCCCAGGAGTTTTTGACGATCCAAGCAGAGTCTGTGAATCCAACAATGGTGACTGCGTGATCGATATCTTTCCCGCACATGTGTGACTTGAAAACACCGCTCCTGTAATTTTCCATTTTCCTCGAATCAACACCGACAGACAGTGGACCGTAGGAATACAAAAGTGCTTCGAGTTGTTTCTCCGCGTTCACGACAGTGGATTTCATGAGTACTTTGTGATTATTCACTTGAACGTAGGACGTAAGTCTTTCGTGTGGACATTCTTTGTCGACGGCTAAAAATGGGCGATCTGTCTCAAGTGGCACTGGGTGGCGCCGTGCATATTCGAAGACGTACTCCATCAACCCGCCTTCGCATCCATCGTCTGGTAGTTTTTTATGAGACGTACAATCCATGAGTACTTGTGGTGAAAGAGATTGGGGCGTTCCGTCTTTTTTGGACCAATATTCAAGGACAGTGGCAGACGCGAAAGCAAAGCAACCGCCGCAGTCACCTTGATCTTTGATTGGCGAAACGTAAGAACGGCCGTCAACGTTTCGCCAATCAAGAGGGGGTAATTTCGCCGGAGCAGCCATGGCTGCGTGTTTCTCGTTCCAACGACGTTGAAGACTCGTATGCGTGGATTTCTGCAAGTGTGTATTGAATTTCTTTTCTCTGAAAAATCGGTCCGACCGCGATGTCAATCCAAAGCTCACCCCGTCCACATTATAGGATTGGTGCCCATGCTTCAGGAGCTTCTTTCTTGAAGGCACCTCTAAGGCCAGATACGTCTTGTTATGTTGCTGCATGTAGTTGCAGAACCATTCTTCGTGTTTTTTGTCCCGACACGTATCTGAATTAAACCCAAGCGTATGCCCCCAAAAAATACAGAATAAGATACACTTAATCATGAAACATAATAGAGGAGTAGTGTATTTATACTAGTGTTGTAAAGACTGATGAATGCACATCCTTGTGAGGGATTACTTCCTAAGCGGCGAGAAATGGCGTACATGTCGTACCAGTATGGATCACATATGCCAGTGCCTATCATCTATTTCGGCGGAGATGACTTGGTTGTGTCTGAGGAATCTGAGTGTGTGCGCCACGACCCTCCTGCATGGCTTGTTGCTGACTGGATGATAGCCCGCAAAAGGGGCGAAACGTTGTCGCAAACAGCTTTGCATTTTGTGACAATGGATGAGAAACCTGGTTGTCTTAACTGGCTATCAAAGTGTTTGTCTCAGTACGAAGCCACATAGTCGCAAGTGTCTTGCGTTTGTTGTAGGAGATCCGTAAAGTTGCGAATTCGCGAGTGCTTTGCGGTCAGCGCGACGAAAAGCGAATTCGCAGTAGTGAATAGCGGTTGAGGGTCGTCTGTGGGAATTCTCACGTAAGAGCTACGTTTTATGCTGTCCGTTAGGCGAGCGCAAGCGTGATAAGATAGTACAACGCGAAGCATTTGCGTCAAGTCCATATGTATTTGTTTAATTTTGTTGTTGTGCAGCCACATGACTGGCGGGAGCTCATAGCCAAGGCTGAGCAGGGTTTGCTTGAGCTTCATGGTAAGACACACAATGCGATCAATCATTGCAATCCGCCAGTCGTCTTAAGTAGAGTATATACGAATGTTAAGGAAAAATGAATGTCTCTATTTAAATCGTATACGCCCAAGGCTTTGTACTTGTCTACTTTACGAATGGTGAACACATTGTTTGTGCACCCGCCCGCACTGGACCCCAATCCGACGTCTTACTTTCGTGCAACAATAACTGCACACGAGTGGATCAAGTCTGATTTAAAGGGCATTGTACCTTCTAAGAAGGCTGAAAAAAGCGACATGACAGTGGAGCAAGTGCATTCGTCGCTGGTTGCTATAGAACAAATGTTATTTGGTGAGAAGAGCACGTATGACGCGACCATTAAAGACTGTTGTCTTTACACAGAGTATTTAGAGGGGCGACTACACGGATCTGTGTCCAATTGTCAAATGATGTGACTTGCGTAGTGGTGTACAAACTGAATAATTGTGGTCAAGGCTTTGAGCTTTTCTGGCGATTGTTTAATGTCTTCGATAGTCGGTGCATCTGCAAATGGATTTGGGATGACTGTTGTGAGTTCGTAATCTTGTGTGCGCAATTCGTTTTGTATGTACTTCATGAGTTGAAACGAGTCTATACCGTTGTCTGCTGCCAAATCAGTTTTGGGTGATAAAACACTGGTGACCCATCCTGTGTATGCTCTTGAGGCAATTGTTTCCTCCTCCCCTATTCGAGTTCGTTTTGTTTCGCGTTTGGATTTAGTCCGTGCAAGTGAATTTCGCTTCGATCTCTTTTGCGATACAAAGTCGTCTGGAATGAACGGCAAAATGACTGTTGTTGTTTCCGTCAAGCGAACTGTGATGCGGTTACCTGTTGGAATGGAATGTATATTTATATTTCGGAAACAATGACTGTACAGTCGTTTCGGCAAAGAAATGAACACGTTGTTCGACCCCAAAACCTTGTGGTGGTAATTGTTTGTTCCAATTTCTTGTGTAACGAACACGTGTCTCGGTTGAATGTTTGAACGCAGATCCCGCGACTTTGTAGAGCACATCAGCTTCAATCCTGGATACACGATGCGTTCGTCCACGCCGTCCGTTCTGGGAATGACCTTGTTATACCATCGGCTGAAACTTTCCTGTGTAAGGGCTGGCAGAGTGAATTCCATACGAACAATAGGTACAAGTCAAAGGCCTAAATACTAATTCACATAGAAATTTAAAAAATGGATTCGCCCATTATTTACACATATAATTTTTTTTTTTTGAGGTTAAAAAAAGAGTCTATAAACCAAGATGTCCTTGAGTCATATGGAACCACTTGCACTATGGGGTAACAATAAGTACCAGAAGCCCGAAGGGGTCATTAAGCAAACGAATATCAAGGACTACGTGGTATATCACGTACCGCGCGGAGCCTTTCGGGCTGCTGCAACGACTTTTGGCGATATCCGTCACGCAGATACTGACGCCTGCTACGAAGAAGTATCTATGCAGCTTTTCATGCAGATGCTCTACGAAACGGCCAACCCGTCCGAGGAGCACATGCCCAAGGACGACATATTCCCATTCGTCAAAGCATGGCTTGAGTGGATTCCATATGAAAACGGCGACGACGACGACGAGTTTGAAGCCGAACCTGGTGAAATTCCACGGGCCATAGGTTACAATATACACGCGGTTTCTCTGGCGAAAGATCACAAATTCGGCATCGCGTTGAACAGGATCTTGCACCAGAATAAGGGTATGTACTGTGATTCTATTAACCGCAAAATGAATTCGAGAAAAGCCGATCCCATCAGCGGACTCTTTCCATACCAGAAATGGATCCGCATTACAGGCATCGAGATGTTTACTCGCACTATTTGTGACAGATATTACGGGAAGCAGGCCTTTACGTCACAGCTCGACGATATTATAAACCCAAAGATACCGCTCTATAAAAACGAAAATCCCGCGAACCCTTCTAAAGTGTTCAGCTTGGAGACTGCTATCGCACGCGCGTACAAGCTCGATGTTGAGAACGATGTTGACATTATTCATGAAAAAATGGATGCGTATGGCGACATGTTTAGTGATACGTCTGATGGGGTTCTGCAATTTACTTCGTCAGAGCACGTCATAGTGCTGACGCCCGATCAACTACATCCAAAAGTGTTTTGCAGCAAATACTTGCCAGAACACCAACAGTGGATGGACATCCAGAAAACCATCCCGCAAAAAAAATTAGAGCAGGACTTTGACCCGAATGCGTATACCGAGTATGATATTCGTACTGCTGCAGAAGTAGAAAAGGCCAGAATCGAAGGCTTGGCAGATCGGTCCGCTTTTGAAAACCTTGCCATGCAGTCCAAGCACAGATATGTAAGAGACTGCATTAAGCACGAGCACAACCAGGACGTCTTTGGAGGTATTTACAAAAAGTTCCAAGAATGGGGCGTGGTGGCTATGGAGAGACAGTGTCTCGACCCTGACGCTAAAATTTCAGAAGTCGTTTCTAAGATGCTCGCATGGCGAATTAAAACCCCAAGCGCGGCGATTGTCAGATCCGTCATTGTGGACCCAACACTATCTGTCTTTGCAAATAGATACATTCGGCTCATGGAGATATACGAGCAATATTATCTCGTGTCCACCAGTCACCGCATGTTATACTTGGTCCAACACGCCAGATACGATGCCTTCCGCAGGGACTTTGGGTTGCACTTCAACTGCTTTCAGGCCGGAGACGGCGCGTGCTCCAAGTCATTTCTCTTTGATTTGATGGCCAAGTTTAGTATTCCTGGTACTATAGAGGTACTCACTTACCAAACTGGTAAAGCAGACGCTGTCGACGGCAACAGAAATGACATCGTGACAGTCTGTCACGAAGCACCGCCGGGCATGTTTCGTACTGCTAAGAATCCAAACGCGGACTCAACTCAAGAAGCAATGTTCAAAGAAAAGCTTACTTCACAACGCGTGACTGCAAAGATATGGTGCCAAGACGAAGCTACAGGTAAACGCTCTTCTAGGGTCAGTAAATCCGAGTGCGTCGGTGTCTGGATGGGCGCAACGAATGACCCACCCTCCGAAGTCGAAGAAGCTCTCAAAACCAGATTTTTCTGGGGTAACTTTGAGCAGCAACGGCGGACCGGCAGAGACATTGACGACTGCATGAACGGCGAACGCATGATGTCCACCGAAGACAAATTGCAGAAAAAACTGTACTTTCGCGAAGCCCAAGAAGAACAGTACAGAGTCATGCTCGTAGAGAAAGCCATCTGGGCCAAAGTTATCAAAGATGTCAACACAACAGCCACAAACATCCTTGTACCAAGACTCAAAAACAAGCTCAACAAAAATTCCATTATGAGGCCCAACCCACGAGACTGGGAACGCGTCAAAATTTTCACGCGAAACCAAGCCATTGTTACTGCCATTGAAACGGTATGCAATCTACCAGGAGGCAAGCACTACGGAGAACCGTTCGATGCGCACATGATTCCAGACTTGGAGCCATACCTCGTTGTAACTGAGGAAATGGTCATCTTCTCTGTCTCATTGCTCGCCGACCAATTCAGATCACCAGTCGAACACAAGATCCTAAATACTATTGGCGCCATGGAAAGGTCCAACCCAAGCTTTGGCAAACCAGGTACCGATGTACATTGTGTTGATTACATCAAACTGCCCAAACTCAAGCAACTGAGCAAGAAAATTAACTCGCGCATTCCGCTTGAAAAGGGGAGGACGTCCATCAACAATATTGAGAACTTTTTGCTCAATATGACAAAGCATTCGATCACTTCCAAGCCGTTCAAATTGAGGCCTGTTCTCGCTGGATCACAAGCCGAACAGAACTTGTATCCGCAAGAGGATACCCAGAAAAAAGCACGGACGTACCAGTCTTGCCATATAACCAGCGAAGGAGTCTACGTACACATGCAACACATTGTGTCGCACCTCGAAGACAGTTCAGACTCTATTTTTCAGATTCTCAAGTCTGAGACGCATGTGAAATCAGACGAGAAAAGAATCATTACAGCGTGCCCAGTCAATCCCAAGATGTTCCATGTCATGCGCGTCATCGAGCGCAAGAAAGGAAAAGAAAAACTCACGTATCACAACGTACTTGCGAATACCAAGCTTTCCAGATTCATTACTCAAACGCCCTCGGGCGCCATTGCTACCAGAACCATGGACGGTTATGCTATCGAGCAGGACATTGACGCATTCGTACTCGACAAATGGAAACACCGCATTGGCAAAAATGTCTACAGCGCGACCGAGACCATTGAATACATTCTCGATCGAGAAGGCAATGTCAACAGGCCGGTTTTCGAATACCCTGAAGATTTGATCCCACAAAAATTTAAATCAAAGAAACGTCCAAGCGACAATCTAGACGAAATTGAAGACAACTGCCAAAACGTTCAAAAAAAGGCAAGGTTTGCGTAAACATATCTTTTAAATAAAAAAATCCAAACATATTGTTTCATGTTGAATATATTAACAATGTTTTTCGTGTACGGTGATTAAAAATGTGTGGTATTCTTGTCAAGTTACATCCATCTAAAAAACTAAACTTAAAACCACTGATACGTAGGGGGCCTGACGAAACTGGAGTGTACAAGGATAAAAATATTTTAATGGGACATACGCGACTTTCTATTGTCAACCCTGAATGCGGTCCACAGCCTATCAAATACAAAGGTTGGGTAATGGTCGTTAACGGTGAGCTATACAATGCCCGTATGAAACGCGGCGAGACAGATTGTCACATGCTAATCAAATTGCTGCGGTCCTCTGGTAGCGAGGCTCTTTTGCGCGTTGACGGTGTTTTTGCTTTCGTCGCATATCATAAAAAATCGCAAAAGCTAATTGTAGGGCGAGATCCTATAGGAGTCATGCCCCTATACTACTCCGACACGTGCTTTTCGTCTCTTTTGAGCTGTATGGACACTGGTCATGTGCGTCAGGTCCCTCCCGGTCACGTAGCCGAATTTCAAATTGGTGACGTCCCTATATTTAGAAAATGGACGGCAGATTATATCAGATCGGAACCGACCATAAATTTGCGGTTAGTTCTCGAGGATGCAGTGTCAAAGAGATTAATGGGTAATGTTCCTTGGGGTGTTTTGCTTTCGGGTGGACTAGATTCGACGATTGTGGCAACACTGGCTTGTCAATTGGCAAAAGACAAACGCCCAGACTATCCGACTGTCCATTCATTTTGCATTGGACTTGAAGGGTCTCCAGACGTTGAGGCTGCCGAAAGAGTGGCGGCCGAGTTAGGGTCAAAGTATAAACTACATCATACTACGATAAAGTATACGATTGGCGAAGGTTTGCGTGCTATTCCGTCTGTGATCCGTGCGGTTGAAACGTATGACGTGACCACTGTCAGGGCATCTGTACCGATGTGGTTGTTGGCCAATGCGATTAAAAAGCGTGGCATAAAGATGGTTTTATCTGGGGAAGGTTCGGACGAGCTCTTTGCTGGATATTTATACAACCTTTATTGTCCTTCCGAGGAAGCAATGGAGGAGGAATGCAAGCGCAAGATGAGCCAACTGTACGCGTACGATTGTCAGAGGGCGAACAAGAGTATGGGCGATAGGGGAATAGAAACACGAGTACCATTTTTGGACAGTAAAGTTGTTGATTTTGCCATGAATCAATTGCCACCGGTCGACAAGTTATCTGGCACGCACCCTTCGGGTCCAAAAGCTGAGAAATGGTTTCTTCGCGATCAGTTCAAGGGGATTGTACCAGATTTTGTCACTGAACGCACGAAGGCGCAGTTTTCAGATGCTGTTGGATCAGCGTGGATCGACGCGTGCAAGACTTTGGCAGACAAAAAGGTCACAGACGACGATTTTTCGAAAGCTTCCAGTCTGTACCCGTATCAATCGCCAGACACCAAAGAGGCGTTTCTGTATCGCAGCATCTTCGAGATGCAGTTCTCTAATATTTGTGACGCTGAAAAGACTGTCTTGTTTCAATCTTCTATTGCGTGTTCTACAAACGTAGCTGCGGAATGGCACGAATCTTTTAAGAAATGTATGGACCCGTCTGGAGATGCAATCCAAAAGGCATTTGAAGTTTCGTAGTATATATTGTCTTGTACAAAAAAGCACATGCAGAAACAAGATTGGATAGCGCATATAGAAGGTATATTGCAAAGCGGGATTCCTTTCAATATATCATTTTTGGAGCCTACCAAGGCGCCGTTGATTTTTGCGTGCGATGCTTTCAGGAGACGAAAACATCCGGTAACAATGAGCTTTGAGCCAACGCTAGAAGGACAATTGAATTTGCATGTGACAATAATGCCAGTACAAAACAGTGTAGAAATAACAGTGAAGAGAGATGACAAGGTTGAAGATATATTCGCCCAATTGATGACACCGGCTTACGATACTGTGACAGTGCGGGGATGTGGGACTGTAATAAATGTGGTGTGCGATGCAGTGAGATTTGCTATTCATAATGGGTGGTTTGTCGAAAAATCATTCATGAATACATTAGTACAGGTATCAGCTTCAAATACAAAACAGCGTAATACAACTTTGTCAGTGTTCATGCGCAGAGGTTCGTATTATGGTACTATTTAAAGGTTTGTGTTTTCCTTAAAATTATGTCAGAGTATGATGAAAAAAGCATAGAGTATGATAAAAAAGTTACGAAACGTCTGAATATTGCTCGTGGTGTTTTCGGATCACTCGCGGCCCTCTTTGCGTTGATTACGTTCATAACGTTTGGGGCGAATATGGATGCTGTTGGGTTTCCAGGTGCATCTCTTAAATTGGACGTGTACAGCGCTTCCGAAAATGCTGACAAAGAGGGCCAGTTAAAAGAAATGGTGAATGGATACCAAGTTGAAGATCTGACCGACATGGGATGCACAAGTTTCGTTGAAGTCACAAATGCTGCGGTCGACGCTTCGAGTCCCGACTTTACAAATGTACCTACAAATAACCAACACATTTGCAAAGCCGGCACGGACGAAGCGGCCAAAAATAGGAATAGTGACTGGACAGACGGATGGATAGTGGCGCCGGATTGTAAGCGCACATCTGACGAAAATGAGTGCGCTCCTTTTGGCGCCGCATCGCCTCTCGCATGGTTTGGGTTTTTAACATTTGGAACGTTGTCAGTACAAGTCATACTGTTTGGTGTTCACACCATATACGCATCGATGAGAGATGCTCTCAAACAAAGAAATGTCACATTGACGCGAAATAATGCGATGAAGTCACTCAAGGCATTCAGTGGTACCGAGAAGGCATTGATTGGATTAACTATCGTTTGGCTTATCATCGGATTTGCCCTCATGATCACGGCCGCCTTTGCGTGGGACTCGATGTGTGACAAAATCGACACTGGCCTGGGAAGACGCGTTGCCGAATACCCAGGCGGTCCTTTAAAGCGTGCATGTGCTACAACGACATGCACCATGACGTTTGGAAGTTTCTTTGCCACAATGACGTTTGCCCTTGTTTGGTATAGGATCCCGCGCATTCTAGAATGGTTCGGTGTGCTAGAATCCGCCTAAATTTGTATATCCTAAAAAATCAGTTAACAGAATATTTTCAATTGATTCCTGTAATCCAAGGCGCAACTGTGGCCTTTCAAACCCATCTTTGTTGTAGAATTTCTTGATGCGCGAATTGTGCTTTTGTGGCACTGCCGGCAAACACGTGGGCAATAGCCATATATTGTCATGATGCATCGATAGTTGACCCTCCGCGTTTCTTACTTTTACGCAAGACAATGCGTCATCGTCGTGATAAAGGCATATAGCCGCGTCCATATAGGGTAAAGTAGAAGAAAGCAGTTCACACGTCAGCGGTGTCATGTGTGTTATCCACAGTGAGCACATCTTGCCTCCTTGCATCGCGTCGCCGCGCTTCCATTGATGCCTATGTATTGATTCAGAGGCATCGACGGCAACGTTGTGAGACTCGAAAAAAGCAGACGTCATCTCTGGTGTCATGGTTGACAGAATGAAGATGTGAATATCCATTCAAGATGAACGAGACGTGTTTTATACTGGTGACGGCAAAGGCGATATACGGAATTTGTACACTTCGTACAGCATTTGCACCGGCAGCAACAGTAAAGCGAGTTCGTGCACCAGTAATATCCACGACCATTTGAAGCCATCCTTGAACGTTTTTGCAAATTGCTTTTGAGCGACAAATCCAAACACAATACATCTTGCCGCGGAGCGGATTGGATGTTGATAATACATGGATATAGAATTTAACCAACGCACAGACCAACATAATAGTATCCAAGACCAAAAATGCCATTCCTTAAAGTAATACTCGCCTAAAATGCATGCGCCAACCACAGCATGATGTACACACTGGGACCATAAGAACCATTCGTACGATGTCTGTAAAAAGTAAATCACGATTACGAAAAACGATACGACGTGCAAAGGCTTCAGTTCAAGGCATAACGAACAAACCACAGTCTGGACTGCTAATATTTGCTCGCGCAATGGCTCTTTCACGAAAAAATGCACAACCAGTAAAGTCCACGCCAAGGACCTACATATCATTGTCATCTTCACTGGGCACATTTATACGCACAGCTGGAAACTGTCTTTGGATGTACTGGGCAATATTCTTCAATTTCAAATAATGTTTTTTGGAAAATACTTTTTGTTGATAATTCACAATGTAATCGACTCGCTCTCTGACAGTCCGAAATCGACGCTCCACATCATAGTTTTGTTTTTTAAACCAGCGAGTCGTCTCAAGGGGAATCTCCTTTGGCAAATGAACCAATACCCAGAAATAATATAAAAAAACTTTGTACCGATTATGAACTGTGAATGGATCAGATCCATTTATCATCAAAAGAACGCCTTGACTGTCAGAAATCCGATCCGATGAAATGCAACACGTCGAATTCACAGGCACAGAATTGTACTGTACCAGCCCTGATGCGCTCTGCAAATGACTCAAAATGCTATTGTACTTTAAGTGCTCCTTTATCGTATTGCACAGTGACCCTCTTAAGCTATGGAACGTCTTCACATTATCGATGAGCTTTTTGGTCTCCTTTGAAGCACTACCTTCCTCGATTTCCCTGTCAATATTGCTCACATAGTTCTGGTCAAAATGCGAATGCAGGAAAAAACGATACACTGTAAGGAACGACTCAAATGTCTGCATCACACAATACTCGTGGGACACGAACCTTATACTCAAACAAAAATGCAGCAGAAAATCCCATTTCACCCACACGATCTCAAACAAAGCGAACATATATAATAACTCACAAACAAGAATCATGAGTTCCCACTACGAGCAGATGACGGTTGTAGAACATAAGAGACAATCGCAAGACCTATTCTATCACATACTCGTCAATACAGAGGCTTCTACACTGAACGATATCTGCCAAAAAATCAAAGAACATGTCACAAATACATACGGAGAAGATAAAATGTCAAGGCGGCTGAGCCTAATGCTAAAAAAAGTTGTCGAAAATAATGACAGGGTCGCCAAGCATGCTTTCATATTCTTCGCATTGTACTACGAACCAACCATACGCCAGTTATTCACAAAAGACACACCAAGAGTGCCGCCAGAAAAATTCAACTACTTTGTTCAGAAAGAACTCAAAGCACTCCTAGACAAACTCGCAAAGGGAGCTTTCACATCTCTCAGGGCTTTTGTCGAAGACACAAGATGGACATATACAACGCTTTAATTCAGACTATAAACCCAGAACAAAAGAAATAACATCAATGAAACATCATCTATGGACTATTCTATTTGGGATTGTATTGGCATTTTACGTCTTCAGAGAACAGCATTTCGCATTCGTATACTATACTATACAAACATTCACACTAGAATTCGCATACTTTGCTGCTCTCACATTCCAACAGGAAAGGATAGCCAACACCATTTGGCCATTTCTTGTCGCCCCGGCTATTGTCGTATGCGTCGGGTTCTGGGTCATCATTGCCCCCATGGAATTCAGCGAGCAGCCACCCACTAACTTGGTCATAATATTCGTAACACATGGTCTCAACATGGTAGCAGTCCTAGCCGAACGCAAAAAAGTATTCACAAACGACATTTGGAAACCAATCCTATACACGTCCATATACAACACATTTCTGGCTCTATACGTTGGCGCTGGGGGAAGAAGCAAATCAGGCCATTTACCTTATTGGTTTGCACAATACGACCAACCCATCGGATGGATATTCGCCGCATTAGCTATTGCCTCCACCGGTGTCGTACACTTCATCGTCGCAGTGCCAAAAGATGATCAACTCCATAAAACTTCTACTAAACAATATATCGTATAGTTTTCAGCAAATAACCACCCTGAGCAGCCTCTGTCTGAATCTGAAACACTCGAATAGGATCAGCCTGGTCGATTGCGCACACTGTCAGTCCTTCGTTCTGAGACGTTACATCCATACCAGTCGTGTCAATCATCTTTTGTAGTTTATCGCGGTCTATCACAATCTTGTCGATAATGTAAGGCACAAACATCGCCCTACTCTCTCTGACAAACTGATAGCGACGGGTTTTGGCTGTCAGTTCATGCCATTCAATGGTAGATCCGGGTGGCGACGACTCCAACGGGTCAGGATCTACTCTCCTTTTGTCGCTATTTTCTGCCACTTTTTGAGAAGCTAGTTTTTCCTTCTTCGTGCCGAATTTTTCCAACATTTTGCGAACTTCTTCACGCTGCTCGTCGCTCAATTCCAAATTCGCACCCTTTTCAGACATGTGTTACTCAACGACGCGAGCTAAATACAAACATTTTCTTTTTTTATTATGATTTTAGTACGTTGCAAATTCATCCTGAATACGTAGGGTTACATATTGATGATAGTGGCCGATTTTCGGGTGTATTTTGTCTCTAATGACATGATGAGGCAGTACAGTTAACCGGTTGGCCAGTATTCGCTCTCGACTTCTCAGCCAACGTTCTAAAATGCGTTTGGCATGGCCACGTGCGACGTCAATTGGCCTTTGGCCATCATTGGTGGCCCGATAAGGATCGGCACCGGCGTGCAGCAGCAACGACACCACCTCAGTGTGGCCCCTGTCACTCGCCCAGTAAAGTGGCGTTTTACCATCAGTATCGGCCTGGTTCACATCTATGCCCGGAGCCGCCAAAAGCAACTTGACAACCTCGGTCTTGCCATTCCGACTCGCCCAGTAAAGTGGCGTCCAACCACCTTTGCTGGCCTTGTTCACATCTATGCCCGGAGCCGCCAAAAGCAACTTGAGAACCTCGACGTGGCCATCCCAACTCGTCATGAAAAGTGGCGTGCAACCTTCATTATTGGCCTTGTTCACATCGATGCCCGGAGCCGCCAGTAGCAACTTGACAGCCTCGGTCTTGCCATTCCCACTCGCCCAGAAAAGTGGCGTGTAACCACCTTTGCTGGCCTGGTTCACATCTATGCCCGGAGCCGCCAGTAGCAACTTGAGAACCTCGACGTGGCCATCCCAACTCGCGTTGTAAAGTGGCGTGCAACCTTCATTATCGGCCTGGTTCACGTCGATGCCAAGAGTGGCCAGCAGCAACTTGACAACCTCGGCGCGGCCATCCCAACTCGCGGTGAAAAGTGGCGTGCGACCAGAGTTCGCGCCTTTGTTCACATCTATGCCCGGAGCCGCCAAAAGCAACTTGACAACCTCGACGTGGCCATTCCCACTCGCCCAGTAAAGTGGCGTCCAACCATCATTATCGGCCTGGTTGACATCTATGCCCTCCGCCGCCAGCAGCAACTTGACAGTTTCTACATCCCCTTGGCGACATGCGGCGAAAAAATCTTGCCCCCTTTTCCTTTTTGGTTCGGCGGGCACAAAGTGTCGGAAACTCATTAACAAAAACATAATCATTTAAATACAGACATATTGCTATTCACCCATTTGTCCAAAACCTGGCCAATCGCCTTTGGCCAGCTATACATTTGGAAACTATAAATGTTGCGATTTCATTTATGAAATGGAATTGGAAATCTGGGCGCCGCCAACAGTTTCGACGGATTCGATCGCGGCCAAGTTGAACGAATGGATGCGGGTGCATCCGAGCAAGCCACCGTTCCAACGATTTTTGCAAGAGCACGTGTCGTCCGAGTGGCCCGTCTTTTGGCATTTGAAAATTGCACATACTGTATTATTGGATAAGATCAAACGCAAATGCGTGGCCGTTGAAAACGAGGTGTCTATGGACACTGAGATTTGCAGCATTTGTCATTCGCCGTTATTATCCGGCACTGAGACGTTGGACTGTTCTCATACATTTCATACAATGTGTGTGTATCAGTGGTTTCGACAGGGCAAGAATACGTGCCCTTTGTGCCGGACACCGTCGCGCTAGATTCGCCTTGAGCAAGTATATAAGATGTAAACCAAAATGTAAATGCCTTCCACATATTTTGTGGGCAATGTGCTGCCTCCGTCTGATCATGATTTTAAAGAGGGTGACAATACTTTCGATTTTAATTTGGACGAGTCAAAGAACATATCGTTGAAGGATATTCCAATTCGAATTGAGCATGAGGAAGGTCTCGCGGTGGGCCACGTCACTCGAGATTGGACTGACTCAGATGGAAAAAAATGGATTGTGGGACGCGTGAACGAGGACACTCTTGAGAGCCGTTATGCGGCGCATGCAATAAAACCGAGTTCGTCTGGTCACACGCTGTATAAGGGATTGTCGTTGCAGCACGTACATACTTCGTTTCGCGATGGATCGACTGTGAAACGCGCGATCGAAGTTTCTTTGTGTGCAGAGCCTAGACGGCCTGGATGCGGAGTGACATGTGTGGACCAATCTAAAAAAAAGGAGTATATAACACACCTTGCATCTCGACATAACATGTCTGCTGAACAATCTTCTTCCGCCCCTGAGACCAGTGCTGTCGCTGCGACCCCTGCCCCTGAGGCCAGTGTTGCCCCTGTCCAGAGCCCTGTCGCAGATCAAAGTACTTCTGGAGATTCATCTGAGAAAAGCGAGGAGCTTATGCAGCTTGTTGTGAACCAGGAGGAAGAGCTTGGATCTACCAGGTCTGCCCTTGAGAAGGCGGAGGGCGAGCTTCGTAAGCTTCAGCAACAGTGGAAGGATCGGGAGGATAATGAGCGCTTGCAAACGAAGAGTAAGGCTGAGGCTTTGAGTAAGGCTTTGGTCGATTCGTGGTCGGCTTCGCTGCCTGCGGACATGATGACTGACGACAACAAGAAAGCGATTTACGCTATGGCTCAGAATTTCCCTGAGCAGTCTGTGAAGATGATGGAGATTGCTCACAAAGCTTCTAAAAAGTATTCTCGGGATCTCGCCAGTCTTAAATCTGAGCAACAGGTGAAGGCAAAGCGTGAGCTTGAGAGCCGTGTGTCTGATATTATCACGAAGAAGCGCCGCGTCCATTCTGATACGACGTCTGTTGTGCATGCCGCGTCGACGAGAGTCGCGCCCGCGTCGAACCCGTTTGCGTTTGATGCCTCCAAAGCGAGTTCATCTATGAACTCTGTCAGATCTAACAACCCTCACCTTTTCGAGGCACTCAAGGGGTATTCGTCTGGAAACCTCAGAGATGCCATGGGTACGATTGCCAACATTAGAGGGGCCAGTAAATACTAAACAAATTATTTATAAAATTTCTTGGATTTCATTACGATCATAATTAGACATGTGTATTCTATGTAATGTTTGGGGTATGAAGAACATTCAATTCAATGTGTTGTCGCCAGAGGCAGTTCGTGGTATGTCTGTGTGTGAGGTTGTAACTGACGAACTATACGAAAATAATTGTCCAAAGGTTGGTGGTTTGCGCGACCCGCGTTTTGGAGTATCTTCTCGCAGAGGCCTGTGCAAATCTTGCGGAATGACTTGGTCCAAGTGCAGCGGACATTTCGGACATTACGAATTACCACACCCAGTATACCATATCGGTTGGACAGTGGAAGTTTTATATTGGCTGCGAAAAAGTTGCGTCAATTGTGGCCACGTTCAATGTGGCAAACTGGCAAAGAAATGCCCAAAATGTTCGAAACAACGTCCGAAATTTACCAGGGTGAATTCCACACTGATGAAAATCCAAGACGAAGCGGTTTCGCGGGAATTGTTTGCAGACGAAGCCTACAAATATCTGGAGCAAATATCAAAGGAAGACGTACTTAAATGCAGGCCAAAAAAGGACGGGTTCCATCCCTCGCATCTCATACTTAAAGTGATACCGATTCCGCCAAATTGTGTCAGACCATCGCCCACAATGGACGGAGACGAAGTTCGAGGAGAAGATGATATTACCAGGCGCCTCTTGTATATTCTAAGAGTTTCTAAAAGTTACAAAAACGCAAGCAAAGAGAACAGCGTCGTGCGGCAACATGCGATGAAGCGCACACAAAATGCTGTACACATGTACCTTGACCAGGCCAGGATGAGCTCAAAAGCAACTACTGCTCAGAAGTCCATCGCTTCCAGGCTGCGTGGCAAACAAGGCCGTCTACGCGGGACCTTGATGGGAAAGCGCTGCAACTTTACAGCACGAACCGTTATTACAGGCGACGCAAATTTAGACATGCGCGAAGTTGGAGTCCCACAGAGTGTTGCGGACACATTGACAGTCGTGGAGCACGTAAATCGTCTCAACTACGAAGAGATTCGCACCATGGTTGCTGACCAAGATCCGCGCATCAAGTACGTTATTCAAAAAGACGGAACGCGACTTGACATGCAAACTATACGAGGCCAAGTCGACATTTCTGTCGGTTGCTCCATCGAAAGAGTCATGAAAAACGGCGATCCAGTTCTGTTCAATCGTCAGCCTTCTTTGCACAGAATGTCCATCATGTGCCACAGAGCCAGAATCATGAAAGTGGGCAAGACATTCAGATTGAATTTGACATGCACCACTCCTTACAACGCAGACTTTGTAAGTTGATTTGTCCACACGCGCCTTGTTTTGTAAGTGTTTTATACCGCTTGTCCTAACCCTTTCACACACGTCTTCCTCTGTTCCACCAGGATGGTGACGAAATGAATCTACACTTATTGCAAACACACCAATCCAGGGCTGATGCCCTCACTCTGATGTCCGTTGCCTACAATATTATCACACCCCAAGCCAACCGCCCTGTTATGGGCATTGTCCAAGACTCTTTACTGTCGTCCTACATGTTGACCAGTCCAGGCGTCACGCTAGACAAAGGCGAAATGTGTAACATGTGTATGTGGGTCGATGGCGCCACACTGCCAGCGCCAGACTTGCCAGGACCACTATGGACAGGCCTACAGTGCATGTCACTACTCTTCCCAAAAGATTTCAACTGGCGTGACGTGGTATACAAGGGCATCTTGCTCAAAGGACCACTGGGCAAGAAGGCACTAGGACGATCTCACGGGTCGATTATTCACAGATTGTACAACGATTACGGACCAGATCGCACATGCCAATTCATTAACGAACTCCAGCGTATCAATCATCTTTGGTTTTCTGGCCAGGGGTTTTCCATCGGTATTGGCGACATGCGGATAAGCAAAGAGACAGCAAAACGCGTTCGGCAAGAATGCTCAGACATTGACATAAAAGCAGAAGAATTACGAAAATTGCACGGCGACGACGCTGAAGCCAAAATCAATCGCATGCTCAATCAAACACGTGATTCGATGGGAAAGATTGCTCAAGATGCAATGTCGCCAGAAAATTGCCTAGGGCTCATGGTTCGCTCTGGGTCGAAAGGGTCCGCAGTGAACATTTTGCAAATCATGGCATGTGTAGGCCAGCAGAACTGCTCAGGTAAACGAATGCAGGCCACTGTATCCAACAGAACTTTGCCAATGTTCAAACCATTGGATGACTCCGTCAGATCAAGAGGGTTTGTGAAGCATTCGTACGTCGACGGGCTATCTCCAGACGAATACTGGCACCATACAGTAGGCGGGCGCGAAGGCCTCATCGATACTGCTGTCAAAACGTCAACAACAGGCTACATACAACGCAGGCTTGTGAAATCACTTGAATCACTTCATGTTGATACAGATAAAACGGTGCGGGATTCACAAAATCGCATCGTACAATTCGCGTACGGGGAAGATGACATGGATGGGATGGCGCATGAAATGGTCACGTGCAACTTTGACGACAAGAAGCGTTTGCCAAACGAATACTACGACTGGCCAGAAATACAAGCAGCATTTGATCTTTGGTCCTGGAATGCAAAAACGAGACTAGGCGATAAATGGGCCATGACAGTGCCGGCAGAGCGTATTCTCAAAAAGTATTCCGATAACAAACATATATCAGAATCGCAATTGAAAGATACCATCGAAGAACTCGTACAAACAACCGCAAAAGTTCCACTAGCCCACGCTTATGTTCTATCGGTCTTTGGCAAAAAAACACTCAAGTGCTCTACCAGTGCTCTCAAAAGAGTATGCGATATTCTTCTGAAAAAATGGTACAACGGCATCGTAGCGGCTGGCGAAATGGTTGGAACTATCGCTGCACAGTCTGTAGGAGAACCGACCACACAGATGACTCTGTAAGTACATCTCTGCGAAATATTTCTTTGACACTTTTGAATGTCATGTTTATTCACACTAACACCAAACTTTCCAACCTTTTTTTTCGCGCAGAAATACGTTCCATAACGCAGGAAATAGTGCCAAAAATGTCACATTGGGCCTTCCACGCTTCGAGGAACTCATTAACGCATCTCCAAACGTCAAAACCCCGATACTGACCATTTTTTCAGAGGGCACCACCACAGAGCCTCAAAAAGCATGGAAACTAAAGACAGACATCAAACGAATGAGGGTAAAAGATCTGATGTGCAGCTCAACGTTTGACACAGACACTTTCCCAGGACTAGACACGTACACAAAGATGCCTGACAATAACTTGTGGGCCAAGACAAAAGACTCAGACCGAACTCTAAAATGCACGTTTACAAGGAAAATATTGGTGCAAAACGCAGTTGATATCTACGAAATTGTGAACGCACTTCGAGCTATGCCACTTGCAAAAAATTGTACGTTTGCCTACAACGACACACCGACAGGCGATACACATCTTTACATGCGGATGAGGAACAGAAAGAACTTTTTCCAGTACGCAAAGCAAATAATCGATGCAACAGTCAAGGGATCACGACACATACCACAGGTCAATATTAGGGTTGAAAACGAAACATTTGTCATAGACACAGAAGGCGTAGATTTGGGACATATTCATGGTCTAAAAGGAATGGACCATAACAAGATTCAGTGCAACGACATTTTTAAAATTAGAGCGACATACGGAATTGAAGCAGCTAGAAACGCGCTCATGAAAGAAATGCACGCAGTACTGTCGTTTGATGGTTCGTATGTCAATATGCGTCACTACATGACCATTGTTGATTGGATGACGTGGAGGGGGGAGATTACGGCCCTAACTCGACACGGCGTAAAGAAGATGATGGAGGGGTCTACACCGTTAAAACGGGCCACGTTTGAACAACCTGTTGAAATTTTTCACAATGCTGCAGTAAAAGGGTTACACGACGAGTTGTCAGGTGTATCAGAACAATTGCTCGTCGGTATAGAACCACGATGCGGATCACATTTTAACGGATGTGTGACCGAAAAGACATATCAATCAAAATGGGATGAAGATGACTGGCAACCACCGGAGATTGTCGACGACAGCATTGGCGTTGATAATTGGATGCCGATGCAGACAATAGATACAGACACTTCTTGGAATACACACACGACATATGCAACAAAGCGTCAAAAGACAGCCTTCGAGCCAGTTCCGACAACTCTTCCACTGGCATGGGCACAGCCACAGCAACCGGCGTGGGCACAACCACAGCAGGCACAGCCACAGCAACCGGCGTGGGCACAACCACAGCAGGCACAGCCACAGCAGGCACAGCCACAGCAACCGGCGTGGGCACAGCCACAGCAACCGGCGTGGGCACAGCCACAACTGCCAAAAGAAATGGTCTCGTCGATTAGTCCGGCATATTCACCCACGTCACCAGCATACTCGCCCACATCGCCTGCGTATTCACCCACGTCACCAGCATACTCGCCCACATCGCCTGCGTATTCGCCCACATCACCAGCATACTCGCCCACATCGCCTGCGTATTCACCCACGTCACCAGCATACTCGCCCACATCGCCTGCGTATTC
>Ga0209119_1000011_pt1 | contig 193528 bp, 195 predicted proteins | sample COG_03_FD_184747 | JGI IMG/M metagenome (GOLD analysis project Ga0209119, IMG submission 184747) | Pelagic Microbial community sample from North Sea - COGITO 998_met_03 (SPAdes) (version 2) | ecosystem: Environmental > Aquatic > Marine > Neritic zone/Coastal water | place: Helgoland, sampling...
CTAATATTTATTTTCTAATATAGGTTATATACACAATGGCTGGTGCTTTAATGCAACTCGTCGCTTATGGCGCACAAGATGTTTACCTTACCGGTAATCCTCAAATTACTTTTTTTAAAGTTGTTTACAGAAGACACACTAACTTTGCTATGGAATCAATGCAACAAACAATTACTGGAAACAATACTCTTGGTGGAAGAGGGGTTTGCAAATTATCAAGAAACGGTGATTTAGTTGGATCTTGTTACGTTCAATCCACTGTCACTCAGACAACTCATTCATTAAATAACCGTTTTGGTTTTAATATGCTTAAAAATGTTGAATTAAGAATTGGTGGACAAAAAATTGATAAACATAGTAACACCTGGATGCTTGTATGGACTAACTTATCAAGTTCTGTTAATCAATCACTTTTACTCGATAAAATGGTTGGTGGTTCAATGTCCTTAGCAAAAAATACCTTAAAAGGTGCTGACCCTGCTGCTAATGCTGATGTAACATCTGTTACTGTTCCTTTACAATTTTCATTTTGTAGAAACCCTGGACTTGCTTTACCTTTAATCGCACTTCAATACCACGATGTAGAAATTGTCATTGATTACGCATCGGCGGCTGCTTGTGGATTTAACGGAGCTACTGGTACTACTGCAATTTCAAATACATCCTTATGGGTTGATTACATTTTCCTTGATACCGAGGAACGTAAAAACTTTGCTCAAAAACCACACGAATACTTAATTGAAACTGTTCAAGAACAAGTTCACGGTGTTTCAGGTGGTTCTTCTAATAGTATCAGATTAGATTTTAATCACCCTGTTAAAGAATTAATCTGGGTTGGTAGAGATGCCGATGTTAATGGCGACAGGTTTGTTAATTTTACTAACGCTCCTGCCGGAAATGGTGAGTCATTTACTGATACAGTTTTAAAATTAAATGGTCAAGAAAGATTTACAACTATGGATACTAAATCAAATGTTGATAATTCATCCAAATACTTTAACTATGTACAAAATTATTCATATCATACTGGAACTCCATTAAAAGGTGTTAATACATATTCATTTGCATTAAAACCAGAAGAACATCAACCATCAGGAACTTGTAACTTTTCGAGAATTGATAATGCTACATTAAATGTCAAACCTTCTACATATATTGATCAAGTGACAGTTATGGCTCACGGGTACAATATTCTCAGAGTTGCTTCTGGAATGGGTGGTCTTGCTTACTCTAACTAATTTAATTAAAATTACAATTATAATATAAATATCTAATTTTTTTTTTAAAACTCGTATTTTTTTTATTAAAATTTATATTTTAGAAAAAAAAATATTAAAAATTTTCTAAATTTTCACTTATAAATTTTTGTTATAATATTTACTAATATTTATTTTCTAATATAGGTTATATACACAATGGCTGGTGCTTTAATGCAACTCGTCGCTTATGGCGCACAAGATGTTTACCTTACCGGTAATCCTCAAATTACTTTTTTTAAAGTTGTTTATAAAAGACACACTAACTTTTCAATGGAACTAATTCAACAAGTTTTAAGTGGAAACGGAGATTTTGGAAATACTGTTAGATGTAAAATTAATAGAGCTGGTGATTTACTCCACGATTGCTGGGTAAATGTTACAATGCCAGCTTTAGCAGATAATGTAACCGCTTCAGATGGTACTACAGATGGAGACTCTCATGATTCTAAATTAAGTTACTGTAATAGAGTTGGTTTTAGATTATTAAAATCAGTTGAACTCAGAATTGGAGGTCAACAAATTGATAGACATACATCATTATGGATGCACTTATGGACCGAATTAACAACTCCGGTTGAGAAAAAAGGTTTCGGTGGATTAAATGATTTAGTTGGTCCTAATGGAACAAGTCAAGGATCTAATACCCACAGTGGCGAAGGTGATTCTGGTCTTACTATTAATCATATGGGTGTTCAAGCCAATGGTTCATCTTGTGCTTCACAAACAGGTGATAACACATTTGACAACCAAACTGGTACAAAAGCCGCTTTAGAATTATGGGTTCCATTACAATTTTCTTTCTGCCGTAACCCAGGTCTTGCTTTACCATTAATTGCTCTCCAATATCACGAAGTTGAACTTGTTTTAGAATTAGAAACATTCGATAATTGTTTAGCACACAAAGTTAAAAATCCAAGAGGTTTAATGGCAGCCCTCGCCGATCCAGCTACTGCTCCAACTGGTGTCGGTCTTACTTCAGCTGGTTCCTTAAGTAGTACATTAACTGTCTGGGGAAACTATGTTTTCTTAGATACTGAAGAACGTAAAAACTTTGCTCAAAATCCACACGAATACTTAATTGAAACTGTTCAAGATATGACTACTACTTGTTCTTCTGGTAGAGGTAATTACAGATTAAACTTTAATCACCCAGTTAAAGAATTAGTTTGGTTTGCGCAAAGAAATGAAGTTACTAATACCGGAGATACAGGCCATCAAATCAAATATAGTGCTAACTTAGTCACAGTAGACACCAATGCTATTGGTATGACAAGAGAGGAAGCCTACGCGCTCAAGAAACACGATGCTGATGCGGTGGTCGTAAATCCTTTTACTTTATTAAGAGGTACTTTATCGGCTACTGGGAAGGCTACAGCTGCTCTTACTGGTGTTTACTACAGCGGTGATAGTTTTACTGATGGGACTGTTGATGCTAGAACTGTTTACACTTATGCTACAAAAGACGGTATTGGAGAGGCCCCTAGCGATTCCGCCGCTGAACTAAAAATAACTGACACCCTACCTGAGGGCGCCCACGCGCTTAATACTTCTATTTCTGCTGATGCTGAAGGTAATGGACCTCACTGCTTCTCTGGAACAGCCCCTATGTGCAAATCGGCTGTCTTAAAATTAAATGGTCAAGAAAGATTCAGTGAACGTTCATCTGTTTACTTTAACAGAGTTCAACCATACCAACACCACACTGGTACTCCAGATTTAGGTGTTAACTGCTATTCGTTCGCTCTTAAACCAGAAGAACACCAACCATCAGGAACTTGCAACTTTTCAAGAATTGATAACGCTAATTTAACTGTTGACTGTGCTGCTGCAGGTACTTTATCTGTTTTTGCTCATGGTTACAATGTTTTAAGAGTTGCCTCAGGTATGGGTGGTCTTGCTTACTCTAATTAAATTCATATATTATTAAATTAATACATTTTAATATAAATTAATAAATTATAATTTATATAAAAATAAATTATAATTTATAGTATATTAATGAAAGGTGCACTTCAGCAATTAAAATTCAAGGGTTCAGAAGATATAAATTTAAATATTGATCCAGAATTTTCATATTTTAAAAAAGTTTATAAAAGACACTCTAATTTTTCAATGGAATCTATTGCTCATAACATAAATAATCCGGCAAGATTTGGGGGAATAAGTTTAGTAAAATTAATAAAACAAGGAGAACTTATTTCTAAAATGTACTTGGAAATAGATTTACCATATGAAACAAATTCTACTGCTAAATGGACTAATAGAATAGGTTTTAATATTATAAATAAAATAGAATTAATTATTGGTAATATAACTGTGGAAAGGCAATATGGATTATGGTTACATTTATGGGCAGAATTAACAAGTACATATGATAAAAAACTAATGTTAAATGATTTAGTTGGAAGAAAATCTGAAAGTCGAAATGTATCAAATGGATTATCAGCGAATGAACCACATAAACTTATCATTCCTCTAAATTTTTTTTTTTGTAATTATAATTCGGCGTTACCAGTTATAGCAATTAAAAACCAAGATATATTTTTTAAAATTTTTTTTGAAGAAAAATCAAAATGTTTACAAAGTGGAAGTTTAAATGGTAATATAGTGAATGCAACATTATGGATAGATCACATATTTGTTGAAAGAGAGGAAGCATTAATGATTGTACAAAAAGATCAAGAATATTTAATTGAAGTCGTATTAAAAAAAATACAACATTTAAATGTAAATGGATATAATAATGTAGATATACCTTATAAATTACCATATAAAGAACTGGTATGGGTTATAAGAAAAAATAATCTTGAACCAGATACTGATAAATTTACTGATTTTACAAATGGTGCCTTAAATAATATTGATAATACTAATAAGACAGAATTTTATCAAAAATATAATTATAAAGGTTGGAAAGTAGAATTAAGTACTGGTAATTATACTAATTCTGATTTACTAAGTATAAAAAGCGATTTTAATAGTTTATCAGCTGTAAAACCATCCGGTAATAATATTGAATTATATACTGGTGATAATTTTACTGGACAAGTATTAAAAATAAAAAATAATAATAAAGGATTAGGAGTATTTAATGATAAAATTAGATCTATTAAAATAATTAATCAAAAAAAACAAGATAATTTATATTCTGATATTCAATTTACTATAAATTCAAAAAAAATTTTTTCGTCTAATAGTAAAAATTATACTTATTTTAATTATTATTTACCATACAAATATCATTCAGGTTTTCCTGATTTAGGAATAAATTGTTATCCATTTTGTATTAATCCAGAAAGTAGTTTACCCTCAGGATCTTTAATTTTAAGAAGAAATGAAAAATTTCAATTTTCTATTAATTCCCAAAAAGGAAATTTATATTTATTTTCAAAATCTTATAATATAATTAAAATAAAAAAAAATATTTTTTCCTTGGAATATGAATATTAATATTTAAACATTTTTTTTCTATTATTTAATAATATTATGAGTGGAGCGTTATTACAATTAGCAGCTTTGGGGTCTCAAGATGTATATTTAACAGGTAACCCAGAAATCACATTATTTAAAAGTTCGTATAAAAGATATTCACATTTCTCTTTAGAAACGACACAAATTGATTTAGATAATAGTAATCCTGAATTTGGAACAACTAATACTATTAAGATTACAAGTTCGGTAGGTGATTTACTTTCTAAAGCTATACTAGTAGTAAAACTAGACACAATTGAAAACTCTAGCGAATGGGGTTATGTTAATAAATTAGGTCATGCTTTAATTAAAGATATAACTATTAGTATTGGTGGAAACACAATTGATAGTTTTAACGGTGAGTGGTTAAATATTTATGATGAATTATTTAGTAATAAAAGTCATCAAAGTAATTATAATAAAATGATAGGAAATGTAAATAAATTAAAAAAAATGTCTAAAACCCACGACGAATATGAATTATTTATTCCACTAAATTTTTGGTTTGGGAAAAGTAGTTCTTCCTCGTTTCCTTTAATTTGTTTAGGTAGTTCAGAATTTGAAATAAGTATTACATTTAATAATGCTTCAGATTGTATAAATTATAAAGGAATAAACATACCAGAACAACTACCAAGAATACAATCATCTTATTTACTTGTAGATTGTGTATTTCTTAGTCTTTTTGAACAAGAACAATTTAAAAATACAGACCATATTTATTTAATTGAACAATTACAACTACAAGAAGGTAATATATCTAATGAAAGAGAATTAACATCTTTGATATTTGATAAACCTTGTAAAGTATTAATATGGAATATTTTATTAGATAAATATTATGAAAGAACAGAATATTTACACTTCCCTACAGATGATAATTGGATAAAAGGACTACAAATATTTTCTAAATTAATTTGGTTAGCAACACGTAAAAATTTAAATTCGATAGATGGAAACAATTTTATTATTGATTTAGATAATGATTTTATTAATATCGGAGAATCAATACCTACTATTGTAAATGGTATACCAAAATTAAAAACTCTGGCAAGTAAAGTTAATGCTATATTTTTATTCGCTGAGAAGAATATTAATGATAATTTCCAAGCAAAAGCAACAATAGATAATGTAATTATATTAGAAAGTACTCTTACATTTGAAGATATGTCTAATACGATTGAAGATTTAATTAGAGGTAGTGATTCTAGTATTGAATCTCAAGAAATACAAGAAAACTTTTTAGATATTAATAAAATAAGCATAATTGATAAATTTAATTATGGTAATTTTATAAACAGAACAGATAATCCAATTATAAAATCACAATTAAAATTAAATGGAATTAAAAAATTTAAAGAAGTGGATGGAAATTATTTTAATTATTTGAATCCTTTTTATTATTTTGTAAATACACCAGCAGATGGTATTAATACATATAGTTTTGCTTTAAATCCAACTGATTTACAACCTTCAGGTACAATTAATTTTACTTATATAACATCACAAGAATTAGAAATAACATTAGGAAAAAATAATCAACATAATTTATTATACTTTAATAATTGGTTTAATTCAGATGATAAAAATATTAAATTTCAAGCATATACAATTAATTATACATTATTAAAAGTATCGTATAAGAAAGATATAATTGGCTTAGAATTTTAATTATTATATTATTTTATCCGCTGATTTTATGGTCATTAATAATTTATATAAAATAAAAGTTGTTATTAAAAAATTACAAAGTAATAAAAAATATTCTTTGTATGTTTGAAATTTTTTTAACTTGTCTATATTACCTTTTGATAGAGGAGTTATAATTTCATCTGCAAATTTTTTGACTATGTGTGAAATTGTTGTACCTATAACTAAACTAACGGCTGTTGTAAAAATATCTTTTTTATCCATATAGATAAAAAAATTATTTAAATCATTTTTTATATTGAACATTATAAATAATTAGATAATAAATTAGCACATTTAATAGTAAACTTTAAAGTTCTATTTAAACCAGCACCTGTTATAAAATGACTATGAAAAATAGTATCGCCTGTCCCAATATATAGTATTTTATTATTATTATTAGTAAAAATTTCAGCAGGTTGAATACTATGTCTTATATAAATACTCCAAATATCAAAAGTAAATAAATAATTACAAAATTTATTTTTATTATTTATTAATATTGAATATAGAAAATTTCTATCAGTATTATCTTTAATATTATGTAATATTTTAATAGTATTCTCGTATGTATAATATTTTGTTTTAATTTTATTTAATAAGGATAAATCATTTACATTATTAATATCAATATCAAATTTAGAAATAAAATTTTTATTTGAATCATACACAAGTAAAGAACCATAAAAATGATTTTTTTTAAATTTTTTATCAATTGGATGATCTATTAAATGTACTAGATTTGTTTTTTTATTTATCAATAACTGTTTATTTATATTTTTATCTACTTTTTTAATTTTATCTATCCATTTTGTATCAATATTGTTAAAAATATCTGTTTCTAATCTACCTCCAGTACAATCAAAAACAACATCTATATCAGCAATTTCAAAAATATTTTTATAATCAGTCCAGTCATAATCTTCAAATATAATAGGTATATTATATTTCAAAAGAACTTGAGACAATAATAAATATTCTAAAATATAGATATTAATATGTAATAAATTTTTATCTGAATTTAGTGTATAAATTTTAGGCAATATTAAAGATAATAATGGAGACGATGTAGAAAAAGGTCTATGTCTGGAATACGGTTTTCTTAATTTGGATTTATTTATTCTATTATCAAAAATAATTATATTTACTTTTGGATATTGATTTAGAGTTCCTTTATTATAATAGTAATCTAAATAACACGCCAAAAATAATCCTATTGGACCAGCACCTATAATACATATATTTATCTTATCTTTATCTTTTCTGAATTTACTAAATAAACGAGAATAATCATCAATATTTGATTTTATTAAATAGTTAGATAATTTACTAACTATTTGTAAGATTTTTTTTTTATTTGTATTTTTTTCTATTTCATCATTTAATTTTTTTAAATCTTCTAAATTTAATATTTTATAATTTTCATCAGTAGTTACATATTCTTTAGGTATATCTGATTTTACAAAATTTATTTTTTTACTTATAAATAATTCTTGATGTTTTATATAATTATTAGCTAGTAAATTAACTCTATCACTATCAATAAAAAAAGGATGTTTTGGCATATCAAATAATTGTTGAAAAGTAAAATTAATTTTTTCTTTTATTTTTTCCATAATTATATAATTATAGATATAAATTTAGTAACTGTATATATTACTTAAATAATCAGTACATCTATCGCTCACATTTTTAAATTTATTATACAATAAAATATTTTCTGTATCAATTTCAGAATTCATAAAATGTTGTAATTTTTTAGTACTATCATAAGCGGGTGGTTTATTTTGATAAATTCCATATGAATTCGTTTTTAGTAAATCTTCAAAAGAACCTTGACTATTATCATTATCTGATAAATTAAACACTGGATCATCAGGTGTATCATCATCTGATTCATTTATGTCAATTTCATCTATATCTATATTATAATCATCAATATATTTAACTAGCAATTCTAATTCTCTCATTTCATTATATTCTTCCAAATCTATAAGATTACCAATGTAAGTGTAAAAACGTTTAATTTTGTTCATGTATTCTTCATAATTTTTCATTATATAATATAAGTTTAAATATTTGTTTATAATAAATCAATTTTTTCATTATGAAACTTTAAAATCTTAAACTTCTTAAAAAAATAACTATCTTATTTAATAAGATGAATAATTTAAATTTTGATGATTTGGTTAATATGCTAGAAAAATTAAAAAAAGAAAAAGGCGAAGAGTGTTTAATTTGTCAATTACCAATTACAGATAATACATCTATAAAATTAAATTGTAATCATTATTATCATGATAAATGTTTAATTATGAACAATAAATTTATATCTTGTCCTTACTGTAATATAGTCACAATGAAAAAAAATATTGTTAAACAACAGAATATATGTAAAATAATTTTAAAAAGTGGAAAAAATAAAGGAAAAGTGTGTAATAAAAATAATTGTAAGATACATAAAAATGTAAAAGAATTTAGTAATGGATGTAAGGCAATATTAAAAACAGGTATTAATAAAGGAAAATTATGTAATAGAATTAATTGTAAATATCATAACCCTATCAGTTTAGCTATTGATGTTTGATGGATTATCATTCATTCTTTTAGCAATATTTAAAAATAATGCAGACATATTATAATTATTATTATCTAAAAAGTCTAAATGTAATTTCATTGCTTCAGAATATGTTGAAATTTTTGTTTTTTTATTATTTGATTCAAACCAAAATATATAATTGGACGATTTTGTAATTTTCTCAGATACATTGATTTTATCGGATATTATGATTTGTTCAGATATATAATCCGCAGTATCGTTGTCTACTTCATTTATATACCAATAACAAGTTGAATATTTTCTACATAATTTCAAAAGATTTTTAAACTGTTTTTTAATAATTTTAATAGTGTCTATATTTAAATTATTTAGTACTTCTAAATCAAATGTTATCATTCTTTCAACATCTGATGATAATTTGTTATCATATTTTATTAAACCATAATTTAATTCATTAATATTAATTAAATTAAATGTTTCGCTATATTGAATATCACCACTCATTTTGGCTAAAAATAGATTATATCTTTTCATTTAAACTTGTAATTAAAATAAATATAAGTTTAATACGAATAAATTAAATAGATGTATTATCAATAAGATCCCTAGGATTTATATTCTACTGAATAATAAACGATATCTTTTAATAAAAATATTTTATATTACATTTTAATGCCAACATTATGTTTAAATATGATAGTTAAAAATGAATCAAAAATTTTAAAAAAGTGTTTTGATTCAATTGTTAATTATCTCGATTATTGGGTTATATGTGATACTGGATCTACTGATGGTACACAAGAGATGATAAAAAAATATTTTAAAGCAAAAAATATTAAAGGTGAATTACATCAGGATAAGTGGGTTAATTTTGGTCATAATAGAACACTTGCTATTCAAAAAGCCTATCAAAAAGCAGATTATATTATATTAATGGATGCGGATTTTACAATGAATATAATTGATAAAAATTTTAAAAATAAATTATTAAATACATCGTATTTAATAAAATATAATGGAATAACTGATTATAGAGTTATAAAAATTGTAAAAGGAAATATTAAATGGAAATATTTAGGTGTTACACACGAATATATAACAACAAATAGTAGAAATATTAAGGAAAAATTTGATTATATAACAATTAATCATAGCGGGTTGGGTAATAATAGAAGTAATAAATTTAAAAGAGATATCAAGTTATTGGCTCAAGGAATAAAAGACGAACCAGACAATTTTAGATATCATTTTTATTTAGCTAATTCATATTTTGATATAAGTGATTTTGAAAATGCTATGAAATATTATAAAAAAAGAATTGATTTTAATGGTTGGGATGAAGAAGTATATTTGAGTATGTATAAATATGCTTTATGTAGTAAATATTTAAAATATCCTGAAGATACAATTATATTTAATTTTTTAAAAGCATTTAATTATAGGCCAACAAGGTTAGAAGCTTTATATGAAGTTGTTAGATATTATAGAATAAAAGAAGATTACACCAGTGGTTATAAATATGGTATTTTAGGTTATTATTCAGCTACCAATTATCCAGATGACATTTTATTTATTAATAAAAATATTCACACATATAAATTTATAGATGAATTAGCCATTTGTTCATTTTATGTAAATGATTATAAATTATCATTAGATTTAAATAAAAACATATTACAAATATATAAAACAAATAAAATAGATATTGATATTAAAAGAATACAAAAAAACTTAAGTTTTTCTAATTCTATATAATGTATTCTGTTATAATATTGTCTATAATAATAATAGTAATTTTCTTTTATAAACAAATTAATTTAACACCAAAAAAAAATATTGATATATTTTATATTAATTTACAAGAAAGAACAGACAGAAAAATATTATTAGAAAAGGAATTTATAAAATTAAATAATTCAACAAAATATAATTTTATAAATAGAAGAATAGATGCTATAAAACATATAAAAGGTGCTATTGGTTGTGGTAAATCGCACATAAAAGCTTTAGAAACGGGAAAAAAACATAATTTAGATTATGTAATAATTATGGAAGATGATATAGAAATAAAAGAAAATGAAATAGATAAATATTTTGATATAATTAATAATATGAGTAATTGGGATGTAATAATACTATCTGGACACGGAAAGAAGAACTTGTACAATGATGACTTATCTAAAGCTATTAGTATTCAAACAACGGGTATGTATATAGTTAACAAACATTACTATGACACATTAATTAAAAATTTTAACGAAGCTACCGAAAATATGGAAATGTTATTTAATGAAAATAAACCTATAAATCGTAGAAAATGGGCCATAGATATAAATTGGAAAAAATTACAACGCTGTGATAATTGGTATATATTTAATACTAATTTAGGTTTTCAAAGGCCAAGTTATAGTAACATAGAAAAACGAAATGTTAATTATAAACATTTGTTATACAAAAATAAAATATTAAACATAGCAATAAATAAAATTATGTTGTAATAACAAGATTACAATGATTATAAAAGTCTAATTTTAATCGTCAATAAAATCACACTCTACACTTGATTTAACTGGTTTAGTCGATACTAATTTTGTTGGTTTACTTTTATCATTTAAACTCAAAAATTTAACTCCATCTTCAAAATTATTTATTTTAAATTTTGTATTTAAACGATAAAATTTCTTTCTTTTATCTGCTATTTCTTGTAATGGTGGTAATTCTTCTAAATGTTCCCTATAATAACATACTTTTTTCCAAGTTTCTTGTAAAATAGGATAACAATTTTCAAACCATTTCTTGTCTCTTTTTATTGTTACATTATGACTTTCAGGAATTTTCCAATAAATAATTTTATCAAAATAATAATCTTTTGCCATTTCAGGATCTTTTAAATACCAATCAGAAATTGTAATTAAACACCAATCATCATATTCACTTTGTGACATATCTAATCTTGGTGGATAAATATATTTTGATTTAAATTGATGTTCATCTTCATCATGTGTTGGAACATATACTTTTGGTAGAAATTGTAGTAAACAACCTCGTACTAACGTATTATCAATTTGTCTTTCTTTTCCTTCAGTGCCTTCCATAAATAGAGTTTTAAAATTTGTATCCATTAAGTATTCATTTCGTGAATCGTATTCTTTAATTTTACATTGCCAAAAATCACATTGATCTAAATCACAACATTCCAGTTGTTGTTGAACTTGACAAAAATAATAATATGGACAAATTTCACCCATAATTTTACCACTTCTTTTAATTTGTCTTATAGCAGGACATTTAATTTCTAACATTGTTCCTAACATTGGACTAAACTGATTACCTAAAGTAGATTTTGAACAGATGCCATCAGGTGATGCTCCTAAAATTTTGTATTTATTACTTGGTACGCAACCAAATTCGGTTACTTTGATATTATAAATATGTTCGTATAACTGAGTTGCGATTTGTTCGTACTTTTTACCATGAAAAACAAAAATATTATCTAAAAATGGAAAATCTGGATCACACTTTTTACATATAAAACCTTCTACTGATTCATAAGGATTCATATCAAGAGCAGTTGCTGTATCAGATGCTGTTACACGTTGAAAACGATAATCAAACCACTCTTGTGTACGTTGTTCTGGTTGCGGTGTAGCATATAACTGTTGAAATTGGTCTTCTATATTCTGATATTCTTCTGGAACTTTAATCTTTTTATTTTGAACTTCATCACATTTAAAAGTTAAATCCCAATTTCTAAATCCATTATTACCATTTTCAAAACTTAATTGTTTGAAAGTATATCTACAATCAAAAAATCTATTTACAATATCTGTTACTAGTTCATATGTAGCTTTTGGATATTCATCTATAATACTAGTATATATATTTTTTATTATTAAGATTAATTCCTCTTTACATCCGTTAAAATCTTTATATTCCTTTTTAATAATTTTATTGATACTTTTGATAATTTTTCCTAATTCTCCAAATGGTTTGTACATTAATATTAATTTTAATTAATATTTAAATAAGATTAATCAATTTTTATTTACATTCCAATATCATATCCAATAGCATAAATATAATCATTACAAAATGATGTATATGGATGGTCATTATAATACTGGAAAAATTATCATATTAAAAATTAGATTTTTGAAATAATACAGTTTTATCTAAATGTAATCGTGATACCTACTTGAGAATAATATGTTGCCGTTTTTATAGTAACATTCTTTTCTTTATCATTTATATTAATTATTTTTTTATAATTTTCTATACTTGGTCCACACGATAGTAATATAACTTTTTTTTCCTTTTAACTTAATAAAACCATTTGATAAAATTTTATTCATATACTATAATTATATCTAGTATTATTTAAATGAAAAAATATATTGTAGAATATAAAAAAATAAGTAAAAATCAACAAAATAAAATGAGAGATATTTTACTTTCTAATTATAACTTTAATAGAATTACAGATTTAGAATTAGAAAATATTAGAAAAAAAACAGACATAGATACAAAAATAATATTATCATATCGTAGTCAATTATTAAAAGAAATAAATATGAATAATCATTATAAAGTAAAAAATGAATTAAAAATGTTAATGAAAGATTATCAAAATATGGATATATTAGATCTATCTAAAAAATATAAATTATCTCCTGTTAGTCTTATGAGATTAATTTTAAAAAAAAAGTATCCTAATATAAAATCCATTAAAAAATCAATATTACAATTAAAATCTTTTGATAAAGAACAATTAGAATTAGCTGAAAAAAATGATAATGTAGCACCACTTGATCAAGATAATATACAAAAATATTCTGAACAATATGAGGATAAAATAGGAGACTATCTTGATAAAAAAAATATAAAGTATAAGACTCAAGAGGTTTTGGTACAAGAACAAATTAAAGAAAAAGGCCATCCTTATGCTACTCCAGATTTTCTCTTAAAAGATCCTATTGATATAAATGGTTCAATAGTAAATTGGTTGGAAATAAAAAATTTTTATGGAACAAATATTAAATTTATGAATAAAAAAATAGAAAAACAAATTAACAAGTATTATAATAAATGGGGGTTTGGGTGTTTAGTATTTAGATATGGAGTATATAAAAATTTACAGTTTGATAATTGTAATATAATTTCATTCTAATAATTATTATAACAATATGTATTAATATAAATTTTCAATCTCAAAATGCTTGTTATGATCAATTCGATAGATATGTTGTTGGATGTATAATAATAATATCAAAGTGATAAAAACAATATATTCAGATTATCCTTGGAAATAATAATTTACATTCCTATAGCACAACCTATAGAAAAAAGAGGGTCACCAAATTTAATTCCATTAATATGTTTATCTAAATTTGATATCCATTTTTTATTTAATTTTTTAAAACTATAATCTTTAATATTTGATATCATTAATAGTAATATTTTATACCAAACAGTATCTATATAGTGTGATGACTTACATATTTTAAATAATAAATTATAATTATTATTTAATTCATTATCATTTATAATTATATCTTCGCAATATTTATAATAATTTGATTTTTGATAAAATATATTATTATTCAAGTCTATACGTGGTATTTCAATATCTACTTGTGAGAATTCTGTAAATAATTTTAATTTTAAATTATATTTATCTTTTAAATTTTTTAAAAAAATATTAGAATAAAATGAACCTAATAAATTATCAAAACCTATAAATCGTGGTTTTTTATTTTTAAAATGTTTTATCATAAAATGTTTAACTTGTGGAGTTACATCTTCATTATACCAATCAATACCAAATAAATCAAAATCACTCACTCCTAGATATATAAAAAACATTAATACTTTTAAATAAATTGGAAAAAATAAATTAACATTATAATAAATTTTATTTTTTTTTACTGATTTTTTAAATTGAAAATTATCAGGTTCTATTAAAAAAGGTTCAGTAATAGAATCAACACAAAATTCTATATTATGATTAAATTTATAATTATAATATTCATATTCATTTTGATATAAACTTTTACATAGTATTTTTATAGAATTGTTATTTATGCTATACTTATATTCTTCGCGGAAACCATCGTATAATCTTTCATCATAGAAAAAAAAATCTTCTTTTGTGTCAGAATAACAAGTAGCCGTCTTAATTGAAACAATGATATATTTCTCATTATTTAATTCAATTATATTTTTAAATTTTTCTATATTTGGACCACAAGATAATATTAATACCTTTTTACCATTTAATAAATTTTTAGAATTTATAAATCCATTTTCTATTAATTTATTTTTTAAATAATTATTCATTACAAATATATATATATATATATATACTATTTAACTAATTTATTAATTATGGACAAACATATAAATAAAAAAAATAGTATTTAAAATCAATTATGAGATCTTAAAAGGACGACAACCAATGAATACGAGTGAAGGTATTTATATTGATGATATTAATATAAATCTTATTGAGGAAGAGTCAGTTAATAATGATTCAGATGATGATAATAATAATACATAAAAAATATTAATACTAATAATGTCAAACTCGACACAACTATTGTTACCAAAATTGTATATTTTTATGAAAAGTTTACAACTGAAGAGAGTATTCATACTATAGATTTTTTACACGATCCAAAAGTATGTCTAAACATATTAGAGTTAGATACAATTATTTCTAAAAATATTAACATTATTAATGTTAGAACATTTTCTAGTAATTTAACAGGTATGAGCTGTGATATTATTGGTGACACGTCATATAAAGAATTTAAACAATTTTCAAGTAATGATGATCTAGGTGATTATATATTTAGTGAAGAATATTCTATTATTGAACATAATGATAATTTAGATATAGGAAATAATGTCTATGCTATTTTAAACTATAAGGATTCTTTAGACTCTTCAATGATTGGTGGTGATTATGGTTCTGGGAGGTGTAGATAGATTTTAGAAGATGTAAAACTAGAATAATAATTAATTTATATGTATATATATATGAATAAAAATAAATATTTTAAAAATGAATTTTTTGATTCCGAAGATATTGAATTAGCTAACGAATTAGCAAAAAAACAAAAACAAGACGCAGGTAATAAATTAAATGAAGCATACGAATTACATAGACTATATGAAAAAGAACGAATAAAAGCGGAAAAAGAAAAACGCAATGAATTAATTAAAATACGAGAATTAGTTGAGAAATCAAAAAATATAGCAAAAAAAGCAAATGGTAATTTACAAAAAAAAACACAATTTGTAGAAGATATAAATAAAGAATTAATACAAACAGAAAAGGAGGTTGAGAAACTTAATATAGAAATAGATAAAGCAAATAAATATTTAGTAGATATAAAAGAACAAGAGAGAATAGCATACAATAATAAAATACTAGCAGAAGAAAATTATAATAAAGCAAAAATAAATTTAATTGATATTAAAAATAAAGAAAAAGAATTAAGAATACTGTTAAATCTAAAACCATATAATAAATTTATAAATTTTATAAAAAATAATTATATTTTACTTTTATTAATTATATTATATTTCTTAATTGTTATTATTTTTTATTATAAAAAAGAAATTTTAGGATTTTTAAAAGAAAAACCAAAAAATCCTAAAATAAATAAAGGTATTAAAGTACCAAAACCATTATTAACAAGAATTTTACAACCAAAAGTTATAAATAAACCTATTACTAACCCTATTACTAAACCTATTACTAACCCTATTACTAAACCTATTACTAACCCTATTACTAAACCTATTACTAAACCTATTACTAAACCTATTACTAAACCTATTACTAAACCTATTACTAACCCTATTACTAACCCTATTACTAAACCTATTACTAACCCTATTACTAACCCTATTACTAAACCTATTACTAACCCTATTACTAACCCTATTACTAACCCTATTACTAACCCTATTACTAAACCTATTACTAACCCTATTACTAACCCTATTACTAAACCTATTACTAACCCTATTACTAAACCTATTACTAACCCTATTGACGATGAGGAGTATGATGATGATGATGATTATGATGATGATTATGATTATGATGATGATTATGATGATGAATATTAATATAATACTTGTATACAAATTCGCTTAAAAATAACTTTTAAATTATTCATATAAATGGAATATTTAAAAGAAAATTTCGATTATAAATATTATATTAAAAATAATAATTTTGTTAATAATGAATTTCCAAATAAAGATATTGCATTTATTCATTGGGTGTATATTGGAATATATGACAATTTAAAATGTAATAATAATGATGATTTTATTAAAGAAACTAAAAGTACAATTAATTTTATAAAAAAATTAGATAACACTAGTTCTGAAATATCATATAATAATAAAAGATTAATTTTAATCTTTTCGTTAAATATAAAAAATTATTTTAATTTTGATTCTGAATTTTTTAAACAAGCTAATAATATTAATGGAAATTCATATGAATATTATATAAAAGAAGGTCACGAAAAAGGTTTAATATTTTCAAAAAAACAATTAGATTATTATTATGACAATATTAAAATAGATAATACTAATAATAATATTTTTGTTACATATCAAAATAATAAATATATATTATCTGATTTTTGTAAAAAATTTATATATGAAAAAGAAACAGAGTTTTTTTTATCAAAATTTAGAATATTAGAAACAAAATTAAAAAATAGTAATTTATGTTGTATATTTCATATTGGTAATATTGTAATTGGATTTAAAATACTAAATAAATTAAAAAAAATATTAAAAAAAAACTGTTCCTTGATTGTTAATATAAATGAAGATTTATTAAAAGAAAAAAAAATAAATGTATTATTACGAGATATAAAAAAATATGATAATTATTTAATTACAGTTACCAAAGATTACGGTAATGATATTAGTCCATTTTTAATTATTTATAATTATTTATTAAAAAATAAATATAATTTTAAATATTTATTTAAGATACATACTAAAACTGAGAATTCTTGGAGAATTAAATTGTTAAATTGTTTTATTACAACTGATATCGACGAAATTACACCTTTACTGGATAAAGATATTGGTATGGTTGGAAGTAATCAACTTTTATATTCTAAAGATGATAGTAATCATTTAATCTTATCAAAATTATATGAAGGAAATATAGATAATTTTCAATTTATAGGAGGTACCATATTTTTAACTTGTTTTGATTATTTAAAAGATATATTCAAGTATAGTATTATAAAACCATTATTATTATTTCCATATCATACATCAAATTTTTTATTTTATAACTGTTCTTTGTCACATACTGTTGAACGAATGTTTGGGTTTGAAATTTATAAACAAAAAAAATATATTCATGGCTTAGATTATTCCAATAAAAACATATTTATATTATTTCATGTTGGTGATATAGATGTTTTTAATGCAATGTTAAATGATTACAAAGATATATATCAAGCAGAATATATATTAATTACAACAATAGATCATAAAATAAAAAAATATATTGAAGAAAAATATACCAATATTAAAAATAAAACAATTTTACTTGTTGAAAATAAAGGAATGGATATTGGTGGTTTTTTATATGCTATAAATTATATCAAAAAAAATAATTTAAATAACAAAAAATATATTTATATCAAGTTACATACAAAATCAGACAAAAATTGGCGTAACCAATTGATTAAACCACTTTTTAAAAATTTAGATTTAATTATAAAATATCCAAGAAATAAATCATATATTTTTGGTTCACAAGAGTGTGTTATAAGAAATAAAGTTGTAAATAGAAATTATATAAAAGATATAATTCAAAGAAATAATTTAGATATTTATAAATTTGAAAAATTTATCGATGTGTACAATTATCTTAATATCTGGTATGAAAACAAAACACCAAATAATTTATTCTTAAATGAAAAATTTTATTCTTATTATGAATATCTTTTAAATCCAAAAGATCATTGGGAAAATTATGGTATTAATGAATTTCATAGATTATCAAACCCTTGTTATATAAAATCATTTGGTCAAGAAACTTATATGATTGCCGGATCTTTATTTGCTTTTAATAACAAATATTTTGAATTAATTAAACCAATTAAATTTGAATATGAATATATTATTCTAGAAGAAAAATATTCTGTAAATGATGTATCGAGAAAAACACACGCTTGGGAATACTTTTTTAGTCTTTTACCTTATTATGATAATTCATCTCTTGTTTCTGTTGGTAATAGTGATTTAATTTTAAAAAAATGTACTCATTCAATAAATAAAATACAATCAATAATAAATGTTCCTTATGAAACAAGTAAGATTGCTTTTTTTCTTCTTGTACCTGAAGAATCAACTAAATATTCAGGTGGTTATAAAACATTATTACAATATATAAATTACTTGAATGATTATGGGTTATCAGTGGATGTTTATTTTGGTGATAGATGGGAACATATGGAATCAAATGAGAGAGGATTCAATTTATTAAAACATTGTAATATACGTGAATTAATAAATTTTATCGATGACTGTAAAGTAGTAGATACAAGTCTAAATAACTTTTATTTAGGATTAAGATGTCAAAGAAATTATGATATAGTTGTGGCTAATGCGTGGCAAACTGCTGATCCGGCATATAGAAATAAATCTGTTTGTAAAAAATTATGTTATATTATTCAGGATTTAGAATATTTATTTTATCCAGATAATGAAGATGTACAAAAAAAAGTTAAAGAAACGTATAATAATGACTACCATTATTATTGCTTATCAGGATATTTAAGTAATCACTTTAAACAAAAATATGATAATGTTTATGAATCACAATTAAGTTATAATCCAGAAATTTTTTATGATATGAATTTAGATAGAGAGAATAGTATTATTTTAACCTATTATACTTATAAAGTCGGAAGAATACCAAAATTAGTTGAAAGTATAGTTAAAAAATTATGCGCAAGTAAAATCAAATGTTATGTTTTTCCTAATAAATTTGATTTTGAATCAGAATATTTAACATTTTTAGATTCTATGAATTTAAAAGAACTTAATAAAATATACAATAAATGTAAAATTGGGCTAATTTTTAGTGCTACTAATCCATCAAGAATATGTTATGAAATGTATGGAAGTGGACTCAAAGTTATAGAATATGACGGAGATACAACAAAATTTGATATCCCAATACAACATTTTATTAAAATTAAAAATGATATAAATATTGTAGGGATTGTAAAAGAATTATTAAATGATAAATCAAAAAATAGCGATGTTTATAAAAAAAGAGTGTCTGTTGAAAATGAAAGAAATAATGTTATTAGTTATTTTAAGAATATATTAAAAAATTGATTTTTTAATTTAAAAATTAAATATATCATTTATTAATGATATATTTAACGTGTCCAACATGTGGGTTTTTTATTGGTAGTAAAATAGAGGAATTCGAAAAGAATAAAAAGATGATTTGTGATAATAACAAATTATCATATGAAGAAAAAGGTATAAAAATTCAAAAAGTAATCCAAGATCTAAAATTAAGAAGATATTGTTGTAGAATGCGTATTATGACTACTAAAGATTTAGTTCAAGATATTTTACCTGTATCAAACGATTAAGTATTTTTATTTTTAAATTTGTTTTAATAGTTTCTTTAAATTTTTCTTTCTAAAAAATTTTAACTGCTCATCGTGTGACATTTCTGTTAATCCAAATTTATTATAATAATGACATATGTGTGAATCAGTATTTAATGTTTCTGCAAATATATTATTAACTTTCATTTTACCATATACTTCTAAATATATTGTGTAAAATGTTTCTCCATTTCCATCAATAGGGATTAATTTAGGTAATTTACCTTTATTGTATAATCGCGATATCAATCGAAGTTTTCCTTTATACCAAATTCTATGCCACCATCCAATTTTAGTATCTCTATCTGGAACATTTTTCTCAATACCATCTTTTGGTATTAAGAATCCTCCTTTATTGTCAAAATGGCATTGAACTAATCCTAAAATTTTTCTTTTTTTAATGGTATGTATATCTTTATTAATATCTTTAATCATAATTTTACCTTGATCGGTTAAAACCATCGCATCACCATTAAAACAAGCAACCCAAGATGGTACAGATGATAAAGCAATCGAAAAAATTTCTCCTGTTTTAAAAGTATTATATTTCATTGGTACTCCAATAGCAAAAATGTCACCATCATCGTTTATAGCAACAGATGTACCAAAAACTGAATCAGCTGTTAAACTGCTTATATCATTTGGCAAAGGAAATGTTGTATTAAAATCATTTAATGTAAAACTACTATCACTATTTAAAACCCAAGTATAAGTACTTTTTTGTAAAAAATATACATACACAGCTCCCAGTCGTGTTTTACCATCAATTGTAGTTTCAGGTGCTCCAATAGTAACAATAGTACCATTTTTATTTATAGCAACAGAATTACCAAAATGTTCAGTATTATTTTGACTTAATGGACTTTGAATAATATTACCCCATAAACTCCAGGATGAACCATCATATTTAAATACAAAAAAACGTCCATGCTTATTATTTACATTATTAGGGTCAATATAAAATTTTCTTGCACCCACTACTAAATAAAGGTTTCCTTCATGAGCAGATAAATCAATAGAATATCCAAATTCTTCTTGTGATTGGGCCGGCTCCCCCCCACCTGTATTAGCAGTAATAACATTACCTACTTTGAAATAGGAATTAATACTACCTGGAGTAGTGCTTGATAATACATATACTTCTCCATTTCCATCTGGATAATGACCACCAACTGCTAAATAATATGTAGAAAGAGATTTAGCAGTAGCTATACTTTGTCCAAAATAAATAGCATTTAATGATAAACCTGTATCATTTCCATTTATTGTTTCAATAGTATCTAAACTATACCTAGATGACATATATATATATATATTTAGAAAAAATATATATATATATTTATATTTATATTTATATTTATATTTATATTTATATTTATATTTATATTTATATTTATATTTATATTTATATTTATATTTATATTTATGATTCATTATGATTTAATCTTATAACGTTACCTATATTATTTGAAGCTGTAGGTTCACTTGCGAAAATATATGGATCAAAAAGTGTTCCCTGAACTGATACACTAGTGCCTAATCTATTTGTTCCAACTTTACTAAAAGATGACTTATTTATATCCCAAACACCAGCTTCGTATCCTACTACATAAACTGTCCCAGTCCCAGCTCCAGGTGCTCCAATAATACAAACATCCCCAGTATCATTTAAGTCAACTGAATAACCAAATTCGTCATCCGCAGATTCCCCAGTATATGTTGCTCCTGTTTCCCATTGATTACTTATATAATTATAAATTCTAACTGAACCTCCACCAATTAAAGAGGTTTCTGAGAAACCCACTGCCATAACAGTACCATCCGCATTAAAAGCAACACTATTTCCTATTTCCTGTCCATTAGAACCTTGATTATTACTATTAAAAATTTGTTTACTAAAATTTGACATATATATATATATATATATATTATTTAATTTTTATTTTAATAATAGTAATTTCAAAGTTAAAATTTCTTTTTCAGATAATTTTAATACTTTTTTAATATAATTATTCATATTACCATATTCTTCGTCTATTGTTTTAAAAGCATTTTGAATATAATCTGATTGTACTGTAAGCAATGGTAAAATTTTAGGACCATCGTTCATACTTATATTCATTATAACACAAACTTTAGCAAGTTGTCTGTCAATTGTTCTGTTTATACAATGGTTTGAAAACATATATTCTTCCATAATAGTTTCTTTTGGAACATCTATTATAGATAGAATTAAAGCACAAGCAAATCCGGTTCTATCTTTACCAGCAGTACAATGGAAAAGAGTAGGTAAACCAGACTGAATAAATTCTTTTATAAATTTGGAAAATACAGGAGTATATTCTAAAACAAAATCTTTATTAGCATCAATTAAAAATTTTGTCATATCTTTTTTGAGTGTTCCATCTAAAATTTTATAAACTTCTTCATTTATTGATTTGTCCGCTTCAATTGGACTTTCAATATAAGTTACATTAGGTGGTAAAATATTAGGTTCTTTTGTTTTTCGTGAAGAGAACGGAAATCAACAATTCTTTTAATACCAACTAAATTTAATACATTTAAATCATAATCATCTAATCTTGCCAGATTATCAGATCTAAATAACATACATTTTTTAACTTTAATATTATTTTTATTAACAAAACCTCCAATAGTCCTAGTATTATAAGTATTTTTTAATTGAATAATATTATCAACTAATATTTGGTGTAAACTTTTCATTAATCTAATTAGAAAGGTATTATTTAAATTTTTCATATATTGTTCTGGGAAAACAGGCAGTAAAACTTTATATTCAGCATTTAAAAAAATAGATAAAACTCTTCATTTCCATAATAATAAAAATTTTCAACATCAAAATAAAACAAAAATACAAGTGAAAGATATAATATTAAAATCTTCAGAAAATAAAAAAGTATATATTATTGATTCATATAGATACCCTATTGAAAGAGCAATATCATCTTTTTTTTACAAATTTAAATAAATACTGTCCAGATAATTTAAATATGAGTATTGAAGAAATTATAAATTATTTTAATAAAAAAAAATTGTATAAATTAGATAGTTATCATAGTTATATAGAAGCTTTCAATTATTTTGATATATCAACTGATATAAAATTTAATCACGATAAAAAATATATTTTAACTCAAAAAGATAATTTAATATTTATTAAATTAAGGATAATGGACATACTACATTGGAAAAATATATTCAAAGAAATATTAGGAATTGATATTAATTTTGAACATAGAAATCCTAGTAAAAATGAAAGATATAAAGATTTTTTAAAAGAATATAAAGTATCAAAACAGTATTTGAAAGAATTAAAAAAAAAAGATAATAAAAATAGGATAGAAATGGATAAAATGCTTTCAAAAGAAGAAATAAAAAACTATTTTATATTGTGGAATGCTAACAGTATTTAATTAAATCGTTTAGATATTAAAAAATTAATTATTTATAAATATAATGAAAACATTCGTGTGTATCAATTATTATCATTATACTAAATTAAGTAAAAAAAAAACTAGTAGATTTTTATTAAAAAATTATAAATTAAGATATAAAATAATCGATAAAGTTATATGTGAATACGAAAATTATAAAAATCCAATAGACATTATGATTGTAACTAATTCAAATGAAGGGAAAGAATTTATAAAAAAACACTTTGAAAAAAGAGTTAAATATATTAACACACCTGAAATAAATTTAATTAATGATCACTTTTTACCATACGCTTCAATTGATATAATGAGCAAATACAAAAATGAATATGACAATTTTATATATACTGAAGATGATATGATAATATCTTATAATACATTTTCCAATTGGTTAAAATATTCTGAATTATTATGGAAAAATGGGTATGTTCAATATTTCTATAGAGTTGGTATTGATAATAAACTACACGATAGTAAAGTACCTGAAGAACATGATGGAAAAATATTAAAAAAATATGAAATCGAAATAGAGGGAATTAAATTTGGAAGATTATCACGACCATATGCTGCTTGTTGGATATTAAACAAGGAACAATTTAATTTATATTTAAGTAGACCATCGCTTTTAAAACAAAATCATAATAATAAATGGCCTAAAGAATACATTGCTTACGGATTAACTTGTGATGATAGATTATTAAATAAAGATACAGAATTTAATAAATTATGTTCTGTTAGAGTCGAAGATGTTAAAAAATGGTTAAGTTTTAAAAGTGTTGGATTAATTTGTATAGATGACAATTTAAGTATATCTTCTAATTCTAAAGTAATTCACTATAATCCAGATATTAATGATTTATAATAGAGTTAAAATCCAGCTAATTTTAATCCCATTTCTGTTAATTTTGGTTTATTAATAGGATTGATATTAGGTAAATCTTTTCCGTAAGTTCTAGGAAATTTACCAAATAATTTAACTCTATTAGGCCAATGTGTTGTGCTTCTTAATTCATTAAACGCTTTTCGTTTTTTCTCTAACATCTTTTCACTTGATAAATTTCTTGGTTTCATACAGACATATGAAACACCTCTGAAATTTGGTTGAGAACGTTCTTTCATACATTCACGCCCACTGTGTATTGTCCTACTATCCCATAGTACCAGCAGGACATTTGATATATTTTATATTACATTTTTTATCTGTATAATATTTAATTTCATCTTTTGTTAATTTATACCAATCAACTTTATCTGTTTTTTAAAAATGATTAGCAAAATCTTTATGACTTTTTTCTAAAAATGCTAAAGTATCATCGCCTTCATTAACATCATAAGCAGTAACCCAAGATTGATAACATTCTAAATCATTTCTAGTATAACTTTGATCTGTATGAAACCAATCCTTTCCTTTATACCAACCTGATTTTGTTTCTTCTGATGGGAAATGTATACTAGCGCCATCAAAACTTGTAACTAAATCTTTATTATTAACATCCCATAATTTAGCAAATATATTTACAACTTTTGGATTTTGTCTTATATCCCAATTAAATTGAGCGTGTCCAATTCCCCAGTGTTGAATTAACATTGAATGTGTAGGAAATAATTCTCTAAAAGATCTCCAAGTTTTAGTATCATCTTTATTAATAGGTTTATCAAATTTTTGTGTAATATGAACAAGATATTTCCATATGCCATTTTGAAAATTAATAATCTCTTCTTCATTTAAAATTTTAGGAATAATAGCAACCCCGTACTTTTTTAATTTTTTTTTTTACTGTCGATAAATCACAAGAATATTTTGTACATTTATAATTGTCCATTATAAATATTAATTATATAATTAATATTCAAATTTTAAATAAATTAATGAATGGTTGAATTCCAAAAATCTCCCATATCCATAAAATTACCAAATCCAGTAAGATTATGAAAATAACCAAAAGCTGTAAAATTCTCAAATCGACCACTTCCTGTTAGGTTAAAGGTGCCTGTCGCATTGGTAAAGTTATGAAGTCCAGTTAGATTTCTAAACTCCATCTTTCCTGTCATATTTCCTCGTCCAGTTACATTTAGGAAAACTCCATAACCAGTAACATTCGAGAAAGAACCGTATCCAGTAACAAGTCCGATACCTGTCATATTAGTAAAATTTTTCATTGTGGTACGGTTGATAAATCGACGTACCGTTGTATTCTGACAGTTTTCATTACAGTTAGTACAGTTGGTATCCGCACACATCATAATTCTGTCTTGACAACATCCATACCTAGTCCCAGCACAACCACCAATCAGACTCGTATTATAGCAATTGGTACAATTTTCTTTACAAGGTGTTTCAAGGTCTTGACAGCATCCATACCTAGTCCCAGCACAACCGCCAATCAGACTCGTATTATAGCAATTGGTACAATTTTCTTTACAAGGTGTTTCAAGGTCTTGACAACACCCATATTGAGTTCCTTGACAACCACCTAGAATATCTACCTTTTCATAATGAATTGGAAGAGAGACAGCAATAGTAATAATGTTCATAACAATAATGAAGAATAGCATTAATATAATTAAGAATTGTCTACTAATAAATTAAATTTCAATTTTTTATAAAGCAATTACTTCACCCACACCTTTTGTATTACCATCACGGAAGAAGAAAATCATTTTTTCTTCCATAAATTCTTCATGTTGATTAAATCTAAATTTAACTATAGCACTATCTCTACTTTTTAAATGATCTTTTTCATTTTGTACCATTTGAATTTGAGCTGCTTGTCTTATAGGACCACAATGTAATACAGGACTATATCCATTTTTAATGGTTGTCGAATGATGTAAAATAGTAACTCTTGCTGTAAAAGTTCTAACAACATTTTGTTTCCAATTATCTAATGAATCAAGTAATACAAACCCTTTTTTAATTTCGGAACGTGTTATTGTTTCCTTAGGATTAACAAATTTAATATTAAAACATCCCTGTACATCTGATCTAATTTCATCTACATTTTCTCTAATTGAATTATGAATACTTCTAATAGTAACGGGATAAAAATTCCCATCTTTTGGACCAATATACATTTTTTGTTTATTATTTATAGGTTTACCTTTAACAGTTCCACTCACAACTAGTCCAATACCCGGTACATTAAAATTAGAATCAAGGTACACAACTGTACCATTTGATTCTTTTGGCCATTTATCTCTTTGATCTAAATTATAAATAATTTTATGAAGGTTATTTATATTAGTACCATCTTTATTTGAAATAGATATAACTGGAATAATTTCTGAATTATGAATCATATTATCAATATATGTAGTTGTTTCATTATTTGATTTTTTTGAGGCACTTATAAAATATATGATTTTACCAAATGTATTTTTTGATAATAGTTTTTTAATTTTATTACATAGATTTTGATAAATCTCTTGTGGTGCTAAATCTATTTTAGTAATTACAATAACAATTGGCACTTTTAAATATAATAAAATTCCAATATGTTCTTTTGTCAATTTAGTAATACCTGTATTAGCACCAATAACAACAATCCCGCGATCTGGAAACATTCCTGTAACACCAAAAACAGTGGTTTTTAAATATTTTTCATGTCCGGCTAAATCTATATATTGAACAACTTTTTCATTATTATGTTTAATATATTTATCTTCAATTTCGATGTCACCTATTTTAGTAATATCTGTTCTTTTTCTAGATTTAGTACTAAATAATTCTACATTAGAATTTGTACTTATATATTTAACAGGATTTAATGTAATACTGCTAGTTCGACCAGTTTCTATTTCATGATTATGTAGTAGTACTCTATTTCGTGCTAAACCACGACCATTATCTAATTCTCCAGTTGTTAATACACCAATAAGAGAACTTTTTCCAGCATCGACAGGTCCTGCAACTGCTATAGTAATTTCACTCGAATGAGTACTTTTATTTATCATTAAAATATAAAATATTTATATTTTAATAATTAATATCAATTTTTATTATATAAATTAAACATGAGCTTTACTTTTTCCTACCTGTATTCTACAAACTGGACATTTATAGTCATACTCTTCTAAATATTCTTTTAAACAATCTTCGTGAAAATAATGCGTACATTTTAATTTTATTAATTTGTTTCCTTGTTCAATATCACCCAAACATATTGTACATCTATCATAATCAACATTGCCAACCTCAAATGATTCTAATTTATTTAAACATTCATCATCAAGTGTAATTTGAATATCGTCTTGTGGTTCTACTGGAGGTGGAGGGGGGACATTAAGAATATTATTAAAAATATTAGCGAAATGATTTAATTGTTGTAATGATTCAGTACTATTAAGTGGTATATTAAATGTATAAGAATATGTACTAGATACACTTTGAGGTATTTCAGGTTGATTTATTTGAGGTTGAACTTCATCAGAATCAGTTATTTCTACGGTATCGGTTGTATCTACCTCTTCGTCTCCTTCTGTTTGTATTGGAGGATCATTATTAATCTCTACATTTTGATTTTGAAGTGGACCATTAATAACTGGTATATTGAAATTAGTACCAGTAATAGGATAAAAATAAGATAAATCTATAATATCAGTGGGGATATTTTGTGGATTATCTTGTGGAATTCCTAGTATATTTTCAGTAATATTAATTGAACTCATATCTTCTAATGATATATCAATTCCAAATTGACTATAAAAATCAACTAAATATGTATTAATTACCTCAATTGGTATATTATGTTGAAGTAGCAGAGTTTTTAATTTTTTTATAATAAGAGACTCATCTAGTGTGAAATCTTGAAATTGTAATCTAATTGCGAATAATTCATCGAATGAATATGACATTATATTATTAATATTTTAACAAAATATAAGTTTAATTCATTTTTTCTACTGTTTTGTTTATAATAATTATAAACCCTCATATATATAATTTTTTTTACTATAAAGAATTACTGAATATATATATAAATGGAAATCCAAACTATTATTGATAATTTAGAATTATATTATTATAATAATATAAAAGATAAAATAGAATTAGATAATATAAATGATCACATTTGTGAAAAAATTAAATCAATGAAAACTACTATATCTGAATCAGAAACCGAAAATGTTTATACTGATGAATATATTTATAAAAAAGACTGGAATAAATTAAATAAAATCCATAAAAGAATTAAATTAAAAGAATTTATAAATAATTTAACTATTAATAATATAGAAAAAACCAATTTAATAAAACAAGTTTACGAATTAGTAAAATTAAATAAGTTAACACAGAAAAAAACTGTTAATTATGATTCAAATGAAGGCATAATACAATCTATCCCAAGTTTAAAATTCATTAATAATAGATATGAATTAGTATTATAAAATTAGTATCTTTATTTAAATACAATTTTAATAGGTGCATGATCACTCCCTAATATTTTACTAAGTATTTCAGATACTTTTACTTTTTTTATTAAATTTTTAGAAACTAAAAAATAATCGATTCTCCAACCTTTATTTTTTATACGAGAATTAAATCTATAATTCCAATATGAATATTTGATTTTATTAGGATTAAAATGTCGAAACGTATCAATTAATTTTAATTCACTTAATATATTTTTAAACGATTTTCTTTCTTCGTTAGTAAAACCTGCTGATTTTTTATTTGTTTTCGGATTATGAATATCTATATCTTCATTAGCTACATTTAAATCACCTGCTACTATTATTTTTTTATGTTTTTGTAATTTTTTTAAATATTTTTTAAATTGTAAATCCCATTCTTTCACTCTATAATCTAATCTTTGTAATGCTTGACCAGAATTAGGTGTATACACATGAATTAAATAATATTTATCAAATTCTAAAGTTATAACTCGTCCTTCCTTATCATAATTACTATTATTTATACCAAATGATACATTTAATGGTTTTTTTTTACTAAAAATAGCAGTACCGCTATATCCACCTTTTATTGCACATTGACTATAATATCTATATTTATATCCTTTTAATTTTTCTCTCATTGCTTCTTTAGTTTTATCAATAGGACAACTTAGTTTTGTTTCTCCAAAACAAATAACATTAGGTTTTTCTTTTTCAATTAAATCAAATAAATTATTTTTTTTAATCATTGCTCGTAGACCATTAATGTTCCACGCAATTATTTTATGTGGCATTTAATATATTATATTTTTTATTTTTAAAATATTTTAAAAATTATTTAAATAAATAATTTTGATATTAAATAATGTATTTTGCTTTATATGGGAAAAAGAAGTTATTAGGTATATTTGATGATTATGAAAAATGTAATTTGTCAATCGAAGGTTTGACTTCTAATAATTTTTTAAAGAGTAAAGATATTAATATTGTTTCATATCATCCAAATACTTTAGTTAAAAAAAATAATCTGTTTTTATGTCCATCCATAGATATAATTGAAGATTTTACTAGCGAGTGTAGTACACTTAATTTAAATAATGTACAAGATGATTCTGAACATAATTCAGAAGAATATGATAATTCTGAGAACAATGATAATTCTGAGAACAATGATAATTCTGAGAACAATGATAATTCTGAAGAAGATGATATAATAGAGGAAGATAGCGAAGAGAGAGAGAAGAGAATAACAAATGAAAAGAAAATGAAGAGTAAAAAAGAAAAACTAAACTATAATATTCAAATTTTAAAAAAGAAAAAAGAACAATTAGAAGAAAAGAGAAGAACGTATCAGATTGATCTTGACTTATATAAAAAATTTAAATATATTAAAAAAGAAAATGAAAACTTTGTAATTCCTCCAATGTTTGAAAATAAATATAATATCTTTATGGTATTAGATAATGAAAAAAATTTAAGTTTAAATAATTTTAATAATGTATATAAAAAAAAAATAGATGATACAAATTATTCTAAACTTTTTAGTGGTGATGGCAAAGATAGAGAATTATTAGAAATATCAGAAAATGATACAGACGCTGATAATAATAATTCTGATAATAATAATGAATAAAAAAAAATCTAGAAATAGATAATATAATGTATAGAGATGTAGATAAAGATATTATAACTAAAAATTTAGTAAAATTAGAAGACAAAGCAAAAGAAATTGTTTTGAATAATTATGAACCTACTTTTTCAGAATTAAAAGAAGTATATAAAATTATTAAAGATTATATAAAAGAAAAAGATTTAATAATTTATGGTGGATATTCTCAAAATGCTTTAATTAAATTACACGATGAAAAAAACGTTTTTTATAGAGATATTGATGTACCAGATATTGAATTTTATACTGCTGAACCTCAAAAAGATTTAATTCAATTATGTGATATTTTATATAAAAAAAATTATAAATATGTCGAAGGAGTAGAAGGTATACACAATGAAACATATAATTTATTTGTAAATTTTCACGGATATTTAGATATAAGTTATATGCCAAAAAATATATTAGATAATTGTCCTACTATTAGAACAGAAGGAATGAGAATGACACATCCACATTTTATGTATACAGATGCTTTAAGAGTATATACAGACCCTATGACATCTTATTTTAGATTATCCAAAACTTTTTCAAGATTTACAACATTAATGAATTATTTTCCATTTAATGAACAAGCTATATATAATACACTAGATTTTAATGTTACACTATCTGAAAAGGAATATGATGAAATTACTAGATTTATTAGAAAACAAATAGTAAGGAATAGTAAATTAGTTATGATTGGATTTCATACATTTAATAGATTAATGAAAAAAGCAGAAATGCCTAAAACTCATTATATCCAAGAATATTATTATCAAGTTATATCAGATAATTATATTGATGATAGAGATAAAATTTTTAATTTATTAAAAAATAATTTTACAAATATAACTAAAAAAAGTTATTACAAATACTTTCAATTCTTAGATAAAACAACAGAATATTATTATAAAGATCAATTAATTTTAAGATTATATGGTAATAATGAGAGATGTACTGTATATCAATATTCTAAAAAGAAGAAAATAAATTATGGTACCTTTCAATTAATATTAATGTATTGTTTGATTCACTATAATATAGCAACCGTACGTAATAATAATTTTATCAAAAAAATAAATATAACTATGATTACTAGATTACTTAAAGCGCGTGATACTTATTTGGAAAAAAGAAATTTAAATGTTCTTGATGATACACCATTTGAAGAATTTACAATGGAATGTATAGGTAAACCATATAATATATTAAGAGAATCTAGAATAAAACTTAAAGCAAATATTAAAAAAGGTAGACAAGCTAAATTTAGATATACTCCTAGAGGTAATCCAGGTAAAGTTCCTAATTATAGATTTGATAATTCATCGGGTGAATTAAAAAATTAAAACAAGTTAATGTTTCTTGTAAAACTAAATCATACAAATTCATTATATATATAATTAGTCGTTAAGATAATATTTAAAAAAATTAATAAATTTTTGAATATATGTATATTCTTTTATTTTTTTTGTTTGTGAAGTATTAACATTCTTATAACTATCTGGTTTTCTAAACATTTAATTTAAATTATATATATATTTTAAATTAAAAACTAATTAAAAATTTAATATTTTTTATATATTATACTTTTTATTTAACTTAAAATTACATGTCATCTTCCGCCCATTTGGATTAATCTATTGACTCTGGGGGTCCAAAGGATGTATATCTACTTGACGATCTAGGTCTAGATTTTGACCTTTGTATCGATACACCAAGTGCTCCTTCTTGGGACAAGGAGAATGCATTGATGAATGAGGACAAGTCGAGTGTTATTACAACAAAGGATACACCTGAAAACAAGGTTAAAATTAAATCTGCTCTTTGTAAGATCTCCCAAATTCTTGGAATAGAAAGGTCGCAAATAACAACTTATGAAGTTGGACCTTTTGGATATAATCCTGATAATTATGGTGCGTCAAATGAAGAACCATATGGAATGGTAAGCACATCAAAATGTCTAATTAAGCATTTCGAGCCGCATTTTCAGGAAATGATTCAAATTCATTATTCTAAGTGGGATGATCTAGAGACTTTTCGCGAGGAGATTCAAGACAAGTATGATATTTTTATTGATTATCCTTGTGAAAAATTCTATGGACGACCTGGAACTATTTACTTTCCTAAAAATGATGATATTTCCGAAGAATCAGATTATACACATACTGTTATATGCGACATTGGTGAAAGACTAGGAATGTCTGCGTGGTCAAAGATTTTTTATGAAGACTTTAGTCCATATATGGAACCTGTTGAAAAGTGTATCTTATATTACGAAGGTAGTGGACTTGGGCATAACCCAAATGAAGTATGGACTGATTATGGTGATGATGATGACCCGTCAAGGGATTCAGAAGATGATTATCAAGATTTAGAAACCCCCAACTGAACATATTTCTGTAGAAATAAACAGACGCTGCACTACTACAATTAACGAATTAAAAAGAAAAGATTCTACAAGTACACGGTATTCCTATCGAAGAATACAAACTTTATGAATCCTATGAATTTACTGAAACTGAAATAGAAGATACCAATTCAATAGTTGCTTATCATTTTTACAATATCAGACTAAAGTACTTGTGATGTTAAAAAATACTTTTTTTCTTTATAATTTGTTCAAGGTGTTTTTATAATTATATCAATTGTTCCATTTATAATTTTTATATTTAAATTTATATATGTACATTTAAATAACAAGTATTCATTTCTATTTCTTGTAGTTATTATATTCATTAAATATATATATTTAAATAAAAAATTGAATTTTTATTATACTCTGGTGCTTTTTATAAAACATATTTTACATGCAGTCTACACCATTTGTAGAATTTATTGACCCTACTAGTCTTGTTACTGGTAGTCCAACTCGTCGTCTGACTGGAAAAGGTGGAGCAAGCTGCCACAGGGTATCGCAGAACAATAAGAAACCAGCACATTCTTCAATGTACAAACTAAGGATTACTACAAGTGCAAAGGGCGAAACTATTTACGCTCAACGACCTTGTCCTAGGTGTGGAAAAACTTTACTGATTGAAACACCTAAAAGTACGAAAGGTGTTGATTTTGTGTGTTCACATTGTGGTGAAAATGTGGAAATCAAGCAGGGCGAAGAACTGCTTTTGAACCAGGACACCGTGCGAGAAGTAATCGCGGGTACCTACCAGCTACCTTCAGACACTTACGTCGCACTACATCAAGCAGTCACACCACAAGGGATCTTGAACCAGGAATACAGGTGGTCTAGAGAAAGGGTCACAAAGGCGATTAAAGACCTTCCTAAAGACGAAAGGAAGTGGCATGTTACTTCTGAAAAGAAACCTCGTGTCATTCTCGGACTTGCGTCACTTGGTGATCCATTTGTCGTTGGTTCTATATGCCATCAAAACAAGCTCGCTGCCCCATCAGGATTCAGATACAAGGTTCACGGTCCGTGTACTCGTGGAAACAGGGATCTTCGCGAGCTAATTACGGAAAGGCGAGAATATCGACTAGAAGCGAAGAGGCGTGAAGATATGGGTATTCAAAAGATTCTTCTGTGCTATTCCTGCGAGGACCATACCGGCTGTGATATTGGGTGTTCTGATTGTGACTTCAAAACGGCGTTTGAAATGATAATAAAAACGCGAAGCAAGAAGAAAGCGCGATCCACCCGACTAGTAGCGAAGAGGCATGAAGATGTGGCTATTCAAGAGATTCTTTTGTGCTATTCCTGCGAGGACCATACCGGCTGTGATATTGGGTGTTCTGTCTGTGACTTCAAAACGGCGTTTGAAGTGATAATACAAACGCGAAGCAAGAAGAAAGCGCGATTCACCCACCGTCGGTGAAGAGCAACAATATCGCTTTACACCACTCAATTGGTAAGTTAAGTGGAAGGGCTTTAAACATAAAAAAATCAAAAAATTAAATTTTTAATTTTTTGATTACTTTCGTTTATCAACAAGGTTAGATTAAACTTTTTTTAAAATTATATTTAATTCATTTTCTATATAAGTATTATTTTCATTTACAACATTTTGTTTTTCAACTAATAATGTATTATCAACAAGTTTTATTTTAAAAAACTTGTTATTAGTTATATCATTTAAATATTTATTTAAAGCAGTAATGGAATTAATACTTTCTCCGTTTATTTCTGAAATAATAGCAGGAAAACTAATTGTATTATATTTATCAATTGTATTATTAGTTGGTATTTTACTTGTAATTATTAAATATTTCTCATCTTTTTCAATATTATTTGATAATATTAATTCAGGATTATATAAAATATGATTAATACTTAAATCCATTATTACTAAACCACCTATGATAATATATTTAATATCATCAAAAGGATAATTTATAAATTTTAAAGGTGAAATATCAATTGAATCTAAATTTATATTTAAATTACTTTTTTTAGTATAATTTGAATTATTATTTCTAATATAATAAATTGATAATTTTTTTTCGGAAATGACTTTATAAATATCTGTTATATTTATTTTTTTTGAATTATAAATAAAATAACCAGTATTGTTAATATCATAATTTTTACCATTAATTGTTATTTGACAAATTATATCCCCTTCATTTAGACCAATATTATTAAAATTACTTTTACTGAATATTTCACTTACAGTTATCCCACTATCATATGGTTTATCCATTTTAATAATGTCTTCCATTAGTATAGGCGAGGTATTTACATATTTTAAACCAAATGTTAATGGTTTTGTAATACCATTTGAATTTAATTTCCTAAAATTATTTACATAGTCAATAGGAATAGCAAAATTTATATTTTGTAATCCTCCTCCTAATCCAGCATAATTTATACCAACTACATTATTATTACTTTTAAGTACTAAAGGACCTCCTGAATTACCTGGATTAATAGTAGTATCTGTTTGAATATCTCCCATAAAATGTCCATTAATATTTCCTTCAGTTATTTTAACACTTTCTTCACCAAGAGGGTAACCTATACCTAATGTAACATCTTGTAAATTAGCAATTTTAGATTTATTTAAATCAAACCAAAATTCACTTTTAAAATCTTTTATTTTTAATTCCGCAATATCTAATAAATGATTATACATAATAACTTCAGCATTATATAATTTATTACCTAAAAAGGGAATACTAATTAATATTTCAACATAATTATCTATAACATGAAAATTAGTTAATATATTTGTTGGACTAATAAAAAATCCAGACCCAGAACCTTGTCTAATATCCTCTTTAGACCAGGGTCTTTCAAAATTAATATTTTGTGATTTAACCTTAACTAATACTACAGCTGAATTAAATATATCTGGATTATCACTAAATTTTTCTTTTTTTCTAAGTTTTTGTTTTGACGTATTTACTAAATAAATAAGCACAATTAAAAATAATATTGAAATTATAATTTTGTTCATTAAATATAATTAGATTTAATTATATTATAATTATTTATTTTTTCTTTGTTGATTTGCTTTTCTTTGTTGATTTGCTTTTCTTTGTTGATTTGCTTTTCTTTGTTGTTTTTCTTTTCTTTGTTGTTTTTCTTTTCTTTGTTGTTTTTCTTTTCTTTGTTGTTTTTCTTCTTGGTTTATAGTCATCCTCATAATCATAATATATTTTCTTTCTGTACGGTGGAGTATAACCTAATGGATTATAACCAATAGGATATAATCCGATTGGATTATATGGGTCAATATAAGTATTATTAATTGTAGTAGTTGGTGGTCTCGCTCCAGGTGATGTAGTAGGAGAATATCCAGGTGGAGTATAACCAGGTTGTGTAGTTCGCGCACTTTCTTTTAATGCGTTATCCAAAGCTTCTTGATCACTACCTGGTCCTGTTCCAAATAATTCTTCTTGTCGTCTTGTTTCGGATGCTAAATCACCACCTTTTTGTTCTATTACATTTTTTAAACTTACATATTTATTTTTATATTTTAAATATAATCTTTTAAACTCTTTTCTATTTTCCATATATATATATATACATATAAAAAAATTTTTCTATATATATATATATATGGATCTTGTAATTTTCTATAGTTGTTTTTCAGATATTGCCGATATTATAAAATATGGTAAACTATCAGAATTAAACGCAGAAAGTAATTTAGTAAATAATTCAAACGATTTAGTAAAAGAAATGGATTTAATAGCACATAATATTATTGTAAAATCATTACAACAATATAATGATATTATTGGTTATATATCAGAAGAATGTCAATCAATTAAATTTTTTAAAGAACCTTTTATAAATAAACCTAATTATATTATGGCATTTGATCCAATTGATGGTTCTAAAAATTTACTATCAAATATAACTGTTGGTACAATTTATTGTTTATATGAATATGATCATAATAGTAATAAATTAACTAACATAGTTGAAGCGGGATACTGTTTGTATGGTCCACGTGTAACATTAGTAAGAACTCATAATAATAAAGTCGAAGCATTTTCATTAAATAAATCAAATACTTTTGAAAAAGATGGAGAACTAGCATTTAATAAAAATAAAGAAAAACTATACGCAATAAATCAATCAAACAGATATTCAAATGACATAAATGAATTAATTAAAAATTATAAAATTAATAATTATAATCAGAGATGGGTTGGTTCAATGGTTGCTGATTGTCATCAAATTTTATCAAAAGGAGGTATTTTTATGTATCCTTCGAGTGATAAATATCCAAGTGGAAAATTAAGATTATTATATGAAGTAATTCCTTTTTCTTATATTTTTAAAATTGCGGGTGGTATTGGGGTAGATTTAAGTTATTCGCCTATATTAGATAAATTTTCTATTTATGATTTAAATACTTTAGACTTGCATAAACCATTCCCAATAATTTTAGCATCTAAGGAAGAATATAATAAAATGCTAAGTTATCTTGATATTATTGATGATATATTTTGTTAGACTTATATTATATTTTAAAATCATCTGTATATTTTATCTAACTTGTATCTTTTTGAATTTTCTATAAATAATTTAGCCAAATTATTTACATTATATTCGTAATCTTCTTTATTATCCCAAGCATTACGAGGATTTAAAATATTACTATTAACATCATTTATTTTTTTTGGTATTAATAAATTAAATACGGGAAAATCTTCAAATTCCTCTTTTGCTAAATTACCATTATGAATTTCTTCTACTATTTTTTTAGTAACTTTAATATCACATCTATTACCAACACCATATTTACCACCTACCCAACCAGTATTAACTAACCAACAATTAACATTATACTTTTCCATTTTTTCACTTAATAATTCAGCATATTTCATAGGGTGCCACACAATAAAAGCTTCACCATAACAAGCTGAAAAAGTAGCAATAGGTTCTGTTATACCATCTTCAGTGCCTGCAATTTTAGCAGTATATCCATTAATAAAATGATACATTGCTTGTGTTCTTGTTAATTTAGATACTGGTGGTAAAACACCAAAAGCATCACAAGTTAATAAAATAATATTATTTGGATGATTACAAATACAAGGTATTTTAGCATTATTTACAAAATCAATCGGATATGCTACTCTTGTATTTTTTGTATAAAAACCATTATCAAACTCAATATCTCTATTTAAATCACATACAGTATTTTCTAATAAAGCACCAAACTTGATAGAATTATAAATTTCTGGTTCTTTATCTTTATTTAAATTAATAATTTTAGCATAACATCCACCTTCAATATTAAATACACCAGTATCAGTCCATACGTGTTCATCATCGCCGATTAACATTCTATTACTATCAGAAGATAATGTAGTTTTACCAGTACCACTTAAACCAAAAAATAAACAAACATTACTATTATCAAGCGAAACATTACAACTAGAATGAAGAGATAAATGATTTTGTAATGGCATTAAAAAATTCATAACGGAAAAAATAGCTTTTTTCATTTCACCGGCATATTGTGTTCCAAGTATAACTATTTCTTTGGAATCAAAATTTAAATCAATACTAGTAGAACTTGTCATATTACCAGTAAATCTATTACATGGAAAAGACCCAGCATTATAAATAGTATAATCTGGATTACCGAATGTTAATTTTTCATTAAAGGTAGGTCTAATTAACATATTATTCATAAAAAGACAATGATATGGTCTACCTGAAATTACTCTTACTTTAATCTGATAACGTTTATCCCAACCGGCGAATCCATCAAAAACATAAACTTTCTCTAAATTATTTAAATAACATATAGCAGTTTCTCTATTAATTGTAAAATCTGCTTTACTCATTTTAATATTAGGAGAATTTTCATCATACCAAATATATTTATTATACTTATTAGAATCAACAATCCTTTTATCATATGGTGATCTACCAGTTTTCTTTCCAGAATAAGAAACTAGAGCACCTGACGATGATATTTTTGTTGTATTATTGGATAAAGAATGTTCGTAATATTCTGGAACTGTTAGATTATAAAAAACTTCTATAATTCTTTCTGAAAAATCACTATTATTATTTTTATAACTACCTCCAACTACTTTGTCTAATGTTTTATTATATAATTTTGGTCCTGTTTCTCTAGATGTTGATTTTAAAGAATTAGAAATTGATAATATTCTTTTTTCAAAGATATTATTCATTAAATAATAGTAGATTTTATTAAATTATATATTTCTAATGAAAATGTTCTTTTTTTGTTTAAACTTTTAATTGTACTTTCGATTATTTTTTCAGCCTTAATTGTTATTTTTTTAAACATCTCAGGTAAACACATACGTAACATTATATTTATATCACTCCGATAATCATTATCTTTTATAATATTACTTTTAGAATTATGAGATAACTGTTTAATAATATTATGTGTACTTATTTTTCTAGATGTATGAGTTGACAAGTTTGATTTCTTAGAATGTTTTTTTAATTAATTGTATAAACATATCTTGATTATTATTAATATATATATAAATATTTTTTTACTATACTATAATAATAGTATGTCAAATAATGAAAATATTAATTTAGAAAATAATGGAAGATTATTTCCACTATGGGTACTTGCTAATTTTAAAGATTATGAAATACCAGAAATTTTTAGAGAGGAAGGAGAAGATCCTTGTGATAGTAGAAAAGGAGAATTTAAACTGGAAAAATATCAAGATTTTTTAGGACAGTTTTTAAATTATAGATCACCTTTTAAAGATATTTTAATTTATCACGGAGTTGGTTCAGGAAAAACTATATCAGCTATTAATATTTATAATGTTCTTTTTAATTATACGCCAAAATGGAATATATTTTTATTAATAAAAGCCTCATTAAAAAATGATCCTTGGTTAAAAGATTTACGTATGATGATGAGTAAAGATACTAATGGTCAAGAGAAAATGAATAATATAAAATTTATACATTACGATTCCCCTTTTGCTGATAGAGATTTTTTAGAAATAGTTAAAAAAGCAGATTCTTCTAAAGAAAATATGTTTATGTTTGATGAAACTCATAATTTTATTAGAAATGTATATAGTAATATTTCCTCAAAGAAAGGTAAAAGAGCACAAGTTATTTATGATTATATTCAACAGGAAAAGAAAGAAAATAAAAAAACAAGAATTGTTTTACTTTCTGCTACCCCAGTTGTTAATAATCCATATGAATTTGCTTTGTTATTTAATTTATTGAGACCTGGTATGTTTCCTACAAGTGAAGCATTGTTTAATCAAATGTTTATTTCTTCTAAAAATTTTAAAAGTTTAAATGAAAATAATAAAAATCAATTTCAAAGAAGAATTATGGGTTTAGTATCATATTATATAGGTGCTACTCCAGATAAATTTGCTAGACAAACAACACATTATAAAAATCTTGTGATGGAAAAACATCAACAAGATGTATATGAACATTTTGAAAAAATAGAAGAAGAAAAAGAAAAAATCAGAAAACTAATGAGTCGTGGTAAAGTAGGGGGAGATGATATGTCTACTTATATGTCATATACTAGGCAGGCTTGTAACTTTGTTTTTCCTGATATAAATAATAAAGTAAATGGAGAAAAAAGACCTAGACCTAGTCAGTTTAAAGTTGAATCTAAAGAAGATGAAAGTTTAGATAAAAAAGAGGATAAAGACAAACTTGATAAATTTTGGAAAAAATCTAAAGAAGAATTAGAGTTATATAAGAAAGCTAGATTAGAATTTATAAATGAATTAATAAATTATTTTAAAAATATTCACAGAAGAGATAAAGAAAATAAACATACAATAAATAACGACGTTAAAAGTTTTTTTGATAATTTTAATGGTAGTTTTACAAAATTCTATGAAGATGTAAATGTTAAAAAATCAGACTTATTTAGAGTCATGTATAAATCATCACCAAAAATGTTATATATTATTTTTAACACGCTTAAATCACCTGGTTCATCATTAATTTATTCTAATTATGTCGACATGGAAGGACTTCAGGTTTTAAAAATATATTTATCATTTTTTGGATATATCGCATTTGTAGATGATAAAGAATATGATAATAATAAATCAGACAAAAAATTATCAAAGACTGGTTTTAGATATATTGAATTTCATGGGGGAATTGAAAAAAATATAAGAGAAGAACATAAAAAAATATTTAATACTAAAGAAAATAAGAGAGGAGATATAATTAAAGTAATTTTACTTTCACCTGCAGGTGCTGAAGGTATTAACTTGAAAAATGTTAGACAAGTACATATTTTGGAACCATATTGGAACGAAGTAAGAATAGAACAAGTTATTGGTAGAGCTATCCGTCATTGTCATCACGAAGATTTACCTATGAATGAAAGAACTGTTAATGTTTTTAGATATAAGATGATAAGAGAAAGTAAAAAAGAAACAAGTGATGAATTTATGGAAAATCTATCCAGAAGAAAAAATAATTTATTACTATCTTTTATTGAAGCAGTTAAAGAAGTAGCAGTTGATTGTGAATTATTTAAATCTGTAAATATGATGGGATCAAAATATTCTTGCTTTAAATTCAATCAAGATTCATATTTTGAAAAAAATATTGGACCTGCCTTCAATAGAAGATTAGATTTTGATAATAAAATGGATAATGGATCAAATTCAAAAGATTCTATAAAATTAAAAATTAAAGTAAGGCAAATAAATGCAGTTAAAAAATTAGATGAAAAAAATTATTCTTCCGTAATTAAATTTTGGTATCATGACGAATCTAATATTGTATATGATAAAAATCTTAATTATCCTATTGGAAAATTAAGAAAAGATAAAAACAATAATTTAGATAAATTAGATAAAGATACTTATATATTAGATAAAGAAATTGATATACCAGTTTTTAAATTATATTAAACCATTATCAGGGTTAATCGGTTGTTCTTCTGAATTTATCTGCTTTCTAATATTAGATTCACCTTTATTACCCATCGACATCATTGGCATTCCCTGCATTCCTTGCATTCCCTGCATTCCTTGCATTCCCTGCATTCCTGGCATTCCCTGCATTCCTTGCATTCCTTGCATTCCTTGCATTCCCTGCATTCCTTGCATTCCTTGCATTCCTTGCATTCCCTGCATTCCTTGCATTCCCTGCATTCCCATACCTGGCGCTTCCATACCATTTTGTCCTTGCATCGGCACAATATAATTTAAATGTAAAGGATCATAACTAGTAGGGTCTAAATCTTTACCCATCGAATTCATATTTGGTTCAATCATTGGATTAAACATCTGATTCGCATATGGGTTTGATCTGGGGTCAGCCATCTGTTTTAAAGACATCTGATTAATATCAGATAATATATCATTTTCAAAAGATTTTAAACTATTTTTTTTATTATAAGTTTTACTAGTTTTACTAGTTTTACTAGTTTTACTAGTTTTACTATTTCGACCAGTAGATTTTTTATCTATTTTTCTACTTCCATTATAGGAATTTTTACGAACCATATATTATTAAATAGAAATTATTTTTTATTTATTTTTTAATTGTTTTTTAATTATTTTTAATGTATCTCTTAAATTTTTATTTTCTTCATTTAATTTTTCTATTTTTTTTTCATATTTATTAGATATTTTTTCAGTTAATTCCTGTTTTAAATCTGAAAAAGTAAGTTTTTGAAAAAACACAGAATGATTAATTTGAACTGACCAACTTAATGTACCATTTGATAAAATTACATAATCTTTATCAATTTTTGTTAAAAATCCACCAAGTCTAAATTGTTTTTTTCCTGTTTTAGGATTAAAACTAAAATATCGTAAATGAGAATTTAATGAAACATTCTTAATATTATCTACTTGTTTATATTCTTCTAATTTTTTTTTAATTTCATCAGGTGATAATTTATCTTGATAACTTTTAGTTGTTTTTTTATAAGTTGTATCTCTTGATAATCTCTTTGTTACTGAATTAGTTGCCATTATAATATTATATAAATTTAATTTTATATAATATTATAAATTTAGTTTTAAATTATATCAATTTTAAAAATTTATTTAGTAGCTAAACCAACAGCCAACATATCACCACGAATTGATTCTAATCTAGAATCAAAGATTTTATCTTTATTATTTTCTATTTTATCTCCTAAATTATTTATTTTCTGTTCTAAATAACCAAGTTGACCTCCTGCCATTCCATGAGCTACACTGGTTGGACCCATTACACCCATCATACCAGGAGCACCCATTGAACCCATCATACCAGGAGCACCCATTGAACCCATCATACCAGGAGCACCCATTGAACCCATCATACCAGGAGCACCCATTGAACCTCTTCTACCACTATTACTTAAATAATTACCAGCGGCAGCTCCTAATCCGGCAGAACCCATCATTGCTGCCATTTCACCAAAATCAAAATCTCCTCCTTCATCGCCCCCTCTTTTAGATCTTCTGCCTCTTTTAGATCTTCTGCCTCTTTTAGATCTTCTGCCTCTTTTAGATCTTCTGCCTCTTTTAGAACTTTTTCCTCTTTTCCCTCTTTTCCCCCCACTTTGTGGAGAATAAAGTTCAGTATTCGATTTATCATTTTCAGAAAGTGTTTTTTTTAAAGTTAAATATTTATTTTTATATTTTAAATATTTTTTATAATAATTTTCCATATATATATATACTTATATTTTTTTATTTTATTAAATATGATAAAAATAATTTACGAGTTTTATCAGATTGAGTAGTATGATTTTTATAAAATATCATATTTTTTTCAAACGATATATTAAATGTTTTTGAATTCGAATTACATAATAACATCATATTAAATTCGTCATAAATATATTTTTTTAAAAATATTCCACCCCATTTCAAATTATCATTTAAATCAAAATATCTTATATAACCACCAGGTTTAATAGTATTATAGTCTTCGATATTTTTTATATATTTATAATCTTCTAATTCTTCTGAATATTTTTTATATAAATTATTTATTTTAATATTATTTTTATAATCAAATTCATTTTGTGTTTCGAATTGATTTAAAAATAATTCTAATTCAATTTCTCTTTTTGATTTTTTCATTATAATATATTATAATATATTATATTTAAAGGCAAACTCTAATATTTCTTTAATGATAGAACAATACTTTAACAATAATATAATAAAAGTAGTAGATACAGAATTAAAAGATATAATATTATCAAATAAAAATATAAATAATTTAGAAAGTAAAATTGATAACATAGAGACAAATTATAAAACATTAATTAATAATATTAAACAAGAATATGAAAATTTAAATAAATTAAAGTATAAAAATCAAACAGGATTAGAATTACTACAAAAAGAGAAAGATATAATAAAAATATTACTAAAATATTCTTTACAAAATACCTTATTAGAAATCAATTTTATTAAAATATGTTTAAAATTTATATTATATTTGAGTAATATTTTAAAAAAAAAATTAAAACAAAAAGACGTTATATTATCAGAAGAAACATCTAATTTAACAAGATGTTCATATAAATTTTGTAATTTTAAAGATAAATGTAATTTTTATTATAAAAATAATTCAAAATGTTATCAAGATCATTTTGTTCATAATATGGTTTGTATAGACATTGAAGTATTATTAATTTTTATAGAGAAGAGTTACACGAATATGGATACTTTAATACAAACAAAAGAATCAAAGGATATATTAAAAAGTTTAAATACATTATCATATGTTATAAATCATATGGAAAATGAATTAAAATTAAAATGTATTTATTTAGATAAAAGTGAATGGGATAATTTTCATTAAAAATTGAAATATTATTAAATTTTTTATATAATATATTGTTTTAATGTATAATCTGACAGTAAAAAAAGAAAAATTTACTATTAAAGGTTTCGGTGAAATTAATATTTCAGGTGCGAGTAGATCTGCTAAAAGAACAGGATATCTTATTGAACCTTTTGGAATATATTGTGATGCTGGTATTCCATCTGATATTAAACCAAATATTGTACTACTGTCGCATGGTCATTATGATCATGTTGCATCGCTATATTCTATTCTATCTGAATCTGATAAATGTACCCCTATAATGATGTCATCAAGTCTTAATATAAGTATAAAAAAAATGCTTGATAATTTCAAATCACTTGATACTGCTGGTTCTAAAACCCAATTTAAAAATTATATACCTATTAATAATGAGGAATATGATTTTTATATAAAAAAGAAAATTAAAATTAAAACATACGAACTAGATCATTCAGTTCCATCAATCGCATTTTCAATCATTCTTGTGACTAAAAAACTTAAAATAAAATTTCAAAATAAGACAGGCAAAGAACTGGGTCTTATTAAAAAACAACATAATATTTATGATGAATATCCAATTAATATGATTCTTTTTGTAAGTGATACTGGGAAAAGTATTCTTCCCACACTACCCTTTAGTAATCATAAAATTATTATTATTGAATGTACGTTTATTGATAATGAACATTATGATGATTCTATAAGAAAAAAACATCTACATTGGAAAGATCTAGAACCGATTATTAATGAATATAAAGATACACAGTTTATTCTTGGACATTTTAGTGTAAGATATAAAGATTCTTATCTAATTGAAAAAGAATCAGAACTTAAAATTAACTATCCAAACATTATATTTTGGATTTAATTAGATATCTCTCTCTAAACTATTTACTTTAATATTTATATCTGATATATCAAAATATATTGATAATAATTTTGTTAAATTATTATTTCCCTTAAAATACCATCTAAATTCACCACAAGTAAATAAATCAATACAACATTTTCCTTTTTCGGGCCAAGTATGAATACTTAGATGTGATTCAGATAAAGTATAAATTAAAGTTAATCCATGATGTTCAAATTGTTTTTCACTAACACTCACGACTGTTAATTTATAATATTCACAAATTAAATTAAAAAGGTTTTTAATTGTATCCATATCATTTAATTTTTTATATTCAGCATTTTTAATATCTATCATTAATGTTGAACCAAGTCTTTCTTTATCAATTAAATTATTTCTTTCATAATTATTAGGTAAGAAAAAACTACTTTTATGAATATTTCTATTATAATATTCACATTTTATGTTTTTATTATCAAATGCGTGAAAATTAATTGGTGTATTTCTTGGATCTATACTATTAGAACAAAAACAAAAGGCATAATGACCACTAGCATATGTAGGAATAAAAGCTTGATATAATTCAACATGTTTAAAAAATATTCCCATTTGTTTATATACATCATTAATATCTATTTCCATCCAACTAATGCTCATACAGTTAAAACTAAAAACACCATTTTTATTTAATAGTTGACTTATTTTTTTATAAAAATCATCAGTAAATAAACTTAAAGCTGTAGTATAATCTGTTGAATCAACAATTATAACATCAAAATAATTTTTATATTTTTCAAAATTTCTTTTAATCCATTTATATCCATCATCAATAATTAATGTGGTTCTTTTATCATATAAACCAGGTGTTAATTGATTAAAAAATTTTTTGGCAATATTTATTACTTCTTTATCAATTTCAATCATAATAATTTCCTCAACATTTTGATGTTTACATACTTCTGATAGAGTACCGCAATCCCCGCCTCCAATAATTAATACTTTTTTTGCTTTTTCTAAATAATTCATAGGGACATGAACTATCATTTCGTGATATGTTCTTTCATCATACGCTGTTAACTGTAAATCATTATCAATCACTAAAATATTTCCAAAAAATTTATGATAATATACTTGTATATTTTGAAATTCGCTTGTTATTGAATATAATAATTGTTTATTTTTATATAACATATCAATATCTGGGTCTGAAATTTTATCAATAAAATACCTTCCTTTTTTTAATCTAATTTCTTTACTTTTTCTATATTTACTTTTATATTTATAATATTTATTTGCTAATTCTTTGTTAGATGTCATTATATATAAATATAGATTATAAATATTTTAAAAACATTTTCTACCTGTTATTAATGATAAAAAACATTTTTATAGTAATAATAGTATCAGTAATTTTATATATTTTATTTTTAAAAAAAAACAATTCTGAACCTTTTATCAATTATAAAAGTTGTGAAAATTATAATTTAGATAAAGCATTAATTAATGTGTTAAACCAAACTAATTCAAAAAAAGTAGATAAAAATTGGAAATTGTATGTACCTTGTGATAATTTTTATATCGAAAAAGAGTTATCGAAACTATCAATTAATAAAGATCAATTTGTTTTTGGTATATCAGGTAGTGATTATTTAGCTTCAAAAAATACTTTATGGGAAATATTAAAAAATTATTATTTAGATAACGTAACAAATTATCTTCCTAAATCGTATTTACCAAAAGATATAAACTTGTTTAAAAATGATTATAAAATTGATCAATTGTATATTTTAAAAAAAAATATCCAACAACAAAAAGGAATAAATATTTCTAAAAATTTAGATTTTATAGTTTATTCTTTAGAAAATAAAACAATAAATATTGTTCAAGAATTATTAAGTAATCCATTACTAGTTGACGGTAGAAAAATAAATATGAGAGTATATTTACTTGTTATTTGTAATGAAAAATATAAGAATGCCTATATTCATAATAATGGATTTATTTACTATACAAAAAATAAATATTCTAAAACAAATTTAGATTTTGATTATCATATTACAACTGGATATATAGATAGATCTATATATGAAAATAACCCATTAACACATACAGATTTATATGAACATTTAGATAAAATTAAACAAGGAAATTCAAAAATATTAAAAAATAATATTGTAGAATTAATGAAAAATATTTTTAAACCTCTTCAAAAATATATAGGTAATAATAAAAAAATACAAAAAGGTACTAGTTTTCAATTATTTGGTTGCGATGTAGCACCAGATAAAAATTTAGATTGTAAATTGATTGAAATTAATAAAGGTCCCGATTTAAGTTTTAAAGATGAAAAGGATGGAAAAGTTAAAAAAGATGTTTTATATAGTATTTTTAGTTTATTAAAAATAGATAATAATCCTAATAACTATGTTAACAATTTTATAAAATTATAATTTAATTTAATTCACAAACATTACAAAAACTTAAGAAATCCCCTCTATGTTTAGGATTAGGGGTAAATGCACCTTTAATATATAACGGTAAAGAAAATTTTTTTGGAAAACTATTATATTTTATGTCCGCAAGACATCGGTCATAATATTCGCCATCTAAGTTTAAACATTCATAATAAGGACAACTTTCATCATTACAATCATCTATATCTTTACTACCATCATCATCTTTATATTGTTGTCTTAATCTATCGATTTCATCTAACTTAGGTATGAGTTCATCACACCAGTTACACGCTTGTATTTTATTATATAAAACGAGTGTTTCGTTTTCATTTGAATTAACATCTATAGTAACATCTATAATATATCTTCTATTTAAATTTTTATTTTTTTTATCTCTAGTTAGAGTATAAGAAGGTGATAAAATTATATTACCATCATTATCTCTTGTATTTAAAGGTCTAGGTACAATACTGCCTTTTAAAGCGTGAATAAAAACAAATAAACGCCATATAATTACTATTTCCTTATCAATACGTTTATTTTCAGTATATGTCTTACATAATTCCTGTAATTTTTTAAATGCAAGTGTTTGTTTTATGATTTCATTCTCGTCATCCTCTTCTTCATCATATTTTATTCCTTCGTGTTCAAATTGTTTTGTCAACATAGTTTTTAAATATTCTCGCATATTTTTATTATCAAAGAATTTCCATTTTTTTTCCTCCATTTCATTTATTTTATCTTGTATATCATTATACGATGACTCTTTATATTCATCTTTTTTAAATTCTAATTTTATTTTACAAGATAATTTATTTAAACCAAGTTTATATTTTTTAAAATTATCCAAGTAATTATCATCATCACCGTTGTCATATAAAACATTTACCTCTTGTTCATCTTTTTTTGTAAATGTTCCAAATATTTCATTAATTTTTGCTTTTTTTTTATCAGAAAATTTTTTAAAAGGTAATTCACTACAATTGTAAAATTTATCAGAAGTAAATCCTTCTTTAGTATTTGTAAATCCACCTCCACCATCACCATCTTCTAGTCCTAAAACATCATCAACTAATTCAGTATCTTCATCTTCCTCTTCATCTTCATCTACATTATTATTATCATCTGGTTTACCAAAAATAATTTTATATATAATAAATAAAGCGATAACTATACCTATTATTACAACCGGATTTTTTAAATCCAACATTATATATATATATCTACATAATATTTTTTTTATAATTAATTTTTTTTATAATTAATTTTATTTATACAATTAATAAATATTTCATAATGAATTAAATAACAATCTTTAAAATTTTTACTTTTATCATTACAACATTTATCATAATTTTCAAAATATTTTCCACATTTTTTTTATCTCTAGTTAGAGTATAAGAAGGTAATAAAATTATATTATCATCATTATCTCTTATATTTGACTCTATATTTATTCGAGGGCCTACTATAATACTGCCTTTTAAAGCTTCAATAAAAACAAATAAACGCCATATAATTACTATTTCCGTATCAATACGTTTATTTTCAGTATATGTCGTACATAATTTCTGTAATTTTTTAAATGCAAGTGTTTTTTCCATTTGATGAGTTAACCTTATTTCTTTATCATATTTTATTCCTTCGTGTTCAAATTGTTTTGTCAACATAGTTTTTAAATATTCTCGCATATTTTTATTATCAAAGAATTCCTATTTTTTTCCCCCCATTTCATTTATTTTATCATGTATATCATTATACGATGACTCTTTATATATATCTTTTTTAAATTCTAATTTTATTTTACAAGATAATTTATCTAAACCAAGTTTATATTTTTTAAAATTATCCAAGTAATTATCATCATCACCGTTGTCATATAAAACATTTACCTCTTGTCCCTCTTTGTTTGTAAATGTTCCAAATATTTCATTAATATTTGCTTTTTTTTTATCAGAAAATTTGTTAAAAGGTAATTCACTACAATTGTAAAATTCATCAGAAGTAAATCCTTCTTTAGTATTTGTAAATCCACCTCCACCATCACCGTCTTCTAGTCCTAAAACATCATCAACTAATTCAGTATCTTCATCTACTCTTTGACTTTATAATATTCATTATCTTTAATAATATTATAAATATGATTACTCATTAGAACATAAAATAAAATTAGTTCTTATATAACTTTATGTAAATTTTCGACCACTATCAGTAAATTTACTACAATTTAATAAATACATATTCTGTGTACTATCATAAATAACTCTATAATTTTTATGAACTTTAGTATGATTACCACAGTGATATATGTTCATTCCAATAGCACATAATCCTAAAGCAATATTTTTAGCTGTTTTTTGTTTACCATATATTATTTTATTATCTTTAATTGTAAAATTTAATCCATAAGGATGTGAAATGATAACCTTATCAAGATGTTTATATTTATTTAAACTTTGAACAAAATTTTTACTTAAACCGTCATCATCATCCAATCTTATAGTACAATATTTATTGTTTTTTAGTATTATTTTATTAAAATATTTAAAACTTTTTATTGGTTTACAAATAATTTGATTATATTTTTTAGTAATATTTAATAGTCTTTCTCTAAAATTAGGAGGTAAATATTCACTATAATATATATACCATAAATAATTTTTATTTGTTTGATTAATAACTGAAGGTAGTGTTACAAGTTCAAAAGATTTAAATTTGTATTCTAATCTTTCAGTATTAAATATTTTGTTTTTATATTTTTCATATGATATATTTTCATTAATTCTAAAACTATTAGAATTATAATCAAAAATACTAAAGCGTGTAATAATATATGTTAACATATTATTTGAATTATGAAAATGTTCTTTATTGTTATTATTTATTAATAATAATAAAACAAATGTGATTATCAATAATATTTTTATAAGCATATTATTATATTATATATTTAATTTTTTTTTAATAACTATATTCATATATTTTTTATATTTGTTTAAATGTTTTCTATTACCTTTTCCAACCCATATATAAGAGTCATTTGTAAATTTTAGATCAAAAAATTTGTTATTTTTTCCTCTTAATAAATTATATTTTACTTTATTTTTTACTTTATTTTTTCCAATCGTTGTTTTTAAAGTTTTTTGATCACTTTGCCATATATATTTAGTTTTAGAGTTATATATTTTATTCCAGTTATTTATAAATGTTTTTCCTTTCAAATTATTATTAATTCCAATCAACCCACTTTTATATTGAGATTTTCCTTGAACCCATAATATTATATTATAATTATATAAAGATTTAAAAAAATCCCATAAATTTTTTCGTATTAATGTATCAGCATCAAACCAATATACTAAATTGTAATCTTTTTCCAACAGTTTTTTAAATAAAGATATTCTTAAATGACAACTAAATATTTTTTCTTTATTGCCATTATATGCAACATTATGTAATATTAATTTATCGTCATTTTTAACTCTACTAAATCTATTGTGTGTTTCTGGATTTACTAAAAAACATTCAAAATAAACGCATTTAGTATGAAATTGTCTTACACTTTTATATAACGCATATGCGAACTTTACGTATGGTCTATTAGCAACAGTGAAAATACATATTTTCATTTAATATAATTTAGAAAAAAATTAACTAAAGTGTGATTGATATTTTTTAATTAATCTATTCCAAATGTATTGTTGTTCTTTATTCATTTCATTTGTTGAATAATAAGTTCTTCTATTTTTTTTAACCATTTTATTTAGTTCTTTTTGAGTTAACATTTTTATTTGTATATTATAAAATTGTAATTTTCTACAAATCATAGAATAAACTTTATAAGGATTTTCAATAAAGTCGTCATAATGAACGTATATTATTGGTATTCTTAATGATAATATATTTTTATAACTATTAACCCAATATTTATCACCAATTTTTGATTTTTTATCTTTATTAATAATAGATTGTAAAACTGAGTCAGGATGTCTAAATGTAACAATCATAATAGGATTATTAACCATTTTAATCCAAAATTTAATTGTTTTACAAAAAGATACTGATTTTAATCCCCAAGGTTTATGTTTTTTCATTTTATTAGTAATATTTTTAATTTCATTCAAATACCATTCAGGTACCGTTTGTATGTTAGATAAATTTCCTTTCCAATTTATATCTAAACTTCTGAATAATTGGGAATCGATATGATTTACTTTTTCTAAACAAAAATAACCATCAAAATTATGTTCTTTTTTATTAAAAGAAGAAAATGGTAAAGGTTTATAATCACCAAATAAATCTATTCCTGAATTGTAAATTATATTACCTGTCATACTTGATCCAGATCTCATTGTTCCAGTAATAAATAGAGGTCTATTTAAATGTTTAGACTTTATAAATAATTTATTTAATATAAGTAGTAAGGTAAATATAATTAAAATAACTATTAATGGCATTATTATACGTCATAATTTAAATTAATTAATATTATTAACTTTAATGACAATCTTAATAACAGGTGGAAGTAGATTAGTTGGAAATGCTATTAAAAATTTAAATTATAATATAATATTTATTAAAAGTAAATTGTTTGAAAAGTATAAACCGTCATATGTAATTCATTTAGCCGCCAATGTAGGTGGTTTATATAAGAATATGAATAATAAAGTTAGAATATTAGAAGATATTTTATTAATTAATTTTAATGTTGTTAAATGTTGCCACGATTATAATGTAAAGAAATTAGTAGCATATTTATCAACTTGTATATATCCAAATGATATTGATTATCCAATTAATGAAAATTAATTACATCTAGGACCTCCCCATTTTTCTAATGAAGGATATTCTTATACTAAAAGAATGTTAGAAATACATACTAGAAAATATAGAGAAGAATTTAATGATAATTTTATTTGTATAATCCCAACAAATATTTATGGCGAATATGATAATGTTAATTTAGAAGATTTACACGGGTTTAATTCATAAATGTTATTTAGCAAATAAAAATAATACGGATTTTACTATATATGGAGATGGTTCACCATTAAGACAATTTGTATACAGTAAAAATATAGCAGAATTAACAATAAAAATATTATTATTTCTCCTGACGAAGAGGTAAGTATAAAAAAAGTAGCTGAAAAAATATGTAAAATTTTTAATTTTAAAAATAAAATTAAATTTGATACAACATATCATAACGGACAACACAAAAAAACAGTTTCAAATAATTATTTAAGACAGTATTATCCTGATTTTGAATTTACTAAATTAGAAAATGGATCAGATTTAACAATTAATTGGTTTATAGTAAATTATAATTCTATTAGAAATTGACAGGATATCTTCCAAATGAATCAAAATCATTATTACTAAATCCATCTATTGTATTTGTTAAATAATTATTATTTTTTTCTTCCTCTTTTTCCTCTATGTCCCCATAGTTAAAAGGAGGCTCATTAATACATGAATTTATCTCCGTCAATTCTCCATTAACTACTCCCATAGCGCCACACATTATAGCCCGTTTAGCGTTTTCACATCTAAAATCAGGTCTTAAGCACTTTATTAATTGTTTTTGTGTTAAAAGACTTTTTTTACCACATGTGCCTACCGTAAAATGTGGTTTTAGTATTCCGTTTGTATTGTTTTGGTCCTTATCAGCAATAGCATTTATTTTATACATACCTTGACCATCTTCTCCATCTACTCCAGGTGGTCCAGGTGGTCCAGGTGATCCCTTATCATGTTCTAGTATTTTTTTAATATTTTTAGCGAATTCTACTAATTTATCTATATAAAAACTAGCATCAAATTCTTCAGATTGTAGTAAGTTATTAAAATCAGTAATCATATTCAAGCAAGCGGGGACGAATTTCATTATAAAATTGGTTATAGCTATTTTTAGTGCATTGGGACATTTGTGTCCTCCTGTATTATAAAACTCACCACCTTGTGTAAAATAAGTCTCACACCAGAAATTTTTTTCATATTGTGGTTGTAGTATTTTTTTAGAGTATGTTTGTAGTATTTTTTTAGAGTATGTTTGTAGTATACGGGCTATAAATTGGTCCCTTCTATTTTCTAAATTCTTATTAAAATCAAGTGACAAACTTTTAAGTTCTTCTTTAAGTTGTAGTTCAAAACCAACGGGAAAAGTTTTGAGTGAACCAGGGTTTAATTTAGAATATATGACACGGATAAATGAAACACTCACGTCGACTATTGAAGAGAAATTTGTATGATCATAAAAAAACATTAAAACTACCTGCTTTATGAAAGGAAAATAATATTTAATTTGATTTTTAAGATTCCGGTTTATATTTAAACTATCAGGTAAGTTATTTAATATATCTAACACTTCATTTGTATCTTTTTTTAGTCTTTCTATTGAAAATTGTTTTAACCCATCGTAATTAACTGTACAATCCTGATATTTTGTTACTAATCTATTATGTTTTACCATATTACTATACAAATTGTCTAATTTTGTCTCATTATTGATAAAAAAATTAATTATATGTGTAAGGCTTTCTTCTACATAATTATAAATCTGAGAATTGATTTGTACCACATCATCTATTATCTGCGAATTATCTGTCTTTATAGGTATTGGTGGTTTCTTAGAAAAACCCTCATTTATTTTTAAAGTTTTATTATAATTAGAATATAAGATTACTCCAATAAGTATTAATATAATAAATATTAATAACATTATATATATATATATATATATAATACTATATATTTATTTTACTATAAAAAAAAGAAATATAATATTAATAATAATGATATTAACAATGGTTTTACTTCTGTTTAATTCTAATGTTTACACGAGTAATTTTACAAATAATACTTTAATACCTAGATATTCAAATAATAATATTTTATATAATTATAAAAATACTACTAATAACTGCTTGAGTAATTGTTTATTATCCCCATATTGCGCTGGAGTAGTATTAAATAAATATAATTGTACAGGAATTATATACGACAATTATAGTTATAGTTATTTAAATAATTCATATTTTTTTAAAAAAAATAATAATACAAATGATCATAAAAACAAATTATCAAAAGGTGATATATTTTTAATATCAGTAGGTGCTATATCAATATCTATATTTATAGGAGGTGCTATTTATATAAAATATAATTATGACCAAACTAAATTTTATGATTATACTGGAGTTGTTTAAAATTATTACCTTAATTTAGGTGGTAAATATTCTATATCTAATTTTTTAAAAATATCTTTTTCAGATTTAATCTTAAATCGTTCACCATTAGAATCAAATAGTCCGTATTCTGATAATTTATAACCTTTATCTTTTGCCACTTTTCGCATTTTCTGATTTAAATCTCCAGAACCCGTAAAATATAGTAGACCTGAAAAATAACTATCATATGGAACAAATCTCATATCTATTCTTCTAATAGGATTATTTTTTAATTGTCCAAATCCCATATATTTTGTTTTGACATTTTTATCAGTCATATCATCAATTAATAATGGTTTATTATTATTAATTTTCAAATCACTTTTTAATTTTTTAATCATTCTTTCTAAATGTTTTTCACAATTCGTTTTATCATTTTTCGTTCCAAATTTAGATATTAAAATATCTATATCATTACTAAATAATTTTTCTCTTCTATATGAACCACATATTTGAAAAATATATTTATTTTTTTTTGTAAATTCGTGTTTTTTATTAATATAATTAATTATTTTTTCAATAAACTTATAATATTTATCAACTTCTTTCCTCGGAATATTCATCTTATACACACCATGATATTTTACACCTAATAAAATTTTGTCATTAACGTCAATTTCTTTCTTTTTAATTTTATCTTTCAACATTTTAATTGTTGTGATCCCTTGTTTAAATAATTCTAATGCTCTTGCACGACCAATACCAACAATTTCTTCTAATTCATTTATACTATTGTTCTTTTCTTTTTTAATATCAGTAAAATTTCCTAATTCTTTTAATTTACCAGTATCTAATATTTCTTTTATACGATCAATACTACCTTTACCAATACCATTTATTTCTTTTAATTCTTGATAATTATTGGTAGTTATTTTTGGTGTATATTTCTTTAATATACCTAATACATTTGATAATTGTCTTATTTTGAAATTATAAACATTCGCATTTTTCTTATCTTCATTTGTTTTATAAGTATCGTGTTTATCTTTTAAAAAAATAATTAATCTTTGAAATTCAGAAATAATTAAATCATTCATTATTATACTAATAATAATATTTTTTAAATCTATAAAAATCAATATTTTATATATTTAAAATATAAAAATATATTATATTAATGTTATCGAATATTAAAAAAAGAATTTTTCCTGAACCATTAAATAAAAATTATAATGATTTAAAATACGATAGTGAAGGTTTATGGTCTATAACTCATCATAAGGAAGCGGACTTGATAAGTAAAAAAATCTTAGAATATAGTGATATTAATGCTCATATAGTTGATGCTACAGCTGGATGTGGAGGAAATTTAATATCTTTTAATAAATATTTTAATAATATAACAGGAATAGAATTAGTTTTAGACAGATTTATAATTATGAAAAATAATTTAAAACAGTATACTAATAATAATATAACTTTAATTAATGATGATTGTTTAAATTATATTTGTGATAATAATTATGATATATATTTTTTTGACCCACCATGGGGTGGTCCAAATTATAAAACAGAAAAAAATTTAGAGTTATATTTATCAAAAAATAATATAATTGATGTTATAAAAAAAATAGAGAAAAATAAATTAATAATTTTAAAAATACCATATAATTACAATATTAATAAAATAAGTATATATTTTACTATATTAGAACAAATAGAAATAGGTAATATGACAATTTTAATTTTTAAAAATTAATTATTTCTGTAATAGAATAATAGATAAGCATTATTGTTTACTAATTGTTTTTCTGTTTCTAACTCTGTTAAAGTACTATCATCAAATAAATACCATTTATTATCATATCTATTTTTAACGGCAGAGGTATAATGACCATAATTACAAGATAAATATCCTCCTAATGATATATGATTATTGACACCAATTAAATTATATTTACATTTATCAATATCGGGACTATTTTGATCAATATAATCTGAAATATTCAAATTATTAATTGGAAAGTTTATCTTATTTACTAATTTTTGTGTTTGTACACCATAATTATTCACAAGAAATCTTTTTATTTGTATCACTAAAATTTTAGGTGTTTTCCATAGTCTATTATATTTATTAGATTGATTTTTTAAAAAACAAAATTCACAATTTATCTTGTTATCTTTATCTAATTTTTCTTTTTTAAATGAGTAATCCAGACAATTTTTTAATGTAAAATTTTTGATTAAATCATCTCCTTTATTTTTAATTGGTATAGATACTTGTAAAGTTTGAAATAATTCATAATTACTTGAATTATTATTACAAATACTACATTCAATATTATTTTTAAATTGTCCTGTAAATAGTAATTTTACAGGAGAATAATCTTCTTTGAAAGAATTATTCCAGTGACTTTTTGATAAAATACAATCTATATTTTCATCAATGTTATTTATATTTTCATTTAATTTAATATTACCAGGTAGAAACATTACTTTACTCTTTGTTTCATTTTCTAATTGGGTAATTAGAAAACTTAAAAATTCTTGAGAATCTTGATGTTGATATTGACCCCATATAGGATTTTTTTGAGATATTTTACTTCTAAACGTACTCGGTGTAATATTTTTATTGTCATTTTTAAGACTAGCTGTTAAAAGTTCATATAGATTATAAAAAACGGAATCCTTAACTTTTTCTATATCATTATCACAATTTCTTAATAAATCTTCTTTAAAATTACCACCTACAATATAATCAGCTAATATCGGCGTTTGTTGTATTATGACTAATATTGAATTCATATAGCATGTTACGCCACCTATATTGTTAAATTTTGACACTCCTAGTTTTATTTCATTCATTAATAATTAATAATAAATATTATAAATATTTCTTTATCAATTTTTTTCTCTCTATTTATAATTATATTAATGAAAATAAATTTGGTAGAAATAGCAAAAATCAATAACAATAATAAAATATCAAAATATAAAATAAATAAACCTTTATTTCTTGAAAATTATTTATTTCATTATCTTATATTAACAAATAATCTAGTTGGTTTAAAATTAAAAAAACACCCCATTCATAATGAAAACGATGAAAATATGAATGGACTTCATCTTGCAGCTAAATATAATAATTTAAAAATACTTAATTATTTAATTAAACAATATCCTGAATATGTAAATAATAGAAATTCCGAAAATGAAAATTTTTTACATTTTTTAAATCCTAATACAAATGAATATTTTAATATAATTAGTAAAAATAATCTAGATTGGTCTTTTTTATTTAATATATATTCTAAAGAAAATAATAGTCCTCTTGATATATTATTTTCTGAGGGTAATAAAAAAAATATTAACCACATTGTTAAAAATTTTAAATTAAAATATTATAATTATGAAAATACACCAGCTTTTTTTAATTTGATATTAAATAATAACATGAAAGATAATGAATTAATTGAATTATTAAAAGAAATGTATAAGAATGACAATAAGTTATTTAGTTATACAGATATAGAGGGTAATAACTTTTTGTATCCTGTTATATTAGATGATAATTTACCTATTTTAAAATATTTATTTAAATTAAAAGATAAAAATATAAAATTTGATAGTTATTCACCTTTAAATACATACAATATTTTTTCATTGTCCTATAATAAAGCGATTATTAATCAAGATTACAATATAGCAAATTTTATTATCGATAAAATTATTTCAGAACATAATTTTAATGAAACAAATAAAAATGGTGATAATTTAGCACATTTTATTTTAAAAAATCGTATGTATAAAGGGACGGGTAATGATAAAATAGAAGACAAAATTTTGTCACATTATGATTTGTGGGATAAAATTAACATTGATAAAAAGTCAGCTTTAGATTATATTTCAATGTTAGATTTTAAAAAATATAGCAAGTATTTAAAAGGGAAAAAAATTAATAAAAATTATAATACAAAAAATATAAAAAATAACAAATGGAAGCAACTTATTGATAAATTAGAAAAATATGAAGATAAAATAAATATTAATTTTGAAGAAAATAAATATTCACACGGTAATTTATTTCAAGCTAGATTTTCTGATATTGCTATATTTTTTTATCATTTAAATAAAAAATATAAAAATTTATATTTACCAAGATCAAAAGAAAAAGTTAATATTTATACTAATATTAATTTAAAATATCCTGATGAATTATTAAAACATTATAATAACTTTTTATGGGTTATTGTTTGGAATGATAAAGATAATTATCTAATTCATCCTAATTTGAATCAAACAATGAAAAAAAATAAAAACAAATATGATTATTCGTATGTATTATTAAGTTTAAGATTACAGAATAACGGATTACACGCGGCTTTAATATTTTATGATTTTAAAAATAATATTATAGAAAGATTTGATCCATATGGTAATACTATGGCACTTGATAAAGATATGGATATAATATTAGAAAAAGAATTAACAAAAGGTAATGAATTTAAATATTATGCGCCTAATAAATACTTTCCAGTTGCTGGGTTTCAAACTATATCTGATGAAAATAATAAATTAAATCAAAAAATGGGAGACTTTGGAGGTTATTGTTTAGCCTGGTGTTTATGGTATATTGAACATAGAATGAAAAATATTAAAGTTCAACCAAAAACATTAATACGTAAAACATTACATAAATTTATGGAATTAAATATAAAACCAAATGAATATATAAGAAATTATGCTAATGAAATTAATAAATATCGTGTTAAATGGTTAATAAATCATAAAGTACCTAAAAATGACACATCTGATGAAGTTATTTCACTTAAAAATTTAAATAAAATAAAAATTGGAATTATTGAAGAAAACGAAAAATTAAATTAAATTAAATATTATCAATATCTGTGAAATCAATTACTCCGTTATTTTCTGTTTGTTCATGAGTAACTTCGTCTTCAAACTGAAAATTATCATCTGAATTGTCATCGTCAGATTCATTCTGAATTTCTTCAATCTTTCTTAGATGACCTTCTTTTGTTAGAATTTTTTCATGACCCGGAGAATATTTAAAAATAATCTGCCACTTTTTATCAAGGTCTTCACTCAATGGTTCAATTAGTACTAGTTGACCTTTTTGCATTCGACGACCTTTCTTAGCAGTACCACAAGTAGAAGCAGTTCTTTCTTTTCCTGCTATATTTATCAAAAGAAAATGACAATTACCTAGTGTTTTTTCAATTTTCGCATATTCTTGTTCATTATCAGGGTCTGCGTATTTGATAGGAGTGTTCTTAGGTGAATATTTTTTCTTCGTTGGTTTATTACGGAGAGGCATTATATATATACTAATATGTATAAAATTAATTTTAAATTCAATTTTTATTATATAGGTCTTTTTTCTAGTCCACACAGTTGTCAACAAGAGTATCATAATAAATAAAAATTAAGCAGAACAAGATTCACACTCGTTACTTTCTTCTATTTGTTGTTGTAATTTAGGATCAACCGTAAATTTACTAGCACCTTTAGCCGCTTTTGTTCTTAAATAATACATTCCAGTTTTTAATCCATTTTTCCATCCCCACATATGACAAGAATATAATTTCTTATAATTAGGCACACCCATAAAAATATTCATACTTTGTGTTTGATCAACATATGGACCTCTTGCTTTAGCATGTTTTAAAACCCAAATCTGTTTTATTTCCCAAATAGTTTTGTATAAATCTTTAAAAATCATAGGAACATTTGGTACATTTTTAATACTACCTTCATCTGCTATAATAATTTGTTTAGTATTATTATTCCACGCACTAATAGATAATAAATCATCAACTAGATGTTTATTAACTAGTGGAAAATCACCAGCTAAAGTTCTTCTAGTATAAATATTATTAGTAAACCATTCAAAACATTCATTATTACCCATAATTTGAGAGGTGGATGCAGTAGGCATTAATGCTGTAACTAGAGAATTATGAACTCCGTATTTTAATATTTCTTCTTTCAATAAATCCCAATCCTGTCTTTTCGGTTTAACATCCCATAAATCGAATTGAAATTTACCTTGACTTAATGGTGAATCTTTAAATGTTTCATATGGAGAGCCAAATTCTTTAGCAGAATCTTTACTTGCTGATAATGCAGCATGATATATTGTTTCCATCATATCGGCATTAAAATTAACAGCTTCATCACTATCAAAATTAATTTTCATTTTAACAAGTGTATCTGCTAAACCTTGAATACCTAATCCGATTGGTCTATGTTTTAGATTTGAATATTTACCTTCAGGTGTTGGATAATAATTAACATCAATTACTTTATTCAAGTTTTTACTAGCAGTATATGCGATATTCCATAATTCTTCAAAATTATATCGATTTGCCGTAAATTTTATCATTTCATTAAATCCGCCAATATGTTTTTTACCATAAAATATTTGTGGATAGGTTACATTTCCAATATAACATCCATTTTCATCACATTTTATATTTAGTTTTTTAAGTTCTTTTAATTTTTCTTGATCTGGAATAACATCTATATATTTGTAATTAGTATTTGTCATATACATCTTTGTCCAATCACAAAATTTACAATTATCTTTTGTATAAATAGTCCATAGAGCTCTATTCTTGAATGGTACTAGACCTTTATTAACACAAATTGAAGCTAAGTTACAAACAGCATGTTCTTTATGATCTGAATATTCTACAATTTCCGCACATAAATTACTGCTTCTAATAATTCCTATATTTTTTTGATTTGATTTTCTATTAATTGTATCTTTGTATAGCATATACGGAGTACCCGTTTCCAATTGTGATTCAAATATTTTTTCCATTAGTTTCCTTGCCGATACTTTTTTTTTATATTTCTTTTCATCTACATATCTCCAATATAGTTTATTATATTCTTCGCCATATACATCTTCTAATCCAGGTGCTTCGTCAGGACAAAATAAATACCAATCACTGTCTTTTTCTACCTGTTCCATAAATAGATCTGATATCCATAACGCTAAAAATAAATCTCTTGCTCTTTCGGTCTCAGCGCCGAAATTTTTACGCAACTCTAAAAATTCAAAAATATCAGGATGATGTGTTTCTAGATAAATGGCAAAACTACCTTTTCTTTTCCCCCCTTGATTAATAAAACGAGCAATATTATTATAAACTTGTAACATTGGGATTATACCCGATGATGGTCCATTAGTTCCTCTAATTAAAGTACCTTTCGCTCGAATATTACTAACGTGAACACCAATACCTCCACCCCATTTAGAAATTTGTGAAACTCTGTCCCAAGTTTGGGTTATTCCTTCAAGACTATCTTCTGTTCCAAGTAAAAAACAACTACTTAATTGTGGTCTAGCCGTACCTGCATTAAAAAGTGTAGGTGAAGCATGAGTATAACATTTTGTAGAAAGTAAATCATATGTTGTTTTAATATCTTTCATATTTCCCATATTTATAAAAGATGCCACTCGTATAAACATATCTTGTGGTCTTTCATAAATAGTTTTATTTTTTAGATTTTTAAGTAAATATGCTCGTTCTAATGTTTTAAAAGCAAAAAAATCCAAATTATAATCTCGAGTATAATCAATCATCTGATTTAATTCATCTTTATTTTCCAAAACATATTTTAACCATTTTTGATCTAATAGTGTTTTACCAAGTAATCTAGATTCCTCATCAACTAAAACAAGTTTATCAGAAAATGTATTTAGTGTTTTTTTATGTAAATTACTTACTAAAATTCTCCCTGCTAAATTACCATAAAGTGGATGTGTAGTTGCCATATTCATACAAATTTTAGCTGATTCTAAATCAAGTTCTTCTGTTGTAATTCCTGAATAAATTGAAGTGATCACTTTTTGAGCAATTACAATAGAGTCTAATTTCTCTTTTTCATCTTTTTTAATCAATTTATCGAGACGCTCGCTGATTTTACTAAAGTTAACTCGTTCTTGTGTATTATTTCGTTTTAAGACAAACATTAAGTTCTCATTTTTTAACATATAAGTTAATAAAGATTCATTTTTTTTTAAATATATTTACGTTTAAAAAAAATGAATAGGGTTATATTGTTTACTCTACTTAAACCATATCGATAATTAAAGGTTGTAAAATCCGATGTTTTTTGAGCATCTGTTGTTAGACTAGTATTATCTACAGGTATAAATTTATAATTAGATAATTCTAATTTTTTTAGTTCGGATTCCATATTATTAATTTCTTCTGGAGGTACTTTAGTATCATTAACGTGATGTGATAATCTTAGTGCTAACTTATTATCTTTTGTTTTTGATAAAAAATTTTCTGAATTGTCAACAATAGTTAAATTAGTTGAATCCTTAGTTAAAAATTAATAATATATCTATATTATGTTTCATTATATATACTATATATTTTTTTATCAATACTAATAATAGTATGATAAAAATATATTATATTTTATTAGTAGTAGTTATTTTATTATTTATTAATCAACCTACTTTTGAAAAAATTACTTTAAAAGCAAATGAAATACAAAATGATGGTAATTTAGTATGTTTAAGTAGACAACAAACATTTGTTAATCAAGATGAAACTTATAAATATAATTTAAAAATGATTGATTATTTAGATAAATCTAGTAAAAGTACTAATATTTTTAAAAAAGGTAAATTATCAGTTAAAATAACAGAAAATGCTACTAATGATAAAGAAAATTGGAATAGATTTAAAAATATTATAGATTATGCCGATAAAAAAAATATTTTTGTTTGGATTTCAGTAACTACTAAAAAATATTTCAATCAAGAAGTACAATATTATAATGATATTATTAATTTAGGATATAATAATATAGGATTAACTTTACCTACTTATTATAATATTTCAAATGATATTTTAGATAATATTATCAAAAACAATGGTCATATTAGATTAGTAAAAGGATACTATTATGGAGATATTAAAAATTGGAATAAAGTAACTGATAATTATTACAAATTAGCTTGTAAATTAATTGAATCAAATAATTATCACCAATTAGCAACTCACGATTTTAATATTTTGAAAAAATTAAAGAAAAAATATCCTAATTATTTAAATAATACTGAAATAGGATTTTTTAATTTTGCTAAAAAACACGTTGAATATAATTTAAAATTTTTTGACAATATACCAATGAAATCATATTATTTATCATTTGGAAATTATTTTTATTATGTAAAATATAATATTAATAAACTAGATTTAAAAAATATTATTAAAAGAAGATTAAATTCTATTAAATATTATTCATTATAACAAAAAGTTTTCCCACAAAATTGAGAACCATTTGTTTTTTCAGGACAATTCTCACCAATACAATCAAATTCATAAATAGTAGACAATTGTTTATTAATTTTAATATCAATATTATTTGAGAATACGTATGTATAATTAAATTGTTCTTTTTTAATAAGATTATCAACTTCAAATAGAACACTATCCTTATTAGAATCATTAAAAATATTATAACCCATTTCACATGTACAATAAATTTTTGCAGCATTACATAGTTCACTCATAAAATCGGAAGATTCCCAATTAGTATTACCATTTTCAACATCTACAAGTCTGAGGACATTGATAATATCGGCATTGTAATAAAGATATTGACTATAAAGAGTTTCTGTTAGATTATCAGTTAGTCCAATTCTAATAATTGAATGTTTGTCAAAACTTTTACGTTTAATATGGAAAACATATACAATTTTATTTGTTAGCCAATAATTACAAATATCTAGATCTTCAATTATTGATTCAACCTTATCAACAGTAGTCATCATTTCACTATAATAAAAAAATGTAGCCATTATATTTATTATTGATAATAATAAATATTATTATTATCAATTTTTTCTTTTACACCTTTGAACATTTAAAATGCTGGTCAAATCCATATATTCTTTTAAAATTACAGAATTTATTTTCAATAATGTAAATATTTGATATCATTAAAATATATTTTTTTTAAAATTTTAATGGACTCTTCATCAATAATTTCTATGTGTTTGGTTTCATTTTTTTTAATTTCATTGTCTTTTATATCTAATTTTTGATACATTTTACATATTTGTTCATTGTCTTCTATCTTAAATAATTCATCAACTATTAATTTGTCATTATAAAAATAACTTTCATATTGTTTTTCAAAATGTGGATTTAATTTAAATGGATTATCACAATGATCAACTGTATTTTTTATATAGTCATTTATATTAATATCATTTATTTTCATTCTTTTTGATAGTCTTTTCTGTTTTTTTAAATAATTAAATGCTGATTCAAATTTTGTTATAGGGTCTCTTGTAATTCCAAATTTATAAACTTTATTAAAATCTGTCTTATCAAATACTTCTTTCCATAGCACTTTATTATCTTTATAAACAATGCATCTTTTTTTTAATAAATATCTCACTAAAGTGGTTTGCATTACTTTATTAGCTGGAAAATAAATAAATTGAGTCTGCGTATCAAAAATTACTGGATTTTCCCTTTTTAAAATATACATTCTCAAATCTATATCATCCATTTATATTATATATATAATGAGAGAAAATTCTAGTATTATTTTATAAATTTAATACTATTTAATTATATGTTAAATTATATTTATATTGATATCATTATAATTAGTAAATTATAGTGCGCATATACTTGACACATAATGGCAAAAATTATTTTATTATGAAGTATTCGCCCTTATTATATATATAGAAAATAAATAAACGTAAATAAAATATAAGTTATATAACTAGAAAATACAAAAATAAATTAATCATTTTAGATAATGCGAGTAGTCATAGAAATCAACTGGTAAAAGATGTAATTAAAAAAGATAATAACTTATTGTATGCTGTTCCATATCAACATTATACAACTGCAATAGAAGGATATTTTAATGTATTGAAATCACGATTACAAAAGAAAAAAGGATTAACATATATTGAATTAGTTAAGAATGTAAAAGATGATGTTATTATAAATAACATCCAATACATATTTATAAAAATCTAATAAAAGGAGCATATGATAGAAATGAAAAATATGTTAAAAGACCATCAACAAGAAAGCGAAAACCTAAAAATATCTGGATTAGGTCGGCGTTTTAAATGTTCAAAGGTGTAATAAGTATATACTTTTACCTACAAAATGTGAATTTATATTATCAGGTATTTTTAATTATTTTCCTTCTAAAATTTAATTCCTCTAATTATATATATTAAATTTTGAGTAGCCGAGCCCATACATAAATCTTTTAAAAATCATCATCATGTTCAAATGAATTTACTCTACCAGTATTTAAAACAGCTGCTTTTTGATATTGTGTAGGTCTTGATTCAAAAAAATTAGTTTTACCTTCCATTGAAATACTTTCCATAAAATCAAATGGATTTTGTGTTCCCCAAATTTTTTCATATGATAAAGATACTAGTAGTCTATCAGCAACATATTCAATATATTGACTCATTAAATCTTTATTCATTCCTAGTAAAGAGCATGGAAGAGCATCACAAATAAAGTTTTTTTCAATCAATACTGCTTCTTTAAACATTAAATTGACTATATCTTGATCAATTTGTTGTGTACATTTTTTCTTAATTAAACAAGCTAAATCAGTATGCATTCCTTCATCACGAGCAATTAATTCATTGCTATCACATAAACCAGGCATTACATTTTGTTTCTTTAACCAAAAGATAGAAGCAAAACTTCCTGAAAAGAAAATACCTTCAACAATAGCAAAAGCAATTACTCGTTGAATAAAAGGACAATCACTACTGATCCATTTAAAAGCCCATTCTGCTTTTTTCTTAATACAATCTATATTTTCAACTGAATCTAAAAGTTTTTCTTTTTCATCTTTGTCGCGAATAATATTATCAATTTGTAAAGAATAAGTTTCAGCATGAATATTTTCCATCATAATTTGAAATTGATAAGCAATAATTACTTCCATAATTTGAACTTCAGATGTAAATCGTTCCGCCAAATTGATATTAACAATAGTATCACTTACAGCAAAAAAGGCTAAAATCATTTTAATAAAATGTTGAGAATCTTCTGATAGTTTTTCAAAATCTTCATAATCTTTACTAAAATCAATTTCTTCAGGAGTCCAAAAAGCGGCTTTCATTGTTTTATAAGATTTCCATACATCTAATTCTTTAAGAGGGTGTACCGTTAAACGAGAGTTATTTTTATCGAGCAAGTATTCTTGAGACATTATTATATATATATTTATATTTTAAATTTCTTATATCAATTTTTTCTTGTTATAAAAATTTCTCATTTAAATTAAATGAAACCGGCATTAATTAGTAATAGAGTATATCGTAAAATGTTTAAAAAAAGTCTTAAAAAACCCTCATCTAATGATAAACAATTAATTACTGTTAAAGAGTTTTTAACGAGTAATTGGTATATATTAATTATATCATTTTTTGTACTATTTATTTTATATTTAAAATACCAAGAAAATAGAAAGAAAAAAGAAGAGTTTAAATTTGAAGATAAAAAGAATATAGAAACAAGTTTAGAGAGAGCTACAACTGCGGATATAGCAGATTATCAAATATTTCAAAGAAATGGACCAAATTTAAGGAATGATATTCCAGAGTATATATTTTAATAATTTTTATTTAAACAAAAATTAATAAATATTATTATATGGAATCAGAATCTCCGAGTTGGATGTGTAATACTTACAATGGAATCATGAAAAATATTGAAGGTATCTTGAATATAAAACTAGATAAAAATTTAGATAGTAATGTTAAAGAAGAAAGGTTATTACAATTTTATGATTTACTAGATGATGAGGATTTATTTTCTTTATTTACAGAATGTAAAATTAAAGTGTTTTCAGGTAAAACTGTTGAAACAAATAAATTATCCCAAAGTTTATTTGGAGAACAAAATTCTTTAAAATCATTATTAAATAATAAAGAACAATTTCTTAAAGACAAAGTATGGTCTGGATTATTAGATATTTACCGAGAATTAGAATCAAATAGAGAAAAAATTGATAGAGAACTAAGAACAGATGTATCATCAAATAGAATTAAAATGATTGATTCAAGTTTTGAAGAATTAAATAAACACGTATCATCAAAAGTTAAAAATGATATTTTAAAAGAAGATGTTAATAACACAACTAATAGTATGATAGATGATATTGTTAGTTCATTTCAAAATGTAATGAATAAAAATGCTAATCCATTTGAAAATATTATGGATATTACAAATAAAATAACTGAAAAATATCATAATAAAATCGAAAATGGTGAAATAGAATTAGATAAGATTATTGGTAATTTACAAAATAATTTACCTGGTATGGATAAATTAATGGGAGAAAAGAAAGATATAGAAGAAGAAAAAGTCATTATTGATGAAAACTTTTCTACCGCTGATGTTGAAGTGAAAGAAAAGAAAGAAGAATCGGGGGGATTTAATTTAAGTGATATGATGAAGACTGCAAAACATATGCCTGACTTGACAAAATTAACTAGTATGGTAGGGAAATTAAATGATGTAAATAATAAAGGAGATGTAGGAGATTTAAAAAATGAAATGGATTCATTTCTATCAGAAAGTTTAGGCATTGATTCTAAAGAATTAGATAAAAATATGGAAGATTTACAAAAAAGAATTGAACGTAATAATTTAAAAGATAAAGTAGTTGAAAAATAAATATAAATATTAATAATAATGAAAATTGCTTTAATATTCTGGGGTTTAACGCGAAGTCTTAAATTTACAATAAAAACAATAGAAAAAAGAATTTTTAAAATTTTAAAAGATAATAATATTGATTATGATATATATTTACATACTTATAAACTTAATAATTTATATTCTAATAAAAGAGCGAATGAAAACAATATTAAATTAGATTTTGAAGAATATAAATTATTAAATCCTGATTATTTTATTTATGACGACCAAGATGTTATTAAAGAAAAATTAAAATTATTCAAGTATAGAACTCATAAAGATCCATGGGATTCAGATTATTCTAGTATGGATAACTTTATATTAGCAATGTATTCAAAATTAAGAATAACATTATTATTAGAGGAAAATGTTTTAAAATCGAATAATGACAATTTAAAGGAAAATATCTATATGAATACAATAAATTCTAATAATATTTTAATTAAATCATATCAAAGACAAATAAAATTATTCGTAAAAGAAAATAATAATACAAAAGTTAAAGAATTAAAATTAAAAATTCTAAATTTAGATTCTGTTAATAAAAATTTAGAATTAGACTCAGATTATATAACAGGTAATTTTATTTATAGATCAAAATATAAATATTGTATTTTTTTAAGACCTGATGTATTTTATATTAATGATTTTAATTTAAATTTTTTTAATTTGATAGATGATAATAATATAGGTATTCCTAATTTTTGTCTTTTTGCTAATTTTAATGATAGATTTTTTATAAGTACTTACAAAAATGGATTATTATATGGTAAATTATTTAATAAAATGTTAGAATATAGTAAAAAAAATGAATTACATTCAGAGACATTTCATTATCATAATATAAAAAAATATAATTTAAATATAAACTTGATTAACTTTATATTTGATCGTGTTAGAGCAGATGGAAGACGAATATGTACAGATCATCAACATAATGTTAAATATTAATCATCTTAATTCTTTTTGGTTCTGAAATATAATAGTTCATATCATATATTTCATAAATTGAATTATCAAAATCTTCTTCATTTGGTAAGGTGATATTATGTTTAATATCAAGAGGTTTATGTAGAAGAGGGCATTTTGAAAAGACTAGTCTCACTTTACCAAAAAAAGTTTTTTTTTCTAAATTACTTTTTTTCTTATAAAGACTGGGAGAACATTTAATGTTAACTAGATTATCAACAACTTTATCATTAACAGCAGTAAAACCAGAAACCCACCAGTCATTCATAACTTTAGAATTAAACTGATCAATACTTAGTTCAAGTCTTTCTGCTTGAGCTATATTAATATTATCATTAATACTATCAATCATTCTAAGATAATTTTTAAGATTTTGGATATCTCCTTTAATTCCTAGTGACATTTGATGTTGCATTAGAATGCCTGACGATGATGTAAATCTATTATCACAACTTTGGAGAATAATAAATGCCATTGAAGCCGCAAAATTAGCATAACAATTAACAATAATATCATCACTTTGTAGTGTATGAATATAGTCAATCATCCTGAGTCCATTAATTACACTACCTCCTGGTGAATCAATATAAATATTTAGAGTTCTATCATCAAAATTTTCAAGGTCACTAAAAAATTTATCAGATGAATCATCATCAATTGGTCCTTTAATTATTACAAGATTTTTTTCTTCAAGATTCAAGAGGGTACTACGAGAAGAGGTCATAATAATACTAACGAGAATTATATTTTGGAGCATTAATATTATTATTTTTTAGAATATTGGTAATATTTATCAATTTTTTATATTATTAATATTAATGATAGATTTTCAAAAATTAGGATATAATGCTTTTAAATCAAATGAATATTTTAATTCAATATTGTATTATAAAATATATGCAAGTGAATGTGATAGAAATAATTTTTTAAATTACTATAATATTAGTATTAATTATGTAAAAATGAAGGAATATAAAAACGCACTTGATAATATTAAAATTAGTATAAAAATGAATCCTAATTGGTACAAAAGTTGGTTATTATTAGGTAATATTTTAAAAAAATTAAATTTATTTGAAAAAGCTAATATTGCTTATCATAGATGTGGAAAGTTGAGTTATTTTACAAATGAATTAAAATTAGATAACGATGATATTAAAAAAACACTTTAGATAATCAATATGATAGTAGTATGTATAATTGTTATTTTAAAAATAATTGAAAATTATTCATTATAAAATAACAATTATATCCTATAATGAGTCAACTTGCGAATATACATCGAAATCTATTTACTATTATTAAACATACTTATAAACATAAAAATTTAAATCATTTGAACATTAGTAAAAAAGATACTTCTAATGATATTATTAAGAAAATTGATACACTAGCTCTAGTAATTAGCAATCCACAATATTATACTATTTTACAAAAAAAATAAAGTTTAAATAATTTTTAATATATATATATGAATAATAACATTTATGTTTTAATTGGGACATTAATAGTAAGTATTTTAATATCATTTTTTTCATTAAAATAGAAAACGATTTAAAATATTAAAGAAAAATAATAATTGATGAAATAAATAAAATATACGATATTGATGTTGAGTCTATTAGAAACTTAGTAGGGTATGATATTATTGAAAAAAATTTACAAGTTTTATAGAAATAAACAAAGTATTGAATAACTATACAAGTACATCTTGACGTCACTAAAATGACAGTGGATTTACTTTATGTGATGTTTCAATGTGCTATGAATCAAGTTCACACTTGTGTTATTTTTATTATATACATTTACACTAAAATTTAAAATCTTTTGTAACTGTCTGTGCCCATTGAAACCTAGTTAATAGTGACTTGTTAAATAATTTATCAGGTTGAATTTCAAATTTCTTTATAAAAGCAAATATGATCCTAGGATCAATGTAATTATTTTTAGAAGTACCTAACGAAACATTTTTCATTTTACTTTTTGTTTCTTTCTTTAATTTTAAAGTTTTTATTTTTGCATCAATTTTACTAATCATTTCTTTATTTTTTTTATCTTTATATTTTTTCTTTTTATGATTTAAATGTTTAATTTTTTCATTAAAAGTTTCTAATTGTTTTTCTAAATTACCACTTACTGCTTTCTGATGATTACATAAAAGAGCAACTGAAGTATTTGCTTGATTAAAAAAAGAAATTAGATAATTAATTCTTTCAGAATCAGGAATTTTTAAAACAGTTTCTAATTTAACTTTATCTAATTCTTTTTGAAATAAATTTGAAGCGTTATATGTCCTCCATACTTTTGCCGTTAGACCTTTCATAAAAGATTCTAAATATTCATTTAATGATGAATTTGATATTTTATCAAATAATTCTTTTTTTTTTTCTTTATTATAAATAAATGTTTTTAAATTATTATAAATATTATCATGTACTTTTATTTTTTTACAATATCTAATAGAATCTTTACCTAAAAAATCTAATTTAATAACATTAGTATCAAGAAATGTAAGATGTTCAACTCTCAATGAAGTAACCCCGACCGTATCTGCCTTTTCTTTCGTATTTTTTTTGCCCCCCACTCTTAGTGCTAAATTATCTATGAAATATAAAGCAGTTGCTAATTGTCTTGTTGTTTGCGATTCGCTGTCTAAATCTCTAGAATAATCATCTCTTATACTTTTCGCCTTTTTTTTTAAACTTCTAGCTAAATCAAATTTACTTTCATCGCTTTTGGATTTAAAAATAGATTCCATTGATGTAAATACATATTTATTTTTATTTGAGATAATATCTGTCCAAGTTGCTAACCATATAACATTATCATCGTGTATTACTTTTTTCCATTGACCTGGTACATTTGGTTTTGGAATAGGAGAATTCTTATCTATATTTATTATAACATCTTCGGGATTAATTCTTTTTTTAATTTTACCTAATTTCGGGTGTGTACCTCTACCCATAAATATACCAGGTGGTTCAATTCGATAATTACCAACTTTTTGCTGGCTGCCGTCAATTACACAATATTTATATGGTTCTTGAATTTTATCATTTTTATCTTTAGCTCTTTGTTTCTCTTCTTTTGATAAATTTTTTTTTCGTTCTTTAGTACTATCAATATATTTTTTAATTTCAGTCATATCAATATCATCAATAGAGTTTACTTTGATATCACCTAGTGATTTTTTTAAATCATTAAAAAAATTTATTTTAAATTTATTATTTTTAATATAATCAGTATCTAAATAATTTGCGTATAATGTAATATATTCCTCGACTAATCGTGGTAATACAACAGATTTTCCACTAATAATTACAGGTATTTTATGTGGTTTATATTCTTCAGGAAAAAAAGGTCCATTATGTCTAAAAACTGTCCATTGTTTTTTTTTAACTTTCGCACCACCGTATAATTGATACATATAAAAAACTTAGAAAATATTTTATATATAACATTTAAAAGTTAATTAAATTTCATTAATTATTTTTATTTCTTCTTGTGTATAGTTACAAGTAAAACAAATACAGTATATAGGAATTCCTATAGCAAAAAATAATAAACCAGTAATAATTATAAGTGTGTATGATTCACACATTAAATATAATAATAAATATTCTTTATATTCATTTATTCACACGAATAACATTTTGATGGATGATGTTTATTACTTTCTTTATCACAAGAAAAACATTTAGATTTACTAAAAAATTCTAAAATAGTATTATTTTTAAAAATATATAGTAAAATTATTAAACTAATAAAAAATAATATTAAATTCATATGATATATAATGTTAGATAATAATAAAATTATTGAATTATGTAATGAAATGAATATAACAAAGAAATTATTATTAGAAAAATATTTTAATCAAAATAAAGAAATTATTTTGCTATTTAAAAAATTATATTATATAATTATGGGCATAAAATTATATAAAATAAAGTTACAATATATTTTATTTTTTATACCATTGCCGCGTTATTTTAAAATAAACGATTACCAATCTAAATTTATAAATATTTGTAATAAATATTCGAATTGTAATGATTCAGCAAATTCAATATTAATGGGTAATGTAATTTTACCACATCCTAGTATTTGTCCAATACCATTTTTATTTCAACATAAATATAATAATAAATTTAACTATTCAATTAGCAATGTTTATTACTATGAACTAACAGTTGACAAAAATAGTTTTAAAGAACCTTTTGAAAATCAAGCCATATCAATTGGTTTTGGAACTATAAAAATACCTATTAATTATAATTTTGTAGGTTGGGCTAAACATACTGTAGGATATCACAGTGATGATGGAATGATGTATGCAGATAATATTATAATAGATAAAATGGAGAGATATTCTAATGGTGATACTGTTGGTGCTGGTTTAATATATTTAGAAGAAAATATATATAAAATTTTTTTTACATTAAATGGTAATCTTATTAATTTATACCAAACTCTAATAACAAATAAAAAACTAACCGTAATGATTAATATTAATCATTCATCTGCAGTTCAAGTAAATTTTGGTGAAAATAATTTTTTATTCGATTTTACATCTTTAATATCATCAAATATTATTACAACAAAAAATAAATTTATTAATAATTTTTCTTTGTGTGATTTTACTTATAAATCAAATAAAAGTAGTTATAAATTTAATAATATTTTATTACAATCCTTAAATGAAATAATATCATAATATTTGAATGTCTTCAAGAAAAAAAATATGTATCCACTTTATAAATTGAGATAAAGCTATAGTAGTTTTATAAGAATATTCTTTATTATTTATTAAATCTTTTATTTTTTTTATTTTATTTTTAACATCTAAATCGCCCAATTGTAGAATTTCGATATCTAATAAAGGATTAAGAGGTGTTATCAATATATATTTTTCGGAAATATTATTTATTTTATTTTTAAAATTAAAAATAAAATTAGATTGAATAGTGTTTTTATTTATACTATATTCAATAATATTTAATTCCATTATATTACTTATAATAATATATATTTTTAAATTAATTATTTTTTTTTCTTCTTTAATTTTACTACTTTTTTACCAGCTAATTGTGATATTTCAATTTCTTTAGGTTTATTGTACATATGTTCATCAATACGATGTTTTAAAGATACTAATTTTTGTTCTGTATAATGAACTTTTCGTGGTTTTATCATTAACAAATCTTGTTGTAATTTAATTAAACTACTTTTTAATTTTCTAATTGTTTGTTTTGACATATTAATTTTAAAACCTTCATCGTTAGTTTTACCATTATCATTTATTTGTTGGATAATACTCTCATTTTCTTTTTGTATAATGCTTGTTCTTTTATCTATATCACCCTGACTTTCACAATTACAGTCTCCATCAATTAAATTATCAATACATACAAGATCTTTGTATGAATGAACACCAATTTTACAATTATTCATACCAGGACAAATTTCTTTAATTGTAAATATTTTTGATTTATTATTCAATAATACCTCGTGTTGAGGACAAAATCGCAATGTTCTAACTAAAGCCCATATATCATCTTCGTTGTTTAAGAAAAACTTGGGTATTAATTTAATATTAGTATAATTAGTATCATTATTATAATTAAACTCTTTTCTAATCTTGCGATGATATCTAGTTATATCCTGCCAAAAAAATAGTAAATCGATAAATGACATTGATTCAATATGTTGAATTTTGCTTTTATACTTGGGATTTTTTACTAAATTTTTTTCTGTTGAAAGAACAATTAAAACATTATGTTGAATTTTATAAAGATCAACGTGTTCTTTACATTTTGTATTCCATTTCTCAATATGCGGTTTGTATTTAAAATTATTTTCAGAATGACAATTATAACAATCATCATCATAAAAACAAGGGCGTATTTTTTGGATTTTATAACCTTCTTTTATCAAATTATTTGCGTATGTGGATAAACACCAGGTAAATTTATCTTTAATGTAGTTCTTAGATGGCATTACTAATAATATTTTAAATAAATAATTTTATAGTTCAATTTTTTTAATCCCATAAATTAGCGAGTGATTTCAATATTCCAATTTTATAATAATGTGTTTTTGATACGCCACATTCTTTTTCTAGTTTTTCATCATCCATAAATAGATATTTCAATAATTGACACGTTAAATCATTTCTAACAACTAAAAATCCTTGACAATAATTTTTAAAATGTTTTTTTGGAATATCATAAAATGGGTGTGATTGAGGTATAATATTATTATCTTGTATCCCATCAATATAATTTAAAAACTCATATTCAGCTTCAAAATACCCAATATTAGTTTCTTTAATGTATGTTTCAATACAATTTATATTTAGAATAGTTTTACTATTATCCTTTTCAAACGTGATTCTCGTAAACTTGTGAGAATGTATTGAACTATCTTTTGATTTGTTTAGAATGTCAAAATATTTATTTGTCGGGTAAGTTTTTTCTTGTGTAGTTTTAATATTGTTCATTGAAATATATTATTAATATAAATAATATATTTATATCAATTTTTATCAATTTTAATTTAAAGTTATTTTATTTTATTTATGTATTATGAGTAAAATAGCAATAATTAAAAAGTTTAATTTAATTGTTACCGATCTTTTAGAACAAGTGCGTCCTTTATTAGGGATAAAATATTGTATTTATTTTAGTCAATTAATTAAAGTAAATTCTCTTTTACCAATTAAAAATTTTGTAACATATGGTATTCAACACAGAGAAATAATACTGAAAAAAGACCCTGAATATTTTTTAAATGATAACACATATAAAACTGAGATTAAAGAATATTATGGTGAAAGAGCAGATGATAAATTAATGGAAATATTAAATTTTAAAACAATTTATACTACGATTGATAAAGATTCACAAGAAAATTTATGGGATATTGTTATAGCTTTGTTATTATTAGCAGAAGAATACAAGTCGTTATAATTATTTAGAAGCATATAATGCAGTATATTCGCGTGCTTTAAAATCGTGAATTGGTCTATCCGTTTTATACAAATTAGCAATACCTTGAACAAGTGGATCATCTGGATTTGGTTCTGCTAACAACGAACAAATAGAAATTAAAAGTTTACCAGTTGTTAATACAGGACTCCAACTTTTATTAAGAATATCTAAACAAATTCCACCTTTTCGATTTATATTACAATGATATATTGGAGTAGTAAAATAAACAATTGGAGGTTTAAATGGATATTTTTCACCAAATTCAATCATAACATTAAATATACCACCTTCATATGGGGTCCCTGTTGGACCAAAAATAGTTGCTTGCCAAACACATAGATCATCTTTATATGGACCCGCGGAGCAATTTTCAATTGCATTTTCATTTAAATCCAGTAACTCTTGTTTCAATCGTTTAAGTAGTTTTGTCATTATTAATATAATACATTATATTAATAATAATTTAAATCAATTTTTAATATATATACACTTGTTAGTTTATTACACAAGGTACTGACTGATTATTTTTGAGCAATTAACCCCTACACTATTTTGAAAATACCGTTATTCAAGCAGGTTTGTTTGTTTAAATAATTAGAGTTGCTAACGAATAAACTATTAAAGCAACAATCAAAAAAAATATGTAAACACATACACACAAATAAAGATTTTGCGAAGGAATAGATATAAAAACAAATATTTAAATTTAATTACTCCCCTATGTGGTGTCTACTTAACAATAATTCTGGTTGGATTAATATAAAATAAATAATTTATATTATATTAATTTTTAAAATAAAATAATAGATATTCTTAATCAACTTCTTCAACAACTTCTTCAACAACTTCGTCACCAGCAGTTTCTGATGTACCACCTTGTTGCATATTCTTCATCATTTCTGCCATTTGTGCTTGTTGTTCTGGAGTCATGTTATTCATATCTGGCATTCCTCCAGGCATTCCTCCAGGCATTCCTCCAGGCATTCCTCCAGGCATTCCTCCAGGCATTCCTCCAGGCATTCCTCCAGGCATTCCTCCAGGCATTCCTCCAGGCGCTCCCCCTTCAGGCATATTTGCTTGATATGCTTTCTGGACTAGAGGCATTAGTTTACCTTCAACCTCCTTGTATCGTTCATCATATTCTTCTGCTGTACGACTTCCATCGTCAGCTTCTACCCAATCCAATGTTTCTTGAGTTAGAGTATCAACAGTTTCAACATCGTCACCCAACGCAGTCTTCATCTTTTCATCATCTAGCATTGAACTTCGAAGTGAAAAGCAGTAATTCTCAATTTTATTCTTTGCTTCAACTAGTTTGCGGACAGTTTCGTCTTCTTCCTTAAACTTTTCACCATCAGAAACCATCTTATCAATATCTTCTTTACTCAAACGGTTTGATTCATTTGTAATAGTAATCTTTTCTTCTTTTCCTGAACTCTTTTCAACAGCAGAAACTGTTAGAATACCATTAGCATCAACATCATAAGTAATTTCAATTTGTGGTGAACCACGGGGCATTGGTGGAATTCCAGTTAGTTGGAACTCACCTAGTTTGTTATTGTCAAGTGTTCTGGAACGCTCACCTTCAAAAACTTGAATAGTAACACCTGGTTGATTATCAACAGCTGTACTAAAAGTTTGTGCTTTCTTTGCTGGAATTGTAGTACCACGATCAATTAGATTTGTCATCATACCACCAGCAGTTTCAACACCAAAAGATAGTGGGGTAACATCTAGTAGTAGCAAATCACTAGTAGTATCATCGACTATACCTGATAGAATAGCTGCCTGGATAGTTGCACCATAAGCAACTGCTTCATCAGGATTAACACTGTGATTCAATTCTTTTCCATTAAAATATTTACTCAACATATCTTGAACCTTTGGGATTCGTGTAGAACCTCCAACAAGAACAATTTCATCAACCTTTGATTTATCCATTTCAGCATCTTGCAAAACACGATCAACCGGTTCTAGACATTTAGTAAATAGACTGGAACAAAGATTTTCAAACTTTGCTCTTGTAAGTGTTGTATAAAAATCAACACCTTCAGCTAAAGCATCTAGTTCAATACTAGCACTTGTAGATGATGATAGAGTACGTTTCGCTCGTTCAGCAGCAGTTCGTAGACGTCGAATAGCACGCTTGTTAGCTTTTAGATCAATCTTATTTTTACGTTTGAATTCTTGAACCAAATGTTGAACCAAAAGATTATCAAAATCAGACCCACCTAGGTGAGTATCACCAGCTGTAGCTTTAACTTCGAAAACACCATCTTCAATGTTTAGTAGAGATACATCAAAAGTACCACCACCAAGATCAAAAATCAATACGTTCTTTTCACCTTGTGATTTCTTATCTAGACCATAAGCAATCGCAGCAGCAGTTGGTTCGTTAATAATTCGAAGAACATTTAGTCCAGCAATTAGACCAGCATCCTTTGTAGCTTGACGTTGAGCATCATTGAAATAAGCAGGAACTGTAATAACAGCATCCTTAACCTCTTTACCTAGAACAGCTTCAGCAGTTTCTTTTAGTTTTACTAGAACCATTGAAGCAATTTCTTCAGGTGTAAAATGTTTTTCTTCTCCTTTATAATCAACTTTAATTTTTGGTTTTCCTTTATGATTAACAATATCATACGACAAACTTTTCATATCGCTTTGGAGATGTGGATCTGTATATTCACGACCAATTAGACGCTTTGAATCATAAACAGTATTTGTAGGATTATTTGTAGCGGCATTCTTTGCAGAGTCACCTATCAATCGTTCAGTTTCTGTAAAAGAAACATATGAGGGAGTAGTACGATTTCCCTGATCATTAGCGACAATTTCAACTTTGCCATTTTGATAAATTCCAACACAAGAGTAAGTAGTTCCGAGATCAATTCCGATAGTAGTCATTAAATGTATTAAATCATTGTTACTTTAAATAATTTAGATTCAATTTTTTTTATATCTATAATGTCCAGGAATTACCACATTCTAGACAAGTGATAAATTGAGTTGCTGGTTCATCAGCAGCTCTAATCTGTTTCTCTTCTATTGTAGTATTCCTTTTTTTACATTTAGAACACAAGAATAAATCTGACCCTTTATTTGTATCATCTATTTTAGTATTTTTGTTACTAATATCTGAAATTAATTCACTTTTTCGCATATATGGTATTTGGTCTGGTACAATCGTTTTATTTTTAATAGAGTCTATTATATATTTTAAACTTTTACCTTTGAAAATATGAATTAATTCTTCACTTTTTGATTCATAAATTTGTTCTAATAAAAACGGAGTACCGTTTTCTTCAGCATATTCTTGACTAAATTTAAATAAAGCTAGTTCTACTTCTTTTGCAACTGAATTTCCTAAATATTTAGAAAACTCTTTAAATATTTTATCTCTTAAATCTTTATTAATCATTTATATATTTTATATATATATAGATAATTATTATTAGATTATAAATAATTCCGTAATCTTCACCTTCTAATTGATTCTCAATCTAATATTTTTCTACTAATAATTATAGAACCACATAAATCGGCAACTAAACTAAATTTATTTGAATGGTTAAATATAAAAAAATTTGTATATATAGATTAAATATATATATAAATTAAATGAATCCAGATTATCAAATCGAAATTTTTTGGTTAAATTTTAAAAAAAGTATGTTTAATTATTATAATAATAAAACAATATTTAGACCAATCGAATTCTGGTCAAATGAACTAAATATATTACAATCAAAAAAAAAATATGAACTAATAGAATCAAAAATAAGAAATTATATATCTCTTTACGCAATTGATTTATTAAGAAATAAAGAAGATTATCACTTAGGAATTTTAATTACCAATATTAAAAGATGGAATAGATTATCAAATAAATTTACTTTTGAAACAACAGATTCAAAATATAATAATGTTATTTTTTTATTAATCGATATATATCAACATCTATTATATTTAGAGTCAGATGAAATTAATAAAATATTTAGTCAAATTGAATTATTTATTATATATGAAGACTTTTCATCATTAATTGATTTTGCTATTGATAATAAAAAGGTATCCATACTTACTAAAATAAATAGTTATCAAAATATTAACACATATATCGAAACTCGATATAATATAACACTACCTCGATATATATCCTGTGAAAAAATATTTAAAATTATAGAAAAATTAACGTAATAATTTACATAGTAAAACCATAACCACACTCAACACAAGTTACAAATACAGTTGCTGGTTCATCACCACTCCTCGTTTGTTTTTCTGTAATTTTACTTTTTTTGCTGTTACATTTTTTACAAGTAAAAGCATCACTTGTTGGTTCATTATTAATTCTATATTCTTCAATTTTCTTTTTATTTAAAATACTATTATATTTCTCTGGTTCTAATATTTCAGGAGGCAAAATTATTATTTCATCAAGATTAATTTTTTTACTTGTAATACTATCTTTTAAAAAAGTATTTTTGTTAAATAATTCTTTAAAATAGTCTCTTTTAGTATTATAAATTTCTTCTTGTAAGAATGGTATATTATTTTCATTTGAATATTCTAGTGAAAATACATTCAAATTATTAATAAATTTTTTAGATTTATAATTCGACATAAATTGTGAAAAAAAAATAATATCTTCTTTTAAATTACTACTCATTAATAAATTATATATTTACTAAATCTTTAAATAAATCAATTTTTATACGTCTACATCATCTATATTATATTGATACTTATTGTTTAGTATTTCTAGTTGTTTCTGTACCTCTTTTCTTTTTTTTTTTATCTGAGGCGTAGGTAAATTTTTAGAATGTTGATGATAATTTTCTTTTAACATATATTCAATTATATAACTTTTAAATGGTACTATATAACCAGTATATATAGATATACTTGTTGGAGGTATATTATATATATTTATAGCACCATAAGTTTTTTCCATATAATTATATTTATTTAACATTTCTTTCTTTTTTTTAATATTATTATATATATATGGATCATCCAAATCTATATAATAATGTTTTTCATTATAATATTCAGCATTAAATAATCGTGGATGAAATAATTTATGATTAATATCGAGATATCCTAAAGCGTTTATAAATGTTTTTGGATTATCCAAGTTAATATCAAATAAATTTTTCCAAAATTTATGTGTAGTAATATATTTTAAATATAATTTAATCTCGGTTTTATTTAAATATGTTCCAAATCCTCTCATTCTATATTTGTTAATAATTTCAATTGGGTCTTTAGTTCCAGATACATATTTATAGTTTATATTCATATATGTAAGGTGTGCTGAAATACACGAGGGTGTCATATAAACTTGTTTACCTGTGTAATAAGCTCTAACACAAGGTAGGTGAAAATTATTAACAACCCCAAAAAATTCATCACCTTTAATAGGAAAAATTTCAAACTCGTGAGCTAGATAAGGACATCTAATTTTTGTTTTAAAATTAAAGACTAGATTAATATCTTCAAAATCTTTATTAACATATTTTGTATCTTTAACATTTTCAAAAACTTTTTCCATCTCCTCATCATTTACTGTTAATGTACTATTAAAATTGTCAACAGTTCTTTTCTTATCATATGATAATCTAATTGTTACATTAGCAAGATCTATTTCTTTAAAATATTCAGGATATTTTTCTTTAATAATATGTATTTCTTCATCTGAAAAGTCTTTTAGATATTCATCTACTTTTTGTGCATTAAGAATTCTAATATATTTCAAAAATAATAGTTTAATATTTTTATTTTTAAGATTAGAAATGATAAATTCATAGTCATATTTTTTAATATCATAATTATTTTCTTGTAAAAATTTATATGTAAGCGGCGTATTAATATTTTCTTTAATAAATTCTGGTTTTACAAAAACATAAATATTTTTAATAACTTCTTTCTTAAAATTTGTAGGATTATAATCATCTTGAATTAAATACATATTCATTTGTAATTTTTTATAAATATCATCACTTATATCCAAAAATTCAAATGGATCTTCTGTTTTAATCATAATATCAATATCAGATTCACAGTAATATTCATTAAAAAATCTAGAAAATAGATCATCCATGGAACTATTATTAGTAGTTAAAAATAATTTCATTAAGGGATGTTTATATTGTAAACATGCGGACATTATACTTCCAGATATAGCCATTTTATTTTTTTCAAAGTCAATACCATTGAATAAATTTATTTCACTCTTACGACAAATAAAAATATTAAGACGTTTCTTAAATTCACTTAGTGTAGCAATTCTTTTAATGTCAGACAATTGTGTAATTTTAACTCCACTAATATTCATAGAAGGATTTAATTCAGAATATGAAATCATCAGCGGTAGGTATGGATTTGTATAAGGACTTTGCGAATCTACAGGAAAAAATGGTAATTTCGAAGCCATATCAATAGTAAATACAATATCGTCTGATTGTTTCAAATAAGATTTTTTAATTGATTCTTCCATATAAAATTTGAGCCAACTATAAGAAAAAAGATGTTTAATTAAATACATATAATGATTAATATAATCTGTAAATAAGTCAAATATTCTAACATCAAATACTAATTGTGAATATATTTTAGAAACTAATAGTTTACAAAATAACATAAAACCATTCTCTTTATTTAATTTTAACAGTAAATCATATATATTATCTTTAGTAAATTTAATATTAGAATCAATATTATATAAACGATATCCTTGTCTCTTAATAATATTTGATGGATCAACATACTTTTTATATTTAAATATTTCCTCAATATAATTATCTTGTCCTTGAGATTTTCCTAATTGATTCAATAATTTAGAAATATCATCATCTACATTTATAAATTTTTTAATATTAAATCTTCTATTTTTAAATTCTACAGTCATATTTAATTTACAATTAAAACTAATAGACCAATAGTTAGATTCATCTAGTGTTTTAATAATCTTTTCTAGATAAGACGTACTTTTGTAGTTATTAATAGAATCATTACAAAAGTAATCATTTATTACTAGTAAATTATATAATTGTTCTAGATCATTTTTCTCTTCAAAATTATCCAAGTATCTTTGTAAATGTAAAAATGAAATATTAAAAATAGGAAGAACTAAAACTTTTTCTTCTAATTCATAGTTATAAATATTAGATATATTAATTATATCTTTTGAAATATATTTAATATTATTGTAATGATTATCATTTTTAACTAATCTTATTGATGTCTTGTATAACAAACAATTTTTAAGAATATCAGTAAAAATATTTTGGTTTATATTTTCTAAAAATATATCTTCATTTATCTTTCCTTGTATCGGACATAATACAAAAACATATTTAAAATATTTGGAAACATTAAGCTTGGTTACTTCAATTTCTTCTTCTGTAAAAGTATCAAATGTGTAAATAGAATTATAACCGGTTAAGGGATTCAATATAATATTAATATTAGTCATTATATATTATTTTAATAAAGTAAAATATTAAAAATCAATTTTTTTACATATATGGGTATCTTGATCAATAGTTATATAGTCTTTTTCCTTCATATGTTTTATTGTTGTGGTAATAAGTTCTTGTTTTAGTGGAAATTGTTTAATTAATTTAGTTGCGTGTAGTACCAAATCATTTACTGTTAGTGATTTAGTTTTTAATATATGATTAAATACGGTTGATAATATTTTTTCTCTTGAATGTACTAATTCAATTTTCATTTGTTTTTCTTTAACAACTTCAAAATGGGATATATTATTATAAACTTCAATTAAATTTAGATGTTCTTCTTGAGTATAATCTAAATTTAGTTCAAAAACATTAATATGTTTTAAGTCTATAATAATATTTGACTCAATAAAACTATTTATAACATCAGTCAAAATCTTTGTATTATAATTTTTAAAATTTGGTATCAATGTGGTTTTAACGAATTCTTTTGATAATATAGTGGTTTCATAAAATAGTTCTAAAAATAACATTTGTATTGGTAACATTGTTATATGTGTATTTTGTTTATTACCTTCTAATGTAATATTAACAGAACCAATATGTGGATAAAAAATTAAATATTTATTATAATCGTTATTATTTCTGTATCTAATGTCTTCACATCTTAATTGCTTAGAAAATGGTAAGGTATTCTGGATATTATTTAATTTTAAAAACCCAGAATTTATATTTATATTCCATACATCTCTTGTAACAATTAGTGAAAATACATCTTTAGTATATTTATAATATTCTGATTCACAATTTTTTAATTGAAATTCTTTTGATATTATAAAATCTTTAAGTATAAAGGTAAATTTTTTTAAATACGATTCTTTAAAATGATATTTCATTAATTCCATATTTTGATCTTCGTATATATGTATGTTTGTTAAATTATAATCGTAATATACAAGTCTTTCAATAAAATTTTGTTCTAGATACTGTAAAAATACGTCTATATATTTTTCATAGAAAGGTTGACTAAAAATATTATACATAAAAGTATTATTTTCTATTTTTTTATTTATAATATTTTTATTTATTATAGATGTACACAATTTAATGTCTTCATCTGATATTTCTTTAAAAACTTGGGATGTATATATTTGAATAAGGTGTAAACATTCTCGACTATTACATAATTTAAATACTTGTTGAGAATATAATATAAAATTATGAAAAGAATTTAATCTCATAAAAGTTGTTAACACTTTATATGTATCTGGATAAATTTTTATTAATTTTTGTAATTCTTGTTCGTATGTTTCAAAAAATATTATTAATTGAGTAATTGATTGTTTGTGTACTATTTTACTTAATTGATCAATTAAAATTTTAATAATTCTGTCAAATTTTTCATTCAAATTAAACTTTTTATCTGTTAATAATGTATAATATGTTTTATTTATTTCATTGGTATAATTAAACATAACTTTAAAATTATATATATTATAAATATTACAAGTATTATCAGGATGTAACTTTGGTATATTTTGTACTAATATATCATCAAGTGTATCTACATATATTTTATATGAATGACCATATTGACTAAATATTTTCATAAAAGATGTAAATATACGCATATTTTTGATTACATCTATATTATTATTTTGACAAGTAATGGTATTATTTAATATTAGAGTTAAACTATTATCTGTTAATAGTATATTATATAATATATTTATACCTAATTCAATAATAGCTGAACCTCCCCAAAATTTATTAGGCATATAACATTTTTCTCTATCAGTCTTAAAATGATTCAATAGACTATCTAGTTTTTTAATTTTCGTATTATATATTTTTATAAAATTAATAATATATCTAATATCAATTTGATTAATACGATATCTCATTCTTATATTATTTCTAATTTCTTTAATATGTTGTGTAAGAAAAAATTTAATTTTACTATATAGTAGTTGTTTAAAATTATCAAAATATATAGAATCATTTTTTTTTAATTGTTGATAAAAATGATTATTTACCAGATCCATATGATATAAACAATTATCTGATAAAATATAATTTTCAAAAAAATTAAACAATAATTGATTATCCTTATCATTATTAAAAGGAGACTTTGAAAAATTAGTAATTATATTATTGATGTCTGGAAGCGTTGTCATTAATTATTAATTTATTTAAAGTATAAATATATTAATATCAATTTTTTATATATATGGTATGTATTTAGGTCGGTCAAAATTATATATTTTAGCAGTAAATACATTTTCATCTGTTGGTAAATATATATCTACATCATCATAAATTTCTTCCTTATTTGGTAAAGGAAATTTATAATCTAACCCTCCTACATCTTTGCCTCTATAATAATATTCTAAAATAGATGAACCGGGATATGTTCTTCTCCCAAATAGTTGATATGTTTTATTAATTGTATTATTATATAAAACACCCATTAATTGGTAATCGTCAGGTTCACCTCGTGTATGTTCATATATTTTCATTTTCGTATATTGTCTTTTTTCTACACGTTGTTCAGGAGCAATTAAAGGATTTTCAACAACTTGTTCATCTCTTTGTTTAAGAATAGAATCTAAATAATTTTCATTATTTTGATTGGTATTATTTTGATTGGTATTATTTTGATTGGTATTATTTTGATTGGTATTATTTTGATTGGTATTATTTTGATTGGTATTATTTTGATTGGTATTATTTTGATTGGTATTATTTTGATTGGTATTATTATCTAAATTTAAATAATTTAAATGAGAATATGTATTAACTCCTAATAATAATATGATAACTATAAAAAACATGTCTTTTATCATTATAATAAATTAGATTAATTAATTTAAGATACTATCATAAATAATATCTTGTATAGAATAGTTATAATTACAATTATGTAATTTATTATAATTTTTAATAAATTTAAGATAGTTTAAAAAAATATATAAATAATTAAATATATTTATTCTCAGAATGTCAGTATTATTAATTAAATATTTAATACATTTTTTTTTAATTTTTCTATAATTTATTATGTTGTATTTATATAAATATAAAATAGTATTAATTAATTTTGCACAATAATAAGTTGATTTTTCATTATCTTTTAATAAATCTAAATATTCATCAATAATATAATTGAAAAAATTTTCATCTAAATATAGAATATCTAAGAATAATATATATTCTAAAAAATTTTTTAATTTAGTTTCATTAATATTATAAAATATATCATTATTATAAAAATAATTTGTATTTTTATCAAGAGGATAGAAAATAAAAGTAGTATTTTCTATTTTAATAATCATCGCCTTATTATATTATAGAAAATTATTAATATATTAAATATAAAAAATCTATATATTTACCTTTTGATAATTCCTTTCTTCTCTTGTAAATAAATAAGATCTTATCTTTTAATAAAAATTGTACCATACTTAATAATAAATCTAATTGAAATTGTCTAGTTATTAAAAACCGTGAGTTTACTAATTGAATTTTAAGAAATGTATCTTCGTTTATTGTGTCTTTATCTTTATCTAAAAAAGTATCGTAATTTTTTAAACCATAATTTAATAATTCTTTTGACATTTTAATTTCGTTTGGTTTAAATGTTGGCATCATCCATGCCCAAATCCATAAATTTGTTTCAGTTTCAAAAGCACCAAGATTTTGATAGTTAAAATCTTTATTTAAATTAGTAAATTTTATTTTTAATGTTTCTCTATCAAAACGAATATTATCATCTTTAATATATTGTCTATATTTTCTATTTCTAATATCAAACTCTTCGATTGCTTTTAATATCATAAAATTTAAATTTTTCATATAAATTAAATAACATTAGTTTTTTTTTTCTGATAAATTATATATGAAAGGTTTAGGTGATATTTTAAAATATTTAACTGGTGATAATATAATAGTTACTGTATTAATAACAGTAATTTCTAATTATATTTTTGATGTAGTTTCAACATTTATTAATTATATGGTTCTTCCATTTATAGATGCTAAAAAAATTAATCAAAAAAATGAAAAAGGAGACTTTAAAAATTTAAACGAGTACACAGTTAAAGTAAATGATAAAGTTAATCTTCATATAGGGTATTTCCTACGCTCTTTAATAAAATTTGTTTTAATGTTAGTTATAATGTTTATATTTATTGCATTGGTTAAAAATAATAAATAATTTTCTAACTTAAAATTAATGTATATTTTAGGTATAGGTTTTTTAGCATTTTTATATATGTATTATCATTTTAATAATGCTAATCAAAAAAAAATATTAAACAAAAATGATAATATTCAAAATTGTATATTAAAACAAAAAAAAAAGTTAGATGATAAAAATATATGGAATGAAAAAATAAGTATAGTTAATAATAATTGCGAAGTTTTAAAATTTAAAATCTATAAAAAATTCCTTAAGAAAGATTTAGAATTTAGAAATACTTGGAATAAAAATATTAAATTAGTTAATAAAGAAATTAATAGTAATGTAGAGTATAGGAATCGATTGTTACGTAATATTAAATTAGTTAATAAAGAAATTAATAGTAATGTAGAATATAGGAATCGAGTGTTACGTAATATTAAATTAGTCAATAATGATATCATTAGATATCCTATTAAAAATAGGTTGAAAAAATGTTTAGTTGATATGGAAACAAATTATCATTATTGTAGATGGGTATATGATAATAATATAAATAAATTATCAGATTATAAATTAATAATATTAGATTTTAAAGCTATTTATAATTATGAAACTAATGATTTTATTTCCCAAATATATGTTGAAAATTTATCAAAATTTTCTCATCAACACGGTATATTATTTGTAATTATTTCTGAATTACATCCAGATAGTATTCCTATCTTTAAATTTATAAATAAGAATAATATAGTGACACCGTATCATTATAAGGAAAAAACTTTTGGTGGTATTGTTAGATTAAAAGAGGGGCAATTAAATACAAAAGCAACAAGTATAAGTATTAATAAAATTATTTTAGATATATTTAATAGATATGGTATGAATTTTAAGAATTCATTTTATATTGGTATAAATACTATACCAAAGTTAAATGGCTTAATATTAGATTTAAAAAGTAATTAATTAATATAATTTCTATTCGTAAATAATATTGATGAATAGAAATTTTAAGTATATAAAAAAAAATAAAGCTAATAATATTAGAATAATTACATATAATATATTAGCACCGGTAACAACAACCGGACCATTACATAAAGTTGCGTGCTCGGAAAAGTGTATATCTTGGAAAAATAGATTTAGATTATTAAAGCAAGAAATAATGAGTTATAAACCAGATATAATAACGTTACAAGAAGTTCAAACAGATACTGTATATAATGATATTTTTAAGTATTTTTTTTCAAAAGGATATTTTGGTTATTATGTACCACAGGTAAGTCCTCAAAGAGGTATACAATATAAACAATTTTCAGAGGAAGATAATTTTGGCGTAATGATTTTATTTAAAATAAATAAATTTTTCTGTATGAGTATAAATACAATTGATTATCATTCATTAGCATTGGATTATTTAAAAAAATATAAAATTATAAAATTTAAAGATAAAATACAAAGAAGATTTGCTAATCTTATTATTAAATTAAAAGATAAAAATACTTTGAAAGAATTTTATATTACTACAGTACATTTAGAATCAAACCCTTATTATGATGATATTAAAAATTTACAAGCTTATTTATTAATGAAACATTTAGAAATACTATCAAAAATAAATACAATTCCAATAATTCTAACCGGAGATTTTAATTCTAAACCATCTAGTTCAATTTATAAAGGAATAACAACAGGTCAATCTTTCAATCGATTTGATTCAGAAGATTTAAAATATCCGAAACCATTCATTAACACCTCAAAGGTATTTACAAAATATCCAATGAAAAGTTGTTATAAAAAAGTATTTAAGAAAGAACCCAAATATACAAATTATACTATCAAATTTCAAGATACCTTAGATTATATATTTGTAAATTCTAAAATAGAAATTTTAGGTGCTTTAAAAGAAATAAATGAGAACTATTTAAAAAAAGTTAAATCAATACCAAATGAAAAGTTACCATCAGATCATTTAATACAAGTAGCAGATGTAAGATTGATATAATATTAATTATGTAAATTATATTTAATTAATAATTTTTCTTTTTCTTTCTTTTTTTTATAATACAAAAATGATAAAAATATTTTTCCACATATTCTAACAAAACGAGATAAAAAAGATAATAGACCACCAATTAAACCAAATAATTCCATTGTATTGTAATTATTTTCCTTATTTTTAATTACAATATATTCAATAACTAATGAACAAGCTATTGATATTAAAAATTGTTGAAATATAATAAATCTACTTTTAAATTTATTTGATAGTTCGATATTATACATAATTTTATTTTTAACTTTTTTGCTTTCTTCCTTATCATCATCTAAATCGTCAAAATAAATAGGTCTAGAATAATATAATTTTGTTATTTTAGGAAAATTCCAACCAATTAGTATAATTGATATAAAAGTAGAAAAAAATATATAAAAATTATTTTGAAAATGTTCATTTATAATAAATAAAGGTAACATAACAGCAGTAGGTAAAAAAAATCTTTTAAAATGTAATATATTTCCAAAATAGTTTATTAATATTAAATCATATTCATCTTCCATTTTAAATTAATAATTTTATATGTTTTTAAAGGTATAAATATTATAAAAACGATTTTAAAAAATAATCTACATCATAATTAGATAATAATGCACAATAAGATATTTTGTTTAAATTGTAAAAATTATGGTCATATTTCAAAAAAATGTAAAAAACCTATTGAATCTTGTGGGATAATTATTCTTAAATTATCCGACGATATTAAAAATATTATATTTAAAAATAATATATTAAATGAAGAAATGAATAATTTTAATTATAATAGAATTTCAAATTTAAAAAATATAGAAAAATATAAAAATAAAATTAATTTTTTACTTATAGAAAAAAAAAATTCATTAAATTATATTGAATTTATAAGAGGATTATATGATGTAAATGATAAAAAAAAATTAGAAAAAATGTTCAAATTAATGTCTCAGGATGAAATAAAAAAGTTAAAAACTAACGATTTTTTAGAACTATGGAAATTATTATGGAATAAGTCAGCTCATAAAAAAATATATCAAAAAGAATTTTTAGCATCTTATAATAAATTTCAATCAATTAAATTAAATGGTAGACTTGATGAATTATTATTACTTAAACCTAAATATAAATATACTGAATGGGAAATACCAAAAGGAAAAAGAAAAATGAATGAAACTAATATAGAATGTGCTATAAGAGAAGTAGAAGAAGAAACGTCAATAAATAATAATTCTTATAAATTATTATTAAATTTATTAAAAAGTTCTACATTACAATATAAGTATTTAGGAACAAATGATATTATATATAAAAATATTTTTTATTTTTCAATTTTAAATAATAATTATGTTTTAAATACTAAAGAAAATAAAGAAGTTAAACAAAGTAAATTTTTTACAATTGATGAAGTGCGAGATTATATACGTGATTATGATATAGATAAAATAAATCTTTTAACTAAAATCTTTTTATTCATAATGAATATTTGTGAGACACATATAAATTCAAATTCTAATTATTATCTAAACGCTTAAAAAGATATTTAATATTAATATTAATGACTATTACATATGATATAATTTTAGAATATTTATATGATAACTCAGATATTTTTTATAATAAACAAAATATTATACAATATAATACTAAATTCATATATTTTAATAATATATTTACTTCTTCTTATTATAGATATGGTATTTTTAATAGTTATAATGGTTTAAATATATCATTATGGTCTTCATTATTATACTGTTTAGATCCAACATATATTTCTAAAAATATTGATGAAATAAGTGAATTAATAGGTCTATTTAAAAATAATATATTAAATAATTTTGATAAATCATTAGTAAAATTAGATGAAAGTTTATATAATATAGTAAATAATAATTCAAATGATAAAATATTATTAGAAGTAATTGTAAATCATTTGAAAGTTAATGTGTTGATATTTAATTTTCAAAATGGTGATATTTTTTCTTGTTATTATAAAGATTATTTTAATCCTTGGCGTCCAACATTATATTTAGCTAATTATGAAAATAAATGGGAACCAATTATATCAAATAAAACTAAATATTTTAATATAAATAATGATACAGATAATATTTTAAATAATAAAATTTTACTAGAAAATATTAATTATTTTAATAATTTAAAAGAATTTACAATTATTGATAATTTGAATAGTATAATAGATTCAGAAGATTTAATAACCGTAGATAAAATAGATACTGATAAAAAAGAAGATTTATTAACTGACATAGATACTGATAAAAAAGAAGATTTATTAACTGACATAGATACTGATAAAAAAGAAGATTTATTTGTTTCTCATCATAGTTTAATTAAAAACATTTCAAAAAATAAATTAAAGAAAATGACAAAAAATAATATCTTAAATTTAATAAACGAATTAAATTTAGAAATAACTATAAATAAACCTATGAAAAAAGATTTAATAACTTTTATATGTGAAAAAATAAATTTATAAAATAAATTTCTAAATTTATTTATAATGTCTGGACCAGATGTATGGGGACCTCATGGATGGAAATTTATTCATTATGTGACATTAGGTTATCCATATCAACCATCACAAAAAGATAAAAATTATTATTTACAATTTTTTGAAACCTTGAAAAATGTTATACCCTGTTCAATCTGTGGTAATCACTTTAAACAACATATGAAACTTTTTCCTTTAACAGATACAATATTATCTAATAAAAAACAATTTATAGAATGGGGTATAAATATGCATAATCTTGTTAATGAATCAAATGGTAAAAAAACATTTACATTTGAAGAAGGTTTTTCAGAAATAAAAAAGTCTGAAGAAAAATGTGAAGGATTAGATAATAATCTAATTGAGAATTTTGATATTAAAAAAAATTTAAATTATATATATATAATTGGAATTATATCAGTATTAATAATAGGTTTATTAATTTATCGAAAAAAAATTAGTTTAAATAATTTAAAAATCTAATATTATTTATATTAATGTCAAAAGTTGAAAATATTAAAAAAATAATTTCAAAAATAGATACAATTGTATTAGAATTAAAAAAGAAAAAAATAACTGATCCTAATGAACTAGAAAATTATTTTTGGGATAATCATTCTGATATTATGAATGATTATCCGTTTCTTGTAACTCAAATAATTAATGCAGCAGATAGAAAAATGCTTGATTATATGATACAAACATTAACTAAAATAGAAAATGGAAATCAAGAGCAAAATGATGCTGATGTTGAAATAGGACAAAAAATTGTAGATGATTATATTAAACCTCAATTAAACAAGAATTAAAATATTAAGTTTTTTACAAATAATTTAATTTCCGAATCATTAAAATCAGAAACTTCTTTAACCGTATTTAATTTTTCGTCATACGCTTGAATAAAAAAGTTTTTAAGCCACCATTCATTAGCATTAATTTGATTTTCTCTATATGAATGATATTTTTCACCAAAATAATTATTACCTTTAATATAAGTAATCATTTTATTAATTATTACTTGTTGGTCATTGGCAATATTAATATTTATATATTTAAAAATATTTAAAAATGCTATTGGTATTTCAAAATCGGGAAAAATATCATTGACAAATAATTTGGTATCCATTTTTTTTAATATTATTTCGAGAATAGAAACACTATTTTGAATTTCTTTTGAATTATTATCATATTTAAAATTCTTACAAATTAAATATTTTTCACTATTTGAACTTCGAGAGAAAAATGGTTTATATAAATAACATTCTTCATAATAAGATGAAAGTAAATATATTAACTTTAATGTAACGTGAGTAAATGTTTCAAAAATTTTTAGTACAAAATGTCCTCCTTTTTCTTGAATCTGTATAGCAGCTAATATTTCACCTAAAATTAAAGAATACGCTTCTTGTTCTTGAAAATTTTCATCTTCCCATTTAAAACCACCGTCTGCTGTAATTAAATCCATATATTGTCCTTTTTTAAGTACGTCTGATTTAAATAAGGATATTGATTTCAATTGTGTAATATCGCCATTATCTCGTGACTTGTATTTATTTGATGATTTAAATGTATATGTTTTATGATTATTTATAATATTATCATATTTTTCATTATAATATCCCATAAATTGTTTACTCATACTTAAATAATTTCCGTTTTCAGGATGAATAGAAATTGTATATATATTATTATTTTTAATATCTAAATTGAATTGTTCTCTAAATTTAATAACTGTTTGTACAAATGATCCTGGTGCTTCAGAAATTCCAGCATATTTTAAATCTTTTTTACTAGCAATATCAAAATATATCAAAATTTCCCATAATTTATAAAAAGCTCGTGAAATAATTTTTACTTTATTATCTTTAAAGTATGTATCAACTTTATTACTTATAGCATCTTTATAATCATTTATTTCTTGTTCAAATGGATTTACAATATAATAAAATTTACTCTTAGATTCTAATGTTTTAGTTATACTCATACCATTTTTTGTTCTATGTATGAAAGAGTGAAACCCTAAACTTAATAATGGTTGATTTATTGATGTTGATGTTTTAACATTAGTAGATTCTTTGTTTAAAAAACTATTGTCTGTATTAGGAATTCGAAATAATATTGGTTTATACATTATATTAATATATAATAAATCTATAAATTAATTTATCAATTTTTTAAATATAAATATTTTCATTATTAAAATATGCTCGAGCGACTGTAGGAACAACTAATGCTGGAACTATATAAAGTAATGCCGGTTGTCCTTTTTCCGTTGTGACCGCATAATAAATAGCTGATACTAAACCAAATACATATGATAAAATAGAAGTATTATAATATATTGGTAAATTAACGAGTGTTTTTATAAATAATCCTGGAATAATTATATCTCCTAAACCTAAAATCATTGGTTTATCTGGACTATTATTAAAATAAGTTAATAAAATGGGTGAATCTACATTTAACGCTACCGTCTCCATTACACTAACTGATTTACTATTAGTAGGGAGCACTGGAGTAGATAGTTCAGTATCGTTTTCAAAATTTTGTATGATTTTTTTACTACCAAATACCCAAAATATATCAAATAAAAATAATCCAATTAATAATATTATAGCTGTTTTAGTATTTGTTATATCCATCATTTTCATACTTGATAAAGCAACTAATATAGCAATAACATTATTTATATATATTTTTAATTCTTGATGTTGATTAGAAGTATTGTAATCAAACATAAACCATAATAAAGATAATAAAAATATAAATGTCTTATCAAAAGGTAAAATATTAATTAAACTCGATGTAATACTAATAAAAAATAGTACTTTCAATATAATTCTTTTATATGAACCAGCATATTTTATAATAAAATAAATAGTTAATAAAGAAACTGATAAGATAAGTGGATAATAATATGCCATTTTTTCATCTATTACATTTCCATTAACATTATCATCAACATTATTAAAAAGAGACATATCTGGTTTATCTAAATATTTAGTACCAATAATAATAATTAATACAGCTGTTATAATAATATTAACAAAATACACATCACCAGGTAATATTTTATTTTTAACTAAATAATTTAATATAAAATTTACGACTATTGGTATAATTATTTTATTCATTATATATAATTAGATTAATTTTTTACTATTAAAAAATATTGAAAAATATTATATAAAGTGTAATAAGATATAATATTATAATGAGTAGTTTAAATAGTATAAATATGAATAAAACAGATATTATAGAAACAGTATTTCAAAATGTTGTATTACTTTTAAAAAGACGTAAATATATAAAAAATACAACTATAGATAGTAAATTATTGTCAGAATTAATTGAAAATAAAGTAATATATTTTGAAGATAATAAAAAGTTAAGTATATATTTTTTTGATAATAGTATAAAAAATATATCAACCGGGTCTATATTAGATGATTATTTAAATAAAAAGATGGAGTATCATAAATTTATAATATGTAACAGTTTTAATAAAAAAGTTTATAATCAAATTAAAACAATATATAAGAATTCAGAATTATTTTTTATTCACGAATTAATGGAAGATATTCCAAGTAAAATTTTTATACCAGAACATCAATTATTAAATGAAGAAAATGAAAAAGAAATATTAACAATATTTAAGAGAACCGATTTTTCTAAAATTTATGAAAATGATATGATGGTAAGATATTATGGTGGAAAGGTAAATAATATATTTAGAATTATAAGAAATAATACAAGCAGTGGAAAAAGTGTAACATATAGGATAGTTATACCTGGAAATAATGATATTTTATTTAATTAGAAAATATAATATTATATAATATGGATATAGATGATGTATTAACTAATGAGATATTTTTATTATTACAAAATAAAAAATTTACTGAATTTAAAGAATTATTAAAAAATAATGATAATATTAATTTAGATATTCAAGATAAAAATTATAATTATTTAATTGAATATTTAATTTTATATGATCAATATGATTTGATTAAATTTATTTTAGATACTAATAAAATTAGATTAGATATTTTAACTTCTGATAATAAAACAATTTTATATAATATAATTAAATTTAATAAAATTGACATATTAAATTTATTAGTAGAAGTTGATAAAACAAATATTGGCGTATCAATATTAACTAAAAAAGATACAAATGGCCACAATTGTTTATTTTATTGTTGTAAATACAATAATTTTAATATGTTTAAGATATTATTTGTCAATAAAGATATATATTTATCTGATAATGAGAATAATAATTTTATGTTTACTTTATTAAAATATGAAAGAAATAATATGCTATTATATATATTAGAAAAAGTGGTTAAAAATAATATTTCAATATTAATATTAATTAAATCAACAACTAATGAAACATTATTACAATCGGCTATAATTTATGAAAATACATTAATAATTAATTATTTATTAGACTTGGATTTAGAGAATGATTTCTTAAACAATCAAGAAGATGACTATGGTTTAACTTGTTTACATCACAGTCTTATTATTAAAAATATAAATGTAACAATAAAATTATTAAAAAGTAACATAGATATAAATAGTACGGATTATTTAGGAAATAGTGCTTTACATTATTGTATAACTGAAAATTTAACAAATATATTATTACATATTTTAGATATAAATAATGTACAATTTAATATAATAAATTTTAATGGTGATACTCCTTTACATTTATTCTTAAAAAAAGATGAAATAATACCTTCTATTTTAGATGATGAATCAATACAATCAAAAAATTATAAACATATACTTTTAACATTGTTAGGAAACACACCTTTAAATTTACAAAATAATGATGGTTATACGAGTTTATATTTTTTAGTAGAAAAAAAATTTTGGCAACATCGAGAAATTAAAAATATTCTTACAAATGGAAAAAGGAAAATGAATATTTTTATTAAAAATATTATATCTTTAATAGATAATAATGAAAAAGATGTATTTGTTAATTTAGTAGTAGATTCATATTATAATAATTTAAAACAAAATAAACAACTACATATTGATTGGGAAATATATTGTGCTAATGATAATTTAAAAGATTTGGTTAAATTATTTAAAAAAAAAGGTGATAAAAATATAGAATATTATTGTAAAGAAAAAATAAAAAAAATTATTTTAAATGAAAAAAGAAGTATTCCGCTAATTACAAAAATTAATTTAGAAATAGAAAATGGTATTTATACAAAAGGGTGTTATTATACAGGTTCAACAATAGATATTATATTTGGTTTAGTCTTTCTTTATAAAAAATTTCCAAATGTAACATTAATTTTAGATTATCCATTAACATTTAATAAAAATGTAATAGACTATTATAAAAAAATGGGAATAAACTATAGTTTTAAATTAGATTTTTCAAATATTGAAATTATTTGGGTTTATCAAAAATTAATATACCCACAAAATTTTGATGCTATATTTATGAATAAAATAAAAAACTTGTCAGAAAATAATCAATTTATAGTTATACCAATAGGAATAGAAACAGATAATGGTTCTCATGCTAATATTTTAATTATTGATATTAAAAATAAGTTAATTGAAAGATTTGAACCTAATGGATTTTATAGTCCACGAGAATTTTACTTTAATAGTCAGGTGTTAGATGATTTATTAAAAAATAAATTTGAAAATTTATTGAGTTCATATAAATATATAAAACCATCAGAATATTTACCTGTTATTGGATTACAAATTTTAGAAACATTAGAAAATAATAAATGTAAAAAATTAGGTGATCCAAATGGTTTTTGTGCGGTATGGTGTATTTGGTGGGTATATTATAAATGTAAATATAACTTAATTACATCGGACACATTAATAAAATTATTAATAAATAAAATTAAATTTATGAATATTAGTTTCAAAAATATTATTAGAAACTTTAGTCAATATATAACAGAAATACGTGATAATTCATTATATAAATATAATATTGATATAAATGATTGGATGAATAATAATTATGATGAAGATATACTAAATAATTTAGAACAAGATCTACTTGAATATATTAGATAATAAAATTATCTTCATTAACATTTTTCTTATTTTCATCATAATATATTTCTATCTCTTCTCTTGTTGGTACATCTAATAATTTACCCATTACTTTTATATGAGTATCATTTTGATTAATTTTTGTTTTCATAACAAGTATTTTAACTAAATTATTTATTTCAATTGATTTATCATTTTTTTTATTTATATAATTAGAATCATATTTCCATATATTAGTATCTATATTATTTTTAGGGATAAAAATAATAATTGGACCATTAGATGCCATTATTAATTCTTGATTAATTGATAATATGTTTGCAATAATTAATGTATTTTCAATAGGAATACATAATTTACATTCATAAGAAACCTTATAATCTATAAATCCTGATAAGTTTTCTCTTTTCATTTCTCCATCTTCATAAGATATAATTTTATATACTTTATCAATAAAACCATATCTATTACATTTTTTTTCAACTTTATTACGTAAATTTAGTTCCATGTTTTGTTCAATATCACTAGTTAATTGATATGGTTTTAATTGTATCTTAGAATACTGAATAATTTTTTTATATGGCGAAATTAATTTACTGTTCATTAATAAATAATATAAAAATAATTTTAAATTATTTTTATCAATTTTTTTTTTTTATAATATAATATATATATATATATAAATGGTTTTACATTTAATTAATATTTTAGCAGGAGCAGGAATAGGTAATAAAACAAAACTATCACAAGAGAATGTAAATGACATTATTCAAAAGTCAAAAGAATTATACGAAACTGGTCAAGTAAATAATAGTGTCATCGAGCTAGTTAAGAGTACTATTTCTAAAACATTAGTAGCAAATCAATCGAATATTTCGAATGTATTGAAAGCTGAAAACACAATTAAAATAGGAAATACACAAGATATGACATCAGCGGATAAGATAGAATTAGCAAAAATCTGTGGGGCAACCGAGTATAACTTTGGTAAAGTAGATCAGGTTACTTCAGTAAACTATAATAGTGCAAATGAAGTTAAAAATTCTACTAAAGTAGATATTAAAGAAGAAGTAGAAAAATCAGTAAAACAATCAATGAACAGTTTAGCAACAGAAGAAAATACAAGTAATTCTGGTACTGCTTTTGGTAATATTGCTGAAACGGTTGTAGATGGTTTAGCATCTGTTGGGAAAGAAGCGATGGGTGTTCTTAAAAGCGCAGGCGGTGGTGCTGGTATTGGTAATAAATTTGAACAAAAACTTGTAAACAAAAATATGACAGATATAAGTAATGAATTAACAAAAACAAATATTGATACAAGTGACTTTAAAGATATGGAAGATATGAGTTTAGAAGATGAATTATCTCAAGAAAATATTACTGCTATTGTAAATGAAGTTTTAGCTTCTAATAAATTTGAGGTTGATGATCCTTGTATTAGTAGTTTTAATTTAGACGAAATAAATCAATTTAATAAAGTAGCAATGAAAATTGAAAGTAAAACTTTAAATGATGTATCTAAAAGTATTGCTAATAAATATATTAAAAATATAGAATTTGTTATGGATAAAATCGAATCGTCAAAGACAACTAACAATAGTGGAGATATCGCTGCATTAGGTGGTGCTGTAGCAGGTACTTTAACTGCTGGTGGTAAAGCTATATCTGGTGTAGTTGATTCTGCTGGTGATGCAACTTCTAAAGTAATTGATTCCACTGGTGATGCAAGTTCTAAAGTAATTGATTCCGCTGGTGATGCAGGTTCTAAAGTTATTGACTCTAGCGGTAAAGCTGTTAAAACAGCTGCTACGGGTATTGGTAGTGCTATTAGTAGTTTTATCTGGCCTCTCGCTATTGTTGTAGTGGTTGCTATTATAATCTATTTAATGTGGAAATTTGGAGGTTTATCCGCAGTTGGTAGTTTATTTAGTAAATCTGATAGTGGTGATGATGAAGATGATGCTGAATGGGAAGATGAAGATGATTTCGATGAGGGATTTGATAGAAAATATTTATCGTATAATATGCTTTAAGTGTATAATAAATTATAAAGTAACTTGAATTGGTGGAAAATCAACCTCATTCGTTGTAGATATTAGTAGATTAACAGGAATATCTTTAAATTTAATATCTATGTCTATAAAAATTTTACTTAATTTATCATCAATATTAACAGTATCTGGCATAAATTCTGAATAAATAATGCTTGTATCTTGAATTATCATATCAATCTGAACATTAAAATTAGTTTCAAAATATTCTTTGAATATCTTTAAACTAGTATCTTTCTTATACTCAAACTTGGTCCATCCATTTATTTTTTTATCACCAAGTTCTATTTTTTTCATTTCAATTGGTTCCGAAAATATACTAGTATTATCTGCCATATTCATATAAAATGATCTATAATCTTCTAATTTGGAATCTTGTAAATATTTAAGTAGTTCCATAAAAATTAGTCCAACAGTAGTAGCAGTAGTTGTAGCAACAGCAGGAATAATATTACCAGCTATACCTTTTGTTTCATAATCTGAAATAGTATTAATACTATAATTAATAGCTCTACAATTTGAAGCCGATGTTAACCAATAAACATGAAAATTGCTATCATCATCTTTTTCAAATTCTTGTGGATAACATTTATGATGTTCTAACTTGATTGTTTTACTTACTTCTATATCATTAGATGTTTCTTTTATCTCTTTTAATTCACTATCATTTTTTGCAATTTTCTTACTATCATCAGGATTAAAATCAGGAATAATTGTACTCTTTAGATAATCAATAATTTGTTCTGAAGTAAATTCCCATTTATTATCAAAACATCTTGAAATAATCTTTATAGTAGAATCAAAAAAATTTACAATATTTTCATCACAATCTCCTGTAAAATCTAGTGGATCCGGACATCTTTTTCCTTGTGACCAAAACAAAGAACCATTTACAACGTGATCTGATGGAAAACAATGTAAAAGTTGTTTAATAGTATGATTGTATTCTTTAACAAAAATATCTTTAGCAAATTCTAAACATTCTTCAAAAATTGTTAAATTATATTTACCTAAAAACAAATTAATGTCTTGGATAGCATGATTCTTTTCAAATAATGATAGTTCTTTAAAAAATGTAGGATTTTCAAAATATTTATTTACATTTGTAATTCCTCTATTAAACAATTCAAAGTAATCTCGCGCCCAATGAATAGTATGTTGGGTAGAATTTGGAAAATTTTTAATAGTACATACTGGAAACTCATCTTCTGCTTCATTATCATTTGAATCACCATAAATTTCTGTTAAAAATGGAATAATTGGTTGTGTATTTCCTTTCATACCCATTGTACCACTTTCAAACAATGGCAAATTTCTTTCAAAACATTGACTATCGACATATTTTCTGGCTTCCATATTATCTAGAGCATTAATAATTATAGTTCTCTCTGAAAATAGTCGATTAGTCAAATCTTTATCTTCTTTTGATAATTTATTTTGTAGAGGTGTAAGTTTCATATTTGGATTAACACTTTCGATTGTTCTTACTGCCATTTTACTCTTTGATTCACCTACGTGATGTGATCTAAATAGAAACTGACGACTTAGATTTGATGTTTCAATATGATCAGGGTCAGTTATTGTAATATTACCATTAATACCTACATTTAGTTGTGAAAGATTTTTTAGCCATTCACAACCTAAAGCACCACAACCGACCATTAAAGCATTAACATTACTTAATTTAATATAAAATTCTTTTCCAAATGTTGTACCACAACTGGGTTTATATTTCGGTAATAGAGATAAATCACTCCACGTAAAAAATTGAGTAATTGGTGTATATTTATATGTCAATAGTTTAATCACTTCAGTACTAGCAAAACCACCAATAATCGAATTAACTGGAGCTAGTTCAATTCCAATCGTTCTAACTAATGGATGATAATCATCGGTAAAATTAGAAACAATATTATCCATTTTGGAACTCCAAGGATGAATATAATCTTCTTTCAAATGATCAATTGATTTAAATGTATCAATAATCTTTTGATCTTCTATAGGATTAAATCCAACAATATCATAATTTAATTTTTTTATTTGATCTTCTAAACTTGTATGATTAAATGTAACTTGATCACGTACAACATTAATTGTTCCATTGATAAAATGGAAATCTTTACGAATAAAACCTTCAAGTTTAAAGCTGTGTGCAGTAACATCAGTAATTCTAAATTTAGTACCCACAAGAAAATCAAGATTATCACCTTTCAGATTACAAAATTCTATCAAAGAATTATGTTGAAGCTTGTGTTTATAACAAGTGACTTTTCCGTCATCAAGTAGTTCTCTAACTTCAACTGGTTGAATATTTTCACCATCTAAATCATAAACAACGTGATTATCTAAAACATCAACGAAAACATATCCTGCTAATCCTTTAGCAAAAGCGTAAACCATTTTACAATTTTGTTCTCTTGTTAAATTATTAATGTTGCATGCTTCTTTCAAAGTTGTATTACAAACAATGATACACGAATATGGATGGAATTTAGTAGTATAATCTATCGAACAAACATTTGAATATGGGTTAAGTTCTTGTATATGAGTTTTAAGAACACTACTACGTTTTTTACCAATATCATAATTACTATAATAATATCCAAATTCTACATCTGGAATAGTAACATTATTATCATCAATTAAAAATATATCCTTCGCGCCACTTAAAACTAGATTTTTAGCTACTTCCGAACCTAAACCTCCTTCAAGTCCAAAAATATATACACTACTACTATTTAGAACAATAGTTGCTTCTTTACCAAAAGTTCTGTTTTGACGGTCATATTTATCCATATTGTTAGTGGATGTTGCCATTACAATTGATTTATAATATTATAATACATTTAAATCAATTTTTATAAAAATTAGGAGGAGAATATAAATGTAAACTATATGAATCTTCTAAAGCTATAATTTTATGATATTCATTATGTTTTTTAAATCCATAATTATTTGGAGTTAGTAAATTATACGATATTTCATTTTTAATCTTATTTATTTCTAAAAGTTTACCTTCCGTAACTTTTAAATAACAACCATTTTTTGGATGATTATGATAATTGGTTTCTGTATCTTTTTTCCAAGAAATTAATAATAATTCATATTTATCATTTTTATAAATCATAGATTTTGAATATGAATTAGTATTACTAATATATTTTATCCAATCATTACCATTATAATTATTAATAGTATATTTAATACTATTAATATTAAAATTATACTTAAATAAAATATTTAAATTACAAATTACGTTTTTTAACATTTAATATAATTAAATTTAAAGGTTTAAAATAATTTTTATTAATGGAAGATGATAAAGTATCTATAGAGAATATTTCAGATATAGAAATACTCGAATTCTTATGGAAAGCTTTAAATAAAGCAAATTCTAAAGGAGTTTTTAATATTGATGAAGCATTTAGTATAAAGTTATTATATGATAAATTAAAAATATCAATTAATAATAATGAGTGAAAAAAAAACTATTAAAAATAAAATATTATGCTTATCGGCATTAGGAGAAAGATTTATTTCTACCAGAAACAATCAAAAATTTGTAATGTTACCAAATAAAAGTAAAAATGTTTATATATCTTTCAGTCCATTAAATAAACCTTTATCAAAAGAATATGCGAAATTTATTGAAATATCAATTAAATATAAATTAAAAGATGACTTGATAAATTTAATAAATAATATTAGAAATTCTAAATCAGTACAACAAAATAGAATAAATATAATTAATTTTCAACATAAATTATATATAGAAGTTGCTTTACAAATGTTAGTTCATTATTATAATTTATATAATAGTTCTAATAGAAATATATCATTTGAACAATATGTAAATTCTAAATGTAATAATATGACTGTATGTAAATATATTGATAAATTAATTTATAATACAAAAGATAAATATAAATTTAGAGACTTATTAGAAAAAGATTTTAATAATAAAAAACAACAGTTAAGTGAAAAAATGGATATACAATTATTTACATATTTAGATAATATGATAATGCCAAAATATGATTTAGATTTAAATACAACATGGAAATCAGATAATAATTATCGAAATTTACAAGGAGGATTATATGATATAGATATACACCCAATTGATTTAGTAAAGAGAAGAAATAATCCACCTAATAAAATGGATTTTTGTAATTGGTATAATAGCATTTTTCATAATTCAATTTTACCCCCTATTAATATAGTATCTTCAAGAGTAAATAATAAATATTTTAGAGTTAATAACAATAGTATAAAAACAACATCAAAAGAAATTATTGAATTAATTGAGAATATGGATGAGACTATTCCATTTGATTTTTATAATAATATTATTTTATGTTTATTTTATTGTGATAAACCAAATAATAGACAATTATCCCAACAAGAAATGAAATTGTATAATCAACAAGGTATTAATCTAGTTTTAAATAAAAATAAACCACAAAGAGATATCAATAATAATTGGATTATAGATAATTTACAAGTTGAACAACGAAAAGTTAATGATTTATATGATATTTTTGGAAAAAGTTATAATTATATTTATAATAAAACTCCATTAGATAATATAAATCCAAATAATATAGATAGAACAGAAATAAATAAAAGAGACGTAGATAAACATCAGTTAATATTAGATAAAATAAATAAAAATTACGATCCAAATGATCCTTTAACGCGATTACAATTAAGTCAATCTCCTTCAATCCAAGTTAGTCCTGAACAAGCAGTTGAATTTATTAGATCATCAGAAAGAAATAGATTAAATACTATTCCTAAGAGTAAAGTTGATGTTGATGTTATTGAATTAATGAAAAATTTAAATTCTGAAAGTGAAAAACAAGATGATGAAACAAATGATTTAATTAATTTACTTAAAAAAAGTACTTCAAAAAAATATTTATCAAGTAATGAAGAAAAAAATGAAGTTTATAAAAAGGACTATTTAAATTTCTAAATAATTTATATTATTAATGATTTATAATAAATTGTTCTACACAAGTATTAAAATATATTATAGAAAATAAAGTTCCAATATTTTATTCATTTTCAAAAGCATTAGATTTTTGTATTGATATATATAATAAAAATTAATTATTTACTAAATAAATATTTTAATTCGATTTTATCAAGATGCTTTTTCATTATATCGATAAATTCTTTTCTTTCAATTTTTAACCATTCTGGTGGTTCTTTTAAATATATTATTAATTCTTTATCTTTTAGTTCTTTATTGAGACTTAATAATCCTTTTGTTTCTTTTTGTAAACTTTTTGAATATGTGTTATTAAAAGGTATCCATTTAAATAAGTTTTCACCATTTACATTAAAAGTAATATATAATCCTAATTCATCGCGAGATGATATGTAAAGAATTCCACTACCTTCAACAACGGTTCCTTCTAAAATATCTCCATTTGATCTTTGAAACTTTAATTTCATATTATCAAGTGAATGATTTTGAAAATATTTTTCTTGAATTTCAAAATAAACATTAATATCATCTAAAAAATGTTTATAATATTTATGATATTGAATATCACCAGCACAATGATGATTTTTTATAAATTCTGCACCTTTGATTTTATATAACCATAGGTCATTTGAATATTCTTTTCCTGATATTTCACATAAATTACAAAATTTATATGTAAAATTCATAGAACGAAAAACAGATTCTTTAATGTTTTCAATAATATTTTGAAGCGGGGTAAAACGAGTGACACATCCTTGTAAATTTGTCATTATATTAAATATTTGTCTTTTGTTTATATTAATTTTATTATAAAATTGAATCTAAAATTTTTAATGTATCATCATTATCTACTAAATTAAATTCTAACGTCATATTATATTTTTGAATAAATAATAATATTTTTTTTGTTTGAATTTTTAAAAAACCGATTTTAGTATTATTTTTTATTAAATTACAATTATTTTTTGAAATATCCTCCACATTAATAGTTTTTTTATTTAATTTGTCAGTAATTTTAGATAAAATAGAAAGTATTTTTTTATTATCTTTATATAATTCTAATAAATTATTATAATTATTAATATCATTATTATTATATAATGATTCATTAATTGTACCTTTAATATTTTCTGTAATATTTTTAACTAATAAATCAATTTCTAATTGATAATCTCTTAATTTATTGTAATATTTATTAAGAGATGATTTAATTGATATTTCCATTTCTTCAAACCAATCCCTTAATTGATAATTAATTAAAATTAATTCATTTAGTTTATCCAAATCTGATTTAATTTTATTAGTGACCCAAGGAAAATTTTCTGATGTTGAATAATTTGAAATTAATTTTTTAATAATTTGAATACCCATATCTATTCTATCAATATCATTTGATAAATTAGATATTAATATTATAGTATATACTTGACCTTGATGATTAAATGTATCTATATCAAATTCTCTATAATTGTTAATATTTGAATTCCAAGAAATAAATATACCCCAATTAATATTATTTGTTTTCATATCATTTTTCATTTTAATAACTTCATCTTTATTAACTTTATTTGTATAGTTTTTTATTTCTAACATTATTTTATCATTAAATGAATCAAAATTAATCCACGCATCCCCACTATGATCTGTTTTTGACATATCGGTAAATGTAATATCACCATATTTATCTGTTATTATTTTTTCAATTAAATTTTCTCCAATTTCACCTTTTCTACTACTTGTTGATGATAATCCAATTAATTTTTCTAATGTTGTCTCTAATGTATTGATTTTATTAACTAAATCATAATTATTAATATTCGTATCTAAATTTTTAGTATTAGGATATAAACATTTATAGCCAGTATCAAAAATTTTATGAATAATATTGTCTAATTCTTTTTTTTTTATAGTAAATAATAAGGGATACTTATTTTCATCTATATTAATATTATGTTGAAGTGTATTCATTTTATTATTAATAATAAATTGTCTTTATATACTTATAGAAAATATTATATATATATTTATATAAATATATATATAATATAATAATAATGAGTTCAATAGTATGTAAAAAATGTAAAGGTAACCATTTAACAATCAAATGTGGGAAACAAAAAATTAAAGAATCTAATAATAAAACAAATGAAAATAGTTATACTGGTCGGGATAGAAATAATGGAAGGGATAGAAATAATGGAAGGGATAGAAATAATGGAAGGGATAGAAATAATGGAAGGGATGGAAATAATAGGAGATACGATGATAGAAATAATAGAAATATAAAAAAAACGTGTGTTAAAATGTCAAATTTACCAGAAGATATAACAACAAAGGAATTAAATGACTTAATACAACCGTGGGGATATATTGGAAATATTAATTTTGGAAAATCTTATAATATTGTAGCTTATATTGATTTTTTTAGAAAAGAGGAAGCCGAATATTTTGTAAAAGCATTAGACCGTACACCTTTTGGTAATGTTATTATAAATGTAGAAATTAAAAATTAAGTATTTAACAAAAAATATTTAGCAAAATCGTGTGTTTTATTTAAAATAGGATTTAGTTTATAATTATTAAATTTTTCTTTCTGTTTTTTTTCGTAAGATAAATAAACAATTATAAATAGTATTACTATTAATATTCCTAATGTAATATAATTCATATTATAAATATACTAGAATTTATTTTATAAAGAATGTTTTGATATCATCAAAATTATTTCCACTTCTAAAAATATTAATAACTTCTGCTGATGTATATTTATTATCTATATCTTTTTTCATATTACCTAATCTATATTTAAATTGTTTTTTCCAAAATAATTTAGACATATTAAATATATCTTCAGTCGTACATTTTTTTAATTCAATTTTAATATCAATTCTTCCTGGGCGAATGATAGCAGGATCTAAAAAATCCACTTTATTTGTTGTCATAATAATAATTCTTCCACTACACTCATTTAAACCATCTATAATATTTAAAAAATTAGATAAATTATTACTATTATCTTGAATAATTTTTGTACATGATTGTTTTTCTTTGCTATCAATATTTTTTTGTTTTTGTTTTTCTATTTTAATAGTTTGTATATGATTATCAATTTCTTCTTGTTTTTTATCTCTATTTTTTAATACATCACCCACCGCATCAATATCTTCAAAAATAATAATTCTTTTTTCTTGAGGTATTATAAATTCATCAACAATTTTTTCATTGTGTATTATATTTTTAAGTTCATCAAAATCAAAGGAATCAGTTAATTTAATATCAATTGCGTGTCTTTTAGTATAATTTAGTAATTGTTTTATAAATCTAGTTTTACCTCCTCCTGGTTCACCATATAATAGAATACCAAGATTATATGGTATACCTCTTTCATAATACAATTCTTTATTATGAATGAAGAAATCTATTTTTTTTAGTATCTTTTCTTTATCATGAAAATAACTATTATCAAATGTTATACTAGATTCCCATTCACTATCATTAACAACAAAATTATTATCGGCACTATCCCAATTTATTGTCAATATCATCTGATTTTTACAACATTTATCTCTAATATAATTATTATATATTTGTTTTTGTTTTTTTATCCATAATTCTAATTCTGTTAATTCTAAACTTTCTGAATAGATCTCTAAAGTATATACATCTTTGTATTCAGTGTTATTCCCTCCTTTATTTTTTTCTTTTACCTCTTGTATTACTAAACCATAAATATCTTTAGTAAAATTAAATTTTTCAATTTGATTAATATCATATCCTGCTGCTTTAGTATCTTCAACATAATCATCATTCCCATTCCAACTATATGATGATCTTTCTTTTAATTCTTTAATAGTAGCAAATCTATTTTTTTCAATATAATACATTAATGCTTTAAAATTCTTACTTCTATCTTTCCCTTCATTTGAAAAAACAATTTTTGATTTTACTTTGCTAAAATATTTTTTAAATTTACTTTCAAAAAAGTTTGTTAATTTTCTATTATTATATATTAAATACAACGTAGTACTCATAAAAATAATAATCATATCAAAATATAGAATACCGGTGCTTAGGTTTTTCAGGTTACTTATGATGTACGGATATAAGAGATATTCCATTTGCATTAATAGTATAATATTTAAGAAAATATGACTTAAAATCAATTTTTTATTTTTAATCAAAAAATAAAATATAAAATATATATAATGTTAAAATATTTTATAACAAAAGAGTTTTTATATGCTTTCATTTGTACTATTTTTATTTACTCAGTATTTCAACGTTTTAATTTCCATATAGTTGAACCATCAACTGAAAATATGAAAAATGTAGATTATCATTATGATGATGATTATAATACTAATTAGATTATATTTAATATTTATTATATATATATATATAATGATACAAAAATCGTTATTTATATTACTTGTCGTCGTACTAGTATTTCTTGGTAGTATACTATTTACTGTTAATTATTTAAAAATACGAATGGATAATTTTGAAAAAAAACATATAGAAAAATTTACTGACCCTCCTGTTGCTCCTGTTGCATCCACCACCACCACTGGCCCTACATCACCTGATGCAATAAAAAAAGTAGTTATTGAAGAAATAAATAAAATATACGATATTGATGTTGAGTCTATTAGAAACTTGGGAATGATTTCAAAATCATTATTAACAGGAAAAAATTATCATAATCATAATAATACTGTTGAGCCTGGTACATTAATAATCCCAGCAAATGTTATAATTGAAGGTTCTCTTACAATTGAGGGTACGTCGGAAGCGGGCAATTTAAAAATTAGTAGCGGTGACAAAGGAATGAGTATTAAAAATAATGACGGTGATGGCGCATCTATAATACTAAATAAAGATAAAAATATTACATTTCACACACCTAAAGTGGACATTCAAGGCGAACTTCTCGTTACAGGGGAGACTATACTTGCTAATCAGATACAGTTTAAGGAGATTATCACAGTTGATTCAGAAAATGCCGAGATTCGCCATGCCGAGATTCGCCATAGAAAGTCAACTAGTTTTAATCTTCATTTTAGCGAGTTAAATGTGATAACCCTTCAAGGTGATAGTGTCAATATAAAAGATCAAGAAAAAGACACCATATGTCAATTTAAAAAATCTAGTATAATATTTAAGAACACTTTATCTCTTGAGGCTGGCATAAGAGATAACAAAGTTGGCGAACAAGTAATTGTTATGTTTGATGACGATTTAACCATTTTAAGTCCTTATCTCACCACAAAACCTGAATGGGAGGGTAAAAAAACAATTAGGGCTACCGCCAATTCAAGTTCATCGTATGACAAGACGCGAGCCTTATTGTACGTACATGAAGATAGTGGGAACATCAACACGTTCACAGAGGGTAATAGTGCAAAATTCCAACTTAGAAAACTAGCAGAAGGCAATACCACCGTCCCCTGGGACGGGAAAGACCCCATCCCTTATACAGATGTGTAGGATGGTGCAAATGAATTTAAACTAGTCTATGTGGAATGAGACTTTTGAATAAAACCAATATGTTTTTATTGGGACAATGAATTGCTGTGTAGAAATTAAGGCGACCTTAACAATAATATACAGATTTTTATTATAAAATATAATTTATACTTTATAATGAATCAACAATTTGTAACTCCACATTATCATTTTTTATAATGTCTTCTTTTTTAGCTTTCATAATATCGCTAATTTTAACAGTTTTTAAACTACTACTAGTAAAACCTCTTTCTTTACTCAATGATTTATCTTTATAATTCTTGTCTGTCTTAATTGGTTTATTTTCTTTAATAGGAGGAAAGCCTCCATTTATTTTTACTAAAGGTTTATCATTCATTAATATAATATAGAAAACTTAATCAAAATAAACTATATTATTATTTTTATTTTCTTTTATTTTATTTTTAATAATTTTTTTCTTTACAATAATATGATTTAAATTACAACAAGTACCTTTATTACAACAAGTATAAGTTAAATATTGATTTTCATACAAGTTATCTATAAAATTTAAATATAATAATCTATGAAGAGCTATTTTTTTTTTATTAAAATAAAAATTAATATATTTTCCTTTATTATTTGTAATATATCCAGACCATAAACAACATTGATTTTGATCGAAAATGGAAAATTTTATATATTTTAAAATTCTTTTCATATCGGAAATAGATAATTTATAGTTATCATTACAATTTTTAATTTGTTTTTCTATCATTTCTTCTAAAAAATTTTTTTTTAATGACATATCTATATATAATTATAAATTATTAATTCAAATAATAGATTGAAAATATTTCTTTTGGTTTTGTATTATTACCTTCATAATTAAATTTTAAAAAAATAGTATTATATCTTTTATTTTTATCTGTATATTTTTCACTTGTTTTTTCTGTAACTTTTACAGGTCCATTTGAATAAATAGATTTAACTCGATTAAAATTATCAAACACCACAATAGGATAATCAAAAAGATAACTTAATACAGTTAATTCCAAAACACCATCCGTATTTGTATTTGTTTTTCTAAATTTATTAATAGCTGAATCAAAGAAATTTTTCGAATTTTCAAAATATGTTTTAATATCATCTGACAATTCTTTATTTAACTTATTATTCTGAATATAATCAATAATATTTGCTTTGAATAAATTAGTTATATGTGTTTGTAATTCAGATATATAACCAAGATTTCTTGATTCTATATCATATAAATTATTATTAATCCAGTAATATGAATTTATATATGCTCGTATAATTGAATTATTATTTGGAACAATTTCTTGTATATATTGTTTACCTAAAATAATTAATTCGTGTGTTTCTTCTTCTTGATTGCTTATTTTTTTTAATCTTTTCTTTCCTAATTTAGGCATAGAATCTTTACCAAATAATTCACTCATAATTTTTTTAATATTAAAATTTGTAGTTTTAATAATTTTTTGATTTTGTCTTTGTGAATACTGAGTATGATCAACAATATCAGATACATAATAAGTATCTTCTTGTATTAATTCTTTGTATTTAATATCATTTTGTATAATTTCTTCTAATAAACGATTAATATATTCAATGCCATATTTATCATAGATATTAAATTTACACGAATCCGCTATAAAAATACAATGTAAATTAGAATTACATTTTTCTTTAGTTTTGTAAATTTTACAATAATCACGAATATTAGAAATAGAATATGTTTCTAAATTAGGTAAATTTTTTGAAATTTCAAATAAAGATTTTTTTTTAGTTGGAATAATGATTTTATTTTGTAATTTAATATTAATTATTCTTATAAGTATTTCCAATATTTCATTTTTTTTATCCTTTTTACTTATATCTTTATTTTTTAAGATATTATCGATTAATTCTTTATCTTTATTATTTTCACTAAAATATAAAGACATTTCTAGTCTAAATAAATTATAACCTTCATTTTTATATAAAATATTTTTAAAACGTAAAGCTCTACCATCATTATTTGGTTTATTATTATCAATAGCATCCTGAACTATTTTATCTAATGTTTGATATTCATAAGATAACCCATATTTTTTAAATTGTACGTTAGATAAATATTCGTTATTAATTGGTATAATTAATTTATTTTTTAATAATATTGACGTTATATTATATTTAGGTGGTGAACCTTTTTTAATTTTATCATAATATACTAATTTAGGTTTGTAATCTAAATCTAAAAGTTTTTCTATTTTGCTTAATTCTTTTATGGTATCACTTAATGATAATATTTTTTTATTATTTATGGAACTAATTGATTTTATATTAAAATCTAAATGAGAACCTGATGGTATTGTTGGTAAATAAATTTTATTATTAATTTCTATATATTGAACTTTATTTCTTAAATCAATAATTTGAGTTGTAATTTTATATGTATCTTTTAATCTATTAATTAAATTTTTAGAATTTAAATGTATATCTTCGTACATATTATTAATAATATTAGTTAAACAACTCTTGTTGTAATATAAAAATAATTCTTTTAAAACACTATTATCTTCTTTATTATCATATTTTTTTTGTAAATCTATTTTTTTATCTATTTTTCTTTTTGTTAATTTATAAATAGGAAAATAATATTTACCTTCTTTTATTAATATTATAAATTCTCTATCTTCTTCCAGATAATAATTATTTTCAGGATTTAAACATTTAATATAATAATTTTCCATGAATTTAGTTTTTTCTAATTCTTTTTTGATAATTTTAACTTTCTTTTCAAGTATAAAATAAAAAATACCTTTTTGAGATAAAACTTTAGGCATAGCTAACAACTCTCCTAAAATATCATATTCTAAATAATTACTGTTTTTAATATATTTAATAAATTCATCTTTAGTAAAAATAGAACATATATCACCGTTATTCAAATATGTAAATAGTTTATTATCTTTATCCTCGTTTAATACTTTAATTACTAAATTTTTTAACTCATCAACAGTTGTATCAAAACAATTTGCTATAGCGGCTAAAAAGAAATAATTGTTATCTTTAACAGTAAATTTAAAATAATACCCTGAATTAGATTCAATTAAATAATGATTTTTTATTTTTTTATCATTTTTCCAAACCTTATTAAAAAATTCATTAAGATACTTTGGAAGAAAAATAAATCGTCCTTCTTGAATTTTATTAGTATCTTGTAAAATATAAACTTTATCTGTTAATTCGTTTGTAGCCATTTGTTCTATTTTATCGTCATTTTTTTTATCACCAATACATTTTAAATAATAATTTTTTTTTGCTTTACTATTCATTTGGTCTTTTTTAAAACAACAAGGCATACATAAATCATTAGGATTATTACTTTTAGATAAAAAACCTATAAATGTGTGTTCTATATTTTCGTCCGGGTCACAAGTATAATAATTATAATTACTTTCTTCATCTGTTAATTTAACAGCTCTAGTAACAAGTTTATTTTTTTTTCCTTTAGCAATAAATTGTTTTTCATAAAAATCAGTTTTTGGATTATATTTGTAACCACGTTTTGTTAATTCTTTAATATTATTTGTAATTAAAGGCCTTCTTTTTTTATCTTCTCCGCTATTTTGACAACTTCTAGTCCATTGATTTTGGCCTTCTTCCGGTCTAAAACCTAATCTTTTTTTATCTAATGATGTTATTTCTTTAACTTTTGACATTTCGTTTTCATAATCCATAACTTCTTTAACTTTGTTTCTTCTTTTTGCAATTTTATTTAATTTTGTTAATATATTTTTAATTTTTTGAAATTTAGGTCTTTTATTTAGATATGTTTCAATATAAATATAAATTAAAACTTTAATAAATGATATTATTTCATATAATTGTTCTTTACTTCTAGCACCAGCTATACGTATTTTATATTTATCAACACTTCTTCCTTGAATATCAATACCTATTCCAGGTGGTTTTGATTTAGGCATAGTTATTAATTTTTTCGAACTAGATTTAATCTTATCTATAACTTTTGAAAATTTATTTTTAACTTCATCTAATTCTTCGCCTGCATTATCTAATGTAATATTAAATTGTTTTGATATTTCATCAACAAGATCTTTATCTGAAATATCATAATTTCTTAAAAAATATAATATTCTCAGATGCATTTTCATTTTATTTTCATAATTACTAACACGCTTATATCTTAAATATGTACCATATTTACTTGTAACAACTAAATCACTATCTTTACCTTTTCTTTTTTTAGGTTCAATAACCAAAGATATATATGTATAAAAAAATCTAGAAAAATCAGATAAATCATTATGATTAATTCTAATTTTATCTGGTATAATAAATTTTTGAATTGTATTTATAAAAGCATATTTAAAATCATCTTCATTGGGTAAAATAATTTTTATTTTTTTATTTTCATTATTAATTTTTAATATAAGATTATTTATGTATTTATAAGATTCTTGAATATCGTCAACTGTCGCTTTATCTTTTTCCATCCATGTAATTTTATATTCTATTTTACAATTCTCATTTAAATTAATTGATATAAATTTATTATCTTCCACTTTAATTTTAAATGATATACCATAAGGAGCATTATCAAACCATTTTGATAAAATATTTTGATCATCTATTTTTTTTGTTTGAGTGTAAAATTTATATGTTAATTCAGAATTACCAGATTGATATTGAATAAATGGATAAACATCAGTCACAATAAAATTATCAAATATTTTATATAAATCAAATTTTTCTTTTGATACTGTCCCTGTAATATTTTTTGGATTTGTTAAATTTACGTGTATAATTGTTTGTAGGATATGAGTATTATCAAAATATTTATCATATTTATCTTTTTCTAATTTAGTATTTTCAATTATATTATATATTTCTTTTTCTAGTTTATTATCATTTTTAATTGTATTAAATTTAATCATATTTTTATCTAATTCACGTGTATCCTTATTATTCAAAAAATTTAAAATACTATCAAATCTTTCATATGTTATCAAAGGAAAATATATATTAACATAAACTTCATATAAATTCCTTTTCTTTTCAGCATCTTTATTATAATTTATTCCTACCTCATTGATTAAATCTATCATATAAATCTCATTAAAATTCATATATTTTTCATAATCTCTAATTATTTTAGCGGTGTCATCTTCTCTTTTTATTTTAATTCCAAAACCTTCTTTTAAATATCCTAAATTATTTCTAAGATTTTCATATACTGAAATATTATCATTAGGTTTAATATCAATTTTAATTAATTCATTTCTTCTAATCCATTTTTGTCCAACCATAATTCTATCAACTTTATCATTTAAATTATATTCTGTCCAAAAATATTGATATTCAGGTAAAAATTTTAAGTCCTCGTATTTTTTATTTAATGATAATGAAGAACAAATTTTATTTTTTAATGTGATTATATTATCATCCATAAATATATATTCATCAAAAATATAATTTTTTTCATATATATCTTCTAATTTAGAATCATATTGTAAATTATCTAGTTTATCATTAAAATTATTTTCTACTTTTTCACTTTCTTTTATCCAGGATTTATCTTTAGTTGCTTCACTTATTAATTTGGATATATTTTTAGATTCTTTAGTTGTTTCAACATTATCCATTGAATATAATTTTGTTAATTCTTCTAAATCAAAATCATCCGCCACTTCGTCATCTAAATCTTCGGTTGTTTGAATGTTTTCCTCATCATCACTTATTTTATCATCTATATTTTCTTCTGTATCATTACCTCCAGATTGATAAGTTGTAAAATCAATTTCACGTTTTTTTGATTTTGTTTTAATTTTATTTCGAGCGATTAAATAATCATAATAATTAGCAGCAAACGAATATTCAACTTTTCTTACAGTGTCTGATTCAAAATGTGTTTGAACCCAAATTTTTCCAAATTTTTCAATTATAACTTTTTTTTTTGTACTATTTTTTAATATAGTATTAATTTCATTATTAATATGATATTTATTAAAAAAAAATTTATACCACATATTTCCATAATAATTATTTAGTAATTCCATTTTGTTTTTTGATAAAAATATTAATGTATCATAAAAACTTTTTAATTTAATATTTTTTAAAACATTTAAAATATCTTCATTGACATAGTCGCCGATAAAAATATTTATATTATATTGAATTCTTTTATTATTATTTTTAAATTTATGGATAATTTTTATTGGATTATTCATATATTTAATTGATATTTTATTTTTTATATTATTAAACATTATTACATTTACAATTTTTAACATCGCGTTCTTTACAATTATAAAAATGTCCTTTATTAATGTATTTAGGATTTAGTATATTTGTATATAAATCCATTCCACAATATTTAACAGGATTAATTGAATAATTTTCATAACAATAAAAATTTAAATCTATAGCTTTTTCTAAATAAAATCTAAATATTTTATTAAATAAAGGCGTATGACCTAATTCTTTACATCCAGCATGAGCCATTTCATGAACGGCAACATAAACTAGCAAATTTATATTATGTAGATTATTTGTTTTTTTACATCTTAAACAAAAAACAAATTCTTCACCTTTATTTACAGAATAAGAAGTATAATCTGAATATGGCGTGTTTTCATAAATTAATGTCCTATTACGATTAAAATTTTTTTCCAATAGATTAATATTTTCCAAGTTTTCTGAAAATACACTTTTATTATTAACAATATAATCACGTAATAAATACATTCTTTGAATAAGTGTACCCAATAGTATTACAGAATGTTCTGAATTAGGCAAATCGCGAACCAATACTTTTTCATTTTTATATTCAACTAATTTTAAATTAGATTTATTTATAAATAAAAATATATAAATTAAAATTATTATTGTACAAAATAAAATAGAATCTTTCATTTACTAATATTTAGATTTTTTAATTTAAAAATTTTCTATTGTAATATATATAAATGGGCAATCTAGTTAGTAATCAAAAAAATGATGCTAAACCACATTATTTACAAAAATATCAAAAAAGAGTAAACAATGCTAAATTTGAACATAAACAACAATATAATCACGAATTTGCTAAATTATTTTCAAGTGAAGGTATAAAAAAAGCACAAGTATTAATTCCTGTTGATCATCAAAATATTAATTTGAATAATACTGATGAAAAGAATCATAAAAGTATATATCAAGATCCAACTATGTCTGCTACATCAACAATGGTCGATCCTTCTTTAATAGATAATCTTTCTGAAATATTATCTGATACTTCAGATACAATAAGACATTCGGAATTAAATAAAAAATATAATGTTGTTAATGATTCAGAAACTACAATTAACAATACGTCAATGTTTGATAATATTAGATCTGAAGATTTTTCTGCGACATCATATAATAAAAGAACAACTACTGAAAATTTAGAAACTTCAACAACTATTCAAGATAATATTAATTCACCAGTTAAAAATAATTCTATTATAAATATGAAAAATCTTAATATTCCTAATAATATCGAAAATACTATTTCAGAAACATCAACAGTTTTAAATAATATTGATATTAATATGTCTGCGACTTCTCCTTTTATAAATAATGAAGAATATCAAAATAATTATGTAACACAAGTAGGAGGTGGTTCATCGTCATCTTCTTCAAGTGCTAATAAGAAAAAAAGTCATACTGATAGTAAGACTGATAGTAAGACTGATAGTAAGACTGATAGTAATACTGATAGTAAGACTAATAGTAAGACTGATAGTAATACTGATAGTAATACAGAAAGTTCTATTCCAAGTGTAGAGGAATTAATGAATTCTACAACAGGTCCTAGTATGATATCAGATATGTCACAAATGTCGGCAGGTTCATATTTATCTTCATCCGCTCATACTGATGGTTATGATTCAAGTTCAGAAAATGCTACTACTATAAGTATTGGTAATAAAAAACAATTATCTGATTCAATTAATACGAGTGACATTAATATGATTTCAATTGATGAATAAATAATTTCTTTAACATTTTAATATGGATTTTAAATTAAAACATATTAAAATGAACGATTTTAGTGATATTTATAATTTGACAACTAATTATAATGTTATGAAATGGATAGGTAATGGTAAATCTTGGGATAAAAAAAAAGTTAATAAATTTATAAATAATTCAATAAACGATAAAAACAGTAATGATAGAGATTATTATTTCTACAAAATTGTAGATAAAAAAATTTTTATTGGTATAATTGGATTTTATAAATGTAAAAAAGATGACAAATATTTTTCACTTCGTATTTTTATTCGTTCTGATAAGCAGAATAAAGGATATTTTAGTAAATCGTTAAAATTATTAATTAAAAAATTACAAAAACATTATCCAGATACACAATATTTATATTCATCTGTTCGTAAAGATAATAAAAAAATGAATATTATTATGAACAAAAAATACAATTTTGTTAAAAAATATAAAATGGGATATACAAAACTAAATTTATATAAAATTAAAATATAATTAAGCAAATAATCCTTATTTATAATAAAATGACTACAAATTTATTTGCTGTTTATATTATATTTATATGTATAATTGCGATGATATTAGCTTGTATTAAAGAGTGTATAAATAAGACAAATAATAATAATTATGATGATATACCACCTCAATATAATAGTAAATCATCATTACCATCTTATAATTCTATTAATATTTAAATTAAATTATTATTTTAATACCTTGAAAACTTAAAACATCTGTTCTTCCTACATTTTCATTTTCTAATTTAACTTTCCAATCTTCAAATATTTTTTTAGCGTTAGGCAACACTAATTCTAAAAATTGTAAAGCAGGTTTCATAATTTGGTTTGTCATATATAATTCATAATCTAATTTTAAATTTTTTTCTTTTATATATTGAGGTATTTCAATTCGTTCTCCTTGTAAAGTATCTTTTGTAATATTTTTAATTTTAATAAAAGCGTACGGAATACGATCTCCAGACTGTGGACAATTACCGGGATCTCGTATAGAAATTCTATCTGCCAGAACGACATGAGCAATTCGGGTCCAATCAACATAACTTTCTTTCATTTTTAATGTTTTACTCGTCAAAAAATATTTAATATCATATTCATTATTAAACATTTTTTGTAAACAATCATTTGTAAATTTTTTTGCTTTAATCGGATCTTTATCATTGATTAAACAATTAATAATTCCGCCACACACTTCTTTTACAATAGGAGCATTATCGCGACGTTTTAATACAATACCATTATAATCCTGTTTATAACTATCTGGATCAAATTCATATTTATTTCCAACATATCTTTTCTTAGTAAGAATCAAAAAAGGCCAGAATGTTTTTTCATATTCTAAATCGTGAGGAAATGGTAACCTACTTTTAACTAATTCACCTGTAATTATTCCCATATCAATAGATAATGTTAATGATCTTTTATCTGTAATCATTTTACCACCTTTTCTAAATTTTACACGTATAATTTTTTCATTATTGTTATAATCCCAATAAGGCTGAATCCAATAATCTTTCAAAGTATTATCTATAAACTTTTTTATCATATTTGATAATTCAAATTGTTCGTTACCATCTAAATCTTCGGGGACTAATCGCATCCTTTCAACTATTTCATTGCCATGTCTAAATAATTTAACACTCAATACTTCTTTAAAAATTTTATCATCTCTATATTTTTTCTTATATATATCTTGTAAAGTCCATAACCAAGGAAAAAGACTTTCTTCCATATATTCTTTAACAAATTGTTCAAATCTATCTTCAATTGGTAAAATAGTTTTATAATGTTCTGGTACTGGTTTTACTTCTGGAGACGGGGGTAAACATAAGTCAGTTACTAGTACGGTTGAATAATATTTTTGATGAATATTTTCCCACATAACCCGATATTCCATTGGAATAAATGGTTTTATTAAATTTTCTGAAAAAGCAACTATTTTCTTTAATAAATCTAAAGATGTTCTAGAACCAACTTTCTTAGTATTTTCGCGAAATCTAAAACAAGTAAATACTGAATCAGTATCACCATACCTAATAATAGGTTGAAAAGTTAAATTGATTATATCGTCACAAACAAATTTTTTAATTTTATCAAGTATTCCTTTATCCTTTAATTCATCTTTTAATATAAGATTTACTTTTTTTTCATCATTTTGTAAATAAGCTTCTTTTACACCATTAAGTAATCCAGGTACAATATCTTCATCATATTTTTTAGCAAAATATAACATTTCTCTACCTGTTGATGTAATACACGCAGCTATATCTCGTTGTCTTACTTGACTAGTATCAGCACCTAAAGAACCATATAAACTATTAGCAGTCACCTTTAGTGCTGATTGTTTTGCATCTAAAATTTTTTTCTTAAAAATATTAGTTTCATTTTTCATAATTTTTTTAACTGCTTTACGTTCTCCAAGTAAAGTTCTTAAAATTTTAGGTATAACCCCAAATTCTCCTTCTAATTTAGCAAAACGTCTATATTGAATACTTCCATCAAATTCTCTAAACTTTGCGTTAAAGTATTGTATACCTGGTAAATTATCATATTTATCATTTAATACAATTGTTTCGTGACTCATATTTTTCTGTATATCACAAGATGGATATAAACTAGCATAATCCTTAACTGCTTCCGCCTCATAATCAACAGACGGTTCTGGGTCAAACACAATCGCTCCTTCATAACTTGGAGTTTTTTCTTCTGGTTTTTTTAATACAGGAAATACATATCCTTCTTCGCGATATACTTTCATACAAAGTGAAAATAATTTAATACCTTGTCCCCGAATAAATAAGAAAGATAATGGTACAAAACATACATTACTCATTTCTATATTTTTTGTAACAACTTCGAGTTTATTAACAAGCAGATTAACAAGCCTACAATCTTTAATACAATATTTTGCTACAATTGCTCTATCTTGTGGTGAACCTTTTTGTAATCTAAAAATATCTTTAGGACCAACATCATCTTTTGCCTGAGACCACCATAATATACCAGGTTTTGGATTATCTAAATAATTCACAATATCGTCATCGCCTTTAATTTTTAAAATTTTATTATCAAAATCTATATCAAAAATTTTGTATTTACGACCAATTTCATCCGATACATAGTCTTGTACTAATTCAATATGAATAAAATCGTGATTAAAAATATCATCAATACCTTTACAATGTAAACTATAATTATTATCACCAATAGGTTCTATTTTAGTAATTTTATCACGAATAAAATTAGATGATACAGCATCTAGACGATAACTATTTAATTTATAAGTCTTTTGAACGTCTTTCATCAAATCAATATGAATTCTGCCTGGTGTATCAAACATTCTAATTCTATTTTCACCAAGTGCTGATGATGCTAAGATAAATTCTTTGAATCTACATTCATAATTTTTTAATTTACTAATTTTTGATATTTCATATGTTAACTTCAAATGTTGTTCACATCTATCGTGAATATAAGGTTCATCAAAATAGAAAATATTATAACCTGTAATAATATCACAATCATATTTTACAAGTTCGTCAATCCAACCTTTAACCATATCTTTCTCATTATCAAACCATTCAACTATAACATTGTCTACTTTTGCTGTTTCATCCAAACAAACAATATGTTGTCGATATGGATTACTTTCACCTAGATATGTATAAGTTGAACCAATTTGAATTATAGCATCTCCAGAACGTCTTGCTTGAGGAAATTCTCCATCAATAGAATTACATTCAATATCAAAACTGAGAATTCTAAGTGGAGCATTTTGTTCTTTTATAATTGGTGTTATTTTTCTCCAATCTACTCTTAATTCAATATCACAAAAACTTTCTTTATCATCTTCATCTTCTATACGATCGTATTTTTCAACTTCAACCCATGAACAACCACTTACTTTCATTGTATGAAAACACCTTAACATTGGTGGAAGATTTGCTTCATACGTTTTAAATTGATATGCTTTTTTTGTTATACCAGGAATATAAATTTTACTATATTCAAATAAAAATCTAAATTTCTTCATAGCAGTACTATTATTAAAAATAAGTCTAGCAAATAAGAATTTCTTTCCATTAGTAAAACCTTCTGGGGACATTCTTTCAATTACATCCATATTTACAAGACAATCTCTAAATTTTTTCCATACTTTTTTATTCATATCACTAGTAAAATATGTCAACATCTTTTTTACATTTGCTTTAGCAATACCTTTTGTCCATCTTTCTGGTAATTTAATATAAAAGTACGGAGTAAAATTTACAATTTTCATATAAACAGATTTACCTTCAAGTGTTCTACCAAATGTATGAATAATATAATAATAATTACCTTTATTCGTAGGGGAATCCTCTTCCGATGAATCCTCATCTTTTTCTACCTCGTGATCTTCTAACCAATCGTATATTTGAAATTCAAGTTTCATTATTTAATTATATTTATATAATTAAATAAAGTTTTATCAATTTTTTATTAATTTAATCTGTTAAATAACATATCTAAAGCATTTTCATTTACATTATAATATTTATTTTTCATTTTTGATAAATTTTTTTTTAATTCTCTATCACCACGTGGATCAGCACGTTGTAGTTGTTCATTTTCGGCTTTTAATTCGCTAATTTTACTTTCAGCTTTTGCTCTTTCTTCTTGTTGTGCTGCTGTAATTTTTGCTTCTGCTTCACCTACTTGTGCTGCTAATGTCCTTTTTATTTCTATATGTTCTTGATTTAATTGTTTTAATTCGCTAATTTTACTTTCAGCTTTTGCTCTTTCTTCTTGTTGTGCTGCTGTAATTTTTGCTTCTGCTTCACCTACTTGTGCTGCTAATGTCCTTTTTATTTCTATATGTTCTTGATTTAATTGTTTTAATTCGCTAATTTTACTTTCAGCTTTTGCTCTTTCTTCTTGTAGTCTACTTATTGTGGCATTTTGACTGGAACAATCAGGAGGGGATGTTGGTGGTATCGATAGTGGAGTACTACCAGAACTTCTAGCAGTTGATAATTCATCTCTAACTCTTTGTAATTCGTCTCTTAAATCTTGACATTCGCTTTTAGATGGCGGACCCATAAAAATAAATGGTTGTCTCTGTTGTCTAAATAGATTATTAAAATCTCCCATTATATATATATATATATAAAATAAATTAAAGTAATTCTAATAGTTCTTGTAATTCAGTTTTCCAAATATCGGATGATGATAAACTTAATAAATTATCATATTCTGTATTCTTCTCCTTTTCTTGTTTTTTCAACTCTTCGATCTTTTCATATGTTAAATTATAAATAGGAAGAGAAAGCAAATAGTTATATGTTTTTGGATCACCTAATTTAGGAAATTTATGTTTTTCCAAATCAACTTCAATATCCTTTTTCTTCCGATTATTAATAATTAGTTTTTTCTCAACAACCATCAAGATAAACTTGACTTTATATGAAATTAATTCAAGTTCTTTCTTTATTTTATCAAGTTGATATTCACGACGTTTATCATATAAATTTAATCTATTTTCATAGAATTCCATCATAATATCCTTAATTGTATTATATTTCTTTATTGTCCCATTTGATGAAAACAAATGCATATTGGTTAACGATACTTTTTTAATTAGACGATAATTCATACTTATGTTTTTCATTTTATTTAATTTTGTATTAGCAAACTCAAGTTCAAAATGTATACGTTCGTCAGTATTATTATCTCTATAATTTAAAAGATTTATTAATTTTTTATTCTTTTTATTTGATTCTTGTACCAAACTCTTTTCAAGAAAATCTTTATAAGTTTGACTCCATTCTCCAACTGGTAATTCAGTAATAATCATTTTCTGTTTTTTTATTGTGTATGTTCCTTCAACATTAAAATTATTTTTATCTATCTTAGTAACTTTACCATTAAATTTATTCCAGTATGGTTTCATTTCTTTAAAATTTTCATTATCCATAATTCTAATCAAGTTATTAATAATATCAACTGGATTATAATTTGGAATCTTTGTTGAAAACCCTGTTCCAATACCAGTAGCACCATTAACAAGAATCATAGGAATAATTGGAGCATAATATTCAGGTTCAATATCAATACCATCTTCACTTTGATTAATTAGAACATTAATATCTTTAGTCTTAAAAATTTTTATTGCAAGTTTAGAAATTTCTGTGAAAATATAACGAGGAGACGCAGCATCCTTTCCGCCTTGAAGTCTTGTTCCAAATTGTCCATTTGGAGTTAAGATATTAATATTATTAGAACCGACAAAATCTTGAGCTAAACCAACAATAGCACCTGTTAGCGACATTTCACCATGATGATAAGCAGCTCTATCTGATACAAAACCAGCTAACTGTGATACTTTAACTTCTGTTTTATCTAATCCTCTCAAAAAAGCACCAAATAAAATTTTTCTTTGTGATGGTTTTAATCCATCCATAATATGTGGAATAGAACGTTTATTATCATCAATTGAAAAATGTTTTAAATCTTTATTAATAAAATCTTCATATAAAATGTTTCTTTCTTCATATTTTAAAATGTCATCAGAATTATAATTCATTAACCACTCTTTTCTATCATTTGCTCTTGATTTATCAAATGCTAAAGTTATAGAATTATTCATATTATTAATTCCTTCGAGAGCACTTTCACAAAAATATTTAATTAATTTATCCTCAAAATCTACAAAATAATCTTTCGCTTCTTTGCTAGTTGAAGTACCTAAACCCTTATAATATTTAATTTTCCATCCTTTTATATTTTCTTTCTTCCATTTTTCGTAATCTGTTAAATTATAAAATACTTTTTCATCTTTACCTTTGAATGCTTTAACAATAGGTGTTGCCAAAGATGTGATAAACCCTTTTCTTTTTATTAACGCTGGCCATTTAAAATGAAAAAAGTTAATAAGTAGACCTTTAATATGACTACCATCGACATCTTGATCCGTTAAACATATAATTTTACTATATCTTAAAGAATTAAATTCTTCGTCATCTTCATATGTATTTTCTTGTTTCAATCCAATAATTTGAATAAGATTTTTAATTTCATCATTTTCTAGTTGTTGTTTTACAGAAGCTTCGCGAACATTTAATAGTTTTCCTTTTAATGGAAACACACCATAATAATCTTTTCCAATAATACCTAGACCAGCCATAGCAAACGCTTTAGCAGAATCTCCTTCTGTTAAAATTAGAGCGCATTTAGATGAATCTTTAGAACCTGCTTTATTTGCGTCTTCTAATTTAGGAATTCCTCGGAGTTTAATTTTCTTTTTACCATCAGTATTCTTTAATTTAGCAGTTTCTTTAAATTTAGCAAATTGAATTACTTGTTCTACAATACCACACTTTGATAATTTTTTAAGCAATTGGTCTGATGGGTTATATGTTGAACCTAATTTATTAGGTTTATTTGTTAAAGTATCTTTTGTTTGACTACTAAATGCAGGATTTTCAATTAAACTATTAATAAAAAATACTAAATTTTCCTTTAATAAAGTTGGAGATACTTTTAATTCCTTATTCTTTTTCTTAATATATGTATTAATTAACGGTTTTAAAATCTGGTCTACAACATGATTAACGTGTGTACCGCCTTTATGAGTAGAAATGCCATTAACAAAAGATACTACTTTATTATTACTATCTGGTATATATAAACATCCAACTTCCCATCTAGCAGATGAATCATCGTAATATATATCAGTATCTTTATAATAATATTCAATATACTTTTTAAAATTCTGAACCTTAATTTTTTCTTTGTTAAAGTATACATTTAGTTTAGAATTACTAATACCTGATATATCAACAGCTCTTCTATGAAACAAAGATATATGATCATCATCCAATTCGGTTAGACCAAACTTTTCTAAATCTGGGTAAAAATTAACTTGAACGTAACTATTTGGTTTTGAATAATTTATTACCTTTGGTTTTGATCGAGTACTCATATTTTCAGACCACGATTGTTTAAATTTCTTTTGATTAGACGAATCGCCTACTTCGACTTCAAACTTGGTGCTAAAAATATTTGCTAATTTAGCACCATAACCATTTCTACCACCTGTAGTTCTTTTTTTACTATCATCATAATTACTACTAGTTAACATCTCTCCAAAAATCATAGATGGTACAAGTGTTTTAAATTTTGGATGTTCTACAACAGGAATACCTTTTTGTCCATTATTCCAAACAGTAATAAATTTTTCATCTTTATTTACGCTAATTTTTATAGTATCGGCACTTGGATCATTTTCAGTAGCATCACGAGCATTAACAATTAATTCATCAAAACATTTTAAAAATCCTGGAACATATTTGATAGTTTTATTTATAATCGAATTTGTATTAGTATCATATATATCCATATTTTCAGTTGTTAGTTCAATATCTCCAATATAAGTATCAGGTCTAGATAAGACGTGTTCTCGTGGAGTTTTTTTATCATAATCAGTTGCTTTTGTCATTGAATTTTAAATCTAATTGTGTCTTTAAATCTTATTATCAATTTTTTATTATAAAAAAAAATAATCATTATAATTAATGTCATCGCAAATAAAAGAATTAACTAAAATACAACAAGAAAAATTGGATACTTACAAAAGAGAAATAGAGAATGAATCATTAGAAACATATACAAATAATGAATATTTAAAAGTATCATTATTAAATATAGATTCTAGATATAGAAATACAGTTCCACAAAATGTTTTAGAAAATGGTTTTAAAATGTTAACAAATAAACCAATTACAGTTAAAAAAGATAGTAATAAAATAAAAGTGTATTATCCTAATCATAATTTAGAATTAGGTAATAAAATAGTATTACAAAATATAAAAAATAAAAATTATATCTTACAAGATTGTTTAATTTTTATTAAAAATTGTGAATATTTATTAATAAATATTAATAATCATAATTTTAATAATAATGATTTAATTGAAATTATTAATTATAATGATATAAATAAAACATATATAGGAAATATACAAATAAATTTAATTTTAGGATTTAAGCGAGTTGAATTATTTGATAATATATTTATAAATGATGTAATAAAATCATTTATATTAAGTAATTTGAGTATTAATGAACAATCTTTAATTAACAATTATATATTTTTAAAATTACCCTATCAATATTTAAATACTAATGATTTTTATATTTTAAAAAATACCTTTCAAATTAAAACAAAAAATATAGGTGGTATCTTAACTGAATATTTAAATGCGAATTATCCAATAAATAATAATCAATTTAAAAATGCCCATATTATTAGTGAAGTAGATAAAGATTATATTTATTTTATTTCAGATACTTATGGGATATTTGATGAAATAGGTGGAGGGGACTCTGTTAAAATAGGTAAAGTTATTAATGAAATAGATGGATATATTAATTCAAATGCATATAAATTAAATTTAAAAAAAAGTTTTACTAATGTTGTAAGAATAGAACTAGTAAGTTCAGAAATTCCATATATAGAATATAATATAAATAATATAACTAACAAAAATAATAAATTATATTGGAAATTTTTAGATGATGGGACTCATATTTATAGTGTATCTTTACCGTCTGGAAATTATACTAGTTCGGGTATTATAGAAAAACTAAAAGAAGAAATGAATTCTATTTTACGCATAGAATCAACTATTAATAAAAAAATATATAATAATTTTGATATAAAAATAAATACAAATTCTCAACAAGTTATTTTTAAAGCTTATAAAAATTATAATATACCTAATTCCTTAAGTATTAGTCAAGATAGTGATGACCTTTACATATTACACATTAAAATAAAACCTAATAATTTAAATATTGGAGACAAAATTACACTAAAAAAAGCATCTACTATTGGTGATATAGGATCTAGAATATTAAATCAACAACATACAGTATATAAAGTAGATAAAATTAATGAAATAGCAAGTATAATTTTAATTTTTAATACTAGTGGCGATAATATAAATATTATAGGTACCGGGGGTAGTAGTACAGAAATTAAATTAGAAAATTATTTTCAACTTTTGTTTAATTATAATGATACATTAGGTAATTTATTAGGATTTAAAAATGTTGGTATGGAAAACTCTATTACAGATTTTAAAAATGAAATATCTAATTTTGATGATTATATAATAAAAGATGTATATAATGAAGTAGGTGATCAATATGAAACAGAACTATTTTTAAATTTTACTAGTACTAATTATTATATGTTTATGTATTTGAACGATTATGAAGGAGTTATATCAAATACTAATTTACCAAATCCATTTGCTAAAATAATCTTATCTGGAATTTCAGGAGAAGTTATGTTTGATACATTCATAAATTCACCATTAGAGTTTGATATACCAATTCCTATATTAAATGAATTAAATATAAAATTTTTATATTCAGATGGTACTAAACCAACATTTTTAAATTTTAATCACAGTTTTACTTTAAGAATTATAGAGAAATTAACAGAACCAATTAGAACAAGAGAATTATCAACTAGACAAAATTATAATGAAACATTAATGAAAAGACAATTCTTAGATGAAAATCTAGTAACCATAAGAAATAAACTAAATACCAATGAAGAGTAACATATTATTCATTTATTAATTGATAACATCTAACAATTCTATAAAAATTAATTGTATATAAAAATACATTTTCTATACATATCTGCCAGTTTTTAATGATTCTAGGAATATGATCTTTAAAATATGGAATCACTTGTTCAATAAATAATTCTTTTACTTTATCATTAAATTTAACAGGACTTGTATCTAGTATCGCATCTAAAAATTTTGTTAATGTTGTTTCTATATCATCATTCATAAATTCCATATATTCTATTTTATCTTCTTCTGTATCAAAGAAATTAGTTATATATTTAACAAATCTATCAGCAACATCATTATATAAAATTTCTTGGATATTTTTACTTTGAAATTTTTCAACGTCCTCGTCAGTTATATCAATACCTGCTGCATCTCTTGGTTTCGGTGTTCCTAATATATACTCTATCATTTCTATTTTATCTTCTATTTTTTGCGAGTCTGTTCTATTAGTTGAGAAATCAAATTTATCTAGTTGAGCCCATAAAATTCTACGTAAAATAATTTCAATTGGAACACAAATAAATTGTTTTGTTAAATATAATAATAATTGGTTAGTACTTTTTTTAAATATATTAGGAATTGTGTCTTTCCCTCTTTTTGGTATTTTTGGTATTTTTGGTATTTTAAAATATTTTTCGGTAAAATAGTTTTCTATATTGTCAATAATTGTATTAAAATCAATATCATTAAATGGTAGTGGTGCCGGCGCCGGCGGAGGAAGAGGGCGGCGGATCGGAGGTGGCGGTGGCGGTAGTAGTGGTGGCGGTAGTTGTGGTCTTGGTATTGGTGACGGTGGTGGTAATGGAAATGGTAAAGCGTATTGTGTTTGCCAATATTTTAAATACTTTTTAATACTATTAGTATTGTTTATTAAGTAAGATAAATTTTTATTTGTATTTAAATTCCTAATTTTATTATTAATTGATAATGTTTTAAAATTTAAATATCTATTTCTTAAATTAAAATTTGTTATATTTCTATTATTAATAATATTTTGAGAGTAAATATTACAAATTATAAATGAATCTTCTAAACCTCTTAAAATATTGTAGTCATAATTATCTTCTGATAGTATTTTAACTTCATTATATTGAGTATTAACAAAATTTTTTATTTGCTCTTTAATTTTCTCATTTCTATCAATAATATCTTTACCCCTTTTAAACTTTTCTAAATGATTTTTAAATTTTCTTTCAAGATAATCATTAAAATGTTTTTTCATATAATTTTTAAAAAATCCTCTATTATCTACATCTAAATTATTTATTATTTCTTCTATTTTTTTATAATTCAATTGTTTAACAATATATTTTAAAGCTAAATCATTATTCATATTACGAATGTTAATATTAACTTTTGATTTTAATAATTTCATTATTATATCCTTACTTATAACAACTTTTAGCATTGCCTTTGTTGGTTCTAATCTATTATAGTCTTCGGGGTAAATTATAAAATCATTCTTTTTATTATAAATTTTTTTTGCTGAAAAGTTTGTAATATCCATTTCATAAACACTTTTAGGTTGTCCTGCTATACCATCTGTTACTGTACTAAAATTATCAGGTGTCATTGATTCTTTTAAATCTACTTCAAAAGGTTTATCTTCAAGTAAAAATTGTACGTTTATTTTAGCTTCACGATTACTAGTAACTGGATAATTATCAATCACCTCTTCCATTATTTTTGCTCCAATTCTATAAACCTCATTTTTCAAATATAAAGATATTACTTCACCTGCTAACTTTAAATTTAGTACTAATTTGTAAAGATTAAATACCTTTTTATTATTTGTTGGACCAAAAATTGTTTTATAATTATCATCATCATTATCATTATCAATAATGTGTAAATCTTTTGCTTTATCAATTAAAATTCTGATTAAATTATACTTGTAAAATTTGTTTAAATTATTATGTATTGATGGAGGTAATTTTTGATTACTTGTTTGTCTATATGCTTTTTTAATAATTCTATTTATTTTAAAATAATCACCATTTTCTAAATTACGTTTTATAATATTATAAAATGACAAAATTTTATTATCTGGAGTAGGGTTTACTTTACTTCTAATTATAGTATATTTATGTTCATTATCATCTTCAAACAACTTATCGTCATCATATTCTATATCTCCATCTTCCTCGTACGGAGGATTAATATCATTTAATTTAATATTTTCATCAGGATATTGATTCATTTCATAATTATCATCGTCGTCTCTTAAGGTATAGTCAAAAACAGTTAATGGGTTACTATTCGTACTTAACTGATGATATAAAAATTGTGGTATTTTTAATCTATCACTATCTTGTTTTTTAAGATAGTAAATAAAAAATAAATTTGTATTAATTTTATTTATATTACTTACAACTTCATTCAAAAAACTATCATTAAACTGATATTCAAATAATTTCATATCATTACATAAATTTATTATAACTAGTTTATGATTATTAATTGCTACAAGTATAGGATATAAAAATGTAACTAATTTACTATAATTCTCCGTTTCTTTATTTTTTTGAAATTCTTTTATGTAACTTTTAAAATATTTTTTAACCGCAGATTCTAAATTAATTATTATACCAACTAACCTTCTTAAAAAATCTTTATAATTATCAGTATAACAAGGTCTATATCTTGTATAATCATCTGAATCACCTCTAGAATCTGAAATATCATAATATGGATGATTTACATTATTTTGTACTTCAGTAGTAAACCATCCTAGTTGTAGTTGTAAAGGAAAATTTTGTTGTCCTCCTCTAACTTGAACATTAATAGAATCATCAACTTTTACTTTTGGAAGTAATCCTAAATAATTTAAACCAAAATGATTAGCTTCAATTAATTTTTTAATATTTAAAATGTGGTCTTTTCCAGTAGAAGATCTACCATTATTTCTACTTTTTTCAAAATCTGATTCTTTACTTGTCAAATAAAAATTAATTCTACTTGGTATCTGGTATTCAGTTAAATTTTCCAATTGGACTGCTATATCAGCATCAAAAATATTCTTATATTTATTATCTACATCAACTGTTTTTAAATAAGTATAATTTAAATTAGATTTAAATGGTACAGTAGCAGGATTTCCAGTCTTAATTAAAATATTTTTTTTATAACAATCAGGTGACAAATATAAACTTTTTAATTTTTTTTTTGTTAATGTTAAAGGTGTTGTTTTATTTTTTATTAAGTAATAATATCGAATAACACTAATTGTATCAACAACATGTTGTAATAATGGTTTTTGTTCCATAGATTCATAATATTTCATTATTGCTAGTGATACTAATTCACAAGGTGCTAATTTTTTCCCTTCGCGTATAGATATTTTAGTTAATGGTGTATGTTTTGGTTCTCCTAAAATAGTATTATTAAAATACCTTTCAAGTAATACTTCTAATATTTCTAAATTTCCTCCAGTATCAATATTAGGTTTAAAATCATTACTTGTATCGTCAAATATATTTGTTTTAGTATCATTGAGTAATACTAATATCCAATTAATAATCTCGTTATACTCATCATCATCTTCATCTATTTTTTCTTTTATATAATGTAATCTACTTGCTTGTAAAAATGATAAATATAAATTAGTTTGATTATTTTGTATAGCAGTTAATAAATAAATAAATGTTTGAGAAATTTTTGGTTGAGAATTTACTAAATGAGAATTAGATTTAATACATTCCATTTCACATTTTAATTCATAAATATATTGAATTAAATAATTTTTATTATTTGGTACAAAATCTAAACCACTATTTGTTTTTCTTTCTTCTATCATTTTAGAAATCTGATAAAATCTATTTTGATTACAATTTCTAAATCTACCACTTTTAATACTATTTACACATTCTTGTTCTAATTTTGTTATTTGTGATACATTTACTTCATATAAACCAAATATATTTATTTCTTTTTTAGACAAGAACAAAATTAGATAGAATATGTAAAAATTTAATATATTATAGCAATCTCTTATTCCTTGATATTGACCAGTTAAATAAATATCTGTTGTATTTACATCATTAATAGATCTATCTATTATGATATTATATATATATAAATAAGTTAGATCAGCAATTTGATAAAAATTTAAAAATTTTCTATTATTAATTTCTTTTAAAATAATATCTCTTGAACCACCGACAAAAATATGTTTATCCCAGTCCATAATATTACTAACTTGATTAATTGCTATTTTTTTTTCTTGTAAATAATTAGTTAGTATATCAGTAATTTTATTGTATTTTTCTTTCATATCATCGTCTGTTAATAAATTTGCTATAGTATCACCGGCATACCCAAAGGGATGAATAGGTGCTTTTATTATTTGAGTTATTAAAGTTTGTATATCATCTTTTAAATCACCTCCCTTTTGAACATAATATTTCTTTTCTGTAGTACCTTTTATAGCTTCTTCTTTAATTTCTTCTTTTTCTTTACTTTCATCTTGTTCCTTTTGTTTTATACTTGTAAATTGATCATATGTTAATTCTTCTACTTTTTCTTGATTTAATGAATCAATACGCTCTTCTCTTGCTTCTTTACTTGCTTTACTTGATTCTAAATCAGTTGTTTGAATTGTAATTTTATTATCAATATTATTTATTTTAGTTTCTATTTTATTCTTACGAAGTTCTAAAACTTTTCCCGTAGCTTTTAATTTTATAATTTCAATTTGAATATCAATAAGTTCTTTATTATCTATTTTACCTTTTTGATTTTCCTTAGTAACTTTTTCTTTTTCTAGTTGTCTTTTTTCTTTAGTTAATTTTGCCTTATTCGCGGGAGTAGCAGTAGCTAATTCTGTATTTTTATCTGTAATTTTTTTAGTCAAATATTCAATTTCTAAATCTAAAATTTCTTTCTCAAATTCTTTATCTTTTTTACGTTCTTCAAACTGATTAATAGATAAATCATTTTGAGTTATATCATTTTCATTATTTTCTTTTGAATTGTTTAACTCTTCTTTTATTTTTTGAAATTTATTAATTTTATCAGATGATTCTTCAATACTTTTTAAATCATCTATTATATTTCCTAAATTATTTATTTCTTCATACATTAATGCTCTTTCTTCATATAATGTTGTTAATTTACTTAAATCTTTTGTATCCGATTTTTTAATAGTTTCTAGTAATAATTTTAAACTATCTTGAATATCATTATATTTTATTTTAAAATACAAATATTTAAAAGATTTTATTTGTTGATTTAAATTATATATTTTTGTAGAATCAGTTGTTTTAGGTAATTTTAATTCTAAATCTTTAATATTGTCTTCATATATTTGTTTTTTATTATCTTTAATATTATTTTCTAATAAAGTAATTGCTTTTTCTGTTTCATTAAAATCTAATTTAATTCTATTAAATTCTATATCTTCTTCATTTACTATAACATTTAAACCTGACTTAAATTCTTTATAAAATGTTCTAACAAAATTAAAAGTATCAAAAAGAATTTTGAAATTTTCTAAAATTTTTGTAACTGTTTTTTTATTAGCATCGGTATAATTACTGTTAATATTGTATTTTTTAGTATATTGGTCTGCTTTTTTAATCAATTCTAAAATATCTTTTTCTAATTTATTAATTCTATTTTCGATACATTTGAGACTCTTATTTATTTCTAAAATTAATTTATCGAGTTCTGTAAATATTATAGTAGTTGGTCCTGCTGGTATTCCTAATGCTAATCCACCTGGTGGTGCTCCAACTGCTGGTAGTCTAACTGTTGTAATTTTCCTTTTAAAAAAATTTAATTCATCACTAATCATTCCAATCATTTTCAAGTAAGACACTATTTTAAGTCTAAAATTATCAGTATCAATTGTTGTACTCGGTGTACCTGGAACACCTGCTACTCCTCCTACTGGAATACCAGGACCGACTGGAGGACCTAAAGCACCTGGAGGAGCAGCAGCACCAGCAGCTGGAGTACTTAATGAATTTATAAATTCATTAGCTTTATCTTTGACAGTTTCTATTATTTTTTCATATTCTTTTATTTTATCATCAAGATATTCATTTATTTGATTTTGTTTTTTTTGTGTAAATTCTTGTTCAGTTGTTTTTTTTGAAATAGTTAACACTATTTTTTTTTGATTTAAATCTTTTAATTTAATTTGGTTTGTTTCAAAAGTATCTTTATCAATTGTAAGTTTCTTTTCTAAAATTCTTCCATATTTTTTATATTTACTTATTAAATACTTTTTTAAAATGCTTATTTTTTTTTCTATGTTATCTTTATCTATTTCTGATAATCCAGACGTTCTTAAAGAATTTTGAAAATCAAAAATTTTATCTGTATCTTGTCCCAATAATTTTTTAGTTAATTCTTCTAGTTTTTCTAGATTGGTAGAAAATTCTACTTCGACAGCAAATCCTACATCTTCAATATAATCTGTAAAAATTTCTTCCCCGTCAAAATAATTATCGTTCTTAATTTTATTATAAATATCTTCAATATCAAAATTTTGAATTATTCCATATTTATTATTATCTAAAATTAATTTATTTATTTTATCATAAATTTCTTTTACATTTTCAATTTCTTTTCCAAATTGGGGATTAATTTTAATATCTTTGTTTATCATAGAATTTAATGTTTTACTCATCCCTGACGTAGTCCATTTTATATTTTCATTTTTTTTCTTAGCAATCCTACCAGAATCTAATATCCATACTTTACCACCATCCTCTTTAATATCAGTCCACGATTCATTATTTTCTAACGAATAAACACTATCTCCTATTTGAGCACCACCCATTTGATTAATATGATAATATTTTTTAGCTGTAGTTGCTCCAAATTGTGCTTGTGGTACAATTGTACTATCATCTGATAAAATTTCAATTAAATTATCAACAGCAACATTAGTACCTTCAACTAATTCTTTTATATAATCACTACCTTTTATAACGGCTTCATTTATTGGTAATTCAATTTTACGTGTACTCTCACCATCAGCATACCAATCGTCTTCAATTTGTGGCCAAGAATCTAGTAATTTTTCGTGAATTTCTATTGATTTGTCTAAATTATCAAAATCACCCCATCGGTTTAAAATATCTTTTTGAAATTTATCTATTTTAGCACCTTGAATAGATTTTAAATATTCAAATTTATCATCAGGTCTAAATTCTCCCGTTGAAATTTCTCTAAGTTTTTCATCAAAATCTTTTACTATATTTATAGAATCTTCACTTGATCCAATAGACACCTCAAGACTATTATTAATTAGTTTTAAAAATTGGGAATCTTTAACTTGCTCCCATACTTTTTTTTTTAATATAGATAATGCTTTATATTTTTTACTAACATTTATTTTTGGTTTTTTAATTAATGGTTTTTTTGATTTATCTTTCCATGTTACTATCTTCCCACAAGTCATATAATGCAGACAAGTATTTCCATAATTGTCAATATGATTAATATTTACTCCAATATGGATTAAATAATTAATTAAGTTAATTTGTTGTTTTTCACAAGCTAAATGTAAAGGTGTTTTATTTTCTTCATTTGGAGCATTTGGATTAACATTATTATTGACCAAATATTTTAAAATATTTAATTTTCTAATTTCATTGATTGAATTATCTGAATTATTTATAACATGATGAATAAGATTATTTCCTTTATTGTCACTAATTGATAATGGAATTCTTTTTTGTAAACTAAAATTTGTTAGTAGGTCAATGTCTATATTTTCTATAATATTAAATAATTCTCCTATTAATTTTTCATCTATTTTCTTTGGTTTATAATATTTTTTATCAAATCTATTCGTCATTATATATATATATATGTATAGTTTTTTTTTAAAGTTATATAAATTAATATTAATATATTAATTAAATGACACATAGTTTAAAAATTTCACGAAATATTTTTAAATATGGTGAACCATATACTAAAATAAGTAATAATAAAAAAAGAACTTTTACCAATATTTCCGAAACAGTTCAATTACAAACTAATTTTGTTGATGTTATTGAATCTGTAATTGATAATAAAATTGAAGAAATCGTACCTGATATTTTAGACGATATTCTACCTGAAGTTTTAGATGACGACTTACCTGATATTTTAGAAAATTTACCAGAAGATCCAGATACTACTATAAATCCTTCTATATTTGAAACAATAAATATAACTAATATATTTAATAATATTGAAACAAGTGAATTTATATCTCCATGGGCATTTGATACAGAAGAAAATACATATACATTTTCAAATGTAAGTATTAATACATCAGATGCTAATAATTATAATTTAAATATTAATGGAAATATGTTTTCAACAGAATTAAATACAAAAAAAATTATTTTTAAAAATAATAATGATAATATCTTAATAACTAAAAATGATGCCAAATTGTATTATAATAATGAAAAAATCTCAAATATTGTTTCTGATGATATTAGTATTGATATTTCACCTTGGCAAATTGATAGTAATGAAAATGCGTATACATTTAGTAAAATAGGAATAAATACAACTGTTAATAATGATTATGATTTGACTGTTAAAAATAAAGTTTTAGTCGGGGATAGTTTATTTTTTGATTCAAGTCAATATAAAGTTCATGTTTCTAATGGGCATTTATATTTTAATAATTGTAGATTAGATAAATGTGACATAGGAACTATATCTGAAACTTTATCTTTTTACTTGTGTTTTGAATATAGTGGATTAGACTTGGTTACGTTTGAAGAAAATATAAAAACACAAATTAATGAATTAGATAGTACTATTGATTTTACTTATTTAAAGTTTGATATAAATGATATAGTTCAAGTTACAATTTCAATTCGTGATGATATATGTATTAATGATAACCAGAAGATAATTATATCAGCATCTTTAAAAAAAATTTATACAATTATTTCAGAAGGATCGTTATCTATTACCGAAAATAGTATAACTAGATTAGCAATAACAAATATATATTTACTAAATGAATATTATCATTATGAAGAGGTGGATCCATCAAACGCTTTTAAATTAGTTAAAAAAGATGATGAAGAGAATAGTAAAGCGTTATTAAATAATGAACAAGTTTATTTAAAAAATTTAAATAATGAATATTTAAAAACAGATTACACCTTTTCAAAAACATCAACAAATAAATTACTTTTAGAAGTATATGGATATGAAAATACATTTATTGTTAAAAATACTACTTGTATAATAAATAGAAAGGAAAGTTTTAGATTAGAAGTTTTACCTCCGACTATTATTGATGGAGATTTACCTAGTTTTATTGTTGGAGAGTCTTATATGGATAATATTGATACTTTTAGTTCTGATGATACTTGGACTAATCCGGGTATTGATCCTAATTTACTTACAGATGAAATATTTTTATCCGATAATATTAATTCATATATAACCGATCCAAGTAAATATAATAAAGTGTATTTAGTAGATGAAAGATGGTTAACTTATACGGAAGATTCGTCAAAAGTAGCAACTTATAGTTATACATTTGAAGATGAAATTACAAATACAAATACAACAAAATTTATAGATGGTTTAAAATATTGTGAAATAACAGTTCCTGATTATGTATTTAGTAATAATTATAAATTAGAAACTATTGAAGAACACGCGGATTTTATGTTCAAAAATAAACATTTACCATCTTTAGCATCTATGTATAATTATAAAAATTATATTAGTATTTTTGGAGAAGAACAAAGAAGAGAAGATATTCTAGAAGAACTTGAAAAAGCACATTTATATATTTATAGATTAAATAATAAAATTAAACATTTAGAAAATTATTTTAAAATTTATTTAAAAAAACACTAATGTTTCAATATAGTTTTATACTCTTAATGTGTATATCACTTGTATCAGGATTACAATCAGGATTACAATCTAAATTCGATGATGATAATTCTGTTGATAATCTAGTTGATATAATTAAACCTATTACGATTAAAGAACAATCTTGTTTAGATAGTAAAAATAAACCATCCTTTCCGTTAGAACAAGCAAATTATAATTGTGCGCATCTAACTTCATACGGTAATGATAGATGTAATAAGATTTATGGTGGAAATGTATGTAGATGGATAACTAGTAAAAAATGTCAACATAAAACTTGTAGAAGAAATACAAAATATGAATTACATTATGGAAAGTATATAGATGTAGGAAGATGTGATGGAATATGTAAAAATACAAAATTGTCTTGTAGTCTATTAACATATAGTAGTTATATGGTAGATTATGTTAATTCTGTACAAATTATCGATAGTTGTAATTGTGCTACTGATAGATCTTCAACTGAAATACCTACTAATAAATGTGTTCGTAATTGTAATGAACAAAAAAATAATATATGTCAAGCGGGAATTGATGAAAACTTTAATAGTAATAATTTAGAACCATCAATAGCCTTGTTATCAGGTATTTTATCTTCTTGTTCTGTAGGTGTTCAAAGTGGATTTGATATTTTTATTGATAATAGATGTTTCGGGCATACTTTTACAGAATGTTTTAGTGAAGGAGGATGTCCTTTACGAGCAGCTATGGTAGCTTTAACACAAACAGATAGTTTAATCTTATGTATTACTACAATATGATAAATGTCAATTATGTGTTCCTAAATTTACAACATTATCCCATTTATATACGGGTACTAGAGTAAAAGATGATGTTAATCATGAAAATTGTGTACAAATAGGAGATTGTAACAGAGTTAACCATTTTGTAACTTATTTTGAAGGGACAATATTTGAACAAACAGTTAATGTAGGTCAATATGTTTAATAAATTTTAAAAACTTATTATAAATATACTTAAAAATTAACTATATTTATAATTAATGTCATTATTTCGACCTGTAAATTCATCAGAATCAAATTTGTATACAATTAGATTATCATTTGGTGTTGATAGCACATTAGGTAAATTTAATTTATTATCTGATTGTGTAGTAGCATCTAATAATTCATTAACTTCTGTTACTAAAGATTATCTAAGTTCGCCATCAAATAATAATTTACCAATAAATTTTACCTGTAATTATGTTTTAGTATCAAAAAGTTTTCAAATAACATATGGTAAAACATTTACACAACAACCTAATATAAATATAATTCCACATTTATCAGAAAGTTCTTTTGCTATTCCAAGAATTGTAAAAAAATCTATTACCGAAACATTAAATAATTTAGAAATATTTTTTTTAGATGCAACTGGTACAGCAATAGCACCAAGTATAGATGGGGTAACAGGAATTTTAGGTTTTGATTTAGAAATAACTGGACCAATAAAATTAGGAGTAACGACAGGTAATTCAAATAAGGGTTGGTCTTTAAATGATACTACTACCGCAGAACCAAGTGTATATAGTTATATGGATATTAATTTGGGTTCAGGAACAATTGCTAATAATTCAGTTATTATTTCAAAAAATTTAAAATTACTCGGTAGTGATGGTAATACAAAAAAGTTTAATAATACGGCAAGTGATTTAGTAGCAACTGATTATGTAAATACAGTCTGGGAATTAGAGTCAAGTACAGGACAAGTAAATTTAACTAATCTAATACCACAAAAAGGAATGGTATTAATAATATATAGAAATGGTGCTAATGATTCAACTGTAACATTAGGTTTAAATTGTTTTTTTAATTTTCAAACTAATGAAAATAAATTAACATTTCTGACTAACCATTCAAGTGTTATTTTATATGCTCCTAATACAACTACATTTATGATTTTATCAAATACAAATTCTGTGCTAGTTGGTACTTGATTAATTATGAAATTAAAAATAATTTTATAAATATTATTTTTAACATTTTTTAATACTTTTATTTTAATGATCTAAAATGATCCCGAAAAGATGATTCTTCTCCATTATCTAAAACCACAATATTACTTAATTTAATTTCTCCTTCAGGATCAACAGCACAAACGAAATTCTTTACATCAGTTTCTAACTGACTGTGGGCAAAATTTATATCTTCTTTTTGTAATTTATTTCTATAATTATTTGATGTAGTTGCTTTTAAACTTTTTCGTAATTCTTGTGTAATTACTTTATTATTTTTAAAATTTGTTAACATACCTCTGCCGTCATTCATAAGGGCAGGACAAGAATTAGTTAAACCATATTCATTGTTTAATTCACTCATATATAATAATATTTAGATATTTTTTTTTTGAATTATTTCTTGTGCTAAATCGCGTTTTCTTTTCTTTTTACCTGTAGTAAAAACTATTGGTATATCTAACTCTTTAGCAATTTCTTGTAATTCTATTAATTTATTTCTTAATAAACTTTCTATATCTTCATCTATATATGATTTTTCTGGTAACTCTTCTAAACTTTCTAGTTGTGATGTATGATTTTCTTCTTCATTATCATTAGAATATATATTAATATCTTCAGATATTTCATTACTATATTGTTCGATTTCCTCATTATTATCTTGTAAATCATCATTTTCTAAATCAACATTATCGGAATTAACATTATTGACAACACTCATATTTTCCAAATCATTATTTTCTAAATCAACATTATCGGAATTAACATTATTGACAACACTAATATTTTCCAAATCATTATTTTCTAAATCAACATTATCTGAAGCAACATTTTCTAAATTATCGTTATCTGAATCAACATTTTCTAAATCAACATTATCTGAAGCAACATTTTCTAAATTATCGTTATCTGAATCAACATTTTCTAAATCAACATTATCTGAAGCAACATTTTCTAAATTATCGTTATCTGAATCAACATTTTCTAAATCAACATTATCTGAAGCAACATTTTCTAAATTATCGTTATCTGAAGCAACATTTTCTAAATTATCGTTATCTGAAGCAACATTTTCTAAATTATCGTTATCTGAAGCAACATTTTCTAAATTATCGTTATCTGAAGCAACATTTTCTAAATTATCGTTATCTGAAGCAACATTTTCTAAATTATCGTTATCTGAAGCAACATTTTCTAAATCAACATTTTCTAAATTATTATGTTCTAAATCATTATGTTCTAAATTATCGTTATATGACTTTTTCGTTTCTAAAGCATTAGTATTATAATATATAGTTTCATTGTTTTTATACATATCATCAGGATTAAAATGTACTTTTGTTACAACTGCTGTATTTGTATACGTATTATCTAATTTAAAATCTTCACTGTTTTTATACATATCATCAGGATTAAAATGTACTTTTGTTACAACTGCTGTATTTGTATACGTATTATCTAATTTAAAATCTTCACTGTTTTTATAAACATCTTGTATAATATTATTTAAACTATTATTATCTAATTTAAAATCGTCACTGTTTTTATGAACATCTTGTATAATATTATTTAAACTATTATTATTTCTATTTTTAAAAATTATTAAATTTTTTTCAACATTATTTATTCTTGTTAATACATTATCTAATTCTTTATACAAAAAAAAAGTGATTAAAGTTATAAAAATTAAAAGTATAAATTTATAATCCAATATTTTTTTTAAATTATTCATATTATAATATATATACATATTCCTGTTTATATATAAACTAATTTAAAAATAGTATAAAAATAGTATAAAAATAGTATAAAAATAGTATAAAAATAGTATAAAAATAGTATAAAAATAGTATAAAAATTTTATCTAATGATAGTTATATACAATGGCGACTGGCCTTGCGGATTATAAACGAACTCATCAATCTAAACGTATAATTGCTTTTATAATTACACTTCTTGTGGCACAAGCATTAAAATCACAAGTTATGCCTTCATTAAAAGGTAAATCTTTAAAAGACGTATTTAATAATGACTGGGCAATATCTTTTGCTGGTTTAGTTCTTGGTTACTTGATAAATATTTTTGTTACATCTAAAGTTATTAATTGGGTTTTATTAAGTGCTCCATATGATAGTGATAATTATGATTACACAAGTAATGATTTAGATAAGAATGATACAGTAACTGAAACAAAAAAAGATAAAGTTCAACATGGTACTCGTAAATTAGGAGGTATATTAATTAAAGATATAATTGAAACAATTGTCTTATTAGGAACTCAACTTGTCTTTACCGCAACTGTTAAAGGACAAAGACCAGAAATTAGCCCTGCTATTGCCAGAAATGTCTTATTGGCAATTTTCGGTATAATCCTTTCTGATATAATTGTTGAACCAATTATTCACCACACACTTAAAGATCAAGATAAAAAATGGAAAACTACTCTTAGTGAAGTAACTAAACGTACATTATCAATTGCTTCAGTTGATTACTTAGCTGATTTAAGTGTTGATAACATGATTACTGAAGCTGGTACAACTGCTGCCGGTATTTTCGTTGGTGAATTATCTTCGACACCAGTTGCTAATGCTTTAGGTAATCGTATACACGATGCTGATGCTGCTGTTGCTGATGGTTGGGGAGAACTACCTAAATAAGTATAAATATGGTATCCAAAATATAGATTTAAATAATTATATTTAAATCTAAGTTATTTTAATTTATTAATGTCAATAAAAAAATCATTAGTACAAATATCTACTGAAAAATTAAAAGAAAGTACTGATACTATTTTTAAAATTAAAAATTTAAAACATACACCATACGCTTTTGAATTTAAAAGATTTAACATAAATTCTTCAGACTATGATTCGCCCATATCTTTTGATATACCATTAAATGGTAGTTTATTATATAGATGTTTTTTTGAAGTAAATATTCCAAATATAAATTTGACTGATAATATAATTAAAAAAAAAAATCAAGAATTTTATAATAATTATATTAAAAAAAGTAAAAATATAATTTTAGAAAAATATCAAAATCATATAAATAAGTGGGAAACATTATTTATAAATTTTAAAAAATATAGTAATATACAAATAGAAATATATGTTGAAATAATTAAAAATTTAAAAATAGATAATATTACAATTGATAATATTAAAGAAAATATATCTACAATTAAAGAAAAATATAACGATATATACGTTAATATTTCTAGTGGTATAATTAATTATATAGTACCTGAGACTGATATATTTGAGTATATTACTAGAATTACTAATGATATATCTGTAAGTGATATAGAAAAAAATGTAAACATAAAATTTAAAAATATAAATAATTATTTAGAATATTATTATAATAATAAATTATATTATCAAAATTTATATGATAATAAAAATCAAGGTAAAATATTTTATAAATGGATAGATAATTTAGCTCATTATTATCTTACAGAATTTACATTTTTAATAGATAATAATGATATAGATTCTTATTCAAATGATTATTTACATATTAAACAGAATCATTCTATATATTCTGATAATTATATTAATTATAATAAAGTAATAAGAAATAATGATTCTCTTTATAATAATGATTATTATAAAAAAAAAATGTATATTCCTTTACTATTTGGTTTTTGTACAGAAGGTACGAATAATGCTTTACCTATTATTGCATTAACTAATAGTACTTTAAGTATTAAAAGTAAAATTAATGAATTAGAAAAATTAATATATTTTCAGGATTGGGAAGAAGATTTTTATAATAATTTAATTATTGATATACACAGAGAAGACCACAAAAATATAAATATAAATAATAATATAATTAAAGAAAAATTTGAACCTTTTAATCCTAGTGTTGATTTAATATTACCTCAACATATTTATCGTTATAAATTTAATAAAATTAATAAATTTATTTTAGACCATAATTATAATGGTATTAATAGTACAGATATATTAACTAAATATGGTACATTAGATGATACAAATGGTGAATTAGTTATGGACTTGGATGAGTGGATTTATATGAAAAATAATTTAAAATCAAATAATAACATACCGGAAGCAACAAAAATTTTATTACTAGATTATCATTATTTTATTGAGTATAGCTGGTTATTAGATTTAATACCACCACCTGAAATATATTTAAATTTAGAATATGGCTATCTTGATAATATAGAAAATCATATATTTGCAAAATATCCACTTCGATATATTATACAAACTAGATATGAACAAGTAATAGAAACTAATAATAGTAGTTTTAATAAAACATTAGATATTGTACCTGATTCAATTAAAGAACTATATGTATTTATACAACCAAAATTATCAGTAAATGGTTATAATACATATAGTAAATCAAAATTAAGTAATTATGATATTAAAACTTTAATAGATCCAGAAATAATGTCAGAATTAAAATTAATAGTATATAATGAATATAATTTATTAGCTTTTAATAATGGTGGATTTAACGATGTAGTAAATTTACTATTTCTAAAATCACAATTACCGAAAGGAGTATATTATAAAAATTTTTCAATTTCTCCTGAAACTTATCAACCTTCAGGTAATATTAATTTATCATCTGTTAATTCAGGACATAAAATTATTTTAGAATTTGATAATGATTTATTTAATAAATATATTAACAATAAAAATAATATTGGAAAACTAGGTATTCAAGGTAAAATAATTTATGTTACATATAAATCATTAGATATACTAAATGGGGAAGTGTATCATTATACATAAAAAATGAAAGTTTGTATTATAATATATATATATATATATATACATGACTGAAGAACTTAAAACTAAAGGATATATTATTTTTAAAAATCAATTAAACAAAAATGAATTAAAGCAAAGTAAAAGTTGTTTTAAAAAAGAATTAGTTAATTATACAAAATTAGAAGAAAAAGTAAATACTAAATTAATAATTAATAATATTAATAAAAATTTAAATTTTAATTTAAAAAATATTAAATATCGAGCGAGTAATAATAATAATTCTTCAGATGCTGGTTTTTTTCATAGAGATATACATAATTATTCAAATGAAAAATTAGTAAATATATATACTGCTTTATTATATTTAGATAATTCAACATTAGAAATTATTCCAGGTTCTCATACAAAAATTTTAAATCCTATTCAAGCATTACTATTTTTCTTTAAAAAAAAACAAATTAATTTGAAAGAAGGCGATATTTTACTTTTTCATGGTACATTATTACATAGAGGAATTTTTAGAAACAAGGTTCAAAATAGAAGATTAATTCAATTATTTGATTGTGTGAATGATTTTGATTATAATAAATATGTACCAAAAATATTACATATACCGTGTGGAAATAAATGTAATAATCAACAAGCTAATCTTTCAATAAAAATAAGTTTTATGAAAGTTTTACCTGAAATTTTAAATTTTATTAATTATTTTAATGTAATGAATGGTTATGGATTAAAAAATAATCTATTAGATGATATTAAAAAAGATAAAGATATTAAATATATATCTACTGAATCACAACAAAATAGATTGACTATAAATAATTTTAATAATACTTTTCAAAAAAATAATTTATATATTTTAAATAGTTCAGATATTAAAAATATGAATAATATAAATGATATTGATAATAATTTACTTTCAAAATTTAATTTTAAATCTAATATTTTAAATAATATTTATCTATTTATTTATTTAATAATATTTATTGTTATTTTAAAAAAATTATAAATCTATTTTATCTTTTTCACATAGATGACAAATATTCATTAAAATTTAATATCCAATATAATAAATTTGTTCTAAATTTAGATTATTAAATATATGTGTTAATTGTTCTACACTACATTCATTCGTTTCAATAACATTATTAATATAAACTCTTAAATCATCATTTTGAACAATAAAAATATCTTTACTAACTTCATTTTTAACTTTCATCGAATATAATTCAAACCGGTGTTTACTTAAACACAGTTTACAAAAACCAAAACGATTTTCTGGAGTATATGTAGTAACATATTGCTTCAATAGTTCTTGTTTTTCAGTCATTAATATTATAATATTTTAGATATAGATATTAATAATATCAATATTTTTAAAAATTGATATTAAATCTTAATTATATAGATAAATATTAGTATAATGAATTGGTTCTCTACTACTGTTGAATGCGATTTTACTACTGGATTGTATGGAACACGTCTTTATATTATTGATAATTATAGTGATGATAATATGACATATAAAAATATTACATGTAATTTAACAGCACTCGCATCAAATACAAACTATAAAATTATAGGTATTAACAGTTGTGTTGGACTTGTTATTAAATTGGGAAGACCGAATGCTTGGGGTGGTTTAGATTTTGTTTCTGGAAAAGCAATACATTTTGTTGATGGTACTACTGTAGATGCTCATCATATTGAACAGATAGGCTTAACTATAAAGGGCACCGTGGTATTAACATTAATTAATAATTACTTAAATCTTAATCCTGACCTAGTAATTCAGATTACATATGCAATAACTCCGATTGAAGGAAATGATGGTTTTACACGAAGTCCTTCAACAACAAGTTTAATAAACATTTTAAACGCTAATTTTACTCCTTATAATGCCCGGGTTGAAATAATAATAGTACACACCTATAACGCTGAATATCTTTTTAATTCTAAACCTGTTTAATAACTATAGCAAATATCCAAAATAAAGAACCTCTGATAAACAACAAAAAATTTTATTTTATACATATATATATATAATGGATTACCAAAAAAATATATAGCATTAATGGGTGGTGCTAAACCCTTTGATAAAATTAAAGAATTATACCCTAAATTGATGAAAAATATTTATTAGAATTAAGTAAAAAATTAAATTATAATAAAGAAAGAATTAATAAAAAAAGATTTATTAATTACAAAAAAACTCCTGAACAAATATTAGAAGAAAAAAAAAATATTTTTACTATTTAAACCAAAAAAAATTATTGAAGTAAATTTTAATTATAATGATTGTATGTTTAAAATACAAATACCGTTGTCTTTCAAGGGTAATAATTTTAAAATATTAAAACATATTAAAAATATAGTACTAGAAAAATTCCCTGAATTAGTTCCAGAATATTTTTATGAATCATTTATTGTTCCTGAAGCAATATATAATAGAAATGATGTTTACGTGGGTTATGAGGTAGATTTAGAAAATGATTTATTTACACATTTTGAAGAAGTTTTAGAAGAAGATGGAAAGATTGATTTAATAAAAGAAGATTTAAAAATAGTTTTAGGTACTGAAGATCAGGGTGCAGGAGAAGATTATTTTGAAAATACTCTATATATTCAGTTTCCTGGTATAATTTTATGTAATGCATTAATATTTATGAAAAATAATAAAGTTATTGTTGCGTGGCATATAAGCGGTTATATAGCAGGAGGTATGTATAGAAATGAAAAATACCAATGTGATGCATATAATAAGTTTGTATCAACTTATGTACCAGGAAATATTAATGATTATGAAGTTTATTGCGGTGGACGTACAATTAAATTCTATAGACATTTATACAAACCAAATAATGAAAAAAATACATTTTTTGTTTCAGAAGACAAAACGATGTATTCAATGGAAACTTTACCTATGAGTATTAGAACTGATGATAGCATGGGATATTTAAAAGATTCGTCCATTAATATTGTTTTTGATGTATTAAATAAACGATTCTTTTTAAATTAATTTTAATACATTTAGTACCATCATATTCTTATTTACAAAATACACAAATAGATATTTAAGTTTAAAAAATTTAATAGAACAAAAAGGTGGAAGATTAGGTAAAATGATTGATATATCAGATTTAAGACCTAGGACTAAAGGTATTGGGTATCCTTTATATTATTCTAAAGAAATAACAACTGAAATTAATTCTAAAGGCGCAAAATATACATCCGGCAAAGAGGGTATAACAAGTAAAATAGTAGCAGCACAACAAGTTTCTACATCAAAATATATTTATGTAACTGAGAATGGAATAGTTTATATAACAGGATTAAAATTATCTGCCTTGTCTACAGTACTCCGCAAGCGTTAGCCCGCGTACAAGTAGACTGGTAATTTATAATTATATTATACCAAGCATTTTTTTTAATTCTACTACTAACATCCAATCATTTTTAGTCATTTCATCACGATAATCTTTTTTAAGAATATCTATTCTTTCTCTAGTTAAATGTGATACAATATCATCTTTATGATTAAATTGTCTCTCATAGGTTAATTTATTTGGATTTGATAATCTAATACAAACTTCATCCATCTCATTAGCAATATCCTTATCCTCATTATTTTTTTGTATAGATAAGATTTGTCCTAAAACCATCTCTTTTTCACTTAAAACTTTCTTTTTACTAACCACTGTTAATGGTGTACCCATTTTCAATTTACCTTTAATTACACGTACACCCATTAAAATATGGTCTACTCCGCCTGTCATAAAAATATGTTCTTTTAATATCTGTAATTTACAAGGATAAACACTTCCACCTTCTGTTATTTGTTTTTCCTGTCTTTCTTCTAAACATTCTTTCTTATATTTTAAATAATCTTCAACTAATTTGTAAACTACCGGTGATGTTATAAATTTAATACCTTTAGTTTTACCTAATTTTTCATACATATCTTTTTCTTTTTCTCTCAATTCCCCAAAATATAATAGACATTTATATTCTAAATCTTCAATATTCTTAAATTTAGAATCTAGTTTATCAAAATCCTTTTCATGAAATACTTTTAATGTAGTATTCATTACTGGTATTTTATCCTTGCTTAAAATTTGATACATCGCATCTAGATTACTTATAGTTTGTGCTTGAATACAAACCCCAATTTTTTTTAATTCCATATTATCAAGTAAAACACCGACTTCTAATTTTGCCAATTCTAAACAATCTTTATTATTAGTTGAATGTAATTTTGTTCCTGAATAACAATTATCACAATTAGTACCAATTATTCGTATTCCATTTGATGCCCGTACAGATTCAACTTCAACAAATTTAATTTTTTTGTTTATATTTTTTTGAACCAATAATTTTCTTACTTTAGATATTCTTTCTCCTGATCTACTACTTGTGGCAAATTCATCACCAATTTTAATAGTACCATTCTTAAGAATAACATCTAATACCCATCCATATTTTTTATCCTGATGGCATTCCATAATAGTAGCATCTAAATTTTCATCATACAAAATCTTTTTATTCATCCAATTTTGAGACAAATATACAATTAATGATAATAAATCTGCTAAACCTTCTTTTGATTTTGAAGAAATAGGAACCATACTATATGTACTTTGTGGTTTTTTATTTTTGAAATAAAATTCTGCTTTAATATGATGTTGTTCTAATTCATATTTCATATCTAACAGTTTTGATTCAATTAAGTTAATAACATCTTTTTTTTGTTTTTTAAATGCTTTCCTTAATGATAACTCTTCTGTCACAATATAATTATTAACTCTATCTAATTTAGTAGCAGCTATAACAAACGGAAGCTTTTTTTCTCTTAATAGTTTTATTGATTCTATTGCTTGTGGTTTCAAATCATCATTTATATCAATTACTAAAACAGCAATATCACATAATGATGAACCACGTTCACGTAGCATATTAAACGCTTCGTGTCCCGGTGTATCAATAATTAGTAAACCTGGGATTTCTGGTTTTACTTCAAACTTACCTTTAATATTATTAGTAATATCAATAATATCTTCAATATCAACAAAAGTAGAACCAATTGATTGTGTTATTCCGCCCGCCTCTTGTTCTTGAAAATTACTATTCCTAATAATATCCATTAAAGAAGTTTTTCCAGCATCAACATGTCCTAAAAAACTACATATTGGTGATTTTAATGTAGTATTTACATCTACCTTCTTCTGTACCTCTTCTACAATCTGTACTTTCTTTACTTGGCTTTCTGTGTTAATTCTTTGATTTTTTAAAATTGTTTGACGGTCTTTCATTATTATATTAAACATTCAAATGTTTAAGATAATAATTCAATATTTATTTTAACGTATATTGGATAATTAATTGGTATTAAAATTTTAATAAAAATTTTGGCACTTTCAAAAATAATACTATATTCATACACAACCAGGAATTTTATTTTTAATATCAATAGAATCTTCTAATATGTTAAATATGTTTTGATGTTTTAGAAATATTATTTGATACATAATCATTGTTGATTTTATTTCTTCACTATTATCAGCGAAAATATATTTAATATTTATGGGAAGTCTAAATACAACGCGTCTTACTCTGTCTACATTAATTTTTATTTCTATTCTTTTACCAGACTCATTGTCAGTATAACTAAAATTATCCTTTACTATTTCATCATATACGGGTGGCGATGTCTGACAATTTTTAATTTGGATACGAACAAGTTTCTTAGTTCCAATTATACTTCTACTAAATTGATTAACAATACCAGTACCCTTATTTTCACTATTCCATTTTCTAAATAAAACTGGTCGTAAAAAATGTTTATAATTTGTAAGAGACTCGTATATAAAATTATATTCACTACGTTTTCGTTCTACACTTACTTTCGTTACTGCTTCTCTTTGTGCTGCTTCTACTTGTCGTGCTTCTACTTGTCGTGCTTCTACTTGTCGTGCTTCTACTTGTCGTGCTTCTACTTGTCGTGCGTCTTCTTGTCTTGCGGCTGCTTGTCTTGCGTCTTCTTGTCGTGCGTCTTCTTGTCGTGCGGCTGCTTGTCTTGCGGCAGCTTGTCTTGCGTCTTCTTGTCGTGCGTCTTCTTGTCGTGCGGCTGCTTGTCTTGCTGGTCCTCCTCTACTTCTATCTGCTTCTTCTTTACGTGTTCTCGCAACTCTTTGTGCCGGAGTTTCAGTACCACCCATCATTTGATGTTTTAATTCTGTATATTTTTTTTTATATTTTAAATATTTTTTAAAATAAATATTATTTTCTTCCATATATATAAACTTAGAAATTATATTAATTTATGCGTGTAATTCTTTTAATCTTCGTAAAGCATATGAATAAACCATCATATTCTTAATTGATAAAGATTTGGGCGGATTACTAATAATTTCTTTCAAAGCTGTGATTTCATTAGTTCTCTTTTCATCTTCTTTTGATGTTGTCTATTTACAGTTAGACTCTTAAGATATTTATCTCTAACAACCGCGGGCAAATTACCAAGTGGTACAAAAAACATTATTAATATATATTAATAATGTTTTTTTAATTACTTTGTATCAATTGTTGTTTAAAATCATTTAAATTTCTTGTGCCCATCCCAGAATTACAACCTTGGCATATTGGTTCTAAATTTTCAAGTGTAGTTGGACCACCAAGCGAGTGTGCTATTATATGCCCGCATTGAAATGAATTGCTACTTCCAAAAGATATCATAGTATCTTCACAACAATAACATCTTCCTTCAATACTCTTATCAAATCTTTTTGTCCATACTTTTTTTTGTAATGAATTTGGAATTCGTGGTCTTTTGATTGGTCTGGTGGGTTCAATAATTATTTCAGCGTTAGGGTCTTTTAGCAATTCAGCAATATTTACACATTTTAAAGTCAAAAAAATATTATTTTTATTTACAACATTATTTGTATGTTGTGACATTATTTCATAATTATATTCATTTTTAATTTTATCATTTAGTTTTTTTAAATTTTCTAAAATCTTTTTTATGTTAATTTGATTATTTTTATCAATAAATTTTGTTCCTACTAAGTTTTCTTCACTAAACAAATTGACAAATTCATCTAAATTAAAATATTTATCATTATTTTTTCGAAAAGCGTCTTTATATTGCTCATTTACCTTTAATTTTAGTTCATTCATTAATTTTTTATAATATATATTTTTAATTTCGTCATAAATAGGGATTTTATAGTTATAACCCATTATTTCTAAAAAATCTGTATATTCTTTAAAAGTTTTATGATTCTGTTCAAGAATTAGAAGTTCGCCAATGTTGTACCCTTCTTCTATTAATATCTTTATTGCTTCCATTTTATGTCTACCACCAACTAAATATCTATATTCATTATTGTTATTTTCTGTAATACAACAGATAGTAAAACTGAAATATTTCATTATATTTATTTCCTTTTTATTTGCTTTCCTAAAATCTGTACATAAACCCTTTATATATTCGTTATCTAATTTTTTTTCGTAAGCCTGGTAATTAAGTTGACCTTCTTCTAAAGTGTATTTTAAATCTTCTCCTGTTTGTTTTTTTCTACCATATGGATCATTTTTATTAGTAGTATATAGTTTACCTAATTTTGGCATTATATATATGTTTAATAATATTAATATTAATATTATCAATATTTTTTCTTTGATGATTTTCTTTTCTTTTCTTTGATGATTTTCTTTTCTTTTCTTTGATGTTTTTCTTCCTCTTGGTTTATCATAATAATCATCCTCATAATCATAATATATTTTCTTTCTGTACGGTGGAGTATAACCTAATTGATTATAACCAATAGGATATAATCCGATTGGATTATATGGGTCAATATAAGTATTATTAATTGTAGTAGTTGGTAGTCTTGCTACGTGTGATGATACTAATGAAAATGCGTTGTTTATTTTATTAATTAGACATATTGGATCTATATGTTTTCTAACATATAGATCATTATTATTAGTAGAATCATTTTGAATATTATAACCAGATATTATTTTATTGTCAACAAAAAGTTTACAAGCATAATTTAGACTTTGGATATCTAGTGGAATACCTTCTATTTGAAGAGAAATAGTTTTTACCTGAAAATATATTTACAAAAATTAGCATTATTAAATAAATTATATATTGTTATAATAAAAGAACTCAACATTTTTAATAAAGTAAATATATTAACCACCTTTTTGCGATTTACGTGATTTTCTACGTTTTTTAGTCGTAGAACCTTTTTTAGATCTTGATTTTCTAGATGTTTTAGATTTAGATTTTCTAGCACGTCTTTTTTTAGCACCACCGCGAAGACGGAGCACAAGGTGTAAAGTAGATTCTTTTTGAATGTTATAATCAGACAATGTACGTCCATCTTCAAGTTGCTTGCCCGCAAAAATAAGACGTTGTTGGTCTGGTGGAATACCTTCCTTCTCTTGAATTTTAGCTTTTATATTTTCAATAGAATCTGAAGGTTCTACTTCAAGGGTAATAGTTTTTCCTGTTAGTGTCTTTACAAAAATTTGCATTATTAAATAAATTATATATTTCTGTAATAAAAGATATCAATTTTTAATAAAGAAATCTAATTGTCTAAACATAAAACAAAATTTGGCGAATCAATTTTAATAGTATATTCAATTTTCAACTTATCTTCTATTATGTTAAATACAATTACTTCATTTGTATCTTGGTTAGCAACATATAATTTTTCCTCATTACTGCTAATATCAAAATGTCTTGGTGTTTTACCAAATGTAGATTGAATATTTTTTAATTCTAACTTATGATTATCTAAAATTTTATAAATAGCAATACTGTCGTGACCTCTATTTGAAGCATAAATATAACCATTTTTATGTTTAACTGTACCACAAGTATTTTTAACATTTAAATCATCAGGAACAGTTTTAATATGTTGTATAATTTTTGGTATAGTGCACATTTCTAATACTGATACTGATGAAGCGAGTTCATTAATAACATACAAATAATCATTTATAAATAAGATATATCTTGGTCCACTTTGTTTAGGCAGTTGAATAAAACTTTTAAACTTTAAACATCCATTACTATAATAATAAATGTCTATCCTATCTGTTCCCAAATCTGGAACATATAAATCACCCTTATAAAAAGCACATGAGTGATGGTGTGATGTCTTTTGTCTATTTTCCAAATGGTCTTCTATTTTATAAATATTATTTATATTTTTAGGTAAAACTACTTGTGTAGCTTCCTGTAAAATATTATCAACAATAGGATGAACTGTAATAGTAGAATCCCAATAGTTAATATTAATAATATGTTTATTATATGGATCTATTTGTAAATAACAACTAGACTTACCACCAGATGATACTTTGTTTAAAACTTCTCTTGTTTCTACATCTATTGTTAAAATATATCCATCGTGTATAGACTCACAACATACATAAATATATTTACCTCTTCTAATAACAAATGCCGGATTAAAATTATCAAAATCAATATACCAAAATATATTATTCTTAACAATCGTAATAGGTATTGATGATTGTGTTCCTTTTACTTTGTGTGCCAATAGGTCAAAATTATTATACGAACATATTAATAGTTTATCCATTAATAATAATAAATTAAAATCTTTAAATTATTATTATTCAATATTTATTAACTTTTTTGTAATAATAATATATATATATATATATATATACAATGAAAAATGATTTACAATTTAAATATAAATATTTAAAATATAAATTAAAATATTTAAAATTAAACAAACAATATGGAGGTGATGATTTTCCAATTAAACTTATAAATAATGATACAAAAGAAGAACAAGAATTTGATTTGGATGAGCATGATTATTCGTGGCAATCAATTAAAATAGAATTAAAAATTCCTTCAAATGTACAAGTTTATTACTTAGATAAAGAGGGAAAGAAAAAAATTATAAAAGATGATAAAACTTATGGGACCGCTTATGCGGCGGGATTTACTTATGATTATGATGCGGGAGTTAGTAAATTGTATTACGAAATACCACAAGAAACGAAGGTTAAAGAGGAGGCAGAAGTTCGTAAAAGAAAAGACGCTGAAAAATTAGCATCAGCACACGCTTTGGCAGTATCCAAAGAAAAAGTAGAGACTGAAACAAAAGATTTAATTAAAAATATACAATTGTCTTTTGATGCATATCAAAGGTATAATACAAAAATAAAAACAACTAATCCCCCTGCTAAAAAAGGAATAATTAAAAATATTTTTCCAAATGTATTTGTAGATATTACAGATGTAGAAATTAATTTTAGTTCAACACAACATCGCTTAGATCATGAGTCAAGACAAGGCGAACGTGGTCACGAATCATTAAAAAAAGGACATTTTAAGTGGATTACCGTTAATTTACATTTAGATGATAAAAATAATATATGGGTATACCAAGTAAGTATATTTAATTATGTAAATACACTTGGGAATAAACATAATTTTCAAAAATACGTATTTACAGTAGATAGACCTTTAGGTGATGTTATTCCATATGTTGAAAATCCAGATGAAACACTTTCATCTGTTACAAGATCAAAATTTACTAGAGAACAAATACTAGATTTATTAAATGCCTCTTTTACAGCAATAACTACATCAATGTCTACACACATTATTATAGCAAAATAATAATAAAAAATTGAAAGAATTATTTTATTACTGTGAATTTTAATTATTAATGGTTTATTACACAAGGAAAATGAAAAAAAATAACTCAAAAATGCCTTATCATAAAAGAGAGAAAACCAAAAATGAACTAATTTTAAAGCAAAAACAAGGTGTGAATAATTGTCACTCAAAAAATATTATAAATCAAAAAGGAAATCATTTGATTGTTGATTCTTTATTTGAAAGATCAAGAAAAACGCTTGTTAGAGACGGTATACAAAATAAAAAAATAATAACAATTGATAATTGCGCGCAGATTCAAGATGACTTACATCATAAAACAAATTTTAAAGAATACGCTAAGAAGACACGACTAAAATTTAATAGTGCTTTTATAGATATCATACAAACACCAACAAAAGTTTTAAGAGAAGTTAAACCTTTTTTTGAAAGAAAAAGATTAACAAATAATAGTAGTGTTGCTATTACTACTTGTCCACGAGGGATTACTAAACAAAAATTTTCAAGATTTGACCTAGAATTAAAAAAAATGGCACAAAGAAATAATTATCAATTAATTCCAATGACTGTTCCAAATAGTATAAGGTTAAAAGTAAAAAGTATATCATCTTATAATATTCAGAGTCATATGTCAGATAACGCATCTACTGGTAAAACAGGAAGAACAATAACTTTATTTTATAAATGTATTTACAATTTACCCCATCCCAAAAAGTGAACCTAAATGTCCACATATTATTAAAATTCGTGATACACGCTGATGTGTGTACATAACTGGACTAGATACAAACAGCGAATACCAATTGGACATTACTGTCAGTATATGAAAAAAATAATTACTTTATAAAAATTGAAATTTTATAATATATTTACTATTATAATATAACTTTTACATGTCTTCATCAGCAACTGGTGTATTTATTGTCCCTGGTATTCAAAAACCAGGAATATATATTCAAAATGATTCAGGTGGATATTGGTGCGCTACTAGCGAACAAGCATCAGCATTCAAAAACTTTCCACGTTACGCTTACAGTGGTATGGGTTCTTCTTATTGGATTGGAAACACAAAAGCAAAGGAAAACGTAAGAGGAAAACATCATACTTATGATATGGTGTATGATAGTACAAACTTTTGGTTAAGAACAAGTGATGGTAAGATGAGGCATATTATTGAAATTAAACCACCTCCAAAACCACCAAAATAATTATTTAATGTTTACATTTAAAAAAATTGAAATAAAATTACATACTTGTGTTATATTATTTTAACTTTTACATGTCGTCTACTGCAAATGTAGTATCTATTGACTCTCCTCTTCCAGATGAAACTTCTGAGATTTCTCATGAAGATTTTAACAAGATCTGTCATATGACAGATGTCGAGCCTTTCGTTAGTACAACTCGCGATGGTCATAAGGTTGTTTTTATGGCAAAGTCATCAGGTTGTTCGGGTGTACTTTTCATCCAGCAGGGATCCCGTAGTATTATAAAGTGCCATTCTTGTCGTGAGTGTGCTTCTAGGTATAACAAGCTAGGTACTCTTATTGATAAGCGCGGCCCTATTTTCCACCGGCATATTACTACAAAAGATCATTCTATTGAAATGACGGTTAAGGCGTTTACGCGTAAGGCCTTTTCCGAAGTAATAAAGGGGATGAAGGACGGTTCTAAGGCGTACCATCATCAGCTCAACTTCGAACTTGTTCGTGAGCATACTCCGTATCCAAAGGAACTAGGAATTGATTCTGAACGTGGTGTACCTTTCGAGCATTATAGTATAACTTATCCGGATATTTCAGACGAGGGACACTATCTAGATACTCTTGAGTCTACTTTCAACAAGTACTATCGTATAATTGGAAACCTCCTAATGAAGATTGATGATATTCCTGCTATCACAAAGTCAATCAAGATACTAATTGACATCCTTAAGAAAGTTACATATGGCAAGACACTTCTTCCAGGAGCAGAGTGGCTACTTTCTGCTATCGAAAAGCTTCCAGATATTTATGTAAAGCTTCATTACAGGGATACAATTCAGATTGTTGGAGATATTGTATGTGAATCAACAATTTCTAACGACAGTGAGGAATATGTTATTACCAGTTTTCATCAGGCAAACAGGACAATTATGAAGCTTCTTAAAGACGCTACAGGATACGAGGCAATGAAGTCGATGGTAGTTGAGATGGTAAAGCCAAGTAACTACAAGCGACCTACTGCTCCACCTTCAAAGGGACAGGTTGCTGTTGGTAGTTCTCTACTTGGTCCGTTCGAGAACAAGATATATACACTTGACCGTCTTTGGGACGATTACTGTACAAAGTTCAAGACACATAGTACTACAGACAGAGATTTTTTCTGTACTCTAATCCCTGTATCTGCGCGAAGTGCTCCAGTAACATTTGGTGGCGGAGCAAGTGCGGTAGCAAGTGCGGGAGCAAGTGCTGTAATGGATGCGTACGCACATATGGCACACGCTGCTAAGAAGCCTTCATGTTATGATTTTGCTAGTCGTGTGACTCCCACTTCTCTTCAACCGACTACTTATCGCGAACTAGTTGGTCTTATTGAGGAAGGACAGATTCATACTCTCGACGTTGATACGTGGAGTGCTCAGTGTTGGGTCTATATCGCGGAGACCACACTCGACTATCCTACAAAGATTGCGACACCTTATCTGTGGTCTTTTTTGAGGGGAACAAGTAGGTGGCCCTCTAAGGCACGAGTAACATTTCTACAGGAGACAAAGGTAAAGAGTCTACATACCATTGCCATTCTTCTTGAAGATACACATATATCTCTAAAGAGACATAGTATTACTGAGAACTGTTGCTTTCCAGAATTTCTTTCCACGTCGCACGAGAGAACTTGTCGACGTGTTTTTGAGGATATTAACAAGCGTGTTCCTATTGGAATCCCAAGTGGTTCTGACGAACTTGCTATGGGTGTAGGTACATCCATTAAGAACAGCTCTATGGATCTTCATACAACACTAAGGTTTTACATCAACAGAAGTACAACACCTATATCTATCAGAAAGTACTAACTAATTACTTTATTTTTATAAATATAAAATTTAATATTAAATTTTATATTTAAAAATAAGTACATTCTCTTCTTGGTTGATTTGATCATGTTCTAAAATCATAAGATTGTGCTCTAACAGGACTATTAGATTGTACTGGTTGATTTGATCGCGGCGATGTTCTAAAATCATAAGATTGTGCTCTAACAGGACTATTAGATTGTACTGGTTGATTTGATCGCGGCGATGTTCTAGAATCATAAGATTGTGCTCTAACAGGACTATTAGATTGTACTGGTTGATTTGATCGCGGCGATGTTCTAGAATCATAAGATTGTGCTCTAACAGGACTATTAGATTGTATTGGTTGATTTGATCGCGGCGATGTTCTAGAATCATAAGATTGTGCTCTAACAGGACTATTAGATTGTACTGGTTGATTATCTAATTTTAATCCTTCTGGTAATTTACCTAAAACAGCTCTTAATATTCTTATAAAATCTGATTTATTTGTATCATTATCCTTCTTATATTTATTAAATAAACTTTGGTATATAAATATTTCACTACAGTCGGAATCAGAAACGGTTGATGAAATATTTTTACATAAAAGTAACATCAAGTCTTTATTTAATTGAGTATGTAACTCTATAAATTTCTTTTCTGCCTCCTGTTTATTATTAGTTGTTGAAGCCAAGAATTGAGTATATAACTCGTCAAATCTTTTTTCTGCTTTTTGTTTATCATTTTTATTTGGTTGATTTATTTTATTAAAACTAGATTTTAATAAAAGCAAGTCGTTTTTATCCGGTTGATTTAATTTATTAAAACTAGATTTCAAATCAGACAAGTGTTTATTTAATTTATCTATTTCATTATGATATGAAATTACCTCTTTTTTAAAGTCACTTAATCTATTTTGTTTATCTTCAATCTTTTCTTTAGTACATTCTGGATAACCCTTTTTAATATTCTCAGATGTACATACATTATTTAAATGTAATTGATCTGTCATTATCCCGATACTTTCAGATGTTTTATCAGGATTTTGTTTAGCTATATTTGGAACTTGCTCGGCAACTTCTTTCCATACTTGATCAATACCATTTTGAATCATACTTTTTACAATAATTTGTAAGTCTGTATTATTTAACTTGTCTGATAAAATATCTTTTAATTCATTTGTTCTCTTTTTATTTGTTTTAATTTCTTGTCTAAAAACTCCGTCACGTCCTCTTCCCCATTTTCTTTCACCAAAAACATTTTTATAGTTCATCATTACCTGATTTTCGTGTGTTTTATTTAAACCGTGAGTCATACTACTTATTGTTTTTTTCATGTCAGATAATTGTTTATTTAATTGTTTTTCTAGTAAATCATTATGTTTACTTAATAATTTATTAGCATCTGACGCTGCTTGTTCTTCAGGTGATAATTTTTTTCTACTAGGAAAACCTTTCCATCCACCTTCTTGGTTATTAGAACTATTTTTTAATTCTTCATATTTCATTTTATATTTTAAATATTTTTTTTCATAATCCATATTGTATATATATATAATAGAATTTAATTTAAATTAAATTAAATTAAATTTAAATTAAATTAAATTTAAATTAAATATTTTTTCTTTTTTAACAAATATCTTTTTATTCTCAAACTAATATAGAAGTTCATTTTTTGTAAAATAATTAATAACTTTTTAATCTTGGTGTAAATACTAATTCTTGAATAAAAACTTTTGTGATTTTAATAATAAAATAAATATACCTATTGACGATATGGTAAAAATATTATACTGTAAAATTCACAAAGAATTAATTATAATTATAAATAAATATTTCTATATACCAAAAAGATATAAGTAAATATTTATTTATAATTATAATGAATTCCGAAGAAACTAGTAATCCTGTTGTAGAATATTTGTCCGAACATAAAAATGTTATTTTGTCAGTTAGAACCTTGGCAAAAAGATTGTCTATTCCGTGTAAAAGTGTTTGTTATCATTATTTTAATGAACAAGAAATGGCAAAAAAACAAAATAGAGAACCGCTTATTCATAAAGAAAGTAATATTAAAAATGGTTCAAACCATTATTGTGGTCGTAAACAAGTACAATTATTGTATGCTTAATATTTAACTATTATTTATTAATATATTTTCTAAAGGTTAAACTATATCTAGAATGTTTAGTATTACTCTTAATTATTTCGTGAGTGTAATATTTTTGTGATGCTCCACTCATTAAAAAAACAGAATTATCTTCCAGAGAAAATAATTTTGATTTTTTTGTTATATCATTATTAATTTTCATTTCTCTAGTTGCCCCAATTGAGTAAATTATAATTGTAGGATATAATCCAAAACTAACAGAATTATCTTTATGAGGTGCTATTATATCATTACCATCTTTGTACTTGTTAATCAGACAACTATCTATTTCTACATTAGTTTTAGTCGATATTATACTTTGAATTTTTGTCAAAATATTATGATAATTATGAGGTTCCCATCTTTCTTGTCTTTTTTTCCATACTTTACAAAAATAGTTATTATGTGGTTCAAACCATATTTGTTCACGATCTATTTTTGTACCAGAATTAGTATATCCATTAATATATGAAAGCGATAATAACCAATTATTTGTATTTGAATAATCGTTATAACCAAAAAAATTTGGGATATAGGTAAACTCTGAAATTTCATTATTTTCAATGACTTTATGTTTATACATTAATAATAAATAAATATTTATTATTAATATAATTATTCAATATTTTTAAAGAATACCGTGTCTTTGCCTAAAAACAAACCCGGTTGATACTGAAATTCAATTGTAATATGGCATTTTAATGCTAAACCAACAATAGTACATTTTAAAAATATAACTTGTAGAATATCAACACAAACAGAATATGCTAGATAATATAAAAAAACAGACTGATAAAACTGAATTTTATACAATTATCTTATAAAATGATTTAAAATTATTAATATACAAATTAAAACTATAAAATTGGCAGCACAAAAATGTCGAAGTGTTTTTAATTTTTCTTCAGGAGATCCATCACACTTTGCTATTATCCCTAATGTAAATGATCGTTCTTCCTTATTCATATACTTTTCAGTACAACTACTATAATGACTCAAAAATATTAAAAATAAAATAATTATGAATATATATGAATATTTAATTAAGGGATCATCTATTTTATTTAGTAAAACATAAATAAGAACTAAAAATACTATTAAATCTTTGACATGATCATAAATATCTCCATTTTTGGTAACCATATTGTATTGTCTAGCATAATTTCCATCTTGACAATCAAAAAAATAAGAAACTAACAGTGCTAATACAGAAAAATAATGATCGTTTTTATATAAAAACAATATAGACATAACTCCAGATATCAAAGATAATGTTGTTATATTGTTTGGTGTAAAATTTAATGTTTTAAAATAAGGATTAATATATTTTACTATATTTAATATATAATTATCTAAATAACCATCAAGATGTGGTGGAATTTTTTTACTATTATTTTTCATTATATATTAATATAGAATTAATATAATTCTTCTACGTATTCTGGATTACTTGAATAAAATATTTTTTTTAGTTGTTGACATTTAAGTTTTAGTAATAATTTAATATAAATTTTCATTTTATCAAAAGAACTAAAACTAATAATATTATCATTATTAATTAATTTAAATTTATTTATTTTAATTAAAATATCAATCTTTGAAATAATTAATTCTGTCGTACCTGATATATTAATAGCTTTTACCAATTTATCTATATTTAACCAATTACTTTTTCTCTTTCTACCTGTTGTTACTCCATATTCTTGACCTTCGTTAGATAATAATAATAATTCGGGATCATCTAAAAAACTATCTGGAAAATCTGGATCAATACCAGAACGTGTGTCATAAATTTTAACAGCACCATAAATATTATTTATTAATTTTGGTGAAAATCCTAAACTACAAGCGGCATAAGGCAAAGTAGTACTAGATGTTACATAAGGATAATTTCCCTGATCAATATCTAACCAAAAACCTTGTGCGCCTTCGCATAAAATATTACCAAATAAATGTTCATCCCAAATATATTCTTTAAAAAAATCTATATTATCTGGATGATTAACACGTTTTCCAATACGTCCATATTTATCTCTATAACATTGTGCTATTCCTTTTGAAGTTGAACCTTGTGTTTTAGCATGAGTTTTTTTATCTTCATTTTTATGTTCATTTGATATTACATGCGCTTTTGGTGATACTTTTATTAAATTTGTATTAAAATTATGTTCTTTTAAATAATTTATTTCACTTGTAAAATCTTCCTTATTTATAACACAACCAGGACCAATAATTGACGGAATATTATAAAAAACTCCGGTTGGAATTAAATGAGTTTTATATTTATTACCATTTATATAAATTGTATGACCAGCATTAGCACCTCCTGCATATCTACAAACAAAATTATATTTACCAGATGATGCTAAATGACTTGTTATTTTACCTTTCGCTTCATCGCCCCAAGCTAAACCACAACATATATCTACTGAATTTACTTCCATTAAAAATGATATTAATTAATATCAGTTTTAATGTTTATGTAATATTTATAAAAAATTAAATATACAAAAAGTAATAAATGCCTAAAACTATATATTCTACATCCAATAATACTATAAAAACAGTAGACCTTCTATTTGTTAAAAAAAAAATGATGGTTCAAAAGATAATAGATATTCTCAACCACAATATATAACGGAACACGTGATATGAGAACAAAATTAACAAAAGACCGTTAATTAATATTTTCAAACTGACTCATTTTAAAAGTAATATTAGGAATCATATTGCAATTCTTTATTATACTTTTTTTGTTCCTCCATGATATTCATAACCATATTTATTAGTTATCATTTGTTGATTAACTGAGAGTGTATCTTCTTTGTTGACATACATTTCACCAAGTAATCTACCATATTTATCAAATGTACCACATTTTAAATAAACAAATTGATTTTCATTCATTATTAAAGATTTTAAATACATTTTGGATTCGATTGCTTTTGCTTTTATCTCATCCCTATTTGGTAATGACTTTGATGGTCTCATCTCTGGAGTATCATAACCGGTCATTCTAATATTCCATTTATTAATATGATTATTATGATTAAATACTACTCTACAAGTATCACCATCATAAATATCAACAACTTTACATAATTTAATTTCTCCATCCAGTGAAAATTTAGGAGTCTTTTTATCACATTTTTGTAATTGATTAATTATTTCTTTTGATTCTGTACAATTAATACACGCCATTTATATATAAATTAATAATCAAGTTTTAAATCTTGACCACATTCTTCAGCTAACGGTATTACAATTTTTTGAATTAATGGATCATATCGATCAAATAAATATTCTACAATAATAGAACTATGTTCACGTCCTAATATACATTCACAATCTTCAATGTCTTCATTATCAAAATTACATACTTTTCCGTGATTATAATAACATTCCAAATTTTCGTGAAGTTGGTTTAATTGTTCGCTTGATAAATCTAAATATCCTTCAAAGTAGCCATGTTCCAAAGCATCACTTCCATGAACAACAAATAAGGGTTCTTCAATATCTTCATTTTTATACCATTCAAGTATTCCACACGATTTCCATTTAACGTTTAAAATATTTTCTTTTTTACTGTCTTGTGTAGGTATTTTAATTTCAGGTGAATGTAATTCATTAATATTAGAATAATTATGCATTATATTAATATTTACTTTTATAGATAAGAATTAAATCAATTTTTTAAAGATAAATTATCAAGAATATTTGTTATATTTTTAATTTTACTTCTTTTTTTTTCTATTTTTCTATTTAATATAGATAATTTACTAAACTCTTTTTCTAAATTATCTTTTTTTCTTAATTCAATATTTGGTTCTAAATCCCAATTATCTAAATTACTTGTATCATAACCAATAAAATTATCTTCATCTAAATCCATTATTATAAATATTTATAAAAAAAATTGACTTAAATACGAATTTCTATAAATTTATAGTTACTAATGGTTATTCACATAGAAAATAAAGAAGGTATCGAATATTTAAAACAAATAGAAGATAAATCTATTGATTTGATTTTAACAGACCCTCCTTATATTATATCAAAAGATTCTGGAATGAATAAACATCACGATTTAGTAAAAAATGTAGATAAAAATAATACATTTATTAAAACAGAAGATGACTGGATATTTTTTAAGAAAAGAAACATTTAAAAGAACAAGGTAAAGACTATACCGAAACTGAAAAACAAAATTATCTTAAATATGGTACTCATCTCGGTAAAAAATATGCTACAAAAACAGATTACGGTGAATGGGATAAAATTTTTACAATAGAAAATCTTGATGAATTTATTAAAACTTATTATAAAAAACTTAGAAAAGGTGGTACTATAATAATTTGGTTTGATTTGTGGAAAATAACTGAATTAAAAGAACTTTTAGAAAAACATAAATTTAAACAAATTAGATTTATTGAATGGATAAAAACTAATCCACAACCTAGAAATAGTAAAGTAAATTATCTAACAAACTCACGAGAGATTGCTTTACAAGGAGTAAAAAGCGGTTCACCGACTTTTAATAGTAGTTATGATAATGGAAAATATGAATATCCTATGGCTGCGGGTAAAAATAGAATTCATCCTACACAAAAAAATTTACAATTATTTGAAGAGTTAATTAAAAAACATAGTAATGAAGGTGATACTGTTATGGATACATTTTTAGGTGGTGGTACTACTGCTATCGCTTGTAAAAATACAAACAGAAATTTTAAAGGTTGTGAAATAAATAAAGAATATTGTGATAAAGTAATAAAATTAATTTAAATAAACTTTATGAGATTCCTCATAAAAAATCTAAATTTAATACAATCTCTATTATTATGTAATTGAAATTCACCAATTGAAATATTATTATATTTAACAGTAGTACCTTCTTGCCACGCTTTTTTTGATTTACTATTTTTAATATACTATTTAGTTTTAAATTATATCAATTTTTAAAAAAATTGAAATTTATATTTATATTAACAAGTATAATAAATATTTACATGACTACCTCAATAATTGAGAATACCTTGACACAGAAAGACCTTTACTTGGTCTCCATTATGGAATTTGAGAAAGATTACGACGAATATAGGCATTGGATAAATCCTCGTCGAACTAACGACGGAGTTATGGAAAAGATAAATGAACGTGATCAAAGTTTAGAAAAAATATTGTATTTATACTTTTCAAATGGTGAGAGTATATTTCGTATTAAAATGTATTTTTTTCATTTTAGCCATGACGATACTACTGATTTTGGTTCAATCATTGAAGAAACGACATGGGACAACTTTTTTTCAATGTCGTCTCCTTTAAGAACTGTTTTTGAACTATACGAACCAAAAAAAATATATATGGTACCTCAAGATGAGTACAATCATACGGTATTGGTCACAATACCTGATTATTCATCATCTAACTATAAATTGGCACAAGACAATAGCGTACATTATGATGAAGATATAGGATACAAGTATAATTATTTGCGTGGTATTAGAGCAAAATATAAACTACAGTTTTCACCTACCTATCGTTTTTTTCGAAGTGTTGGTACTACCGTCCAAAAGCAACTATTTACTATTCTTCACATCGCATCGCGTGGACATCAATTGGAAATCATCGAAAAGTTAAAGGATACTGATCTGTGGTTGCCAATTGAAATGTGGTATATGATTTTCAAATTCTTTTATTAAAAATTGATGATTTCAACTTACAATCTTGCTAATTTTTTTAATAATTAATTTCTTTTACCAGCTATATATTCTTTTGTGTTAATAATCTATTTCGAGATTGTAAATCTTTTCATATAATTTATGTTAAAATATCCATATATTAACTAAAAGTAAAACAATTTATAAATTAAAAAGGATTAAAAAAAATAAAAATAACATTATTTTTATTTTTTTTTTTAATGTACAAATATTGGGGGGATTACCCCCTTCCTTCAAGACATTGTAATCGAGGAACACTGATGACTCGGGAGTCATACTCGTTCTGTCGAAAAGTATCTTCCAGAGTGTCATCTGGTAGCACGGTCTGTTTGTGGTAAAGCAAAGAACCCGGGAAGTAATACTAGTAGGGATTTTAATGTCCTATTTATATCTCAGGAGTGGGTAACAATCACTCTCTATTATAGTCTATTCAATTAAGAAGCATATTTACAGTTTATATTTCATTTGTTTTACTCTGGTAAATACATTACTCCAATTAAAGATAAAAAGTAAACAATAGAATGTAAAAATACATCGTTTGTAGTTGGACAATTATAATCAAAACTTGTTATTGAATATATAGTTGGACTTGATAAAAAGTAATAAATTAAAGTACCATAAATAGTATGCTTTAATTTAATCCCAACCTCAGAATTAGATCTGATCATCGATAAAAATGTAAAAGTAGCAAATAAAAAGGTATGGACTAATCTAGATTTTTTTGTAGGACATTTATTATTTGAAAGCATTTTATATGTTTTAGGTAGATTCATTAATAAAAATAGCAATGCCGAATTTAAACTTATTAAAACTTTACTTTCTAATGTAGACATTATATATATATATATATATATAATATTAATTTTATCTAGGTATTTTTTAATCAATAATTATAATATTTTGATTGTGAATGTTTTTTAAATTAAATAACGGTATCGATTATTTCGCTATTTTTAGAGAAGAACGGTATAGATAGAATACATTTATAACTTTGGATATATAAAGTCGGGGTTTTAAAAGTGTAAAGCTTTTCTTCCTGATATGCTTTTGTCTTAAAAAATTTACATAAGAAAAAGTTTGTTTAATTGATCTTTTGATGATTGCTTTGCATAATAATTATATTATAAAGTAATCTCATTATTATGCAAAGCAATCATCAAATGTCTTATTTATAAACTTTGTTCCTATTACGTATTCAGGAGACAATGTATGCTTGAACCAAAATTGTTGGATTTTATAAGCTGCTATATATTTCTTATAAGCATCAACAAAAAATAACTCTTTTTCTTTTTTGAATGTATTGTCAGATATACAATACCAATCCCAAGGTTTATCTGGATTATCTCTTATAATATCCCAAGTTATATTTGGATTCATAGCTATCCCATGCCAATCCCATGGTTTATCTGGATTAGCTTTTATTATATCCATAGTTATATTTGGGTTAGACGATATACAATACCAATCCCAAGGTTTATATGGATTATCTTTTATAATATCCATAGTTATAGTTGGATTTCTAGATATCAACTCCCAATCCCAAGGTTTTTCTGGATTATCTCTTATTATATACATAGTTATATTTGGATTTATAGACATCCAATACCAACTCCAAGGTTTATCTGAATTATATTTGATTATATCCCAAGTTATAGTTGGGTTAAACGATATACAATACCAACTCCAAGGTTTATCTGGATTTTCGCTTATTATATCCATAGTTATATTTGGATTTCTAGATATATCCCACCAATTCCAAGGTTTATCTGGATTATCTTTTATAATATCCCAAGTAATAGCTGGGTTCGTAGACATAGCATACCAAATCCAAGGTTTATCTGGATTTTCGCTTATTACATCTTTAGTTATATTTCGGTTACTAGATATATGACCCCAATCCCACGGTTTATCGGGATTAGCTTTTATTATATCCATAGTTATATTTGGGTTCGTAGATATCCAATACCAACTCCAAGGTTTATCTGGATTATCTCTTATTATATCCCAAGTTATATTTGGATTCATAGATATACAATCCCATTCCCAATGTTTATCTGGATTATCTCTTATCATATCCATAGTTATATTTGAATTCCTAGATATACCACGCCAATCCCAAGGTTTATATCGATTAGCTTTTATTATATCCATAGTTATATTTGAATTCATAGATATACAATACCAATCCCAAGGTTTATCTAGATTATCTAGAATGAATGACCAATATTTTTCAGTCCATTGTACTTCAAGAAAATTTCTAAATTCTTTTGTTCTTTTTGCTCGAGACATTTTAATATTATTTAAATAAATAATAATAATTTAATGATTCAATTTTAATTATTATGTAAAGCATTCATCAAATTTCTTATTTATAAACTTTCTTCCTATTACGTATTCTGGAGACAACGTATGCTTGAACCAAAATTGTTGGATTTTATAAGCTGCTATATATTTCTTATAAGCATTCTCTAAAAATAACTCTTTTTCTTTTTGATATGGATTAGCTTTTATTATATCTATAGTTATATTTGGATTGCTCGATATACCATTCCAAATCCAAGGTTCATCTGGATTATCTCTTATTATATCCATAGTTATATTTGGATTCTGAGATATATGCTTCCAACACCACTGTTTATCTTGATTATCTAGAACGAATGACCAATATTTTTCAGTCCATTGTACTTCAAGTAAATTTCTAAATTCTTTTGTTCTTTTTGCTCGAGACATTTTAATATTATTTAAATAAATAATAATACTTTAATGATTCAATTTTTATGCAAAGCATTCATCAAATTTCTTATTTATAAACTTTCTTCCTATTACGTATTCTGGAGACAACGTATGCTTGAACCAAAATTGTTGGATTTTATAAGCTGCTATATATTTCTTACAAGAATTATCGAAAAATAACTCTTTTTCTTTTTGAAATGTATTTCTAGCTATCCCACACCAATCCCACGGTATATCTGGATTAGCTTTTATTATATCCATAGTCATATCTGATTTATACGATATAGTATACCAATCCCAACATTTATATGGATTAGCTTTTATTATATCTATAGTTATATTTGGATTGCTCGATATACCATTCCAAATCCAAGGTTCATCTGGATTATCTCTTATTATATCCATAGTTATATTTGGATTCTGAGATATACTATACCAATCCCAAGGTTTATCTGGATTGTCTCTTATTATATCCCAAGTTATATTTGGATTAGCAGATATATAATACCAATGTTTATCTGGATTATCTCTTATCATATCCATAGTTATATTTGAATTCCTAGATATACCACGCCAATCCCAAGGTTTATATCGATTAGCTTTTATTATATCCATAGTTATATTTGGATTTCTAGATATAGCCCCCCAATTCCACGGTTTATATGTATTAGCTTTTATTATATCCATAGTTATATTTGGGTTCTCTGATATCAACTCCCAATTCCAAGGTTTATCTGGATTATCTTTTATTATATCCATAGTTATATTTGAATTATAAGATATAGCAAACCAATCCCAAGGTTTATCTGGATTATCTTTTATTATATCCCAAGTTATATTTGGGTTATACGATACACCTTCCCAATCCCAAGGTTTGTCTGGATTATCTTTTATTATATCCACAGTTATATTTGGATTTCTAGATATATCCCGCCAATTCCAAGGTTTATCTGGATTATCTCTTATTATATACCAAGGTATATTTGGATTCTGAGATATATGCTTCCAATACCACTGTTTATCTTGATTATCTAGAACGAATGACCAATATTTATCAGTCCATTGTACTTCAAGAAAATTCCTAAATTCTTTTGTTCTTTTTGCTCGAGACATTTTAATATTATTTAAATAAATAATAATAATTTAATGATTCAATTTTAATTATTATGCAAAGCATTCATCAAATTTCTTATTTATAAACTTTCTTCCTATTACGTATTCTGGAGACAAAGTATGCTTGAACCAAAATTGTTGGATTTTATAAGCTGCTATATATTTCTTATAAGCATTCTCTAAAAATAACTGTTTTTCTTTTTGGAATGTATTTTTAGATATATACTGCCAATACCAAGGTTTATCTGGATTATCTTTTATTATATCCATAGTTATACTTGGGTTCTGAGATATATAACACCAATTCCATGATTTATCTGGATTATCTCTTATTATATCCCAAGTTATATTTGGATTTATAGATATCCAACCCCAATCCCAAGGTTTATCTGGATTATCGCTTATTATATCCATAGTTATATTTGAATTGCTAGATATACCACGCCAATCCCAAGGTTTATCTGGATTATCTCTTATTATATCTATAGTTATATTTGGGTTTCTAGATATCCAACCCCAATCCCAAGGTTTATCTGGATTATCTTTTATTATATCTATAGTTATATTTGGGTTTCTAGATATCCAACCCCAATCCAAAGGTTTATCTGGATTATCTCTTATTATATCCATAGTTATATTTGGGTTTCTAGATATAGCATTCCAATTCCAAGGTTTATCTGGATTGTCTCTTATTATATCGCAAGTTATATTTGGATTGTACGATATCAAATCCCAATTCCAAGGTTTATCTGGATTGTCTCTTATTATATCGCAAGTTATATTTGGGTTTTTAGATATAGATAACCAATTCCACTGTTCTTCTGGATTATTGTTTATTATATCCATAGTTATATTTGGATTTCTAGATATAGCCCCCCAATTCCACGGTTTATATGTATTAGCTTTTATTATATCCATAGTTATATTTGGGTTCTCTGATATATACCACCAATCCCAAGGTTTATCTGGATTATCTTTTATAATATCCATAGTTATATTTGGGTTCTCTGATATATACCACCAATCCCAAGGTTTATCTGGATTATCTTTTATAATATCCATAGTTATATTTGAATTATAAGATAGAGTAAGCCAATCCCAAGGTTTATCTGGATTATCTTTTATTATATCCCAAGTTATATTTGGGTTATACGATACACCTTCCCACTCCCAAGGTTTGTCTGGATTAGCTCTTATCATATCCACAGTTATATTTGGATTTCTAGATATATCCCCCCAATCCCAATGTTTATCTGGATTATCTCTTATTATATCCCAAGTTATATTTGGGTTTCTAGATATACCACACCAATCACAAGGTTTATCTGTATTATCTAGAACGAATGACCAATATTTATCAGTCCATTGTACTTCAAGAAAATTCCTAAATTCTTTTGTTCTTTTTGCTCGAGACATTTTAATATTATTTAAATAAATAATAATAATTTAATGATTCAATTTTAATTATTATGCAAAGCATTCAGCAAATTTCTTATTTATAAATTTCTTTCCTATTACGTATCAATGTATGCTTGAACCAAAATTGTTGGATTTTATAAGCGGTTAAATATAAAAATTTATTATAAGAAAAAGTTTGTTTAATAATTCTTTTTGTAATATGATTATAAAGTAATATGATTATAATAATACTTTTAAATATAATCTATCAACCATAATGTACTTTTAGGTTTATGATTATTTTGTTTATTATTTTCAATATGATATTCTATCTGTGTAAACATACTTGTTTCTTTCATACCTTTAATATACCAATAATTACCACAAGATGGTTTTATTATTAAATGTGCTTTTTTACTAATTGTAAATTTTAATACTTCTTGAAAAGGTGTATTAATATCTAATGTAAAACTTTGTAATCCCCAAGGACCAAAAGTATCAGTATTATATTGTTTTAAATATTTAATCTGTTCCATTAAAGTATATACTATATATTTTAATGATTAGAATATTCAACTATTTTTAAAATTATCATAATGATATTGTAAATTTTCTTTTAATTTTTGTGTTAATTTTAAATTAATTTTCTTATTTTCATGCATTTTTATACTACCTGTATTTCTATTTTCATTACATTCAATTTGTAATGTATCTGGATTTATAGACCATAGATATTTATCAAAAGTTCTATGAAGATTTGTACTTAGAATTAAACCATTATTTATATGATATCTGCCTCCTTCTGAATGAGGTTTAATATGTGCTGCATCTAATTCTGTATCACAGTTATTCATAGTAACAATACAATTTGGATAAACTTTTAGTAATTCTTTTCTAAATTTTTGTTGTTCCATTCTTTCTTTTTTACATTCAGATACTTGAATATTTTTATATTTAACACTTAGTAGTAAATCTAAATCTAATTCCATATCACCTTCATCCTCATAATCAAATTCTTTATATCTTTCTAATATTTCAGATTTAATAATATAATTATTTTTTTTCAATGTATCTAAATTAATAAGATAAGTGTCTAGTTTATTCATTTTCTAATTAATATTAAATTTATATCTTTAGGTATTTTATAAAGTAAATGAAGTAATATTATTATTATTGTTTAATTTAATACACAGCATCATTTTAAGGTTATTATTTTTACATTGATTATAAATTTCTTTAAAAGCGGTATTTGAATCTACACCTTGAATACTAATATTTAATTTTTTATTATATTTGAATCCTTTATCTTCAAATTTTTCTTTTTTAATATTCATAATACTATTTTTTTTAATCTGTGATAAATCATTTAATATTTCATAAATATAATCAATAATACCTTTATAAGATTTATGTATACAATCTTTATTATTTATAATACATTCGTTAATTTTTGAAAATTTAAACTCTATATCTTCATATGGTGTTTTTAATTTTTTATGTAAAATATTATTTTCAACTATTTTAATTTTTTTACTAAGTAATGGCATTAGTTTTTTAACAAGTGTATTCCATTTAGAAGAACATATTTTAATTTTTAATACATTTGTGTTTAATTTTAAAAGTATTTGTTTATTATCACTATCAATATTTATTCTTTTATTCAATTCTTCAAATTGATGTTTTTTAGTATTATCATCATCACATACATTATTTAAAATGAAATAATATTTAATTATTTTTTCTAATACTTCTTTTTCATAATCTTTTTTATAGTGTAATCCTTCAATAATTATACCTTTTAGTTTTTTACTATTTGTATTATTTTCTTTTCTTAAAACTCTACCAATACTTTGTATAAATGGAATAGAACCTCTATTTTTTACTTTATCTAAAAACATACAAGCATCCAAATATGGTATATCACTACCTTCTTTATGTTTACTAGCACAAAATAAAATACTATTGCCTTTTGTTTTATAATATTTTTCATAATCATCATTTGTATTTTGACTTGTATCAAGAAAAAATTTAAATTCTGGTAATAGTAAACTATTATCTTCAAATATCTTTTTCCATTTTTTAGTTCTATTAATAGTACCGCACCATGCCACTATTTTTTTATATGGTAAATGAGGTATTACATTTTTTAATAATTTAAAAATAATTTTAAATTCATCAATCATTTTTATATTATCTTTTAATTCATACCAATAAAACTCAGGATAAAGAATTAATTTTTTATCCATTGAAAATAGTAAATTATAATTTGTTAATAAGTTTAATTTATTATTTTCATCCCCATAAATTTTACACAATTCTTCTAATTCATCTTTACCAGTTCTTAAAGGAGTAGCACTAAATCCAACCAATGTTGTTTTATTTTTGAAAAGTTCTAAAAAATTATTACACTTCTTACTTGTTGCATTGTGACATTCATCGTGTAATACTAAACTTACATTATTTATTAGTTCATAATTACTTGTTGTTAAATATGCTCTATTTATTAAAATTAAAGTTGGTTTATTTGATTCATTCAAATAAATAGGCCAAGAACGATCTTTATGATTAACTACATTTAAAATGTCAAGATTTTTTAAATTTGCTATATTATTATCTTTCCAAAATTGTATTTTTTCATTATTACCAGATTTATTATTCTTAGATAATCCAAATAAATCTACCAATATATTAATTCTTTCTGTAAATAATATTATTCTACAATTATTTTTAAATTTTCTTATACAATAATCAATATAGTATAATATTATATAACTTTTACCACAACCTGTTGCTTGACAATGTATACCAGTTTCTAATCCATTCTTTTCTAGTCTATCAAATGCTTCTTGTTGATTAGGTCTAGGTACATAATTTTCTATTTTAGGTTTTGTATTTGTATATTCAATTACATTACTAATAAAATCTTTACTAATTAGGTCATTTAATAATACACTATAAATATCATTAAATTCTAATGGAGGTATATTATCAAAAAGTTTTTTTTTTATATAATCATTTGATTTATTATCCATAAATTTTTTTTCAATATAATTTTTTATATAATCCAAGTATCTTTGTAAATCTTCGTCACTATATTTAATTAATAATTCATTTATTTCTGGCGATAATTGACAGTAATCTTTTCGAACTGCTAAGAGTTGTTTTAATGTATTTTCATCAGGAATAATCTTACTTAAGTCCATTTTATGTTGATTAAATTTTTCAGCAAAAATAATCTTACTTAAGTCCATTTTATGTTGATTAAATTTTTCAGCAAAAATTTCAAATTCTTTTGAATAATGTTCATATAAATTTATAGAATTATCCATTAAATATAATATTGATATTATATTTAAATAAAGTAAATTCAATATTTTTATCTTTTAAATTTTTAAGGATTAGTTATAAATTTACATCATTATTCTTGTTTTTTATAATATAAAACATTAATGCTAACGATTTTTTTATAGATAATAACTCTTTTTTAAGATATGTAATTTCATTTTCTAAATTAAAATTATGAGAATCATATGAAATATCACCAATAAATTTTATATTTTTGCCAATAATATTATTAAGACTATCTTTTTGTAATTTTGTAATGTTACATATTGATTCTATATCATAATTTTTTTTATATAATGTTAAAGCTATTTTATCTACTCTTGATTTAATAGCACCAATTGTTCTATTATGTTTTTTTGCAATTAATTCAATATTAATATTATTTTTAATTTCTTCAAGTAATTGTGTTTCTTCTACATCGTCCCATTTTTTATGACTCATTATATTACTATTAATATTATTTTTTAAGTCACATGTTTAAATTACAAAACTATCTTGTTCTTTTTTTGGAAAATATGTATTTTTAAAATCGTTCATATTTTTATTCCCCATTGATAAATTACAATGAACACAAATAGGTTCTAAATTATCAATATTATTTGAACCACCTTTTGATTCTGGTATTATATGTCCTACATGAAATTCTGTTATATCTATTTTATTTTTCCCACAACAAAAACATTTTCCAGTTCTTTTATTTGGAAATCTTTTATCCCAAGTTAATATTCTAATATTTTTTGGTATTTTTTTCTTTTTTTTACTTTTGTTTTCTGTTTTTATATTTAATTTAATTTCAAGATTTAATAAACATTCAAAAAAATTAACAAATTTAAGAGTAAAATAAATATCAGTTTCTTCTAATTTTTTTTTAGTATAAACAGAAAAATTATTTAAATCTATTGTATCTTTTATTTTTTGATTTAATTGTACTATATTTTTTAATAATAATTTGGTATTTAATTGATTATTACTATCAATATATATTGTATTTTTTAATTTATCTATGGATAATTCAGATAGAAATTCATCTAAATGCCAATATTTTTTATTATTTTTCTGTTTACTAAAACCATTTTCATAATTACATTTTAACTCTTTTTTTATTTCATAAATTAATTTTCTATTAAATGGTTCTTGTAAATCTTTATAAATAGGTTCTATATTAGAATTAATATTTATTTCTCCAAAATATTTAATACATTCATCTAAATTATTACAATGTTTATGTGTTAATCTAATATCTCCTATAATATTTTTTTGTTCAATTAATATTTTTAAAGCTTGTAATCTATGCTGACCGTCTACTAAATAATTATACCATTTTTTATCTATTTGTATAGATGCTAATTTAAATTCACTATGATGAAAAATATTTTCATTATATTTTTGTCGTTCTAAATAATGTTCTACAATACAATTTATTTTTTTAATATCTATTTCTCTTTGGTAGTTAGGTATAATAATTTTGTTATTATCTATTAAGTTTAATAATACAATACTATCTAAAGTTTTACAACAAAAAATATTAACATTCTGTTTAAAACATAATTTTCCAGGTAAACCGAAAGTTAACATTTTATTAATAAATATTATATTTATATCTTTAAGTACTCACTGATGAAATAATTATTGAATTTACTTTATTTAAATATATACACTTTATTATAAATAATGAATACATATAAAACATTAATAAACAAACAAAAATCACCCACAGTTACTGAAAGAGCAGGACCTCATAATATTTTGGTTGGTGATGTAGTTAGTTACACAACAAGAACAGAAGGAGTTAAATATGCTAAAGTTATAACTGTAAACACAAATACATTAAAAATAAGAGATTTATTTTTTGAAGATAATAAATATTTTAAACTAGATGATAATCATTCGGAACAAAATTCTTCACATCGTGGAACATTTAATTATAATTATACTATTAACAAAAAACGGGCAAGAAATATAAGAATAGTAGATAGAAATCAATTTGAATCTATAAATAATACACCTACAAATAATACACCTATATATAATAAGGAAAGAGATACTAAACAAATAATAATAAATTATAAGAATAATGATTATATTTTAGAAGATAACATTCTATATGAAATTATAAAAACAAAAGGAGAAAAATTTGGTACTTTAATAAATAGTAAAATTGATGAATTTTAATATTTAATATTTATCATGTTATAATTATTTTTTTTTATCATCTTTCTCTTTTTGATATTTATCAGCTAATTTTCTATATTTATCTTCATTATTATTAAACTCTTCTATTGCTAATTCCGCAGCCTTAACTGAATCTATTTCAGAATCCTCTTTTTTAACCACTGCTAAAACATCGCCACCAACTTTAGCAGGAATAACAGAATTTGGGATTTCTAAAGTTACAGCAATATGTTTTTTTAGTTTTTGGAATGCCATAAATCCTGGACTTGGTTTACGTTTTTTCTTGACTTTTTTTTCTGGTTCTACATCACCCCCCCCTTCTTGTTTTTTAACAGTTTCTGCTTTTTTAAGAAGTTTTTTATTTTCATTTTCTTTTGTATATTTAACAGAAAGTTTTTTATATTTAGCCATATTATTATCAAAATCTTCCATAGCTTTACTAGATCTAGCATTCGGGTCTAGGTTTGGTTCTTTTTCTTTAATAACATTTAAAATAGAACTTCCTATTTGTCCGGCAACAACTGAATTAGGAATTTCTAATTGTTCAGAAATATGTTTTTTAACTTTTTGAAAAGCCATAAATCCTGGATTTGGTTTACGTTTTATTTTTTCCATTTAAATATAATATAATTTTATGTTTAAATAGAATATAATTCATTTTTGTTTTATGTTAATTGTGCCATCTTGTCTTCATATTCCATACGTATATTATTTATTTCATTTTGATGTTTTAACTCTTGAAGTTCTAATTTTTTTTGTAACATTTTTATGGTTGTTACTATTTTAAAAATATTTTGTAATAATCTTTTAGTATCTCGCGTGAGACTATTTAAATATTCTTCATCAGATAATTGAGTAATCTTATCATTTTCTTCTTTTGAAAAAAGCAAATCCATTAATATTAATAATTATTTTTGTTTTAAGTTATTAAGTTTATCCGTTAATATTAAATTTTCCTTTTCTAATTCTATATAATTTTTAAATAATTGTTCCATATCATCAATTGTTTCATCCATTTCATTATTTAATTGTTCAAGTTCTACAAAATTAAATAACTTTATATTATTCATTTCTTTTTCTAATTTCAAAATAATATTATCTTTTTTTTCTATTTCACTTTCTAAAAAAGTTATTAATTTATTATATCCGATGTGTGCTTTCATTAAACCTATACAGAAATATTATTGTATTCCATTAAAATATATTTTTTTAGTTTAAATAACTGTTTTTCTAAAATTTTATTTTTAAATTTTAAATAGTTTATTTCATTATTGTTCTTTTTAAGTAAATCAAATAACTCTTTTTGTATATCTTCTATGTTATCCATAGTAATATATATATTATTATGTAAATTTGTTATATTATTCATTAATAATAACTATATTATATATTTAAAGTATGCGTTTTATTTTTACTACCAAGGATAACTATTATACCTAGTTTTAAATAAAAGTTCTTTATTATTAAATACTTTCCAATAACCATTTTTAATATCTATATCTTCGTCATTTTTTAACTTTTTATTATACTCAGAAAATAAAATTATATTTCCATATTTGTTTGTTTTGTTCATACCTTCAACTAATTTATGTTTTGTTTCATTTCTTATAAGATCATAAAATCTTGAGAGAGAAAAATGATATTTTGTTTGGTATTTAGTATTATAAAAATGATTAATTAATTCAATAAATATAGGATTTGTTGGATATATTGCTATGAATCCTTGATAAATTTTACCATTAGAAATATTTAAATTCATTCTAAACAAGGTTATTAATTTACTTTCTTTTTTTTCTTTTGGGTTATTAATCATTAAAACTGTATATAATGTATTTTTTTTTTCGTACTTAAATTATAAAAATTAATTCCACAATAAGTTAAAAAAATAATGAATATTGTTAATATTAACATATATATATTAGATTAAGTTATATTTTTTTTACCTTTTTGTTATTACACCAATGTTTTCCATAATTAATAAATAATTGTTCTCCCTTATATATATTACGATTACTTTTCATTACCAATTTATCTCCTATATATTCTACATAACAATTATTATTTTCCGAATGATTATACACACCACAATATCCTAATGATAATGCGAATTTATTATCGTATGTCCTAAATACATAATTATCAATACCGTATTGATTGTATTTTTTTTGCTTTTAATTTAATATATGGACACGATTCAATTATTTCTCCTTCTGATATATTACTAGTAGCAAATATACCATTGCCCATTTTATGTGTTTTTTTAAGTTGATATTTAATAAAACTACCTAAATTATTATTCTTATAATTAATTATAAAAATAAATAACATAGATAAATATATATATAATGAAAAAAATATATATATTTATTTTATGTCCACCTTTTCAAGGTTCTACTATAATTGTACACTTATTAAATAGTAGTTCAATTGTGTCTTCATTTTTAGATGTAGCTACAAAAAGTGGGGAGTCACAATGGTTGTATAAAAATCACCACCTACAATTTGTAGAGCAAAACAGTTTGAAGAATATTTTTCAAAATTAGGGAAAGTATATTTTATTATTTCTATTTGTAATCCTTATTCAACAAGATATAATGCTAATCAATGGGTTAAATTTGCTAAATATCAAAAATTTAATATTGAAAATTTAAAAAATACAATTGTTATAAATTATGAAGATTTTTGTAACGACATAGATAAAGTTAAATCAAAAATTATAAATGAAATTCCTGAATTAGGTGATTTAATTTATAATGAAGTACATTCAAAGAAAGTTGATTTAATTATCAAAAAAGAAAAAAGAATAAGATATTAAAAAAGAATAAAAAATTATTAAAATTATTAAAATTTTTTGGATATAATATTATTTCTTAAAATAGTCTATTTTTTTTAATTTTTTATTAGTTATATATATAATGAAAATATTATTTTTCTCTTCAGATATTAAAAGAAATGGAATATTTAAAATTTTTGAAAAAAGAAAAGATATAATATATTACAAATGTATTATTGAATCCTTAAACAAAAATATAAAATCAAAGGAGAAATACATAAATAAATATATTAAAAAAAAAAAACCAGATATTTTAATATTTTTTAATACTTATGATTTAAATTTTATAAAAAATATTCATACAAATTTTAAAAACTTATTAATTGGATATTATCATCACGGATTATATCCTCAACACACACCTGGTGTTTTTTTAAAAGAAAAATATATAATTCATTGGTGTTATAACGAAATTTTATCAAGAAATTTACAATATAAAGATAATAAGAATATTTTTTCAATACCTTCCTTACCTTCAATTGATTATATATATTATTTAAAAAAAAATTTTACAAATGAAGAACTAAAAGAAAAATTTAATTTGAATAATAATAATAAATGCGTTTTATATACAACAAGACGAGAATTTAATGAAATATATTTTGAAAAAATTATAGATTGTTGTTATATAAATAATTATAATTTGGTTGTAGTATTTCATCCAAGAGGGAGACTAGAGTATATAAAAAGAATTATATCAAATAAAGAAAACATTACAAAAATATGGAATAAATCAGATGATTTTATAAAAAATAATATTATAATTGGTGATAATGCAAATATATACGAATATATGAGTTTGTGTGATTTATTAATATGTCCTAATAAATCAACAGTTACAATAGAAGCAATTGCTTCAAATATAAATTCATTATTTTTTTCTTCAGTTGATGATATTAAAGAGTTATCAAATAATCCAAAAAATTGTAGTATAAATTTATGGAACTCCGAAAATAAAAATAAATATGACCCATATTTATTAGATAAATTTAATTTTAATATTACAAGTTTAAATGATTTTAATAATATAAATTATTATATGAAAGAATATATGAATAATGAAAATATAAGAAACAAAGAAAATGTAAATAATATTCTTAAATATTTTTTTAATAACTTAGATTATAATGAATTTACAGCGTCAAATAAAATAATAAATGATATAAATAAACTTTTAAAAAAAAAATAAAAAAATTATTGTAAATAATTACGTTTTGGTACCAAGTAATTATATTTTATAATATCTCCAATTCTTTTATTACATTCACTATCTATCATTTCTAGACTTGCTTTTCTATAATCAATTATATTTTGTTCATAGATAATTTTTAAATTTTCAATTTTATTTTTAAGATTAGTATTTTCCATTTTTATATTATTAGAATTTATTACAATTTGTGATATATTCTCTAAAAGTTGTTTTGCTTCCTTATTTAAATTTATCATTTGTATTTTGTAATATTCTTTAATTTGTTTTATTTCTTCATCTTTATGTTTTAATTCTTCCTCCGTGTCTGTTATTTTTTTTTCTAAATCATTTATTAATAAATTAATACCATGTTTTGAGTGCATTAAAGTAAGTTAGAATATATAATTTAATTTATAAATTTCATATTGGCTAAAGTCTGTTCCAATACGTTGATACATTTGTTTATGTAATAAATGCCACCTTTTATCTATTTTTCTTCTAGAGTCCTATCTTCTAACAAAGAAAATAGATTTTTACAAATTGTTTTATTCATTAATATATTATACCTATAATTTTTTAAACTATTGTTTCTGAATTATTTGAATTATTATTATCTTGATTATCATTAATCTTAAATACATCATCACTTCCTATATCTAATCCGCATAAATCATATTCCTTGTTATTATTATTTAGATTATCGTCTGTCTCTGAATCTGTATTTTCAGTTTCCGACTCTATTTTATCATCAGGCTCATCATCATTTTCTCCCAATAATTTTAGATTTTTTTGAATTTCTTTATCATTAGGATATCTTCTATTTACTGTATAAAAACTTTCTCTGAAATGTTCTATTTTGTTTTCCTTTTCTATTAATTTTTTTTCAAGTACATTATTTGTTAATTTAACTTCTCTATTTAATTCTTCGATCATTTCTTCTCTTTCATTATTTTTCATTATATATATTCCGGTTGATTCTATATTATCACATATTTCAGGTTTAATTATGGTATTATTCTTTTTAAACTTTTTATTAAATAACTTTAATAGCTTTTTAGGAATAAATGGAGAAATCTCAACTAATCTATTGTATTCTTCCTTACAATATTTCATAAATTGATCTGGAGGCATTCTATCCAAAGGATGACGTATTAATTCAGCATTAATATCTCTATAAAATTTACCCCAAGACAAAGATGCTACACGATGTGATTCATTTAATTCAGATACTTTTAAAAATTGTGATACTGTTGTTATTATTCCTGCTATAAGTGACATTGAACCAATTATCATTGCTACAGTTGGTTTTAAATCATCATTGAATCTTTCTTGAGCAAAATTTGCCGTACCTGAAATAGTAGAAATTACAATAACCGGTATTGTATACCACGCATTTTTTCGTTGGTATATTTGTCTTGCTCTTAAATGCATCCATTGATAACATTGAGATTTATCAGCCCAACCTTTTAGTAATTGTTCTTCTTCTTCTTTCCAATAATTTCTTTTTATTAATTTTTTTTTAAGACCCATTTATAATTAAATAAAACTTATCTTTTAAATATTTAAATTAATTATTTTTATTAACAAAAAATTTAAATATATCTTGTTTTTCTAATTGTGATAATACCGAATTAGAACAATTCATAAAATAATCAATTAATTCATTTAATTGTTCACAGTATTTTTTATATTCTAAGTCAATGTGATTTTTTTTATTCTGTAATGATACTTTTAAATTGGTAGTATGGTAATTTTTTTTACTTGAATTGTCCAGTTCTTCATCTATATAGTTATCAATTAATTTTAAAAATTTGTCAATTAAATTTAAATTTTTTATTGTTGAATTTATTAAAACAAGTATATTATTATAGTCCGTCTTATTTATTTTATTTATTTTAACTATTTTATTTAAAATATTATTTTTTTCTATTTTTTTTTCTATATTTATATCATTTAAAGATGCTAATATTAGAACACTAAATTTGGCGATTTCGTATATTTCAGATGAAATTTTTTCTAAAATAATTTTTTTAATGTTTTTATAATATCTTTTTTCTGTATTTAATAAATCTATTTGAAATTTTAAATATGTATTTGTTTTTTTTAATGGTAATGTAATATTTAATTCAAACCGCATATAAATTTTATTAATGTCAATGATTTTTTTATGTATCAATTCTATATTTAAATCAAGTCTATCCATTGTATTAATTATTTTATTTAATTTTGAATTTAAAGCATCTATATCTAATAGTTTAATAGAGTCGTTTGACATAATTATAATAAAATAGATTTAATTATCATATTGAATTTAAATACAATATGATAATTAAATTAAATAAGACAACTTAAATTTTAACTGACTGGCTGGATTTAACTTTTATTTAGATTTAACAATAAACTCTAGTAGATCTTTTTTAGTATTATTAAGAATTTCCATAGACAGTTTAGTATTATACTTTCTATGAAACTCAAAAGAATTTTGATAAGAAATAAAATATTCTTTGTAAGATTTACTGGGTGTATTAGATTTATTTTTTGAAAATGTAGATACCTTATAAATATCATAAGTATTATTCATAATTTTTTCTGTTTTTTTTGTGTTTATAACTTTATGAAGTTTGCTATCTTTTCTCAATTGAGAAAAAATTATATCACGCGATGTCAATAGATTATGCTGTTTTTTATCAGATGTCATGTAATATATTAATTATATATATATAGATTTTTTATATTATACTTATCATCATTTATATTTTTTGTTGAAAGATTATAATGATTTAATTTCAAAATTAAATTTATCAAAAATGATTTTCTGTAAAAATATATCATCTAATTTATTTTGAAATTGGATACCTTTACTAAAAGATAATGTGAATAATTCTAAAAAATATATATTATCATATATTTTATACTTATAACTTTGTTTTTTATTTTTATAATTGGTTATACAAAGAATGCTAAAATTTTCTGTATATTTATTTAATTCAGTATATAAAGATCTGATAGATTTTAAATTTATTTCTTTATACAACATAGAAAAAAATCTTAAAATATTAAATTAAATTTTTTATAAATGATAAAGCTGTATTATTTTTTAATTCTTCTAAATTGTATTGCATATAACTTATATTTGATAAAGTTTGTATTATATCTTTTTTATCTGGAATATATAAATTTTTTATATTATACTTATCACCATTTATATTTTTAGTTGAAATATTATAGACAACAGACATTTTATGACAAGCAATAATTGGCACTCCTTGAATAATACTATCAACTAAAGAATTAGAATTAAAAGATATTACACAGTACGCATTTTTTAAACTATCGTTAAGAATTTTATTTTGATCAATTTGTACTGAATTTGGTATTTTAAATTTATTTTTGTGTTTTTTTTTTAAATATAAAGGGTGGTATCTAAATAATATTTTTTTTTTAGTTTTTGTTAAAATCTTTAATATATTATAAACCCACTCTATATAATTTACACTTTTTACTTGACTATCCCACGGTAATTGCGCACAAAATAAAATATATCCGCTTTTATTTATTTTTAAATCTTTGATATCTATATTTAGCATTTTTAATCTATCATCAGGACAATTTTGAGGTAATCGCTGTGAAAGACCTGCTACACAATTTACTCCTAACGAAAAATATTTTTGTCTATTTATAAAACCTTGTTCGGCAATTATACTAAATTTATATTTTTTATCAAGTATTTTCCTAAATTTTGTATTTGATTTGCTAAATATACCAAAATGTATGTTAATATTATTTTTTTTATTTAATTTACCATACTTATTAATAGTATATCCACTATAATATTTTTTTAAACATAATTCTAAACTTTTTAATGCGGTATTAATAATTTTATCTTTCTTATTTCTATCAAAATACAAGTCCATATATTTAAACTATAATATAAATTTAATCAACATGTTCCATTTCTTCTTCCTCATTATTTTCTTCAATTGATTCTAAATTACTATTTTCCTCTACAAGTTCTTCTACATGTTCGTCTACTTCGTCTACTTCCAATCCCAATCCCATCATAACCATTTGATGCATTCTTATTGAAAATTCTTTTGGAGCTTCAAGAGTAAATCCAGCATTTAGTAAAGCAGTATCATATAGTAATGTAACTAGACTTTCTAAACTCTTTTGTTCATCTTCATTAGAAATACGAGTTCTAATTGATTGAATAATTTTATTAGTATGATTAATTTCCAAAATCTTTTTACTCATCATATATGACATACTATTTTTATCACCAAGTGCCTGTGCTTTCATAATTCTTTCCATATTAGCACTCCAACCGTGTTGACTAGTAACAACACTAAATGGATCATTTACCATTCTGTTTGAAACAACAACATTTTCTACACGACCTTTTAACATTTCTTTAATTTTTAAACATACTTCTTCATGATCCTTTTTAACTTGTTCAAATGTTTCTTTTTCTGAATCCTCTTCTGGTAATTCAAGACCTTCCTTCGTAATAGATACAAGTTTCTTTCCATCGTATTCTTTTAGTGATTGAATACAATATTCATCAATAGGTTCAGTCATATAGAGAACTTCAAGACCACGTTTTGTAACTCCTTCAACATAAGTGGAATTTGAAACATTTTCCAAACTCTCACCTGTAATAAAATAAATATCTTTTTGATTATCCTTCATTCTAGTTACATAATCCTTTAGACTAGTATTATCATCACTATTAGATGAATGGAATCTAAGCAAATCGGCAAGTTTATTCTTATTAACTGCATCTTCATGAATTCCAAGTTTAATATTCTTTGAAAATTGTTCATAAAATGTTTTATATTTTTCTTCATCTTCTGCTAGTTCTGAAAACATTTCTAAACATCTTTTAACCAAATTCTTTCTAATTACTTTAAGCATTCTTGATTGTTGAAGCATTTCTCTTGAAATATTCAATGGTAGATCTTGCGAATCAACAACTCCTTTAATAAAACTAAGATAATTTGGAATTAGTTCTTGAGATTCATCAGTAATAAAAACACGTCTAACATATAGTTTTACATTTGATGTTTTCTTTTCTGTAGGACTACTAAATAAATCCATTGGTGCTCGTTTTGGAACAAATAAAAGTGATTTGAACTCAAGATTTCCTTCTACTGAAAAATGTTTGACCGCTAGATGATCTTCCCAATCATTTGACATAGATTTATAAAATTTAGCATACTCTTCGGTAGTAATGTCTTTTGGATCTCTAACCCAAAGTGGTTTTGTTTTATTAAGTTCTTCAAATTCAGTATAACTTTCTTTTTTCATTTTAATCTTTTTTTCTACTACACCGTCGTATTTACTTTCATCAACTTCTTCAACTACTCCTTCAACTTGTGTTTCTCCAGAAGCTTCTTCAACAGTTCCTTCAACTTGTGTTTCTCCAGAAGCTTCTTCAACAGTTTCTTCAACTTGTGTTTCTCCAGAAGCTTCTTCGACAGTTTCTTCAACTTGTGTTTCTCCAGATGCTTCTTCAACAGTTTCTTCAACTTGTGTTTCTCCAGATGCTTCTTCAACAGTTTCTTCAACTTGTGTTTCTCCAGAAGCTTCTTCAACAGTTTCTTCAACTTGTGTTTCTCCAGATGCTTCTTCAACAGTTTCTTCAACTTGTGTTTCTCCAGATGCTTCTTCAACAGTTTCTTCAGCATCCATATCTTCTACTTCACGTTCTTTTAGACACTGTAGTTGAATTGGATAATTAATAAATTGTGAATGTTTTGTAACAATATCTTTTAATCTATGTTCTTCCAAATAATCAAGTTGGTCATCTTTCATATGTAAAGTAATACACGTACCACGTGAAAGTGCCATTTCAGATGGGGAGATTGTAAATGACCCACCCGCTGTTGACTCCCAAGTATAACATTCATCATCATTATGTTTACTAGTAACTTGCACACGATCAGCAACAAGGAATGCTGAATAAAACCCAACACCAAATTGACCAATCATAGAAACATCAGAACCGGCTGATAATGCTTCCATAAAACCTTTAGTGCCTGATTTAGCAATAGTACCAAGATTATTTACAAGATCAGATTTTGTCATACCTAGACCTGTATCAATAATATGTAAAACTTTATTTTCTTTATCTGGGACCAGTTGAATATGTAAATTACTTTCACTATCTAAAACAGAATTATCTGTTAATGATTGATATCTTAACTTATCCAAAGCATCAGAACTATTTGATACGAGTTCTCTTAAAAAAATATCTTTATTACTATAAAAAGTATTAATGATTAGACTCATCAATTGTGATATTTCAGCTTGAAACGCAAAAGTTTCAACATTCTCGTCAACTCTATTTTCAGTGTTTTCCATTATTATTAATAATAATTATAAATCTTTATATATATTTATTTTAAAAAAGATAAATATATATTTATTTTAATAAATTAATTTATTGAACGATTTTAACGTCTTTTAATAATTCAGTCGATACTGCTGCAGCGGCGGCACCAATAACAACTTGGAGAACTACGTTAACCATCGTTTGCTCATTTTGTACAACTAAGATTTGTTTAAGTTGAAGCATCAGTGGTAGGTCTTTATCTACCATCGTTTGCGTTATGTCTGTAGACTTCATGGGCTGTCCGTCAATTTTTTTACCCTTAATATAATCCGTTTCCCACGCAGAAAAATCCGCGACATAAGCCGTTCGATCACCACCTAATGCCATTGCTAAAACTACAGAGACTACAGCAGAAACAACTGCTATTTTAACTAGTAAATCAGTATTTACCATTTATATATATATAACTATAGAAAATTTTTAAACATTTTTAAATATAAATTTTTAAATATAAATTTTTAAATATAAATTTTTAAATATAATTTTTTTTAAATATTTATTATTTGAATTTACTAGTTTAAATATATTAATAAAAAGTTGATAATTTAAAATAATAAATAAAGAATACTTATATTTAATAAATAAGATGGGAGTACCAGGATTTTTTTTATGGCTATGGAAAAATTATAAAAACACTAATTTTGTTTTTAGTAAATCAAATTTAAATAAGGATAATGATAAAGCATTATTAAAACAAGTTAATAATTTAGATTATTTATTATTAGATGCGAATTGTTTAATTCATCCAGTATGTTTTAAAACTTTAGCAGATAATCCAAATCAAAAAGATATTTTAAAATTAGAAAGGAAAATGAGAATAAATGTAATTGAATATATAGAAAAATTAATAAATCACGTTAAACCAAAAAAAGGAATTTACTTAGCTATTGACGGTGTCGCACCTGTTGCTAAAATTAAACAACAAAGAAGTAGAAGATTCAAATCAGTTGATGATAAAAAATTATGGGATAATATTAAAAAGAAGCATGAAAAGGATATTCCGTTATTTTGGAATAATTCAGCAATTACACCAGGAACAACATTTATGAGAGCATTACATAATTACATTAATACTTGGTCAAAAGAATATTCTAAAAAACACAATATGGAAATAATATATTCATCTTGTAATGAACCAAGTGAAGGTGAACACAAATTATTACAATTTATTAGAAAAAACAAAAGAAATAAACTAAATTACAAATATGTAATGTATGGTCTTGATGCTGATTTAATCTTTTTAACCTTATCAACAGGACTAAAAAATACATTTTTATTAAGAGAAGCACAACAATTTGATAGAAAGGCTGATAAAGATGCTTTAAATTTTGTTTCAATAGGTATTATGAGACAATCCATAGTTGAAAAAATAAAGCATATGATTGAAACTAATGATGATTATAATGAAGAAAATTCTTTACTATTAATGAATGAATTAAAAGAGAATCGTATTATTGATGATTTTATTTTTATTTGTTATTTGATGGGTAATGATTTTTTACCTCATTTACCATCACTAGATATTTATGAGGGAGCAGTAGATTACCTAATTGAAAAATATGTTGATGTTTTAGTAAATAATTATAATGATATTTTCAAAGTTGAATATATAATTAATACTAATGCAAAAGAAAAAATAAATCAAAAGATTTTTAATATTTTTATAGATGAAATAGCATTAGACGAAGAACAAATATTAAAAGAAAATGCGGGAACTCATAAAAAGTTTTTTGGGTGTAAATCAACCGACCCTTGTGACAAAGAAATTCATAGAATAGAAAATCTTAGATTTAAAATTAAAGATCCGGTTTTATTAGGGAAAGATACAATGGAAGAATGGAAAGAAAGATATTACAAACATTATTTTCAGGTTGAGTCAAATGAAATAGATAGTTATAGCAAAAATATGGTTAAACACTATTTGACAGGACTTAAATGGGTAACAGAATATTATTTTGATAAATGTCCTTCATGGAATTGGTATTTTCCATATGATCATCCTCCATTTTTACAAGATATTAGTAAACATAAAATTAATTTTAAGGATATTAAATTTGAATTAGGTAAACCTTTATTGCCATATCAGCAATTACTATGTGTTTTGCCAAAAGAATCATCATATTTATTACCAAAATGTTTAGCACATTTAATGAGTAATTATTATTCAGAGTTATCACATTTATATCCATCAAAATTTGATCAAGATTTTATTAATAAAAAAAAATATTGGATGGGTATACCTAATTTACCACCGTTAGAAATAGATTTAGTTAAAAAAGTGTATAAAAAAAATGAAACTAAATTAAATTCATTAGAAAGAGAATTAAACACTTTAATAATGTAAAAAAAAAAAAATTTAATTTAATTATCTATATTATATATATAATGAGTATATTTAATGACATGTTTACTAAGTCAAAAAAACACTCCCACCAAATTGAAGGATTTTCAAATGACTATAATTTATGGAATATAGCATTACAAAAAAAGGAAGAAGTAGTAACGGAAGAACAAGAAGCGGCAGTTGCTAAACAAAAAGAAATGATGAAAAAAATAGCGGCTGAAGAAGCTCAAAAAAAATTAGATAAATTAAATGAAGTATTAGAAAAAGCTCAAATGAGAGCTGATGAAGGTAAACGAGAAGCTGAAGAAGCTTTAGTTCAAGCTAATCTTGCTAGACAAACAGCTTTAAGAGAACAAGTCGAAGCTGAATTAGCAAAAGCTGCTGCATCAAAAGCATTTCAAGCATTACAATTTGAATTGAATTTACTAAAAAAAGGTCTTAAATATCACCAATTTGAAGACCCAAAATCAAAAGATGAATTAGAAGTTGAAGTTGCTAAATTAGAAATTATTTCTGAAGAAGCAATTAAAAGAGCACAAAAGGCTGAAGAAGTTATTAAAAATCTTGAAGAAATAATAGAAAAACAAAAAAAAGCATTAAAAAATGTTGATATAGATGTTTCATTAGGACAAGAACTAGTTCCACAACCAGCTCAACAACCAGGACAAGAACTAGTTCCACAACCAGCTCAACAACCAGGACAAGAACTAGTTCCACAACCAGCTCAACAACCAGGACAAGAACTAGTTCCACAACCAGCTCAACAACCAGGACAAGAACTAGTTCCA